>Ga0070699_100002417_pt1 | contig 16760 bp, 12 predicted proteins | sample KBSK1503metaG_FD_65473 | JGI IMG/M metagenome (GOLD analysis project Ga0070699, IMG submission 65473) | Corn, switchgrass and miscanthus rhizosphere microbial communities from Kellogg Biological Station, Michigan, USA - KBS K1-50-3 metaG | ecosystem: Host-associated > Plants > Roots >... | reverse complement strand
GCCGTGGCGCGTGCGCGCGGTGAATCGAAGCCCACGCTTCTCGAGATAAGAACCTATCGCTACGTCGGCCACTCGATGTCGGACGCGGCCCACGGCACCTACCGCACCAAGGACGAGGTCGAGGAGTATCGCCGGCGCGACCCGATCAAGCTGCTGGCCGACCGTATGCGCGGGGACGGCACCCTCGACGATCGCGGCTGGGACGCGCTCGAGGCCGACGTGAAGGCGGAGGTGGAAGACGCGGTGGCGTTCGCCGACAGCTCACCCGACCCCGACTTGTCGGAGCTGTACACCGACGTGTATGCCCCGGGGAGCGGGGAGCCGGGAGCGGGGAGCGGGGGGTCCGGCGCATGACGGTGATCACCTACCGCGACGCTCTCAATCAGGCGCTCCGTGAAGAGCTGAAGCGCGATGACCGCGTGTTCCTCATGGGCGAGGAAGTGGCGGAGTATGACGGCGCCTACAAGGTGAGCCGCGGGCTGCTCAAGGAATTCGGACCGAAGCGGATCGTGGATACGCCGATTGCCGAGCTTGGCTTCACCGGCATCGGCGTCGGGGCCGCGATGGTGGGCCTCCGGCCCGTCATCGAGATGATGACCTGGAACTTTGCGCTGCTCGCCATCGACGAAATCATCAACACCGCGGCCAAAATCCGCTACATGTCGGGCGGGCAGATCGGCTGCCCGATCGTCTTCCGCGGTCCCGGCGGGTCCGCGCTGCAGCTCGGTGCGCAGCATTCCCAGTCGTTCGAGGCCTGGTACTCGCACGTTCCGGGAATCAAGGTCGTGATGCCGGCCACCCCGGCGGACGCGAAGGGTCTGCTCAAGGCTGCCATTCGCGACGACGATCCGGTGGTGTTCATCGAAGGCGAAATGCTCTATAACAACAAGGGCGAGGTCCCCGAGGGCGAGTACGTCACGCCGCTCGGGAAGGCGGAGATCAAGCGGGCGGGAGACCATCTCACCATCGTCTGCCACGGCAAGGCGGTGGCGGTGGCGCTGAAGGCCGCGGAGCAGCTGGCCACCGAAGGAGTCAACGCCGACGTGGTGGACCTGCGCACCATCCGGCCGCTCGACACGGCCACGGTGCTGGAGTCGGTACGGCGCACCAATCGCTGCGTCGTGGTGGAAGAGGGCTGGCCCTTTGCCGGCGTCGGCGCCCAGGTTGTCGACCTGGTGCAGCGCGAAGCCTTCGACGCGCTCGACGCCCCGGTGATCCGGGTGACCGGCGCCGACGTGCCGATGCCCTACAACAAGCACCTCGAGAAGGCCGCGAAGGCGGATCCCGCGAAGGTCATCGCGGCGGCGAAGCAGGTCCTGTACCTGGTGTAGGGACTCATGGCAACCAAGATCGTCATGGAGGCGCTCTCTCCCACCATGGAAGAGGGCCGTCTTGTCGAGTGGAAGAAGAATGAGGGCGATCCGGTCGCGGTGGGCGACGTCCTCGCCGAGGTCGAAACCGATAAGGCCGTGATGGAGCTGGTGGCGCGCGCGGCGGGCACGCTGCTCAAGCAGCTGGTGCCCGCCGGCTCCACCGTCCCGGTGTCGTCGCCGGTGGGGTGGATCGGCGCCGCGGGCGAGTCGGTGAACGGGGGCGCGGCGCCACCTCAGGCGGACGGACAGACGGACAGACGGTCAGACGGTCAGACGGTCAGAGCTCCCGCGCCCGCTGCAACCGCGCCGACGGCACCGGCCGCGCCGACTCCACCGGCCGCGCCGACTCCACCGGCCGCGCCGGCTCCAGCTGCCGCGCCGCCGGCCCCAGCGCCAGCCCCACCGTCCCCACCGTCCCCACCGTCCTCACCGTCCGCCCCGTCCTCACCATCCGTCCGCGTCAAAGCCTCTCCGCTCGCCCGCAAGATCGCGGCGGATACCGGCGTGAGTCTGCAGGGCGTGACCGGGAGCGGCCCCGAGGGTCGGATCATCAAGCGGGATCTGGAAGCGGCCGGGCGGTCAGGCGGTCAGGCGGTCGCTGCCGCTGCTGCCGGTCCGACGGTGCGTCCGTCGGGTGGTGCGGCGTTTGAGGACCGCCCGCTCACCCAGATCCGCAAAACCATCGCCAAGCGGCTGGTCCAGTCGATCGGCCCGATTCCGACGTTCTACCTCACCAGCGAAATAGACATGGAGCGGGTGGCCGAAGCGCGGGAAGCGCTCAATGCTTCGGCCGGCGATCGCGGGAAGGTGTCCTTCAACGACATCATCCTGAAGGCGTGCGCCACCGCCCTCATCCAGCACCCGGCCTGCAACGCCTGGTGGCAGGGCGATCACATTCGAATCTGGCACGAGGTGCATCTCGGCATGGCGGTGGCGGTCGAGGACGGGCTCATCACCCCGGTGATCCGGAACACCGAGCGGAAGAGCCTGCGGGAAATCTCCGCCGAGACCCGCGACCTGGCCGGCCGCGCCCGGGAACGCAAACTCAAGCCCGAGGAATACACCGGCAGCACCTTCTCGGTGTCCAACCTCGGGATGTTCGACATCGAGCACTTCACCGCCATCATCAATCCACCCGAGGGCGGTATCCTCGCCGTCGGCAGCATCACCCCGGTCCCCGCGGTCGTGAACGGCACGGTGGAAATCCGCCGGCGGATGCGGCTGACCATGTCCTGCGACCACCGCGTCATCGACGGCGCCACCGGCGCGCAATTCCTGAAGACGCTCAAGCTGCTCCTTGAGAATCCATTAGCCCTTGTCTGGTGAGAGGTGACGCAGTGGCAACTTTCGATGTCATCGTTCTCGGCGGCGGTCCCGCGGGTTACGTCGGCGCCATTCGCGCCGCGCAGCTCGGATTCAGCACCGCCGTCGTCGAGAAGGACAAGCTGGGCGGCGTCTGCGTCAACATCGGGTGCATCCCGACCAAGGCGCTGCTGCACAGCGCGTACGCCGTCAATCTGATCAGCCACGACGCCAAGGCGCTGGGGATCGAGGTCGGCGGCGTCAAGACCGACTACGGCGTCGCGATGAAGCGGAGCCGCCAGGTCTCCGAGCAGAACTCGAAGGGCGTCGAGTTCCTGATGAAGAAGCACAAGATTACCGTGCTCAAGGGCCAGGGAGTTCTGCAGCCCAACAAGAAGGTCAAGGTCGGTAACGAGGTCCACGAGGCCAAGCGCGCGGTGATCATCGCGACCGGATCACGGGTGAAGGGCATTCCCCAGATCGGCCTCGAGATCAACAAGACCACGGTGATCAGCTCCGACGAGGCGCTGTTCCTGGAAAAGGCGCCGGCCACTATGGCCATCATCGGGGCCGGCGCCGTCGGGAGCGAGTTCGCCGACATTTTCAGCGCGTTCGGCACCAAGGTGACGCTGATCGAGGCGCTCCCCCGGATTCTGCCGATCGAAGACGCTGAAGCCTCCGACGTGCTCGCCAAGAGTTACAAGAAGCGAGGCATCGTGGTGCTGGCCGGCGCCAAGGTGGTCAAGGCGACGGTCACCGCCGCGGACGTGACGCTCGAGGTCGAGGCCGGGGGCAAGACCGAGAAGGTGGTGGTCGAGAAGGTCCTGATGGCGGCGGGACGGGCTGTGAACACCGAGGAGATGGGCTTCAAGGAGAGCGGGGTCGAGCTCACCGAGCGCGGCTTCGTGAAGGTGAATCCTGGCACCCTGGAGACCACCGCGCCGGGCGTGTACTGCATCGGCGACGTGGCCGGCCCCCCGATGCTGGCCCACAAGGGCAGCCGCGAGGGCGTCTTCGTGGCCGAGCTGCTCGCCGGGCACAAGCCCCACGCTATCAAGTACGACAACGTGCCCAGCGTCACCTACTGCCATCCCGAAGTCGCCAGCATCGGGCTGACCGAGGACCAGTGCAAGGAGCAGAAGCTCGACTATCAGGTGGGCAAATTCCCCTTCTCCGCCAACGGCAGGGCCCGCGCGTCGATGGAAACCGAGGGGTTCGTCAAGATTCTCCGCGACAAGAAATACGGCGAGATTCTGGGTGCCCACATCGTGGCGAGCCACGCGTCGGAGATGATTCACGAGCTGGTCGTGGCGCGGGAGAACGAGTACACCGTGGAAGAGGTGGATCTCGCCATCCACGCCCACCCGACTCTCTCCGAGGCGATCGCCGAGGCCTGCCTGGATTCGATGGGCCGGGTCATCCACATCTGACCAGTGACCAGTCACCGGTGACCAGTGAGCCTGGCGCCCCCGACCCGATCGGCGTGGTGCTTCCCGGCATGGGCTTCGGCGCTTCGCTCGGGGTTGGCCTACAGGGGCTGGTCACATTTGGCGTGGATGTCCTGAAAAGCGCCGCGCCGCTCAGCGACAAGCCGAGCCTGGGTTCCCCCCACGCCCTGATGCTCCTGTTGGGTACTCCGACCGCGATGGCCCTGGCGGGATGGGTCACCTGGACCCTACTGGCTCCAATTCGGAATCCGTGGCGCCAGGCGATGCTCGCCATCGTCGTGGGGCTCGGCTCCTTCGTGTTCTCCGCCCTGCTCATCTGGCCGCTCCACAGCTCGTTCGGCCGATTGGGAATTCTCGGCCTGATCGCCGTGGCGGCCGTGGTCTGCCTCCTGATCGGACGGCGCATCTTCGCGCTGCGCCCCGCGACGTGAGCGGAACGATCGCGGTGGTGGACCTGGGCCGCCGGGGCTACGCTCCGGTCCTCGAGCTGCAGCGCGAGCTGTGCCGCCGCCGGGTGGCGGGGGAGCTGACCGAAGACGTGCTGCTTCTGGTCGAGCACGATCCCGTGGTGACGCTGGGCCGGGGAACTCGCGAATCCAGCCTGCCCCTCCCCAAGGCGCTGCTCGAGGGTCGGGGTCTCGAGGTGTTCGAGGTCGAGCGTGGCGGAGACGTGACCCTCCATGCCCCAGGACAGCTGGTGGGCTATCCGATCCTCGATTTGGGGGGATTCCGGCAGGACCTCCACTGGTACCTGCGGCAGATCGAGGAAACCCTGATTCGCGGCCTGCATCTCGTCGGAGTGGCGGCGGAGCGGAATCCGGGCAAGACCGGCGTCTGGTCCTCCGGCCGCAAGATCGCGAGCATCGGAATCCACGTAAAACAGTGGGTGACGCTCCACGGCTTCGCGCTCAACGTGACGACGGATCTTTCGCTCTTCGATCTCATCGTGCCATGCGGAATCCACGGCGTCACGATGACCAGCGTGGCGCGCGAGCTCGACGAACCGGGGGAGCACCTGTGGAGCACGACCAGCGCCGCGGTGGTGCGGAGCTTCGGGGAAGTTTTCGGGCGGGAAATGGTGGTCCGGCAGACCGGGGAGTTGGTCGCGGGCGAGGCCGCCACACCGCGCGTGCGATGACCGGACCGCGGGGGACCGAAACCTGACTCCGGATTCGGGACTCCTATTATCTTGTCCCCTTATGGCGGACCCGGTCGATCGGAAGAAGCTCGAAGAGCTCGCCGAGGGAAAGGCCGAAGACATCCTTCGCGCGGCGGCAAGCTGGGCCAAGGAGGTCCCGCCCGCCCTCACGCCGGCCATCCGGGCGGTGTGCGTGCGGTTGGCGGAGATGGTGGCTGACCAGCGTCACTACCTGGCCCCGCTGCCTGAACCGCAGGAAACCGAACGAGCGATCGTGCTCACTACCACCGCCGAACGTCTCCGCGCCCCCCGCGTCACCGAGGGAATCAAACCGCTCCTCGAGGAGCTGGCCGACATCGAGCTCCGGACCACGGGTGCATGGGCACTGGTGGAAGGGGCTCAGGCGCAGTGGATAGCCACTGCAATCCGGTTTCTCGAGGGGAAGGCCGCGGCGCTGCCGAAGGACCAGAGGCCCGATCCGTATTGGGCCGATGACGTGGTGGCCGGGATCATCGCCTCGGTGCGGGCGCTGATCGGAGTGGATGAGCTGCACGCCCGGACCGAGGCTCGGTACTCCGGCGGTCAGAGACGAGTAGCGCAGGGCGAAGAAGGCGGCGAGTAGACCCCCGGCTAGGCCTCCTTGCCCTTTTCAGCGCCCTTTTCAGCGTAGAGCTCAAAAAACTTCCCGAAAATATTGATCCCGTCCCAAATCTGCTGAAGATCCACCTTCTCGTTCGGCGAGTGCAGCCCGTCATCGGGAAGGCCGATTCCGGTCAGCAGCACCGGCGCGCCGCCGCGCTGCAGCTCGGGCACCACGGGGATTGATCCGCCGGCCCGAACCGGCACCGTCTCCCGGCCCACCACCGATTCGAACGCTTCATCGAGCACCGCGAACGCGGGGTGACTCACGTCGCACCGCACCGGGTCCCCGCCATGGAGGAGTTTGACCTCCACCTCCGCGTGGGCGGGCGCGAGTTTTTCCACGGCCCGGGTGAGCCATTTCCCGACCTTCTCGAAGGAATGCCCCGGCACCAGCCGGAGACTCACCTTCGCCATCGCCTGCGCCGGGATCACCGTCTTGGCGCCCTCCCCGGCAAACCCGCCGCGGATGCCGTGGATCTCGAAGGTGGGCAGGGCCCAGATCCGTTCCAGAACCGAGAACTCCTTGAGCCCGACCAGCGCGCGCCCGGTTACCTCTTCCTTGAGGAACTTTTTCTCGTCGAAGGGCAGACCCTTCCAGGCTTTCCGCTCTGCTTTGGTGGGCGGCTCGATGGACTTGTAAAGCTTGGGGACGTTGATCCTGCCGGAGCGGGTCTTGATGTCGGCGAGCAGACGAACCAGTGTCTCCATGGCGTTCGGCGCCACCCCGCCGTAGCTCCCCGAGTGCAGGTCCCGCTGCAGGGTACGGACGTGGATTTCCGCATAGCAGAGCCCGCGCAGCCCGGTGTACACGGCCGGCGTCCCCGGGGCATAGTATCCCATGTCCGCCACCACCACCGCGTCCACGGCGGTTCGCTCCGGCTCGGCACGCAGACGGTCGAAGATCACCCGACCGCCACACTCCTCTTCGCCTTCGATGATGAAGTGCACGTTCAGCGGCGGATTCCCCGCCGAATCCAGCACGGATTGGTAAGCCTGGAGGATCGCGAACACCTGACCCTTGTCGTCCACCGCGCCCCGCGCGTACAGCTTCCCGTCCCGCACCGTCGGCTCGAACGGGGGCGAAATCCACTCGTCGACTGGATCCACCGGCTGGACGTCGTAGTGTCCGTAGCAGAGAACAGTTGGTTTGCCCTCCACCCGGGGACTTTCCGCCCACACCACTGGATGGCCGGAGCCTTCGAGCAGCTCGACGACCGGGCATCCCAGCGCACGAAATTTGGCCATAAGCCAACGCGCGGCACGGCGGCAGTCCTCTGCATGGGCGGGCAGTGTGCTGATGCTCGGGATGGCGAGGAATTCATTGAGCTCGGAGAGCAGTGCGTCGCGGTTCATGAGGCTAGGGAGCTAGGGAGTTAGGGAGCTGGGGAGTTAGGGGCACAAAGATACCGCCGAGGGCTATCTCCCGCCCAAGCCCGCGGAATCGGCCAGCGCGCGCTCGAACCGGGTGAAGGCGCTGTCGCCGGCAACGCCTTGCATCACCTGGCGAAGCTCGGACACACTCCGCTTGACACTCCGGCCGTTCCGCAGGTACCACCGGTCGAACCAGTCGAGGTGGGTCCGGTAGATGCGCACCCCGACGAGGGTGGCGTTGTTGATCGGGCGCTCGGCCAGGCGGCCGACTCGAATGGTCCGCAACCGGGAGCCCAGTGGACCCTCCAGCTGCTCTCGAGACCAGCGAGCGATCGCCACGCGGCCCGCCTCGAGCGAGTCGCCTTTCGGTTTGGTGGCGTAGAACGCGTCCAGCCGGTTCAGCAGCCCGTCGTAGAACTCACCCAGAACGATCTCGTCAAACCAGCGATCCCGGGCCCGATCGGCAAGCACGCTGTCACCCCGTCCTCGAAAAAACTCCTCCGCCGACCGATATCCCACCAGCTGGGCGAAGCTCTCGTTGAACGGGGTGGCGCTCTTCACGTAGAGCGTGTTGTGCGCGATCTCGTGAAAGACCAGCGAGGCCAGTTCCACCGAGTCGTGCACCAGCGCGGTCGAGAGCAGCGGATCTTCAAACCAGCCGAGCGTCGAGTATGCCGCCGCGGGGCGGAGCGAAATGTCGTAGCCTCGAGCTGCCATCTTGTCGGCTTCCCGCTGCGCCATTTTCACATCGAAGAATCCCTTGTAGGGGATCTTGCCGACGATCGGATATTTCCAGAGGTGCGGGCAGATGCAGTCCTTGGGGGAGGCGGAGAGCACCAGCAGAAGCGTGTCCCGCCCGACATCGCTGTAGGTGGTGTAGGTGTCGCCCGCCTCCAGCCCGAGCTGCACGGCATGCTCCCGAACCGCGAGCACCAGGCTCAGATAGGCACGCGTTTCGGCGGTCAGGGTGGAGTCCGCCACGAGCTTGGCCAGCGGGCGGCGCTTTTCGAGGATCAGGGTCTGCTCGATCCCGGCGCGGGTCAGGTAGCGCACATCCTCGCTGGCCACGTACGCGGTGCCGTATCCCAGAATCAGCGCGAGTGCGGTGTAGAGGATCCCCATGCGAAAGCGGCGCCAGCTCACGGCGTCCAGCGAACGCCGGCGAGGTGGACGTCGGTCCCCAGCGCGCTCCGGCGCTGGAAGGCGTAGTCGACCCTGGCCCGCCCCAGCAGAATGCTCGCGCCGAAGGTGGTATTCGACAGCAGTCCTCCCGCAAGACCGGGCTGTCGTCCGCTGCCGACCCGGGCGACCAGGCCGAGCCCGCCTACGACGGCCCCCACCTCCAGCCCCACGACGGTGCGGGCGTGATCGCCCTCGGTCCACACCGTTTCGACGGTGCCGAGCATCCGCCCGTTGGAGAAGGTATCGAGCAGGTTCAGGCTGAATCCGAGGTGCAGCGCGTCGGGCAGGTCCAAGCCGTCCCCGGTCACATTGAACTGGCCGACATTCTGGACCGAGATGGCGAGCGCCGCAATGTCGAAGAAGGCCACCTGGACGGCCAGATCCGAGGTAATCGAGCGCGTGGTCGGCCCGTTCCTCGCCTCGACCGAGACGTACTTGGCGCTGCCGCCCAGCGCGATGGCCCCGTAACGATAGACCAGCGCTCCTACCGAGGAGAGATTGTCGGCCGTCGGGGAGGCGGCGGGAAAAAGGAGATACCGGATGCCCGCGCCGACGTTGAACCGGCCGACCCGGCTGGCCGCGGCCACCATCGCATAGGTGGACTGGTCGGGAGTGCGGGAAAAGCCGGCTTCCACACTGAGCACCCGGATGGGCGCCAGGCCTGCAGGGTTCACGAACAGTGCGCCGGCGTACCCGGGGAGCGCCACGCCGGCTCCGGCCAGCCCGGCCGCCTGCACACTGGACGGAAACCCGAGAATGACGGGAACCGGCTTGCTTTGGGCCAGCACAACGGATGGAGCCGAAGCCAGCAGCAGAAGAGCGCGCACGCCCCCGGCCATGCTCAGCGAATCCGAACGAGTCCGAAGCGGGCGAGCAGTCCGGCATCGAGCTGGGCGCCCGCCGAGCTCCGCAACACCTGGAGATCGATTGCCGGACCTGACCCTTGCTGCACGATCAAGAAATGGCGACCCGAGCCGCCTCGCAGAGTCCCCGACCTGGAAAAATTCCCCCCGATGTCCTGCGGGGTCAGCGGGAACCCCTCGAACGGGCCTGCAGGCTTCTGATTCAGCGGATTGGTCCAGATGCCACGGAGCCCCCAGCTCTTGTAGCGCAACCGGGCGGTGGGCTCCGACGGCAGATCGGTTCCGTCGTCGAGATACGCCGCCATGAGCCATTGCGGCACGATGGTCGCAAAGTTGGCGCCTGTCACGGCGGCCACGTTGTCTGCCCCGGTGAGGGACGTGGCCACCAGGGCGCGGGTAGTCGCCGTGGCCAGGATGGTGTCAGCGGCGAAGTGATCCAGCACCCAGCGGACGAACAGCCAGCCGGCCCCGCGCTCCTCCAGCGAGCCACCGCCGCTCGGAAACACCAGAAAGATCGCCTCGGTGTTCTTCAGGTAATCGTAACTGTTGAGCAAATCTCCACTGGCGTACTGGCTCCGGCACGACGGGAACGCCGGCATGCACTCGGAGTTGGGAATCAGGCGCCCGCCCAGCTCCTCCGCGAAGTGGGAGAATCCTTCGTTCAGCCACACTTCCTCGGAGCTTCCCGAACGGATCAGCACATGCTGGTTGAAGCTGATCATGTGCTGGAACTCGTGGATCAGCGTCGGTTTGAGGTTTTCGACGGCGGTTTGGCGGCTGATCGCGCTGCAGGTCGGCGTTTGGGGGGCCGGCACCAGCGTGAAGAAGATCTCGGCACGGTTCGAGTTGGCGGGACCGCTGAGCAGATCTCCACCGAAAAAGTATCCCACGATTCGGCCGTTGGTACAGTCGGGCGTCAGGTTGTTGACCGCGTCGGTCATCAGCACGATGACCACGCCGTTCCCGTCCAGGTCGGATTCCCGGCCGAAGGCGGTGGTATCGATCGGATAATGGAATTGGTCGAAACTGGTCCCCAGCTCGGCGGCGTCGGAATCCTGGAACGGATCGTTCTGGGGCACCACGTTGTCGATGTACACCGCGACCTTGGTCCCTATGTATCGAGCCGTCGCCGTCACCGTCACAACCGAGGTGCAGGTCAGGTTGCTGCAGACCTTGAAATCCTTGACATCGCCAAGTGGAGGCGGTGCAGGTGCCGCGGACGATGGAGCGGGCCGCGGAGCCAGCCGGAGCAGTGGATCGGCGGCGAGCTCCCGCTCTCGCTCCCGAAGCGTGGCGTCGAACTCCGCCGCCACCGAGCGGCGGATGGAACTGGCCTCCTCTACGCCCGGCGCCAGGTCGGGCCAGGGCGAAGGGGAGGCGGAGCTGGATTGCGGCGAGCTCGCCCGAAGCAGGTATGTACTCTGGACTCCCCCGCTGGTTCGGTCGCCCTGACCGGAGGCGAGTACCAGCAGGTACTGCGCCCCGTTTGCCCCGGCTGCCGGGACCCGAAGACAACCGCCGCTGGCGAGCGGATCCAGGACGACGTGCTCTCCCACGGCCAGCTGGGTCTGCGGGCGGCTCGCGCAGGCCACGCTCGGGCTGGGCAGGCCGCCCGGCGGCGGAGGCGGGGGTGGTGGCGGCATGACCGGATCGCCGCCGCAGGTCGCGGTAAACAGCAGAAACAGGAGGAGAGACGGGTGCGGCCGGGGACTCGGCAAGGTGGGAATCTCGGGCCTCAAAGGTGTCGCGGAGTGGTTCCGCAAGTTAAGGCATGACAATGAGTTTTGACAATCGGCGCAGCGGCCGATAGCTTCCCCTCCCGATTCAAGGCGGGAGACCGTCTGCTGAAAGACGTCCGCCGCACCGGTCGGCCGCACGGAGACCCACCCAGCGAATGGCCTTCGTTCATCTCCATACGCACAGCGAGTATTCCCTCCTCGACGGGGCGAATCGGATTACCGATTTGGTGGGCCACGTTCAGAAGCTCGGAATGGACAGTCTGGCGGTTACCGATCACGGGAATCTCCATGCCGCCTGGAGCTTCCACGCTGAGGCCAAAGCCAAAAAAATCCGCCCGATCCTGGGGTTCGAAGCCTATCTCGCCTATGGCGACCGGCGTTCATCGCAAAAGCCCGCCGATGCCCCGGCCCACTACAGCCACCTCGTTCTCCTGGCCAGCAACAAGGCCGGCTATCGCAACCTGATCCGGCTTTCTTCGATTGGTTACACCGAGGGATTCTACCGCCGCCCCCGGATCGACAAGGAGGTGCTGGCGAAGCACTCGGAGGGAATCGTCTGCCTCGCGGCGTGCCTCTCCGGCGAGCTGGCCCAATCGCTCCGGCTCGGGAGATACGAAGAGGCCAAAGCATCGGCGCAGTGGTTCGCGAAGCTGTTCGGGAAGGACGGGTTCTGGCTGGAGATCCAGGAACATGGGATCCCGGAAGAGCGGCTGGTCACCGAGGGCATGCTCCGGCTGGGCCGCGAGCTGGGCCTCGGCGTCGTCGCCACCAACGATGCACACTATCTGCGCCGCGAAGACGCGGAAGCGCATGATGTCCTGCTGGCCATCGGCACCGGTGCGGATCTCGACGATCCCAAGCGATTCCGGTTTGTCGGGCAGGAATCGTACGTTAAGACCGAAGCGGAGATGCGCGGGCTGTTTCCGAACCATCCGGAAGCGATCGACAACACCGCCAGGGTGGCCGCGCTGTGCGAGTTCGATTTCGAGAAGCGATACTTCGTTCCCGCCTTTCCCCTGCCGGCACCGTATACCGACGAGAACGCGTTGCTCAGGGAGCTGGCGCTCACCGGCGCGCGCATGCGCTACGGGGCGACGCTGTCCCCCGAGGTGAGCGCGCGGCTGGACTACGAGCTGTCGGTCATCACCACGGCGGGATATGCCGGGTATTTCCTGATCGTCGAGGATTTCATCCGCGCCGCGCGGGACCGAGGCATCCCGGTCGGTCCGGGCCGCGGCTCGGCGGCGGGGTCGCTGGTGGCCTACGCCCTCCGCATCACCGACGTGGATCCGCTGCGATTCGACCTGCTGTTCGAGCGCTTCCTGAATCCCGAGCGGGTGTCGATGCCCGATATCGACGTCGACTTCTGCTTCGAGCGCCGGGGCGAGGTGATCGAGTACGTCCGCGAGCGGTACGGGCGGGAGAGCGTCGGACAAATCATCACCTTCGGCACCATGAAGGCGCGCGCCGCGGTGAAGGACGTGGCCCGCGTGCTGAAGATCCCGCCGGTGGAGGCAGACCGGATCACCAAGCTCATCCCGTCCGGACCGGCCTACAATCTCACTATTCCCGACGCGATGAAGCGGGTGGACGAGCTTCGCGACCTCGTCAAAACCGCCCCGGTGTACCAGCGCATGGTCGATCTCAGCGCGCGGATCGAAGGCATCGCGCGGCACGCTTCGGTGCACGCGGCGGGGATCGTCATCGCGCCCGGGCCGCTCTCCGACTACGTGCCCGTCTGCACCGCCCCGACGAAGGGCGCCGGCCAGGCCGCCGACGGGGAGCAAGCCATCATCACGCAGTACGAGATGGGCGCGCTGGAGCAGGTCGGCATGCTCAAGATGGACCTGCTCGGCCTCAAGACCCTCACCGTGATCCACGACGCCGTCGCGATGATCGCGGAGCGGACCGGGACGACGCCGGACATGGCCACCCTGCTGCTGGACGATCCGGCGGTGTACGCGATGCTTCGCCACGGCCGCACCGCGGGGATTTTCCAGTTCGAATCCGCGCTGGCCACCGAAACCCTGCGCGCCATGAAGTGCGACCGGTTCGACGATCTGGTCGCATCCAACGCGCTCTTGCGCCCCGGCCCGCTCGACGCGGGGATGCACCTGGTCTTCATCCGCCGCCGTCTCGGTCAGGAAGCGGTCTCGTATCCGCATCCGCTGCTGAAGGAGATTCTGGAGCCGACCTACGGCGTCATCACCTATCAGGAGCAGGTGATGCGGATCGCCAATGTCTTCGCCGGCTTCACGCTCGCCGAGGCCGACGTGCTCCGGAAAGCGGTCGGCAAGAAGGACGCGGAGCTCATCCGGAAGGAGCTGGGCCGGTTTCTGGAGCGCGCTGTCGCCCAGGGCCACCCCAAGAAGCTCGCCTCCGAGATTGCCTCCCAGATCGAGACCTTCGGCCGGTACGGATTCAACAAGTCGCATTCCGTGGCGTACTCGGTGCTGTCGTACCAGACGGCCTGGCTCAAGACCCACCATCCCGCCGAATTCATGGCGGCGCTCCTGTCCTCCGAAATCGGCAGTACCGACAAGGTGGTGCAGTACATCAACGAGGCCCGCGAGCTCGGCCTCGAGGTGCTGGCGCCCGATGTCAACGAATCGGGGTTCAAGTTCACCGTGGTGGGCGACCGTCGCATCCGTTTTGGCCTGGGCGCCGTGCGCAACGTGGGCCGGGGCGCGATCGATTCGATCATCGCCGGCCGGAAGCTCAAGCCCTACGGCAATCTGGCGGAGCTGGTGGACCGCCTCGACCTCCGCCTCTGCAACAAGCGGGTACTCGAGTCGCTGGTGGCCGCGGGGGCCTGTGATTCGCTGGGCGGGTATCGGAGCCAGCTTACGGCCGCGCTTGACAGCCTCCTCGGCGAGGCGCAGCTCAAGCAGCAGGAGCGCGAGGCGGGGCAGGAATCGCTCTTCGGCGCGCAGGAGGCCGAGCGGCCTCGCAGCGTGAGCCTGCCTGACGTGCCGGACTGGCCGGAGGCCGACCGGCTGGTCCGGGAAAAGGAGGTGCTCGGGTTCTTCATCTCGGGGCATCCGCTGGAGCCGTTCCGCCCCGAAGTGGAGCTCTTCGGCACCCGCACCACCGCCACCCTGCACGAATGGAGCGAACACCAGGTGACCGTGGCGGTGGTGGTCACCGCGGTCAAGCGGCAGATTTCCAAGAAGTCGGGCAAGGAATACGCCCGGATCGTGCTGGAGGACTTCCACGGGACCGCGGAGGCGATCGTGTTCCCGGAGAGCTGGGCGCGGCTCAACCAGACGATTGTCGAGGACGCGGCGGTCTTGCTCACCGGGGGCTATAGTATGCGCGACCGCGGCGAAGACCGAGTGCCTTTCGTGGTGGAGTCCGCCCGGCCCCTGGCCGAGCTGCGGCGCTCCGGGGCCGTGGGGATCGCGCTGACCTGGAGCGCCGCGGTCGCGCCGGAGCCTGCGGTGCTGCGCTCGGCGGCCGCCGTCTGCGCCGGACACCCCGGCCCGGCGCCGGTCTATATTGAGTGGTCCGACGGCGGCGAGGCGGTCCGGCTCCGGGCCAAGGGCATGCGGGTCGAGCCCGACGCGGAGTTCGTGCATACCCTCAAGAGCCTGCTCGGCGCGGATGCCGTCCGCTACGTCAAGGTGGGGTGACCCTATGGCCAACACGTACACTCTCGACTTCGAAAAGCCCCTGCTGGAGCTCGAGCGGCAGATCGACGAGCTCAAGCGGGTGGGCGAAGAGCGGGAGATCGACGTGGCCGGCGAGCTCACCACCCTGCAAGCCAAGCTGGACGGGATGCGGGAGGATATCTACCGGAGCCTGAGCCCGATGCAGCGGGTCAGCGTGGCCCGGCATCCCAAGCGCCCCTACACGCAGGATTACCTCGGCACCATCTTCACCGATTTCGTCGAGCTGCACGGTGACCGCCTCTATCGCGACGATCTGGCCGTGGTGGGCGGCTGGGCCCGGCTCGGCGGCAATTCGGTGATGGTCATCGGGCACCAGAAGGGCCGCGACACCCGCGAGAACATCAAGCGCAACTTCGGGATGCCGCACCCCGAAGGCTATCGCAAGGCGCTTCGCCTGATGCACCTGGCCGCGCGGTTTCACGCGCCGGTCATCACCCTCATCGACACGCCCGGCGCGTACCCCGGCCTGGGCGCCGAAGAGCGCGGCCAGTCCGAGGCACTCGCAACCAGCATCCTCGAGATGGCCATGCTGGCCACGCCGGTCGTGGCGGTGGTGATCGGCGAGGGCGGCTCGGGCGGCGCCCTGGCGCTGGGCGTGGCGGACCGGGTCCTGATGTTCGAGAACTCGGTCTACTCGGTGATTTCGCCCGAGGGCTGCGCGGCCATCCTGTGGAAGGACGCCAGCCAGCGGGAGCGCGCGGCGGAGGCACTCAAGCTCACCGCCACCGATCTGCTGCAATTCAAGATCATCGACGAGATCATCCCCGAGCCGCTCGGCGGTGCCCACCAGGATCCCGACGCCGCCGGTGAAGCGCTGCGCGAGTCGCTTATCCGGCACGTCACCGAGCTCAAGAAACTCCGGCCCGAAAAGCTGGTCCGGCGGCGCGCCGAGAAGTACGCGGGGATGGGAGTGTTCACGGAAGCCTGATGGCCGCCACCGTCGAAGTCCGCTTCAAGGGCAATCGGAAGGATTACTTCCTCTGGCCGGATGACGCGGAGCCGCTCCGGCTCTCCGAGCCGGTCATCGTTCCCGCCGACCGCGGGCTCGACTTCGGCCGGGTGTCCGCGGTGGGCGAGACCGCCACCAAGAAGTGCGCCAGCGGATGCAGCGGCTGCGCCGTGGGCGAAACCAAGCAGCCGGAATTCGCGGTGGTCCGCCGCGCCACCCAGGACGAGATCCGCACCGCCAACGACCTCCGCCGTTCCGAGGAAGACACCCGCCGCACCGTGCTGGAGCGGGTGCGCGAGCGCCAGCTCGAGATGAAGGTGAGCGACGCCGAGTGGCAATTCGACCGGAAGAAGCTCACTGTCTATTTCACCGCCGAAAAGCGGGTCGACTTCCGCGATCTGGTCCGGGATCTCGCGGCCATCCTGCACACCCGGATCGATCTCCGGCAGATCGGCGCGCGGGACGAGTCGGCGCGGCTGTCGGGCGTGGGGCGGTGCGGCAGGGAATACTGCTGCTCCAGCTGGCTGACCACGCTCTCGCCGGTGAGCCTCGCGCTGGCCAAGGACCAGCATCTCTCGCTCAATCCGGCCCAGATATCCGGCGGGTGCGGCCGGCTGCTCTGCTGCCTCAAGTACGAGCACGAGTTCTATGTCGCGGCGCGCAAGCGTTTCCCCAAAGAAGGCAAGGCGCTGCGCACCGCGCGGGGAGCGGAACGCGTGGTGGCCGTGGACATCTTCCGGGAGCGAGTCTTTCTCCGCAGCGAGGAACACGGCCCCCGCATCATCACCCTGATCGATCTCCGTGAGGAGCTCGAGGGTCTGGGTGAGCCGCCGCCCGAAGCGCGCGGCATGCCGCCCCGCGCACCGAGTCAGCCGGTCCCTGGTCTCCCTGAGCCTCGAGAAGGGACGGCCGCACGCCAGGCACCGGCCCCCCCTCGCGCCGTTCAGGGCGAGTCTTCGTCAGCACCGCCGCCGCAGAGTGAAAGCGCCTCATCGCCGCAGGCGGGCGGACCCCGCAAGCGCCGGCGCCGCCGGAAGCGCAGGGGTCCCCGCGAGGGCGGCGGACCGCCGAATTCGCCCCCA
>Ga0070699_100002415_pt1 | contig 16772 bp, 14 predicted proteins | sample KBSK1503metaG_FD_65473 | JGI IMG/M metagenome (GOLD analysis project Ga0070699, IMG submission 65473) | Corn, switchgrass and miscanthus rhizosphere microbial communities from Kellogg Biological Station, Michigan, USA - KBS K1-50-3 metaG | ecosystem: Host-associated > Plants > Roots >... | reverse complement strand
CTATTTCAGGCATAGGCTGGGGGCGGCGACCAGCGCTACCTCGGCCACGATGTAGGTGATGTGCGCGATGACGGCAAGGAGCCGCTGGGCAGAGCGAGGCAGCCGATCTCATCCTTGAGTGCCGGTAGGGGCAGGCAGCGATAAGCGCTGCCTTGCCCCCACCGGATGCTTACGCCTTGCCATTGGAACCGAATGCAGCGCTGTGATATTTAGGGCGGAGGTGAGACAGGAGCCTTCAAGTGTCTCACTCCGTCAACCTTAGCAAGCTGAAATGGTGCGCGCAGTTGGCGCGACGTTCGAGCGAACGCATTCGCCCGAAACCGCTCTGCGTGACGCTGCTCGGGCGGCGAGAGCCGCCGTGCAGGATCGTCGCACCGTCGTGCTTAGCTTGCCCGTCGACGTTCAAGACGCTGTTCTGCCTGTTGCATATGAGTATGAGCGAGGGATTATTCACTCCACCTTGCCGGCCCCAGACCCCAGGGCACTTGCAGCAGCGGTAGATGAGCTATCGCGCTCGAAACGCCCTCTCGTTCTGGCCGGCCGCGGAGCTGTCGTCGCCAAGGCTAAGCAATCGCTGGTCTCTCTTGCTGACGAAGTCGGTGCTCTTTTGGCAACGTCAGCATTTGCCCACGGGCTTTTCGCCGACTGTTCCTGGTCATTGGGTATTTCTGGCGGCTTCTCATCTCCTGCGGCGTTGGAACTCATTCCCCAGAGTGATTTCATTTTGGGTTTTGGGGTCAGCTTTACGCACTGGACCACGCGAAAAGGCACTTTAATTGGCAAGGATGCAAGGCTCTTGCAGGTTGACGTGGATGCGCCACGGCTCGGCGCGAATCGTACGATCGACTACACAATCGTTGGAGATGCGCGGCTTGCTGCGGAGGCGCTGCTTACCGAGGTACGACAGCGCAGGACCACCGCAAGCAAGGCAACAGGGTGGCGTAACGAGAGTGTTTCGCAGCGGATCGCTCAGGGCGGAACGCATGATCTTGTTTACAACGACACTTCTACTGGCGATCACATCGATCCGCGAACTTTGACAAAGGCGCTAGACGCTATGCTGCCACTGGAGCGCGTTGTGGTGAGCGACTCAGGGCATTTCATGGGCTGGCCGCCCCTGTATTTGCGCGTTCCTGACGAACGCGGCTGGTGTCAGCCTGCATCATTTCAGTCAGTCGGCCTCGGCTTAGCCAGCGCAATCGGAGCGGCATTAGCTCAGCCTGAAAGGCTTGTCGTTCTGGCCATCGGCGACGGCGGCTTGCTAATGTCTCTAGGAGAGCTTGAGACGGCCGCTCGCCTTCGCCTGCAGATGTGCGTTGTGATCTACAATGATCTCGCCTATGGCGCAGAAGTTCACTATTTCGGGCGCCGCGGCTACCGAACTGACATCGTAAAATTTCCAAACGTGGACTTCTCCGCCATTGCAAAGAGTTTTGGTGCTTCCGCAATTGAAGTCCGCACCTTGGCGGACTTGGCGCCGGTCCAAGCCTGGGTTGCAGAAGGCGCTCCAGGCCTTTTCGTCATTGATGCAAGAGTGAATCCCAATCTTGAGGCAGAGTGGCATCAAGATGCCTTCAAGATCTCTGCGTAATTGGTGAGGAAAGCTCCATGACGCCGCAACAGAATACCGACCACATCCAAACAACCCATATCGGCAGCTTGCCGCGGCCACACAAACTACTCGACCTGTTGAAGGCGAAGTATTCGAGCCAACCCTATGACAAGAACGAGCTGAATTCGGTTCTGGCGCAATCGGTTACCGAATGTGTCCGGCGACAGGTCGAATGCGGCATTGAGATCGTCACGGACGGTGAATTCTCGAAGCCGGGTTTCTTCACTTACATCCGCGAACGCTTCGAGGGCTTTGAATCCCGCCCCAATCAGAAGCTCATCCTGTTTCAGCAGGAAGTGAGTGCCTTTCCCGATTACTACGCCCAGTACTTCAAGGAAGCGATGATGGGGGGCGCCATCCTGCCGATCGTTCCGGTGGTTTGCACCGGGCCCGTGAAGTACAAAGGCGAGGCGAATTTGCAGATCGACATCGCCAATGTGAAGGCGGCGGCCAAGGCTGCCGGGGTTCCGGATCACCACGTTTTTCTGCCGGCGACAGCACCGTCGGGTGTGGGTCTCAACGCATACTACAAGACGCAGGAGGAGTACTTCCACGCTCTCGCTGCCGAGCTCAACAAGGAGTATCGAGCGATCGCCGACGCCGGCATCCTGTTGCAGGTCGATGACCCATTCTTGCCGGACATCTTTTACGAGCCGGGTCTCGACGAGAAGCAGATGAAGCGGCGGGCGGAGATCTATACCGAGGCGACGAATGTCGCGCTTAAGGGCATTCCCGCTGAGCAGGTGCGCTTTCATACCTGCTACGGCATCAACGAGGGACCGCGGCTCTATGAAGCGAGCTTGGACCAGATCATCGACTACGTATTCAAAATAAACGCGGGCTCCTTCAGTTTCGAGGCGGCGAATCCGCGCCACGAGCACGAATATCACCTATTCGAGAGGCTAAAGGTACCTGAGGGCAAAGTGATCTGCCCCGGCGTGATCACGCACGCCAGTAACATCGTCGAGCATCCTGAGCTCATCGCTGAGCGGCTGATCCGGTTCGCCAACCTGGTCGGACGCGAGAATGTCATGGCCGGGGCCGACTGCGGTTTTTCCTCGCAAGCTCTCTACAAGACAGAAGTCCATGTCACTGTAGTTTGGGAAAAATTCAAGGCGATGCGCCAAGGCGCAGACATCGCCACGAAGCGGCTGTGGAAGTGAGGCGCGCCAGCGGCGCGAAGTCCGTCCTCACGTTGTAAGGAGTCGCCTTAAAGAGATGCCCCCTGAATCGTCATGGTATTTGTGGCCAACAGTAGGATGTATCCGTCGGCCGGCATATGCAGCATGGCCTCAGTTCCGATGTTGCCGCCCGCGCCTGGCTTGTTTTCCACGATCACTGGCTGGCCCCCCGCTTCTGCAGCTTGTCAGCCAGCATCCGCGCCAGCAGATCGTTGCCGCCGCCGGCCGTGAACGGAACGATGATTTGGATGGAACGTGATGGATAAACGCTCTGTGCCACCCCTGGCGCGGTCATGGTTGCAAACAGCACTGTTGCGATGACACTCATTTTGCGCGGGTTTCGGCAAGTTTGCCGCGCCCGTGTTCTTGTCCATGCGCCCTGATTGATAGGGCAATGCACCACCGGTGTGAGATATGACGATCCTCGGCGAGATCGTAGCCGCCCGATAATCACCATCTAAACTAGCCTCACTGGATACTGAAGAAAACCGCGGAAGCGAGCGCGCCCGCCACGGACAAATTCCCCCTCGCGCTCGATGCTTCCAAATCGCCGCACCAGCCTGCCAATGGCAACCTGAGCTTCCATCCGAGCCAGGGACATTCCCGCGCAGGCGTGGATGCCGGTGCCAAAAGCGAGGTGTCGATTCGGGTGCCGCCGGATGTCGAGACGGTCCGGCTCGGAGAATTGAGCCGGATCGCGGTTGGCGGCCCCGATACCGATATGAATGTAGGTGCCTTGCGGCATCGCGACGCCGCCTAGTGTCGTGTCCCTCGCCGCCCGGCGGTTGCCAAGCTGGTTGGAGCTTTCGAGCCGCAGGAACTCTTCAACCGCGGTCTCGATCAGCGCGGGATGCTCGCGAAGCTCCCGCATCGCGTCGGGATTGCGGATCAGGAGGTCGACGCCGTTGCCAATCAGATTCGTGGTCGTCTCATGCCCGGCGTTGAGGATGAAGATGCAGTTGTGAAAAAGTTCTAGGTCGGGCGGCGGAATCAATCCGCCGCATCAAGTCGAGCGTCACCATGGCATCTTTGCTCCCTGCCGCCACAGCCTGAATGGCCGAAGGATACCTTGGCAGCTATCCGCTCGCTGCTATTGCGTCGTCGCGCGCTCCCGCAGGCGCGCAATTTTCTGGTGCTGACGGTCGAGCTTGAGCTCGACAGCGGCGCCTGGATCGGCAGTGCGCCGCTGTTCGTCGGCAGGTCGGTCCCTGTGAGCTGCTACTTGCCGGCCTTCACCGGCAGAAACTGCGTCGTTAACATCGCCTTGTCGTCGGGGATTTCCTTGAGCAGCCCCATCTCGATGAAGGACTGCTTGAGCACGGTCATCGCCTTGGGATCAAAGGTGAGATCCTCGCTGAAGATGCCGATCTGTTCGTCGTAGGTGCGCTCGATCACCGAATGACTGACATCGGTCACCTTGGAGGTGATCTCGACCGTCTTGGCCTTGTTGTTCTTCATGAAGGCGATGGTGTCCTGCCAGCCCTGGAGGAAGGCTTTCACTACCTGCGGCCGCTTGGCGATCACGTCGTCGCGCACGAAAAAGACGTGAGTAACGAAATGATCGACGAACGGCGCGGCACTGGTGATGATGCGCCACTCCTTGGCCTCCTCGAGTGAAATGCCAACCTCCAGCGAGGTTATGTAGCCGTCGATCTGGTTGGTCTTGATCGCCGCGCGTGCCGGCGGCATCCCGCCGATGGGCACGGTGGTGATGCCGGCTGGGCCCCAGCCCTTGTGCGTGCCGATCCGCTTGCCGATCCACTCGGTCAGCGAGCCCGCGGTGGTGACGCCGAGCTTCTTGCCCTTGAGGTCGTCGACGGTCTTGATCGGTGAATCGTAGCCGACCATCACCGCCATGTTCCGCGGGATGCCGGCCATGGCACCGACCGCCTTTGCCGGCACGCCTTTGACCATGAAGGCCATGCCGGGTCCGCTGCCGATGCCGACGTCGATGCTGTCGGAGGTCAGTCCTTGTTGCAACCTGGCGTCGCCGTTGAAGGCGGACGCCTCGATCTCGAGGCCGTGCTTGGCGAAGATGCCGGTCTGGATGCCGACGTCGAGCGGCGTGAAGGTCCAGGCGAACGCCACCGCCTTGCCGACGCGCAGCTTCTCTGCGGCGCTTGCGGGCGCCATCCATAGCGCAATCAGGATGATCGAGAATGCACGTAGGAATCCTTGCATGGCGTGCCCCGGGGCGGCCGTAGGTTCGGCCTTGGCGAAATCATTGCAGAAATCCGTCATAAGTACCATACTCCATGCGTGGGCCGCGTGGGCCGCGTTGACCGGATGGCCTCCCTTCTAAGATCGCAGAATCGCAGGCTTTGCAGCAGGGACTTCACCATGCACATAATCGACTCGCATTTTCATTGGTGGCCGCGCTCGATCTTCGACAAGCTGTGCAAGCGCAAGGACTACCCCCGGGCCGCGGTGAACCGCCAGGGCGGCTACGACTACTCGCGCCGCGCAAGCAGCGGCGCCCATCTCAACAGCTGGACCGAGTGGTTCGATCTCGACAAGCAGTTCGAATACATGGACAGCCTCGGCCACCGCGTCGATGTGGTGTGCTCGATCGGCCCGTTCTCAGTTTCGTTCTCCGACATGCCGGTCGAGGAGGGCCGCGACTACGCCCTGATGTGGAACGAGGAGATGGCCGGGGCACAGAAGAAATATCCGGGCCGGCTGTGGGCCAGCGCCGCGGTGCCGTTGCAGGACACCCGCGTGGCGATCGAGGTGGTCGACGACGCGGTCGACCGGCTCGGGCTGATGGGCGTGAACCTGCCGGGCAGTGTCGGCGAAGACGCGCGCATCGATGCCGAGCGGCTGATGCCGTTCTACGCGCATTGCGAGAAGCTCGGCCTGCCGCTGTTCCTGCATCCGACCGACGTGATCTTCCAGGACATGCTCGACGGCTACGACGGCGCGCTGCATCTCAGCCTCGGCCGCGTCATCGAGGTCAGCGTCGCTGCGATGCGGCTCATTCTCTCCGGCACCATGGAGCGTCATCCGGATCTGAAAATCGTGCTGTCGCACACCGGCGGCGCGCTACCATACCAGGCCGGTCGCATGGACAAGAACTCCAAGGCCGCCAAGCTGCCGAAGCCGGTGACCGCTTACATGAAGCGCATGTTCACCGACACGGTGTCGCCGCACGCCGAGGGCATGCAGTTCGCGATCGACTATTTCGGCATCGACCGCGTGATGTACGGCACCGACTATCCGTGCTGGGATCCGACGGCGTGTTTGAAGCTGCTCGAGGACGTGCGGCTCACCGACGCCGACAAGCAGAAGGTGTTCTACGACAACGCGCGGCGCATCCTCGGCTTGAAGGACCCGCCGTTGGCGAAGTCGGTAAAGCGCGAGCCGGTGCTGGCCTAGCCGTCGGCTGTCGCCCCAAACTCGATTGTTGTCCCCGCGAAAGCGGGGGGCCAGTAACCGGGGACCGTGGCCGCCAGGTCATGCCGGGCGATGACAGGGGAGCAAGTGGCAAGCCTGCGTTTCCGGCCGAAAAATACTTATCCCCGGGCTTGAATCCGGCCTTACCTTTGTTGCGCCTCGCTCATCGAGAGCATTGTTGATCGTCACGTTTGATGACGGAGCAAGGCGCGGCGTCCCTCGCATCTGACGCCGCAGTGGCGCCCCGGCAGGCGCACCCCGCAAGCGGCGACCCCCGGTAACGGGGACATCGCCGTGGGTGCGCGGCGGACCTTCGTCACTGGTTCGCCAAAGGGCGGCGTAGCGCACCGCTCTGGCGCCTCCCGGCGCTCCATCCCCTCATCCGAGGGAATTGGGAAACAGGGGGCCCGAAAAACAAGATCCCGGAGGGTGATGCTTTGCCGGAAGCGTCTCGATCTACGACGCCCCAAACCGTTCGTCGATGCCAGCCCATTTGTCGAAGCCGACCGCGCGCTTGTAATCCTCGAAATCCATCCCATCGTTGCGCCGCGCGAATTGGCCCGATTTCATATCGAGCAGCACCACCTCCACCGCCTTGGCGGCGTGCATCAGCGTGTCGAGGCCGAGCACGGCGCAGTCGAAGCCGAGCTGGCCCATCTCCTCAATGGTCAGGATCGGGGTGTGGCCGCCCATCAGCGGGTTGCAGATCTGCGGCACGTCGAATGCCTTGCCGATCCGCTCCAGCTCGGCCACGCTGCGCGGCGCCTCGATGAAGATGCCGTCGGCGCCGGCCTTGATGAACGCCTCGGCGCGGCGCATCGCCTCGTCGAGGTCGCAGGCTGCGCGCGCGTCGGTCCTCGCGAGAATCCAGGTTTCGGGATTGATACGCTCCGAGCACGCGGCCTTGATCTTGGCGACCGCAAGCTCGGTCGGCACCACCTTCTTGCCGACCATGTGGCCGCAGCGCTTGGGCCATTGCTGGTCCTCGATCGAGATCGCGCTCACGCCCATGCGCTCGTAGCTCTGCACGGTGTGCACCACGTTCTTGACGTCGCCGTAGCCGTCGTCGCCGTCGACGAACACCGGCAGGTCACAGGCCCCCATGATGTCGCGTACCGCGGCCGAGATTTCGCCGAAGCCTTTGAGCCCGACGTCCGGCACGCCGTAGCGCGAGCCGACCGCCGGGAAGCCGCCGATGAAATAGGTCTCGAAGCCGATCTTCTGGATCAGCCGCGCGGACAGCGCGTCGTGCGCGCCCGGCACCACTAGAAGGCGCTTCTCCGCGACAGCCTTGTCGATGATTTGGCGAAAGCTTCCTGGCATTGAGCGGCTCCTGAATTGTCGATATCGTCGTGGAGTTCGTCCCACCTCAATTCAAGCTCAGTTCGCCGAGCGAAGCCAGCACGAAGATGACGCGTGCGGCAGGATTTGGAGTGACTGCGTGATCTTTGTAGCGGTTGATATAGGCGGAACATTCACCGATCTGATCGGTTTCGACGAGGAGGCAGGGGCGTTCCTCCAAGCCAAGAGCCTGACCACGCCGGCCGCGCTGACTCAGGGCGTGATCGACTGCCTCAGGCAGAGCGGCGTGAAAGCCGGCGCGATCGCGGAGCTGATCCACGGCTCCACAACGGCGATCAATACCCTAATTGAACGCAAGGGGGCAAAAACCGCGCTGGTGGTGACGCGCGGCACACGCGACGTCTACATCATCGGCCGCGGCAATCGGCCGGAATCGTACAACCTGTTCTTCCATCGCCACCGCCCACTGGTGTCGCGGCGGCTCACACTGGAGGTCGTGGAGCGGGTGCTGAGTGGCGGCGAGGTCGGTGCCCCGATCAAGAAGGCGAGCGTGGCGGAGGCGTGCAAAACGCTGAAGGCCGAGGGCGTTGAGGCGGTCGCGGTGTGCTTCCTGCACTCGTACGCGAACCCCGAACATGAACGCATCGCCGGCGCGACGATCCGCAAGGCGATCCCCGACGTGTATCTGTCGCTGTCGCACGAGATCCTGCGCGAGTATCGCGAGTTCGAGCGCATGTCGACGACGGTGGTGAACGCCTACATCGGGCCGAAGGTCGGCGGCTATGTGAAGAGCCTGGAGTCAAGCCTGGCAGGCATCGGCTTTCGCGGCGACCTGTCGATCATGCGTTCGAACGGCGGCGTGATGACGCCGGAGGTCGCAACCGAGCGGCCGGTCGCCATGATGGAGTCGGGTCCGGTCGGCGGCATAATCGCCTCGGCGCGGGTCGGGCAGGCGCTTGGATTTCCCAATGTGATCTCGTTCGACATGGGCGGCACGACGGCTAAGGCCAGTCTGATCCGCGAAGGCGAGCCGACGCTGGCGCCGGGCTGCTACGTCGGCGGCTATGCCAGCGGCCATCCGGTGATGCTGCCGATGATCGACGTGGTCGAGGTCGGCGCCGGCGGCGGCTCGATTGCGTGGCGCGACGACGTCGGCGCGCTCAAAGTGGGACCGCAAAGCGCGGGCGCCGATCCCGGGCCGATCTGCTATCGCGCTGGCGGCACCGAGCCGACCATCACCGACGCCAATGTGGTGCTCGGCCGGCTCGACCCGGACAATTTCCTCGGCGGCACCATGAAGCTTGATGCCGCTGCCGCCCTGCGCGGCATCAAGGAGAAGATCGCAGGCCCTCTGAAGCTTAATCCGATCGCGGCCGCGCAGGCGATCGTCGAGATCGCGATCAACAAGATGTCGCTCGCGGTGCGCGAGGTGTCGGTCGCCAAGGGCTACGACCCGCGCGACTTCGCGCTGGTGGCGTCCGGCGGCGCGGGTCCGCTCCATGTCTGCGCTATCGCGCGCGAGCTTTACATCCCGAAGGTGATCGTGCCGCTGTTTCCGGCGCATTTTTCGGCGCTCGGCATGCTGCTCGCGGACGAGCGCCACGATTTCACCCGCACGGTCTATTCCGATCTTGCCAGCGTCGATTTCGGAAAGCTGGTGGCGGTGCACGCCGAGATGGTAAAGGAGGCGAGGGCCGGCCTTCGCCACGGCAAGGATGCCCAGTACCAAGTGCATCTCGACCTGCGTTACGTCGGTCAGGAATTCACGTTGTCGGTGCCGGTCGATCTCGCGCAGCTCAAGCGTGGCGAACGCAAGGCGATCCGCACCGCGTTCGATCAGCTCTACGACCACCGCTACGCGCATCATTCGCCGGAGGAGGCGGTGGAGATGGTCAACATCCGGCTCGGCGCCATGGGCAAGCGGCCGAAGCTCACCTTCCCGAGTGTGGCAGTCACCGGCGCGGCGACGCCGTCGGGCGAGCATTCGGCCTATTTCAGCAGCGCCAGCAAGCCGGTCACCGCCATGGTCTACCGGCGCGATCATCTCAGCGCCGGCGCCCGGGTTGCCGGGCCGGCGCTCATCCAGGAGCATGGCACCACCACGGTGCTGTTCGAGAACGACGCCTGTCAGGTCGCCGCGTCTGGCGAACTGATCGTCGAGGTCGGAGACGCGCGATGAAACTCGACACCGTCACGCTGGAGGTGATCCGCAACGCGCTGCCGGCCGTCGCCAATGAAATGGCGGCCGATCTGCAGCGCACCTCCTACAACATGATGATCTACGAGGTGCGCGACTATTGCACCGCGCTGCTCGATCTAAAGGGCGAACTGATCTCGCAGAATGTCGGCGGCGTCTCGCACTTCGTTGCGGATTTGGGCGTCCTGGTGGTCGACGGCATGAAGCGCTACGGCCGCGACGGCTTCAAGCCGGGCGACGTGATCATCACCAACCACCAGGCGGTCGCCGGCCAGCACCTCAACAATGTCGTGATCTACTCGCCCTATTTCTACAAGGGCGAGCTTTTGATGTTCTGTATGGTGCGGGCGCACTGGATCGACATCGGCGGGCAAAGCACCGGGTTCGGCGCAGGCGCGACGGTCGCAGACCCCTGGCTCGAAGGGCTTCAGCTCGACCAGCTCAAGATCTACGAGGAGGGCAAGCTCAACGAGACGCTCTACCGGGTCGTCAAGGACAACATCCGTTTCCCGGAGTCCTCGCTCGGCGACATGAAATCGCAGATGGCGGCCTGCCGTCTCGCGGCTCGTCGCATGGACGAGTTGTTCGACAAGTACGGCAAGGACACGATCCTCGCCGCCATCGCGCAGATTTTCGACGAGACCGAGCAGAAGTGCCGCAAGGTGGTGGCGCAGCTTCCCGATGGTGTCTACGAGGCCGAGGCTTCGATCGACGACGATGGACTGATCCGCGACGAGGAAGTGCCGATCCGGGTCAAGATCGCGATTAAGGGCAGCGACATGACGATCGATCTGTCCGGCTGCTCGGCCGAGCGCAAGGCTGCGATCAATTCGCGCACCTATGCCGGCGCGCGCGTCGCCTACAAGGCGCTCACCGGTCCGCTCGACCCGGTCAACGAGGGCTCGTTCCGCGCTCTCAAGGTCGTCATCCCGGAAGGCAACATCATGATGGCCCGCTTCCCGGCGCCGATGTCGGGCTGGAGCGCCATCGTGCCGACCGTGGTCGACACGATCGTGATGGCACTCGCCAAGGCGATGCCGGACCGCGTTCCCGCCGGTCATCACGGGCTGCTCGGCGGAACGGTGGTGTTCTTCGGGCTGGACCCCAAGACCAAGCGTCGTTTCATCGTGCAGAGCATCGAAGGCGGCGGCTGGGGCGGCCGGCCGTTCGAGGATGGCGAGTCGGCAACCGTGTCGGTGTGCCAGGGCGACGTGCGCAACGGTTCGATCGAGGGGATCGAGCTCAAATGTCCGGTGCTGGTCGAAAGCCGAGGGTTACGGCAAGATTCCTGCGGCGCGGGAAAGCACCGCGGCGGCCTCGGGCTTGACGTTCGGGTGCGCAATCTAGTGGAGGGCAAGTGGAATTTCGAAAGGTCGAGGCGCAGCAAGCGGCCGCCCTGGGGGCTCTGGGGCGGGACCGCGGGCGAGCCGAGCGGTAATCTGCTCAAGCTGCCGGGCGAAAAGGCTTTCAAGTGGATGACCGGCTCCAATATCTCGGTTTCGCGCAATTCCGAGGCGGTCGTGCGCACCGGCGGCGGCGGCTGCTGGGGCGATCCGCTGGAGCGCGTCGCTGCAATGGTCGTCGAAGATGTCGCCGAGGGGCTGATCTCCCGGCAGGCGGCCCGCGAACTCTATGGCGTGGTACTCCGAGGCAACATGTCGCTTGACGAAAGCGCGACCGCCCGGCTGCGAGACCGGCTAAGATCGACGCGCAAGGCCCGGTCCAAAAAAAGCTCCAAGCTGAAGCCGCAAAAACGGCCCGGCCTGCGCAAGGGGAGGAAACGGCGGTGAAGACCGATCTCGCGCGGCACCGGTCCGCGCACCGACGTGTTGGCGACCTCAACCGTGCCGCTGGTCGGCCGCATAAGCCCGCCAATGATGTTGAGCAGGGTGCTCTTGCCGCAGCCGCTCGGCCCGATCAGGCACAGCAGCTCACCGCGCGCGACGTCGAGTGAAGTGTCGAGCAGCGCGCGCACGTGAGTGGCTCTCCGGCTCGCCGAACTGATGCGAGGCGTTCTTGACTCGGATCGCCACGTCGCTCGCGATCATTTCGGCAGGAACGCTTCGGGTCACAGCCGCTTCGTGGCGGTGTCTGTGCCCTGACGCCGCCCTTGCGCTGACCAGCGCATCAATTGTTCGCGGTCTCCTGACCAGCAGTAATCGTACCCGCATTGCTACCCTGGGACGAGCAACGACGCTTAGGCTTTTCACTTTGACTTTCTTTTGGGCACTACCGGCTTCAGCTCAAACAGACAACCCCTCTGGCAATGGTTTTCTGCGTGAGTGCAAAGGCTTCCTCGGTAGCCACGAACATTTTGGGACAGGGGTGTGCGCGGGAGCAGTAATCAAATTGTCGTCACCCAGTCGGGCTCGGAGAATTGCGCTGGATCGCGGTTGGCGGCCCCGATGCCGATGTGGATGTATGTGCCTTGGGGCATCGTGATGCCGCCGAGGGCCGTACCCTTCGCCGCCCGATGGTTGCCGAGCTGCTCGTCGTGGTCTCGTGTCCGGCGTTGAGGATGAAGATGCAGTTGTGTAGGAGCTCAAGATCGGTCACGCGCTCCCCGGAGCCGCCGTCCGGGGACAACTCGCTGGCCGCGATCAGCTTGGACAGAATTTCGCCCTCCTCCAGGTGCTGCTCGCGCGAACGCCGCGTGCGCAGATAGAGCTTGAAATCGTCGACCGCCCTGGTGCCACGCTGCAATTGCTCTGGCGTGAGAACGGGCTCGAGCGCGATTTCCGGGCCGTGGCCGGCAGCCATCTTCCAGTGCCGATCGGCGCCGAGGCCATCGTGCGCACCGGCGGCGGCGGCTGGGGCAATCCTCTGGAGCGGGACCCCGCGCGCGTATGGGAGGACGTCGCCGAAGGCCTCGTGTCGGCCGCGGCCGCGCGCAAGCTTTACGGCGTGGTTCTCCGACGCGACAGGTCGCTCGACGAACGCGCCACCAATGAGTTGCGAGAGCGGCTAAGATCGGCCCAAGCCGCCTCCACCAAGCGCAGCGCTCGGCCAAAAGCAGCAAGTAAAAAACCGGACGAGGACGCTCGCGCGCAAGCGGGGACGGTGACGATTGCGCCGCGACCGCACCGCCGAGCACGGGCCGCGCGGCGGACGTTTTCATTCAATCAAATGATTGACTGGCCCCGGCCGCGCTCGTATTGTCGGGCGAAGCGAGCAGCAGGCGTGACGGCTATTTCGCAACGGAGTGCACAATGGCTGATGACCGCGAATACGGGGTGAAGCTGTGCGACGCACTGATGAAGATCTTGGGTGCGGGGCAGCATGAGCTCCCGGCGATCGTCGAAGGACTGAATCAGTCGGATGTAGCGCCAGCGAGCGGCACGCGGTGGACCGCCGACCAGCTCTGCGAGGAGCTGCATCGGCGAGCGCGGCCGCCGGAGAAAAAAACCTATTCTCCAGTCGCGCAGCCGCGCAATGAGCAGGGCAACGGCGGCGGCAAGATTGCCAAGATTGCACCATCCCTGCCGAAGCCGGCCAACGCCGAGGAACGATCGGAGTATCTGGTTCGGCACGGGCTGCGAAATCAATGGTACATCGTGGCAGCCTCGAAGGAAGTGACCGACAAGCCGCTCGGCATCACGCGCCTCGATGAGCGGATGGTGTTATGGCGCGACGAGCAGGGCCAGGTTCACGCCCTCGCGGATCGCTGCCCGCACCGCGGCGTCGCGCTGTCGATTGGAGAGGTCCACGACGGGGTCATCGCGTGCGCCTATCACGGGGTCCAAGTCGACGGCTCAGGACGCGTCGTCAAAGTGCCCGCGGTGGCCAATTGTCCGCTCGAAGGGCGCCTCCTCGTTCGTAGCTATCCGATCATCGAGCACTATCAAGCGATCTGGGCCTATTTTGGCGACGAGAAGCACCCGTTGCCGCCGCCGCTCGAGCTTCCCGAAGAGCTGATATCGCCCGAATGGAGCGGCATGCTTCACCACGACGTCTGGAACGCACACTACCAGTACGTCTACGACAATCTCTGCGATCCCATGCATGGGCCATACCTGCATGGTCGAACGTATACCCAGCAATACGGGCCCAAGGACGACAGGATCAAGGTTGAGCTGAAGGAGCGTGGCTTCGAAGTGTTCCGCGAAGGCCAGCGCGGCATCAATTTCGACTGGATGGAGATGGTTCACGGCGACAGCAATTATTATGCTCGCGTGGAGATCCCGCTGCCGCCCTCGGCTGGGCCGGGTGGCTTCATGGGGATCATCTTCTATGTGACCCCGATCGACGACCGTCATACACAGATCAACGTCTGGCGACTCCGCAAGGTCTCGGGTTGGCAGCGCGACCTCTGGCATTTCCTGTTCGACTACCGACTGCGCGGGTTCGTTGATGCCGTGCTCGCTCAAGACAAAGCGGCGATGGACGCCATGCCGCCATGGCCGGCGCCCGAAAACCTCTATCAGCATGACATCGGCGTGGCGTGGATGCGGCGCCATGTGCGTGAGGTAGCGAACTCGCAGGCAAGCGCGTTGTTTGCCGAAGCGGGTTGAGGAGCATCGATGTCTGCGATCGGACTGTCGGGCAAGCGCGTGGTGATTACCGGTGCGGCGCGCGGGTTGGGGCGCGCCTACGCGGAAGCATGCTGCGCCGCCGGCGCCGCGGTGGCGGTCGCCGATATTCTTGAAAAGGAGGGGCGCGACACCGCCGAAAGCCTGCGGGCCAAGGGCCACGAGGCCCTCTTCGTACCCCTTGACCTTGCTGATGCGCAGTCGGTGGAGGCGATGGGCGAAACCCTCGGCAAGGAGTGGGGACGGATCGACGGGCTGGTCAACAACGGCGCTCTCGCCACCAAGCTCGGGGGCAAGCGCTTCGAAAATATCGATATCGCGGTTTGGGACAAGGTGATGGCGGTCAATGTCAGAGGCGTGTGGCTGGCGACCAAGGCATGCCTGCCGTGGATTCGAAAGTCGGAGCACGGCAAAATCGTGAATATCTCCTCGGACACCGCCCTATTCGGCTCCGACTTCCTCCTGCACTACGTGGCAAGCAAAGGCGCGGTGATTTCGATGACTCGCGCCATGGCGCGGGAACTGGGATCCAACGGCATCGCGGTCAACGTGATCGCGCCGGGCATGACTCGGGTGGAGGCGACATCGGGGGTGCCCGAGGAGCGTCATCAAAGATACGTGGAAGGCCGGTTCATCAAACGCCACCAGCAACCCGACGATCTGGTCGGAACGGTGATCTTCCTCCTGTCTGACGCCGCGAACTTCATGACCGGTCAGTTGCTGGTGGTCAATGGTGGCTACGTCCTCCACTGACGGATCGTGCAGTGTGCGCAGGCCGATCACCCAAAACGACGGTTTAGGCACGGGGCTGGAGATCGGACACGACGAACGGAAATAGCTCCAATTGAATGAAGGCACCGTCCAGGTGCTCGCAAGACCGGCCAACGTGCCGGGCCAGAGGGAGGGGAATGCGATGAGTGACATAGCCCTATCACCAGAAACAATCGTAGCGCGCGTTGAACGGCTGCCGATCTCCAGATGGCACAACTTCATGCGTGTTGTCATCGGCTCCGCCACATTCTTCGACGCGTTCGATGCACTGGTCATTGCGTTTGTCCTGCCGGTACTCATTCCTCTATGGCACATGAGCCCGGCGCAGGTGGGCCTCCTCGTCTCGAGCGGTTATGTCGGCCAGGTGATCGGCTGCATCCTCTTCGGCTGGGTTGCCGAGCGATTTGGGCGGTTGCGGTCGCTGGCCTGGACGATCGGGGTGATCTCGGTCCTGAGCATCGCCTGCGCCTTTGCGTGGGACGCCAATTCGCTCATGGTTCTTCGCTTCATCCAGGGCATCGGACTTGGCGGCGAGGTCCCAATCGCCCTCGCCTATGTGAACGAGTTTGCCAAGGCCGAGAAGCGCGGCCGCTTCGTCCTCATCTTCCAATCGATCTTTCCGGTCGGGATCCTGGTCGCCTCGCTGGTGAGCATCTGGGTGGTGCCGCATTGGGGCTGGCAATGGATGTTCATCATCGGAGCCGTTCCGGCAATCCTGGCGGCGACGCTGCGGCGGGTCCTGCCCGAATCGCCCCGCTGGCTGGCCACCAAAGGACGGCTGGCGGAGGCCGACCGCGTCGTGAGCGAGATCGAGGCAAAGATTTCGGAGCATGGGACGAAACCGCTTCCGCCGCTCGTCCACGTGCCCCGTATTTTGGTCGAGAAGGAGGCAAGCTGGCGCGATCTTTTCGCGGACATCTACCTGCGGCGAACCGTGGTGATCTGGATCTGCTGGTTCGTTGCGTCGTTCGTTGGATTTGGTATCACGATCTGGCTGCCGACCATCCTGCGCACGGTCTACAAGTTGCCGCTGCAGGAGGCGCTGCAATACGGTTTTATCGGCAATATCGCGGCGGTGGCCGGGGTGCTGACCATCACGTTCCTGGTCGACCACACCGGCCGGCGGCCGGGCTTCGCCGCTGCCTTCGCCTTCGGCTCCGTCCCGTTGATAGCCTTGTGGCTGATGGGCGCGGAGGTTTCGGTCATCACCATTGTGGGCCTGACCTGGCTCGCGTCCTTCTTCATTTCCATGCTCCAGCTCGGCCTCGTGCTTTATGCCTCTGAGCTCTACCCCACGCGCATGCGGGCTCTCGGCAGCGGAATTGGCTCGGCATGGACGCGCGTCGGTTCGATGGTGGGCCAGCCGATCGTCGGACTAGTGCTGCAGAGCGCAGACGTCGCGGCCGTGTTTCTGTTGTTGGGCATGGTTGCGCTGGTCGGCGCGGCGACCATGGCGCTGTTCGGCGTTGAAACGCGCGGCGCGGTGCTTGAAAAGTTATCGCCCTAGGAAAACCTATGCTGCGAGATGGAATGCTGTGGCTGTTATTCAGGCGCGTTGATGGCCTGAGAGCAAAGGTCGTCTTAGCTGTCTTTCGGTTACCCCAGGAGGAAAGCGATGGAATATAGCCGAGCAGAAGCGAAGGAGCGTGCGTTCGCAAAATGGATAGGGGTGTGCAACGTCATCCTGCCGAGCTTCACCGCCGATCTCAAAGGACTCAACGAGAAGGCGATCCGGCACGACGTCCGGCGCAACATCGAGCACGGCTTCTGGGGCACGCTGCTGGTGT
>Ga0070699_100002414_pt1 | contig 16773 bp, 16 predicted proteins | sample KBSK1503metaG_FD_65473 | JGI IMG/M metagenome (GOLD analysis project Ga0070699, IMG submission 65473) | Corn, switchgrass and miscanthus rhizosphere microbial communities from Kellogg Biological Station, Michigan, USA - KBS K1-50-3 metaG | ecosystem: Host-associated > Plants > Roots >... | reverse complement strand
GAGGTTGCAAACTCCTCATCTTCAAAACAGGACGCCCCGTCCCGCTATCGTGTTGCCGTGCCGGCTGCCCGCAGCGCCCTACCGCGCGAGCGGTTTAGTCCTGTGGCACAAAGCGGACATGCCGTGACGAAGCGTTCACGTCTGCTTTCAGGGCCAAAGCGGACCTGTAGGAATGCATTGACCTCGGCGAATGACCGCTGTGGCGCTGCACATGAAAGCCCTTGGGACCCACGGCTCTGGGGTTTTCCTTGTGGCCGGGCAGTCATCCTAATTCCGAAGTCTCCTCCGCCGACAGCGGAACTCCGCGAACCTTGGCGCGTTGTGCTCGCTGCCGAGAGCTTGCGTCCACGACGACGGCTGAAAAAGCCGCCGGGGTGACGCGCATGAAATCGACGCTAGTCGCAGTCGCTCTTTTGTAGCCGCTCTTTTGTAGCCGCTCTTTTGTAGCCTTGGCGCATAGCTGGGGGCGGTGAGCATGCCGACGACGAATTTTGGGCCGCCTCAATTTTCACTCAGCGCCTTTGGTCCCGGCGCCGGCGGCTGGAGCAGCCAGAACCGCAACCCGCGCTTGCTTGCGGACATAAACACCGACGGCAATGCCGATATCGTCGGCTTCGGCGCTGACGGTGTCTACGTGTCCCTGGCCAACGGAACGGGGGGGTTTGTGGCCGCCCCCATGTTTGCGGACGGGACTTCGTTTTGGGGGTACCCAAACGGGCGGCTGGAGCAGCCAGGACGCCTACCCGCGCGAGGTTTTCCACCTTGGCCGAAATCGTGGGCTTCGCCAGTAACGGTGTTTACGTGTCCCTGGCCAACGGAACGGGGGGGTTCTGGCCCCCATGTTCGCGAACGGGAGTTCGTTCTGGGGGGCCCAAACGGGCGGCTGGAGCAGCCAGGACACCTACCCGCGTGAGCTTGCCGACGTAAACAACGACCAAATCGCCGACATCGTCGGCTTCGCCAGTAACGGTGTCTACGTGTCCCGAGGCGACGTCATCGGGTTCTTCGCGCCCGAGTCCGCAGGGGCCGCATTTTGGGGTGCCCAAACGGCAACTGGAGCAGCCAGGACACCTACTCGCGCTTCATGGCGGACGCTGACGGCGACGGCAAACCCGATATCGTGGGCTTTGCCCAGAGCGGCGTCTACGTGTCCATAAACACGTCAACCCTATTAAGCGCGAGCTTTGCCGCCCCCATGTTAGTGCCGGATAGTTCGTTTTGGGGTACCCAAACGGGTGGCTGGAGCAGCCAGAACCTCTACCCGCACTTTATGGCGGACGTTAGCGGCGACGGCAAAGCCGATATCGTGGGCTTTGCCCAGAGCGGCGTCTACGTGTCCATAAGCACTTCAAGCCTAGTAAGCGTGAGCTTTGCCGCCGCCACGTTAGTGCCGGATAGTTCGTTTTGGGGTGCCAATACGGGTGGCTCGAGCAGCCAGGACGCCTACCCGCGGGAGCTGGCGAACATCACAAATGGGGATACAATGGCCGACATCGTCGGCTTCGCTCAGAATGGGGTGTGGACCGCGCTTGCCGGTGCCACCACGTTCTTCGCGCCATCCGGCGGGAGCATTGGACCAGGGGACGTCATCCGGCGTCCCGGCGTCGTCTCCTGACGTTGTCCTTCTTAGCCAATACATGGCGGGGAGCTTTGCCACGTCGAGCGACGGGAACGGCACGTTGATCACGGACGCGGCCCTGACCACGCAGCCGGCTTTGTTGACGCCGCCTCACCCATGATGCTGGCGTCGAGGAAGACGCCGTTGTCGATCTTCGCAAAGACTTCTTACGAAGAAGATGGATGCGCGGGTCATAAGCTCGGACGCGCCAAGATTGAGCTTATATCAGCTCGCTAGAGCTTCGTTACCGTCACCTCCGTTTTGACCGAGTTGGCAATGAAACAATTCTCGTGCGCGGCATGGTGCATTTTGTCGAGCTCATCCGCACTGGGCGTTCGATTTCCACCCCACGTGATCTTCGGGCGAAGCTCGATACGCGTGATGGCCAGCTTGCCTTCTGAATTTTTCTCCATATGACCAACCGCCTCGTCTTCGTACGAATCGAGCACGAACTTCTGCTTGCACGCAATCGCCAAGAACGTAAGCATGTGGCAGCTCGAGAGTGAAGCGACGAACGCTTCCTCGGGATCGACGTTCGCGGGATTACCGAGATAAGCCGGGGCCGCCGTCGCCGTCATCGTATGGCCGCCGTCGAATATCCAAGTATGATCGCGCGGATATTTCTGATACGAAAATTCGGCGCCGCCGCGCTGCCATTTCAAAGTCACTCTGTGTTCGGACATGCCGGTTATATGGAGTGCGCACGAAGGCGCCGCAACCGCCGAGCGCAAGGGAACCCAATGCTGCCGCTTCCCGCGCGCGGGGCCTCGTACGTACGGCGCGCTTGCACGCGCGGCCCGCAACGGGCCGCTTCACTTTGTTCAGAGCCCCGCCCACCTCACCCGGACATCGATCAAAGCCGGCTCGGACGCCGCGAGCGGATTGACCTCGATGGGCCGCGTCAAGCCCAGGAAACCGCCGAGCCAATCCGGCAGCATGGTCGCCAGCCACGCGGCCAGCGCATCCCACAGCTGCGATACGCTCGGCTCGGGGATGATCGTCTCCCTCGGCAGGCCTTGCTCGTCCTCGCCGATCACAAGCAACATCCGGGGCGCGCGCGCGGTGGCCGGCGCGATCATTGTGGTCTCGCACGCAGTTAGAGTAGCGGAGCCGCCAGCTTTGTAACTTTCACGGCAATCGTCAACGAGACGAGCGGGCGAAACGGGCTGCGCCGTTTGAAAAAAATGAAGTGTGTGCGTTTTGCTACACTCGTTTCAACCTATCGTCTTACACGATCCCTCCTTACAGCCGGCAGGAGCCGCTCGGCATTGCCGCGGCCGACCTCAGCAAGTCGCGCGGATGAGCCTTAAGCGCGTTTACGCGCGTCCATAGCCCGGCCTAAACGGCGTTTGACGCCCGTCTTCGCGGGCCGGATCGCGGCCTTGCCGGCGGGACATGCGGCGCCCGCGATTTACGCTTTTCTCGCGCAGCGCCGAGGCGAGCGGCGCAATTACTTCTTCATGCGTTCGCGGAACTTGTCCCAAGCCGCGATCCTGGCCCGCGCTGCCTTCTCGTCGACACCTTGGGGCAATCCGGCAACGCCCACGGCCCCGACGAGGCGGCCGTCGACGGCGAGCGGCACTCCGCCGCCGACGAGATAGACCTTGCCCGGATACATGTTCATGATTCCGAAGTACCGGTCCGGGCGGTCCTTCGCGAGGTTGGCCAAGACTTCCGTGGTTTGCCGGAGAATCGCCGAAGCGAACGCCTTGCCTTCGGCAAAGCGAGTGCTGTTGATCGTCGTACCGTCCATCTTGTCGGCCGACACCAGATTTCTCGCTGCGTCCACGACAACGACCGCCATGTTCAAATTCTGCTCGCGGGTGAACGCGATCGCGCCGTCGATGATGACGCGTGCTTCGGCGAGCGAGATCAGCGGCGGCGCCAAGGTCGGCGGCGGCGCCGGGGTCTGGGCAAGTCCCGCGTAGCCCGATGCCAAGATCAGCAACACGCTCGTGATCGCGATTGTTGGGATCGCTGCCGGCCGAAGACCTTTCATGGGCACCTCCGTCGCTTTGCAAAAACTCTACCCGCCGAAGCGGCGGCTGGAAAGCAAGCACCCGCAGTTGCACTAAACGTGCTTTCGTGTTCCCTCATGTCGGCTCATGGCACAAAGCGGACATGCCGGGATGTCTGCTATTTGTCCGCTTTCCGGCAAGGCGCGCGTGTCGCCGTTGTCTCGAAACCATCATGAGAGGTGAAGTCATGAAGATCGTGGTCATCGGCGGGACCGGCCTCATCGGGTCGAAGGTCGCAGAGAAGCTAAAGCAAAAGGGGCATGAGGCAATTGCCGCCGCGCCAACCACGGGCGTCAACACAATCACGGGCGAAGGCTTGGCCGAGGTGCTTGCGGGTGCTGAAGTCGTCGTCGACGTGGCCAACTCGCCGTCGTTCGAAGACCAGGCCGCGATGGAGTTCTTCCAGACCGCCGGCAGGAACCTCACTGCGGCCGAAGTCGCAGCTGGCGTCAAGCATCACGTCGCCCTCTCGGTCGTCGGCACCGAGCGTCTGCAGGCCAGCGGCTATTTTCGCGCCAAACTAACCCAGGAGAACCATATCAAGAGCTCGCCGATCCCCTACACGCTCGTCCGCGCCACGCAGTTCTTCGAGTTCGTGCGCGCGATTGCCCAGTTTTCGACCGACGGCAACACGGTGCGCCTGCCGCCCGTGCTGTTCCAGCCGATGGCGGCAGAAGATGTCTCGACCGCGATCGCCGAGGTGGCTCTCGCGGAACCGGTAAACGGCACGGTCGAGATCGCCGGACCCGACACATTCACTCTAGACGAAGCGGTCCGCAAGGTCCTCGAATATAACAACGACGCGCGCAAGGTGATCGCTGATCCGGCGGCGCCCTATTCCGGCGTCAAAGTGAGCGAGAAGACGCTGGTTCCCGGCGCCGGCGCCCGCCGCGGCTCGACCAGGTTCGACTGGTGGCTCACCCACGTCCCGCCGCCGAAGAAGTGATCGCTTCAGACGTTTGCGTTCCTCCGCTTGCACCAACAGAAGAGAGCAACCGATGCTTAGAATGCTCTGTCTCGGCGTGGCTGTTGTGATGGGCGTCGCAGCCGAGGCAAACGGCCTCTTCATGCTCGTGTCGCCCGAACACTGGTACTTCTCGGTGCCCGGCGTAACCGCCACCGGGCCTTTCAACCAGCACTTCATTCGCGACATAGGACTGATCTTCCTGTTCGTGGGGACCGCTTTCCTCCTCGGAGCGGCCATGCCGCAATATCGCGTCATACTATGGGCCGCTCCAACGTTGTGGTTGGGGGCTCACGCCCTATTCCATTTCTGGGAGGTCGCGGTCGGGATCTGTGCCCCGTCGGTAATTGCTCGTGATTTTCCGGCGGTCACGCTCCCGGCGGTCATTGGAACGCTCCTGACTCTCTGGGCCGTTCGCGACGTCCAGACCGATCGAAACGTTCGCAACCCGTAGCGCGCCGACCTAAGGCGCGGTTCGCGCGGTATTCGCCATTTTCAACCGCAGCGGAGTTTCGCTGGCGGCTTCCGGCCCCTGGTTTGACCCGTTACGATGGCTTCGACCAAGCCGGAGGATGGCCGGTTTTGGCACTCAACGGAGAGAGCCAGCGTGTCGGTGATGGCAACCGTAAAATCCACATCCGGCCAGGGACGTTCATCGAAGCCGCCGATCCTCGTCACGACGCGGTTGGGACTTTCGAAAGCCACCGAGAAGCTCGTCAGATGGATCGGTCCGTTCGGATCCGGGTTGCCGTCGCCATTGAGCCGCCTTGGCTGTTGGTTCCAGGCATCGAAAGCCGTCCGGTAGATCAGGCTCGAATTGATGAAGAAGACGGACCTGGAGCAGGTTCAGCCTCTGTAGGCCCCGATCCCGCGCGGCGTTGTCGTCCGGATTCACGACCGGCCGAAACCAAAGGCCGATGCGCTCCGACTGGTTCTGACAGAGAGCGCGCACGTCCGCGGTCCCACCCGTAGCGTCGCGAATGGCCCGGACGACGTCGGCGCGCACGGCATCCGGCAGACATGGAGAAAATTGCATAGCGACGTCGGGGACCGACACCGGAGGCGGCGGAGGCGGCGGAGGCTCACCGTCACCGTCGGGCGGCCCGTCGTCGCCGTCACCGGGCGGCCTTCGCCGCGGGATGAGCGGCTGCTGCGAAGAATGACTGCCACGCAACCGCGACTGCGCGCGCGCAGGATTACTTATCGATGCGTCGGGCGGGATGAGCGGTTCCTGATCGTCTTGAGGTTTCATTTATCTGGCCTCCAGGAAAATTTTGAGGCAAAGGCCTCGACTGAGTCGGGGCTGCAACGGCGATCGGTCCACGCCGGCCTCGACGAGTGGTATTATGGATGGACTCAGGCTCGGCCATGTATGAACCGGATCACATCGTGAGGTTGATCACGGCGATCGGTCCGCGCCGCGCGCCGTCCGATCAGGCGCGCATGACGTCTGGCGAGCCTTCGTGATCGATAGCCGCTACCTATCGACGGACCGCGCTGCAGCTGCGTAGCGGGCAATATTCATGCTTTCCTCGCCGGATCAGGCGGTGCTCGGTCGGAAAAACTGATTATGGCGGCGGCGGCACCTGAGGATCGAGCGGAGGATTCTTGTGCAGGAAATCGCTGGTCTGACGGTTTTTATTCGAACGTTCAGGGTCGAAGCCAGATCTCTAACGCCGAACTTTGACAGACAATTTTAGCGCGCAGTTGTGTAGGATCACCGGAGAGGGACCGATGATGAAACAGATCGTACTCCTGCTTGTCACGGCCGGAAGCCTTTCATTCGCGCCAAATCCTTCTCACGCGCAAAGTCTCATGTCGCCATGTATGCGCGTTTGTGAGCCGCCAGCTAAGCTTAATACGCAGAATTGCTCTTGCGAAGAATCAACGCGCACTCAAATCAAGCGCTGCGCTCTCGTTTGCCCAAACCCAGAGCAAAAGTTAGATCTCAAGCGATGTCGCTGCATGAGGAAGTAACAGCGATGGCACTTCGTTTACTCGGCCACATCGAACTCCCGGCGCATCGATCCAAGGGCGGGTTCGATCACGCCGATATTCATCCACCCACGAATCGGATCTACGTCGCACATACCAGCAATGATTCTATCGACGTGATCGACTGCGCTCGAGATCGGTACATTGAATCGATGCCCGGCGTCATGGGAGTGGCAGGTGCGCTTGTCTCGGAAGCGCGTGGTCTCGTCTTCACGAGCAATCGTGGCGAGAATACCGTCTCGGTGTTCGCGCCTTGTGCCGAGCGGAACGCTTTCAAGATCGCCGTAGGTGTGAAGCCGAACGGGCTCGCGTTCGACCCCACTCGTGGCATCCTGATCGCCGCGAACGTTGGCGACCCCTCGATTCCGGATTCATATTCAGTATCGGTCGTGGACCTCGGGCGGCGGGAGCGGATCGCCGAAGTCAAAGTCCCCGGTCGCACGCGTTGGGCGATTTACGACGCGGCGCTCGAGATGTTCTTCGTCAATATCGCATCTCCAGCGCGGATCGTCGCTATTGATGCTCGTGACCCAATCAAAATATCGACGGAGTATGAGGTTCCGGCAGCAGGACCGCACGGGCTAGATCTCGATCCAGCCAAGGGTCGGTTATTGTGCGCCTGCGATGCCGGCGCATTGTTCGCGATTGACGCAGCGTCGGGTCGCGTACTCGGGGATGTTCCCCTAAGCGGCGCCCCCGACGTGATTTTCTTGCATCCGCAATCCGGACACCTCTATGTGGCCATCGGCGATCCTGGGGTAATAGATGTCATCGATATTGGCACGATGCGCTGCGAGGAGGTGGTGCCAACGGAAGCGGGCGCACATACGCTGGCACTCGACCGGAAGAGAAGCAAAATCTATTCGTTCCTGCCGCAATCGCATCGTGCTGCGGTATTTGTCGATACGACTTGATGCAGGCACCATGCCAACACGCTTTTCGCTTCTCTAATCGGCCGTCTGGGTCAAGTGCTTTCGGGCTATCGGCCACTCGGTGTCGATGTCACTCACGGGCTCGTGCTTCTCGTTGACTCGGCACCAGCGCGCCGACGAGGTGATCGAATAGAGATTTTTTGCTGCGACGCGTGAATCCGATCACTGAACGGACATTCGAGGCAACCTCGCGATGTCCGCCTCCTGGCTCGTGCTTAATATTTCGGTCGGTGTGATACAGCCCATTCTCTGGCGTGCTGAATCGGCGCGCGCGGCGGTAGCGCGGCACGCAGCTTCTTGACTGTGGGTAACCCTTCCATCTTCTCCCGCCAGCGGGAGAAGCCCGGGTACTTGGGATACATGGCTTTGGCTTCCGGCGCGAAGCTAAACGAATAGGTGCTTGGCAGCAGGTAGAAGTCCGCGAGGGTGAGTTCGGAACCGAGAAGGTAGTCTTTGCCGTGCGCCAGCTCGCGTTCCACTACTTTCAGCCCCACCTCGATCTTCGGCAGGGCATGCGCCACAACATCCTCGTCGGACGGAATTCCAAGCTCGGGAAAGACGTTCCGCTCGTGCGAGACGTGATAAATGATGTAGGGGTAATAATAGGAGTTTACCGCACTGATCCATTGGTTCATGCGCGCTCGATCGCGGACACCCTTCGGCTGCAGCGCTGGCTTGGGAAAGCTTTCCTCCAGATAGCCGACGATGGCGCTCGTCTCATAAACCGTGAAATCACCATGCTGCAGGATTGGCACGCGGTTGAAGGGATGAAGCGCAAGATGGCTTGGCTTACCCATCTCAGGCTCCAGATCATGGAACGTGTATGGTACCTCCTTGTGCGTGAGGACGAGCCGCACAATGTTGACGAAGGTGCTGCGCGGAAACCCATACACAATGAGATCCGACATGCTGGCGCTCCTTAAATGAGGTTTTGTCGCCTGACTAAAACGGAGGAGTCGACCAGCACTCCAGATCACCACGTGGGTCCCTGCGCCGTTGCGCCGACCGCTTACCTGAGATGGTTGAGGGCAGCTTGCACCTTGTGAAGATGCGCGTGCTCCCCTCCACCCATGCCTTCGTCTTCGGCGCGCAGAAGCGCTCGTTCATCGGCCTCCCACGCCTGCAGAATGGCCAGCTTCTCTGCCGGCCCTATGTCTTTTTTTTCGACGACATCCATGGGGGATTTGAATATACGCGCAGGGCTCAATTTCGCGTTGTCCACATAAGCATGATCGCGCACGATTTCCTCCTGTGGGGCTCTCATTTCGCCCTCCGGAGACGGTCCGGTAGAGCGTCCGATCGTACGTTTGGATCAATATCTTTGGCAGCCTGGGCGATAATCCTATATTTCTTCGCCATGCCTGATAAAAAACGCACAGCCAGGCTGGACTGGGAAGACGTCCGTTATTTCGTGGCGCTAGCCCGCCACGGCACGCTTTCCGCGACCGCGCGCTCGTTGCGCGTCAATCATGCAACCGTGGCGCGCCGTATCGCAAGCCTGGAAGCGCTGATTGGCCGCGCCTTGTTCGACCGGCGCGCCGGGGGCTACCTGCTGACTGCAGAAGGCAAAGCCGTGCTCAAAGAGGCGACTGCCATGGACGCAGCGGCGCTTTCTGTTCTGCGCCGTCTCGATGCCGGCACGGAATTGAGCGGCCTAGTCCGCCTCGCCGCCGGCCGCGTGCTGGCCGAGCGCTTTCTCATCGACCGTCTGCGAGCTTTTCATGAACGCTATCCGGCGATCGACCTAGAGGTGATCGGCGGGTCTCGGGTCGTGAGTCTTGCGAAACGGGAAGCAGATGTCGCGCTGCGATACGGGACGCCCAAGGACAGTGAGCTTGTTGCCCGACGCGTGGCAACGATCACCTTCGGCCTTTACGCATCGTCCAGCTATCGCGACAAGCTCAAGGCCGGGCAACCGCCGGCTTTCATCGGTTTTGACGAAGAGAGCGACTTCATCGCCGAGGCGAAGTGGCTGGCCGCCCAGTTCGGCAACCAGCGGTTTTCATTTCGCACAAACAGCCAGACAACGCAGGCTGCAGCGGCTCGCGCGGATTATGGCATTGCGCTTCTTCCAAGATACATCGTGGCGACTCATGAGCCGGAGCTCGTGGAGGTGACGCTGGGAGGACGTTTACCGGAGCGCGATGTGGCTCTTGGTCCGCGGTGATCTAAAAAGCGTTCCCCGAGTGAAGGCAGTGACCGACTATCTTGTTGAGCTGTTCCAGCGCGAGCGACGACTGTTGGCAGGCTAGCCAGCTGTTGTCGTTCGGGCTACTTGCTGCGTCCTCAGGCCAGCGTCGAACGGACCACACGCGGCCACGGCGCCGCGCGCATTGGTTCTTACGGTTGCCATTGGACCCTACTCGGAATCACCAGCCTATAGTTACCTCGCAGCGTCCAGAACAAGTGCCAAACCATTTACTCGTCAACGAACCATCGTTGTCGACCCAGGGGATCGGTGGCAGTTGCGGCAGATAAGATGCATACGGCAGCACTTTCGCAAGCGTCACTCTGACCGGAAACCGTGCGAGGAAAACCTCATTCATTCCGCCGTCCAGTCCGCTGTAGATTGGGGCGGCTGGCACGTTGTCCTCAAGCAACTGCGCGTATTCGACCTCGTCGGTGCGTTGTTTCTCCAGCGCCCGCCGCGCGATTTTCGGATTCACGACGAAGGCGGGGCATTTACCGGTGGCATTGAACACAAGAGGATTCGGCGAATTCGGGGGAGGTTGCGCATCGAATACATAGAGGCGATCGCACACATCCACCTTGGGTTCGAGATGCGTCGCCTCGAAGTGATCGTTGCCGATCTTGAGCATCTGCCAGAAGGCCAACTGCGGATGAGTTCGATGCCGCGCCAGATTCGCCGGCGTCAAGCGGAACGGATAGGCCTGGATCTGGAATGACGGCCGACCGAGGAGTGAGTCGCGCGCCAGCGAATAGATCTCGCCCATCTGTTCGTCGGTCATGGCATAGCAACCGCTCGAGGCGCAGTCGCCGTGGATCATGAGAAGGCTGCCGTCGCGGTTGTTCGCTTTGTCGAAGCTGTTGGGGAAGCCGGTGTTGATCGCAAGATAGAAGTTGGAATTGGGATTCATCAACTCGGGCGTAATTGTATAGAACCCCTCTGGAGCCTGACGGTCGCCCTCATGCAACTTCGGCCCAAGATCGCCCGACCACCGACAGATCGGAAAGATCTTGAGGAGCTGGAAATGACCGGTGGTGTTCTGCTTCCAGACTTCGAGTTCCGCCTCTTCCTTGAAAATGCGCACAAGGATCGGTGAATGTTTCGGCATCTTCTTTTGTCGGAACAGCGAGAGCAGCTCGGGCGGCACCTCCTTTGTTGCCCTGGTCGGCAACTGATTGCTGTCTTCGCCAAGGCACGTGACCGGCGTCAATGCCGCGGCAAAAGCCGCCGCCAGCACAAGCGCACGGACTACCGTGGCGCGGATCATTGCTATACCCCCGACGTGGAACCTTTCCTATCTGAATGCTTGTAGTCGGTGGCATTCGTAGGGCAAACCCAGACCAGGGTTCCCCAAATGATGCCCGGATACGCTAACAAACGGAGTGCAGCGGCACGATGCCCCGCAGCGCATCGGTGATTCAGGTTGAGATTGGGCTTAGGAAAGGCGCTCGCGAGATAGCCCGCAAAGGCCTGAGTAGCGAGGGTAGTTGCTGAGATCGGTGGTAATTTGCTGCATCGCGTTATGACGCGATTGGCACAAAGCGGACATGCCGTCGCGTCGGTCGATGTCCGCTTTCGGGGGCGAAGCGGACAACATTTGCGCATTCTGGACCACTGGCTGCATCCCATCCGCGAGATCACTCACGCCCATCAGTCCGAGCTCGATGCCATTGCGGAGCCTCGTGCCCGACTGGATCGGCTGTGCGAACTCAACGTTAGCCAACAGGTTCGGAACGTCGCGTCAGATGTCTTTCGTTCTCGACGCGTGGGCACGCGGTCAAAAGCTTTCCGTGCACGGCTGGATCTACTCGATTACGAACGGCCTCCTTCGGGACCTCGACGTAACCGTGAGCCGACCAGAAGAATTGTAGCGATGGCGCGCGCTTGTTCTGTGTACAGCAACTAAAAGGCAGAGGGTCATAAGCGGGTCAGACCAGATCGTTTAATGAGCGAGATCACCCGAGAAATCTAGCCAACGCTGACAGCAAGGCGGTTACGCCCATCAGTCCTGCGGCCCAAAAATTCCATCTATTCATTCTTTGCAGCGCTTTGGATAATTCGGTTACCGTGTCTAATTCGTCCGTGCCCGGCTTGATGCTGGGCAAGCGGCACATTGCAGACGTGAACCAGAATATTGCAGAACCACACGCCGCGATCACCACTCCGATCTGAATGAACGATCTCATAATCACCCCTAATGGTTCAGGATGGATCGCGATTATACTGCTAATCCGAACTATCACATGGTCATGTCCGTCTTTGGCACTTCTCGATGTCCGCTTTGGGGGGCAAAGCGGACGGCGGACAACATTTGCTCATTCTGAGCTTTTCCGCATTTAACCCATAGCGGTCATCGGACGGCTCGAAATCCCGCAGCGCAGCGGTCTCCTGCCACAGTGTCGTGTGCTATCGTTCGGGCGGAGTACAGGCGCGCGGCGCCCAAAGGATCGTGTTGACTGGCACCGATGCTTGAAGTGATGCGAGATACTTGGAGGGCCGCGATGGTTCGTGATCACCAGCCAGGCGAAGCCGTTTTCAGATCGATTCTGCCGGAAGACATCGACTGAAAGCCGTTCCCGGCGTTCCCGCCGTCGGCCCGGCTGGCCGTGCTTGTTGGAGAGCCCACTCAAGCCGGACCTTACGTGATCAGGGTCAAGGTGCCCGCGGGCGTGAAACTCATGCCGCATAGGCACCCCGAGGACCGAATCTATACGGTCATGTCCGGTGTCTTCTACATCGGTTTGGGCGATCGATTCGATGGCGATAAGGTCAAGGCATATCCACCCGGCAGCGTCATCGTTCTGCCCGGCGATACGTGGCACTTCCACTGGGCAAAGTCCGGCGAGTATGTCACTCAGGTAACGGCCATTGGTCCGCTGGGCCTCGAATACATGGACCCGAAGGACGATCCGCGAAACAAGCTCACCTGAACTTCTCCGGCTGAGTTTTTTTACCTGCCGTTTACGGCCAATTGACTGGCCGCGGTCCGCAATCGGTCGCGACATTGCGAAGTCGGTCTTTCAGGTTTCACGGCAGCTATCACCCGCGCGGCCAGCGATAGAATGCGCCCTCTGCAGCTCAACGAGACGGTGCTTGTAGTCCCCCCGCATAGGAGTCGGTCCCATGAGTAAACATACGACATCTGTCATCATGTCCGCCGCCGTCAGCGTCGCAACATTTGCAACCGCTCACGCGCAACAAACCGGCCTTACAATCCCCGACAATGACAGCGTCTATATCGACGCAAGATCGTTTCAAGTCATTCCGGGAAAGGGAAAAGGCGACGCCGGACCTCAAGTCAGAGATTTAGCTGCGCGCGAGCTTGGCCCTGGGGCAATCATCATACGCTCGGGCAACAAGCTCTACATCGCCGAAGGTCAAACGCTGCGCGGCGTCGTCACCGCCTACGCCAATGATCCGCGGCTGTATAATCCGAGCCTCACCGGCGGCGGCAGCATCGGTCCGAGCCTCACCGGTGGCGGCAGCATCGGCTATAACGCACAATTCGCCTACGATCCGCGGCAGTACAATCCGGCCCTCACCGGCGGCGGCAGCATCGGCTATAACGCACAATTCGCCTACGATCCGCGGCAGTACAATCCGGCCCTCACCGGGGGCGGCAGCATCGGCTATAACCAACAATTCGCCAACGATCCGCGGCAGTATAGTCCGAGCCTCACCGGTGGCGGCAGCCCCGGCTATAACGCCATGCTCATGCAATTCGCCAACGATCCGCGGCAGTATAGTCCGAGCCTCACCGGTGGCGGCAGCCCCGGCTACAACGCCATGCTCATGCAATTCGCCTACGATCCGGACTATGTTCAATACAAGCTCAAAAAGGCCTTCGAGGATAATTGGATCTCGGCGAGTACAAAGTGACGAGGCTGCGAGCCTTCAGTGTTCGTGGGAACGGGCTGACATAAGCTTCAGTCCGTCCCTGCGTGTTCTCAAACTTAAACGCGCGACGTCCCTCGTGAGGATCAATCCGCGTCGCGGGCGATCAACTGTGGAGAAGGGGATGAGCGCTCTCCAAGGGAAGTCCATCAGCTCCATCGGTGCCATCGTTGGCATTGCGTCGATCGTGTCAAATCTGGCGGTGGCTCAATCGCAAACGCTCCCGCCGGCTACGATTGCCGACAATGACAGCATCTATATCGACGGAAAGACTTTTGCCATCACGCCAGGTCGAGCGAAAGGCGATACCTCGGCACAGATCGAAGCGCTCGGGGCCCGCGATTTGGGTCCCGGCGCAATTATTTTTCGTTCGGGGGAAAAGCTTTACATCGTCGCCGCCCCGGTCCTTGTACCAGGCGCTCGTAACCAATCCGGTCAGAACGTCCCTGCCCCCGTTGAAAACGATCGACCAAACCGCGTCACAGTCGAATATGTCGTACCCAAAAGCGCCGAGCTTCAGGAGCTCTACGGTATGTTAAGGGAGCACCGTGTCCTCGAGGACATGCAGGGGATATTGAGTCCGTTTCGTCTGCCGGAGGAGTTGACGATCAAAACCACGGAATGCGGCATGGTGAATTCGTGGTACAGCCGGGAGAATTCCAAACCGACGGTGACCATCTGTTACGAGCTTTTGCGGCACATTTTGCAATCCTTGCCAAAGAAAACGGCCCCCGGCGCAATCACGCCGAAGGATGCAGCAGTCGGGCAATTCTTCTGGCTCACGACCCACGAGGTCGGACACGCAATGTTCGATCTTTTCAAAGTGCCGATATTCGGACATGCGGAAGATGCCGCCGACAACTTTGCAGGATACATCATGCTGCAATTCGGCAAGGAGCGAGCAGGGCGATTGATCGCAGGCGGCGCCTGGGCTTGGAGGATGTACGTCGCGGACTACAGGACGAATCCCATCGTGAAGACGCAGTTAGCCGGGTTTGCCAGCAACCACGGCCAGCCTGAAGAACGCTTTTACAATCTCATGTGCCTGGCCTTCGGTGCCGACCCGGTGACGTTCGCCGATCTGACCCAGGACGGATATTTGCCGCCAAACCGCGCGCCAAGCTGCAGATTCGAATACGACACGCTCGCCTATGCGTTTCACCGCGAAATCTCGCCCCATATCGATCAACAGATAGCGAGGCAGGTCTTGGATACAGCATGGTTTTCGAACGTGCCGCCAACGCTCGCACCGCCGCCGCCTCAGCGGCATGGCGTTGACCGGTTCGCCGGCCGGGCAGCGCCCAAGCCCGATTCAGAACGATTCAGGTCTGCGCCAAGGACCTGCCGGCCCGTCCAGCACTAACGAAACTACGCTAGGTTCGAAGTCGCCGTGAGCGCGTCGAAACGTGTCGTTGTCGTCGGCGCCGGCATCGGCGGATTGAGCGCGGCGCTGGCCTTGCTCAAGCGCGGCATCGACGTCGAGGTTTACGAACAGTCGAGCGAGCTCAAGGAGGTCGGCGCCGGCATCCAGATCAGCTCCAACGGCACGCGCGTCCTGTTTGCGCTCGGCCTGGAAGCGGCCCTCGCCAAAGTCCAGGTGCGGCCGGAGCGGCGCGAGCTGCGGCACTGGAGCACCGGAGAAACCTGGAACTGGTTCGATCTCGGCGACAAAAGCATCGAGCGATTCGGCACGCCCCATCTCATGCTCCACCGCGGCGATCTGCATGGGCTCCTCGCCGACGCGGTGCGCGCGCTCAAGCCCGACGCCATCGTGCTGAACAAGCGATGCGTCGCGGTCGCCTCCCACGCCGGACACGCCGAAGCGACGTTCGCGGACGGCAGCACCGTCAAGGCGCCCTACCTGATCGGCGCCGACGGCATCCATTCCAAGGTCCGCGTCTGCCTGTTCGGGCCGAGCAAGCCCATATTCACCGGCTGCATCGCCTGGCGCGGCTTGATTGCGATGGCGAAGCTGCCGTCCCGCCTCGCGCGCATGGTCGGGACGAACTGGCTCGGCCCGCACGGCAACGTGCTGCACTATCCGGTGCGCCGCGGCGAGATCATGAACTTCGTGAGCACGTCGGAACGCGACGATTGGCAGATCGAGTCCTGGTCAACGGTGGGCAGTAAGGACGAGCTGCGCAACGATTTCCGCGATTGGCACGCCGACGTCCAGCTCATGATCGATCGGATCGAGACGCCCTACAAATGGGCCTTGATGATCCGCGCGCCGATGGCGGCCTGGTCGAAGGGCCGCGTCACGTTGCTGGGCGACGCCTGCCATCCGACGCTGCCGTTCCTGGGCCAGGGCGCCGTGATGTCGATCGAGGACGGTTACGTGGTCGCGGCCTGTCTCGACAAGTATTTCGGCGAGCCGGACACGGCCTTCGCCCGCTACGAGGAGATCCGCAGGGAGCGCACCGCGATGGTCGTCCGCAAGGCGAGCGAGAACAAGGCGAGCGCGTTTGCGCCGAGCCTTGCCGACAAGGACCGCGTCGCCGAGGAGGTGGCGCGCGAATGGCAGCAAGTGCGCCTGCGCGAGCGCATGGAGTGGCTCTACAACTACGACGCCACCGCGATTGCGATTTGATCACGGCGATGCGCCAACGGCCCAGCAGCGGAGGACGCGCTACTCTGGCTTGATATTGGCGGCCCGGATAACCTTGGCCCATTTCTCAGTTTCGTTGGCGATGAGCTTGCCGAAATCGGCAGGCGAGCCGGCGAGCGTCGTGCCGCCCAGGGCGGCCAGCTGCCCCTTGATCTTCGGGTCGGCAAGGCCCGCATTGATCTCCTTGTTGAGCGTATCGACAATTTCGACGGGCGTGTTTTTGGGCGCGCCGATCCCGAACCAGGCGCTCACCTCATAATGGGGAACGAAGTCGCCAACGGTCGGAATGTCTGGCAGACCTTCCCAGCGTGTCGCGGTCGTCACTGCCAGCGGGCGCAGCTTGCCGGCCCGCACCTGCTCGATCGACGCGGTCGCGCTGGCAAACATGACTTGTACCTGTCCGCCCAGCAGATCGGTGATTGCAGGCCCCTCGCCACGGTAGATACCGTGATCGCTGTCAATGGATTTTTTGATTGACCTGAGCTGTTGTGAGTGAAGCGTCTCCCGCCGGCATGAAAGTGTGTTGGAGGCGGAGGCGGGGGTCAAGCCCGCGCGC
>Ga0070699_100002411_pt1 | contig 16783 bp, 6 predicted proteins | sample KBSK1503metaG_FD_65473 | JGI IMG/M metagenome (GOLD analysis project Ga0070699, IMG submission 65473) | Corn, switchgrass and miscanthus rhizosphere microbial communities from Kellogg Biological Station, Michigan, USA - KBS K1-50-3 metaG | ecosystem: Host-associated > Plants > Roots >... | reverse complement strand
CTCCGCGGGAGCGGAGTTGAGCAGGATCACCGGAAAGCCGGCGGGAAGCGTCCGGCGCGACAGGTCGCCGGTGAACTCGGGCGACATCAGCACCAGCCCGTCCACCCGGCCCCGCATGGATCGGAGCGCCGCTTCGAGCGGCGGACCGCCATGCCTCGCACTCGACAGGAGGCAATGGTAGCCGACCTGCTGGACCCGCTGGTCGATGCCCCGGATCACTTCGGAGAAGAATTCCCCATAGAGATCGGGCAACAGCACGCCGATGGTGTGGGTCCTGCTGGTGATGAGGCTGCGGGCGGCGCCATGCGGACTGTAGTGCAGCCGGTCGGCCGCGGCACGCACGACGGTGCGGGTCTCTTCGGCGACGAGGTGGCTCTCGTTCAGCGCTCGGGAGGCAGTGGCGGTGGAGACGCCGGCCGCGCGAGCAACGTCCCTGATGGTCACCAATCGGTGCCTCGGCGGAACGCGGACAGGAAACCAGCGGAGCAACCGGCCGACGAGAGCGGCGGTGGCTTGGAAACGTTTACAATTCAATGTAAACGTTTACATTTTCGCCGTTTTGTCAAGAGCAGCCCTTCCGGGGACCCTCTCCCGGCGCCTGTCGACCTAGATTCTCCCCCCAGTTCACACCACCGAGGAGTCACGGAGGCGGTGCTTAGTATCTGCGGAATCTGGCGACTGCCAAGCGGGTGAGAATGCGGTAAGCCGCGGGGACGCGGAAAATACCCCGCGTCTACGCGTCCTCGCACCTTCGCGCCTATTGATACTTCGAATAATCCTTCGGTAGCGCCTTCTCCCCGGCAGCCGGCAGCCTTCAGGTCTCAGCTGATGGCCGATGGCTCTCAAGCAGCGATCTCACCCTCGCTTCTGCTGTGATCCGCATTACGTCCCCCGACCGAAAACCACGCGTGATCCCCATCACATCGATCATGTGATCTCCGCCCACGCGGTTTTCTCCCGCCAATCCCATGTTGGATCCGGAAGTCACGCGAACAGGAAAGGGCTCATGAATTCCTTCATTCGCTCTCTCGGAGGCCTGATGGTCATGGCCGCGCAGGTGCACGCACAGTCGCCGGTCATGCGGCTCACGTTCGGCGGGGGGACCGCCACCGATCTCCGCGGGGTGCGGGCAGGCGCCTACGTGATGGCTCCATCGGTCACAGTCTTCCCGCATCCGCATCTGCGAATGGCATTCAGCGCGCGCGGGACTCGTTTTGTCAGCCGGGAATGGTCGATCGCGGGCGCCGCGGCAGTGGATGCACGCCTGCCGGTCTCGAGCGCGGTGGCTGTCGTGCTCGGCATCACCGGCGACGTGACCCGCGCCTCATACCGGGCGACGTATCTCCAGGGAGAAGCCATCCCGGCGCTGGAGCTCCGGCTCGGGCCGGTAACGGCGTGGGCGGGCGCGCGGGGTGCCGGAGCACGCACCACCTTCCAGGACGGACCGGTACCACTGCCTGGCGCTCCGGCGGAGCGCGTGGTCGAGCGGACCTCCGTCGGGCCGGCCTTCGGCGCAGCCATTGTGCTGCTCCGATTCGAGCCGGGTCAGGAGCTGCGCCTCACCTATCGGGAAGAGCACGGGCGCCCGGCTGGAAACGATGTCGTCGATCGCATCGCCGCCGCGACGCTCGCCAGAGGGCGAGTTGCCTTGTCGGGGACCGTTGGGGCGCGCCGCGCTCCGGCAGAGGATCGCGTCTACGGCGGCGCGCGGATCGCGATCGCTCTGACTCCAGGAATCGCGGTGTTCGGGGGGGTGGAAAGTTATCCCTCGAATCCCCTCTTCAACTCGGCAGGCGGGAGATCGATCAGCGCGGGGTTGTCGCTGAGCGCCGGCGGGGTCTCATCGGGCTTCTCGCGGTCTCGCGACGAGGGGCCGCGCCCCGTCGGCGCGCCGGCTCCCGCGCCCGGCGTCACCCGGCTTTCGATCCGGGCCGCGGGAGCGGAACGGGTGGAAGTGGCAGGAGACTGGAACAGTTGGACGCCGATCTCACTTCGGCGAGCGTCGAATGGGGTCTGGTACACCGACCTGGTGATCCCTCCGGGTGAGTATCGGTACGCGTTCAAAATCGATGGCAAGGCGTGGGAGGTTCCCAAGGGTGTTGCCGCCGTCAACGACGGATTCGGCGGCAAGTCCGCCTGGCTCTCCGTGAGGAAGCCGGAACGGACGTCGTAACAATCCGCCAACTACAGGAGGTCGTATGAGACAGCCCATCGTGATCCTGGCGCTCACCGTTGCGCCGGCGCTCGCCGCCGCGCAGGTGACGGGGAGCACGCAGGCCGAGACCCGCGCGCAGACCGACGTGACGGTCGAGCGCGGGGAATCGCCCCGGATCCCGGGAGGGTTTTCCGCGGAGACGCGGGCACGACTCGAAGCGATGTTCGAAACCGCCCGCCGGAAGAGTCTTCCGGCCGAGCCGATGGCTGACCGGATGGCCGAAGGCCGGGCCAAGGGCGCCAGCGAAGGCCAGATCGTGGCCGCGACCGCGACGACGCTGGCTCAGCTCGAGATGTCGCAATCGGCGCTGATCCGTGCGGGCCGGGAACGCCCGAGCGAGGAAGCGGTGGCTCGCGGCGCCCAGATCATCGCCCGCGGCGCAACGCGCGCGCAGCTGACGGCGCTCGCCGCGGGGGAACCCTCGGAGGCACGGCTCGAGGTCGCGTTGGAGACGCTGACCGAGCTGACCGCACGCGGAGTGCCGGTCGATCGGGCTCTCACCGTGACGGGCGGCATCGCCGGTGCGACCGGCATCCGCCTGGGGACGGCACGCAAGCCATAACTCGTCCCGTCAAGACCGAACGAGACGGCGGCCTCCGGGCCGCCGTTTTCGTGTTCGCTGTGGTGCTCGGGCGGGAGGAGAACGTCCTTATCAATACCTCCCATCTGTATCGAGCCGTGCTATACTAGATCAGCGTTGTCAGGCCGGGTCATGCCGGCCCTCTCCAGGGAGAATTCCGATGAAGCGGTACCTCGGCGCGGCCACGTTTCTGCTGCTGGCCGGTTGTCTCACCACGGAGCCCATCACGGTCACCCTTCCCTTCGATCTCCATGTGGTGGGACAGGATTGGACCCCGGGAGTGGCGAACGTGCCCGCCGACCGGTTCGCCGAGGTGAATCTGGTCGAGGGGTACCGCGCCCTTCCCGTTTCCGTGTCGACCACCCAGAACGGGCTGTACCTCGCCGGCACCAACGTGACGGGTGAGCTGCTCCTGTACGAGCAGAAGCGTTTTACCGGTTTGGCCCCGAACTCGACCTTCACCGCGGCGCTCGCCGTCGAGTATGTAACCGACATTCACAGCGGGTGCACCACGGGCGTCGGCCCCTCGACTTTCATCAAGGCGGGCGCGACCCTCCTGGCGCTCTCCCAGGCTCCGGACGCGCAGGGGATCCTGCGCCTGACCCATGACCTGGGTGACGCGACGACGGGGGGAGACTTCACCCGCCTGGGAGACATCAGAAACGGGCTGGCCGGGTGTCCTTCTCCCGGAACATTCGCCGTCCGGGGCACGGTGACTCAGACACAGCGGGTCACGGTCACGACCGATATCGATGGCGGATTCGTGCTCTTCGTCGCCGTCGACTCGCATGCCCTCGGTCGTGTCGAGATCTATTTTACCGCCATCCTCCTGATCCTGACCTGATCGATCGTTGCGCCGCCACCACGTCCTGGGGCTGAGCGCGCGCGTGCGAGCCGGCCGGGTCGCCTGCCTGCTGCTTTCGCTCGTGATCCGGCGCGGTTCGTCGCAGGAGCGGCCGGCGTTTCGCGTCGACGAGACCACGATCGCCGAAGTGCATGGGGCATTCCTCACCGGACGGCTCACCTGTCGCGCGCTGGTGCAGCAGTACCTCGCCCGGATTGCCGCGTACGACAAGTCGGGACCCGCCATCAACGCCCTGGTCGTGGTGAACCCCCGAGCGCTGGAGGTGGCGGATTCGCTCGACCGGCGCTTCCGGACCGAAGGCCTTACCGGGCCGCTCCATTGCATCCCCGCGATCGTGAAAGACAACTTCGAGACGGTCGATCTTCCGGTGACCGCCGGCTCCCTCTCGCTCGCGGGTTATGTCTCGTCGCGGGACGCGTTTCAGGTGCGCCGCCTCCGCGAAGCAGGGGCCATCGTCCTCGCGAAGTCCAACATGGCGGAGTTCGCGTTCAGTCCCTATGAGACGGTGAGCTCGATTCTTCCCGGCTATACCCGCAACCCGTACGCACTCGACCGGGTGACCGCCGGCTCGAGCGGCGGTACCGCAGCCGCGGTCTCCGCGAACCTGGGTGAAGTCGGACTGGGCACCGATACCGGAAACTCCATTCGCGGGCCGTCGGCGCACAACGCCCTGGTGGGCATCCGCTCCACCATGGGGCTCACCAGCCGCGCGGGTGTCGCCCCGCTCAACTTGTCGGCCGACATCGCGGGTCCCATGGCGCGCACCGTGGCGGATGCCGCGGTGGTCTTTCAGGTCGTCGCCGGGGAAGATCCCGATGATCCCGCGACGGCGGTGAGTCATGGGCGGCCGCGGGAGGACTACTCCGCGGCGCTTCGCGCCGACGGGCTTCGGGGTGCGCGCATCGGCGTCCTGCGCCAGGCCTACAACACGCCCACCGCCGATCCGGAGGTCCTCCAGGTATTTCGGGCCGCGCTCGACGACCTGCGGCGGGCCGGCGCGGTGATCGTCGACTCGGTCCGGGTGGACAGTCTCGATGCGTGGCGGCGGATGCAGAGCGGCGCCTGCAATCCCTTCAAATACGACTTCAACGCCTGGCTCGCGCTCCAGGGAGAACGCGTCCCGGTCAAAAGCCTCGAAGCGGTGATCCGGTCACGCCGCTTCCATCCGTCGGTTGAAGTCCGGCTCACCGCCGCGCAGGCGGTGGATACCGCGCCCTCCTCGAGTGGAGGATGCCGGAGCCGCGACGAGTTCCGGGCCCGGCTGCGGACCGGGGTGCTCTCCCTCATGGATACCGAGCGTCTCGACGCGCTGGCCTACCCCACCTGGAGCAATCCTCCCCGGCTCATCGGCGATCTGAACACGCCCCACGGTGACAACAGCCAGTTGTTTTCCCCCAGCACGGGATTTCCCGCGATCAGCGTGCCCATGGGGTACACCCGCGACGGCCGGCTCCCCGCGGGCCTCCAGCTCCTCGCCCGCCCCTTCGCGGAAGCGACGCTCTTCCGCCTCGCGTACGCATTCGAGCAGACGACCCACCATCGCCGGCCCCCGCCGACCACGCCGCCGCTGCCGTGATCGGACTGGCCGTGCTGGCGCTGCTGGCCTTCGCGGCGAATTCGGTCCTGGCGCGCCTCGCGCTCGGATCCGGGCGGATCGATCCCGCCTCATTCACGGCGATCCGGCTCGCAGCGGGGGCGGTCGTGCTGTGGCTCCTGTTACAGCGCCAGGCCGCTCCCACCGCCGCGGGAGGCCGGTCGGCGCGATGGATCGGCGCGGCGCTGCTGTTCCTGTACGCCGCGCCGTTCTCCTTTGCCTACCTGAGTCTGCCGACGGGCACCGGAGCGCTGGTGCTGTTCGGCGCGGTTCAACTCACCATGATCGGCGCCGCGCTCCGCGGCGGGGAGCGTCCGAGGCCACGCGAATGGATCGGTCTCCTGCTCGCCATGGCGGGGTTGCTCTATCTCAACGTGCCGGGCATCGGCGCGCCTGAGCCGGCCGGGGTCGCGCTGATGGCGCTGGCCGGGGTGGCATGGGGGCTATATTCGCTGCGCGGCCGGACGGCGGGACCGCCCCTCAGGCGCACGGCGGAGAGTTTTATCTACGCGATGCCGTTCGGCATCGTGCTCGCGGCCATCGCGATGTCTCAGGCGCACCTGAGCACACCCGGCATGCTCGCCGCGGTCGCATCGGGCGCCCTGGCATCGGGAGGCGGTTATGCGGCGTGGTACGCTGTGCTGCCGGGCTTGAGCGCCACCCGCGCAGGGACGATCCAGCTCGCCGTTCCGGTGGTTGCGGCACTCGCGGGCACCGCGATCCTCGGCGAGCGCATCACCCTGCGCCTGGTGGTGTCGGGGGTGGCCATTCTGGGGGGAGTCGGGTTGGCAATTTCGGCGCGGTCGCGGAAGGTCGGCTGAACGCTCACGGCGAAATCAGTCGATCGCAGAGAGCTCCGCCACCGGCACCCTCACCTCCACGACGTGTTCCCTGCGGTCATCCGACAGTGGAATCACCGACCCGGCCTGCTCGACGCCGTCCATCGAAAGCGACGCTTCACCGTTGTCGGCCGCCCGGACCGCGATGCGGTACCGCGTCTCGCCGTAGCGATAGACGATCGTGAACGGCTTCCAGTCGGCCGGCAGCACGGGCGCCATGCGAAGACTCTGCCCTTCCAGATTCACACCCAGGAGTGATTCCACGATCAGCCGATAGAGCCAACCGGCCGAACCGGTGTACCAGGTCCATCCACCCCGGCCGGTGTGTGGCGGGACGGCGTACACATCCGCCGCGACGACGTAGGGCTCCACCTTGTAGCGGGCCGCATCGGCCGGCGTGCCGGCGTGGTCGAGGGGATTGATCAAGCCAAGGATCTCCCACGCCCGGGCACCGTCACCGAGCGCGGCAAACGCCATCGCGGCCCAGATGGCGGCGTGGGTGTACTGCCCGCCGTTCTCGCGAACTCCCGGGACATAGCCTTTGATGTAGCCAGGCTCGAGCGGCGACGTGTCGAAGGGCGGATCGAGCAGCTGTACCAGGGACTGCTCCCTGCGTACCAGGTGTTTGTCCACGGCTTCCATCGCCCGGCGGGACCGCTCGGGATCTCCCGCTCCCGAGATGACCGACCAGCTCTGCGAGATCGAGTCGATGCGGCATTCGGCGTTCTCCCTGGAGCCGAGCGGGGTTCCATCGTCGAAATACGCACGACGGTACCACTCCCCGTCCCAGCCGTGCTCTTCCAGTGCCGCCTGGAGCCGGGTCGCCTCCTGGGTGCAGCGCGCTGCGAAACTCGCGTCGCCCCGGGCGGTGGCGAGTTCCGCGAACCGGACGAGCGTGTCATAGAGGAAGAATCCGAGCCAGACGCTTTCGCCCTTTCCCTTGTCGCCGACCAGGTTCATGCCGTCGTTCCAGTCCCCCGAACCCATCAGGGGGAGACCATGCACGCCGAAGCGCAATCCGTGGGTGACGGCCCGGACGCAATGTTCGTACAGCGACGCGGTTTCCAGCGAGGGAATCGGCAGGTCGTAATAGGAATCCTCGTCGGCGCCGATGGGACGCCCTTCGACGAAGGGCACCATCTCGTCCAGCACCCCGAGGTCGCCGACCGCCTTCACATAGCGGCACACTGCCACCGGCAGCCACAAATAGTCATCCGAGCATCGGGTTCGCACTCCCCGTCCCGTCGGTGGATGCCACCAGTGCTGCACGTCTCCCTCGACGAACTGGCGTGCCGCGGCGCGCAGAAGGTGCTCGCGCACCAGCCGTGGCTCGGTGTGCACCAGCGCCATGGCATCCTGCAGCTGATCACGGAAGCCGAACGCTCCTCCGGACTGGTAGTATCCGCTCCGCGCCCAGAACCGGCACGCCAGCGTCTGATAGACCAGCCAGCCGTTGGCGAGAATGTCGAGCGCTGGATCGGGAGTCTCGACCTGGATGGCGCCGAGCGTCCGGCTCCAGTACTTCCACACCGCTTCCAGGGCACTGCGCGCCGCGGCGACCCCTCCATACCGCTGAAGCAGACGGCGGGCCTCGTCGGTGTCGCGCCCTGCGCCGAGCACGAAGACCAGCTCCCGTGTCTCTCCATCGGCCAGCTCGAACGGAACCTGGAGCGCCGCGCAGGGATCCAGCGCGGCGCCGACCCGGCCGGACAGCCGCACCCGGCTCAGCACCGCGGGCCTCGCCGGCGTCCCGTTGCGCCCGAGAAACTCGGTCCGGTCGCCGGTGAGCGAGCGGTTGGGCTCGCTGACATCGAAGAACGCGACTCGACCCCCGAACGCCGGGCTGTATCGATTTCTGGCGAAGATGGCGCTGGTGACCGGATCGACCTCGGTGATGACGTGCATGGCCGATGACCCGCGCAGATCGCCCAGCACCCATTCGACATAGCCGGTGGCGGAGAGTTGCCGGGTCCGTCCCGACTGGTTGCGCACGCGGAGCACCGCGAATTTGACCGGCGCGTCGGTCGCGACGAACACGGTGAGCTCGCTCGCGATTCCGTTTTCTGCGTGCTCGAAGACGGTGTAGCCGAAGCCATGCCGGGTGACGTACGGGGTCAGGCCCCTCGCCGGCAACGGTGTCGGAGACCACACGGAGCCGGATTCGTCGTCCCGGAGGTAGAGCGCCTCGCCGCTGGGGTCGCCGACCGGATCGTTGTGCCAGGGTGTGAGCCGGAGCTCGTGCGCATTCTCCGCCCAAGTGTACGCCGACCCGCTCTCGGACACGACGGTGCCGAAGCCGGCGTTGGCGAGCACGTTCACCCAGGGTGCCGGCGTCGTCTGTCCCGGCAAAGTGCGGATGACGTACTCCTTCCCGTCGGCGGTGAATCCGCCGAGTCCGTTGAAGAAGCGCAGGTCCGGAACCGGTGAAGCCGGCAGCAGACGCGAGTCGCCGCGGGGCGGCCGGCTCGGCACCAGCCGGGGTACGGCGGTCTCGATTCCGCGCCGGCGATTGACCTGATCGGCGAGTGGTCCTCTCGTGTCGGTGAGGATGACGCGTGCGACCGCCTGGAGCAGCACCCGGTCCTCGTTCGAGATCTGGTCCGCGGGCCGCACGAAGAGTCCGCCGGATCGATCGGTGACGTTCGCATGCATGCCGGGAGCGACCAGGCCCAGGATCTGCTCGTGGAGCACCTGGCGGTACCCGGAATAGTCCTCGTTCCAGATCACCAGATCGACCGCGAGGCCCTTGAGCCGCCAGTACGCGTGCGCCTGTACGATCCGGCGCACCAGATCGAAGCTCGCCGGGTCGGCGATCTGCAACAGGACGATGGGAAGGTCGCCCGATATCGCGTAACTCCAGAGACCGGACTGCCCCTTGCGATTGCGCGCCAGGACGCCGCCGTCGGCGCGAAGCGCGGGATGCGGAAACAGCACCGAGCCGGCCAGGCGACCGTACAGCTGCGCGTCGCCCTCGGACGCATTGAGTTGTCGCAGCACGACCTGGCTGTGGGTCCAGGCAAGGTCGAAGACCCGGTCGGCCAGCCGCCGGTCCTGATACTTGTCGATCAGCCCGAGGCACGCCTCCCGGGTATCGGTGAGGCCGGTAACCACATTGATGGTCACCGACTGTTCCGCCTCCACGGCAATCCGCGTCCGGATGGCGAGCACCGGATCGAGCACGGATCCCGCGCCGCCCGCGAGCGGACCCGGGGCGCGCATCGCATCCGGCGACACCAGCGAGTTGCCCCGTCCGACGAACGCGAGCCGGCTGGTCTCGAACGACACCTCCCGCCCATCCGCGCCATGGACCGCCATCAGGTGGCAGAGCCAGTGCACCGGGTCGGCCGCCGAGCGCGGACGCCGGGTGCACAGTATGGCCTGGCGCTGCCGGAGGATCTCGGTCTGGACGAAGAGATTGCTGAATGCCGGATGCAGCACATCGGGCGCCGGCGGCGCCAGCACGACTTCGCTGTAACTGGTGATTTCCAGCAGGCGCCGGGATCGGCTGCGGTTGGTCAGCGTGATGCGGCGCAGCTCGATGTCATCCTCCGGCGATACGGCGATTTCGGTGTGGGTCTCGATGTCGTCGTCGCGGCGCCGAAACTCGGCTCTCGCCTGGGAGAGAATCGCCTCATAACTCTCGGCCCGCACCAGCGTCGGCTGGTACGCCGAGGACCAGACCGCCCCGCTGATCACATCGCAGATGTAGCAGAAGCTCCCCCAGTTGTCCCGGGTGCCATCCTCCCGCCAGCGGGTGACCGCCAGATCCTTCCACCGGCTGTAGCCCCCGCCGGCATTGGTCACCATGACGTGGTAACGCCCGTTCGACAGGAGCTGGACCTCGGGAATCGGGGTCGACGGACTGGCGACCACCCGGATCGAGGCTTCGCTGTCGTCCGTGACCGGCGTGAGGTCGGCCGACGCCGACGCATGCGGGTGGTAGGCGGTGGCGCGTGGCAGCCGCTCCTGGAGGAGCAGCACCGTGGCGCGGAACCGCGGATCGCTTTCGAAGCGGCGTTGCATGGGGCGGTCGAGCAGGAGCCAGCCGAACGCCAGCAGGCTCATCCCCTGGTGGTGCGCCATGTAGGAGCGCACCACCACCCGACTCTGCCCCCGCGGAAGCCGGCTCGGCGTATAGTCCACCGCTTCGTACATCCCGTACTCGCCCGAAATTCCCTCCGCGCTCATTCGCTGGAGATTCTCGCACGCCTCCTTGGTGCGCACCATGAGGGCGAGGGCCGAGGCGTAGGGCGCGATGACCAGGTCCTCGGCCAGGCCGCGCTTGAGCCCGAGGCCGGGAACGCCGAAGGCGCGGTATTGATAGTTGAGCTGGCCGTCGACCGCGTTGAATCCCGACTCGGACATTCCCCAGGGCACCCCGCGCGCCGCGCCGTATTCGATCTGCCGATCCACCGCATTCCGGCAGGTCTGGGCCAGGAGGGTGTGCTCGTAGTTCGGCATCACCAGCAACGGCATCAGGTATTCGAACATCGACCCGCTCCACGACATCAGGACGGGTGAGCCGCCCACACTGGCCAGCAGGCGGCCGAGCGCGAACCAGCTTTCCTGGGGCAAGTGCCCTTCCGCGATCGCGAGGAAGCTGGTGAGCCTCGCCTCCGAAGCGAGGAGGTCGTAGAAGCTGCCGTCCCGCCGGCGCTCCCCCACGTTGTAGCCGATGGCGAGGAGGTGGCGGCTGCGATCATAGAGGAACTCGTACTCCACTTCGGCCAACCCGTCGATCCGCGCCGCCACTCGCTCGAGTGCGCTGATACGCTCACGCGCCGACCGAGAGACCGCGTCCGCTCCAGTGCCCTCGAGCTGTGCCAGCTCTCGTAGAGTAGGAATCGCCTGGGCCCCATCGCCACGGGCAATCCACGCGATGCCCGAGACGGCGCATCTTGCCTGCTCCGCGAGCCGCTTTGCCCAGAGCGCGATGCCGTCGTCGGCTGGCGGCGCGGTGCCGAGGAGCGCGGACGCCTCCTCCGCGGCCATCGCGAGACTCGCCAGACGCTCCCTCGCCTCCTCGAGCAGCACCGGCGGCGCGTCGAGTGTTTCGGTGAGCGTCTCGCGAAACCGGGCGAGCGGCGGAGGAACCCGGTCTCCGAGCGGTTCGAGCAGGACGAGCAGCGTATCGCGGAGTCCCCGGAAGACCCGGAAGCCGGTGACCGGATAGTCGGGCAGCGCCAGGAGGCCGGCCTTGAGGGTGAGGAGATGGGAGGAGAGGTTGCCGCTGTCGACCGTGGATACATATCGCGGCAGCAGCGGAGCCAGCGTGCGCGTGTCATACCAGTTGTAGAAATGACCGCGATGCCGTTCCAGGAGGTCCATGGTGTCGAAGGCGGCGGTGGTCCGCTCCACCAGGAGGTCGGGTTCGATATACCCGAAGTCGAAGGCGGAGAGATTCGCCAGCACCGACAGCCCGATGTTGGTGGGGGAGGTCCGGTGCGCGACCACGGGAGCGGGGTGCTCCTGGAAGTTGTCGGGAGGGAGCCAATGATCCTCGGCGCCCACGAAGGTCTCGAAAAAGGCCCAGGTCTTCCTCGAGAGCCGGTGAAGGAATTCCCCCTCCTCTGCGGACAGCTGCGCGTCGCGCGACGGCGTGGGACGGCTGAGCCACCAGGCCAGGAATGGAGAGGTCACCCAGAGGAGCAACAGGGGGGAAGCGACCAGCAACCCTCCAGGCCGGACCACGGCGAGGCCCACGACCGAGGCCACGGCGAGCGCCGGCGCGACCCACATTCGGCGAATCGTGGAAGCGAGAGTCGCGTCACCGGTTCGTTCGATCTCGCTGGAGGCATTCCACTCGAGGAGGCGCCGCCGGCTGAAGAACACGCGCCAGAGTGTCCGGCCGATCGCGTCCGCACTGACCAGCGCTTCGTACGGCAGACAGGCAAGGGTGAACGCGGCCTGGCCCAGGTCCATCGCGGCGGTATGCCATACCGAGGCCATGTGCTGCCGGAGCGACATCTCCCCCGTCTTCCGAACGAGGTCGAGGAGGGCGGCAACGGCCCGGGGAAGGAGCAGCGAACCGGCAATCGCGGCGGTCCAGAACCACACCGGACGGAAAAAACTCCAGGCGAGCAGGAAGAGCAGCAGCATCGCGGGCGAGACGATGCTGCGGCGGAGGTTATCGAGGAGCTTCCATCGGGAAAGGCCGGAAAGGGAGTTCCGGCGGCGTTGTCCGGTGGCCGACGGGACCCGCGGCAGCAGCCAGCCCAGCAGCTGCCAGTCGCCGCGGATCCAGCGGTGCCGGCGGCTGACGTCGCTGGTGTACCGGCTCGGATACTCCTCGTACAGGACGACGTCGGTGAGAAGGCCGGCCCGGGCGTGGCATCCTTCGAGCAGGTCGTGACTCAGCACCCGGTTTTCGGGAAACCGGGAGGCGAGCGCCTGCTCGAACGCCTCCACGTCGTAGATGCCCTTGCCGACGAAGGAGCCTTCCTGAAATAGATCCTGGTACACATCGGAAACCGTGCGGGTGTACGGATCGATCCCGGGATTGCTGCCGAAGAGCGTGGCGTAGCGCGAGCGGCTCGCCGCGGGAAGACTCACGCCGACCCGGGGCTGCAGGATCCCGTATCCCTCGCACACCCGCGCGCGCCCGGGGTCGAATCGAGGGCGATTGAGTGGATGGGCCATCGTCGCGGCGCACACCCGGGCCGAGTCGCGGGGCAGCTGGGTATCGGTGTCCAGCGTGAGCACGTAGCGCACCGTTCGAAGCGGTTCCGTCCGCCCCACAACGACCGTGAACGGGTCGGTGACTCCCTCCCGGAGGAGCGCGTTGAGATCGGCGAGCTTCCCGCGTTTTCGCTCCCGGCCCATCCAGATCCGCTCCCGCGGGTTCCACCGGCGGGGGCGGTGGAGCAGAAAGAAGGCGTCACCTTCTTCCCGCGGATACCGGACGTTGAGATCCCGGATGCGCGCGCGCGCCAGCGCGACCAGCTCGGCATCCTCCGGCATGTGCTCCGCCGGCGCGTCCAGCAGGTCGGTTAGCAGCGCGAAATGGAGGTGTTCGTCCCGGTTGGCGAGGAAGCGCACTTCGAGCGCCTCGCACAGCTCGTCCACCGCCGGAAGCGTGGTGAGAATCGTCGGCACGACGACGAGCGTCCTCGACTCCGCGGGGATTCCCTCCGAGTAATCCATCTTGGGGAGGAGACGGGGACGCGCGACCAGGGAAGCGAGCCAGTTGACCAGTGCCACTGCGAGCTGGCTCGCCGTCGCCAGCGCGAGCACTCCCACGAGCACCTGCATCCAGACGTTCCACCCATCCGTGCTGACCGCCGCCGCCGCGAGCAGGGCGAGCGAAACGGGAAGGACCACCAGGGGAATCAGGTAACGCGAGAGCGGAACCGGCGCCTCGAATCCCGAGGGACGGAGGCCGGCAGTCCGCTCGAGCTCGGGGAGGCCCTTCCCCACCAGATAGAACCCCACGTGCGAGGCGCGCTCGTCGCTGCCGCCCCTCCCCCGTGCTTCCTCCGCGAACTCCACCGCCCGGCGCGCGATCTCCACTTCGGACAACCGGCTCTTCCTTCCCAGCCGCTCCACCATGTGCCGGTAGCTGTCCCGGGTGGCGAAGTCCATCTGCGGGTAGATCCCGCCCGGGTCCTCGCGCAGCACCTCCTCCACCGCGCTCATCGATTCGACGAAGCCCCGCCAATCCATCGCGCCCAGGAACCGGAGGCTTCCGATGCTGTTGCTGATGGAGACCTGGTCGGCGGCCTGCTGCTGGTTCTCGTTCTGCACCAGCTGCTCGATCGTCTGGCCCGATTCGGAGAGTCGCTGCGCGACCCAGGTGAGCGGCAGCGCCAGCGCGGGACTGTGGCCCTGCAGACGGCGCGCGAGCTCGGCCACGAATGCGCTCGACATCGGAGGATTCGAGCGCGCCATGTCGGCCACGTCGAGGATCAGGCTCTTGGGATCGCTCTCGACGGTCGCGGTCATTTCGTCCGCCCAGGCCTCGGCCCGGTTGCGATCGATTCGCCCGGCAAGCACCCGTGCCGCGACCCGGCGAAGATTCTCGATCAGCGCGAGACGCAGCATGATCGGGATGGCCCAGAGCTCTCCAAGCGTGAGCGCGGCGACCGTCTGGTACGCCGCGACGAAGCTGTTCAGGCTCTCGGGGTCCACCCGTCCGTCGCCATGCGAAATCGTCTCGAGAGCGATGTCGTAGACCCGGGGCAGGCCGGCGGAAGGACCCGACAGCAGCCGCGGGAGCTCGCGGCTGTAGCCTTTGGGCAGATGCCGCTTCGCGGTACGAATCTGTTCTTCGATCAAATAGAAGTTGTCGAGCAGCCACTCACCCGCCGGCGCGATGCGCCGATCGGCCTTGGCGGCCTCGGTCAGGAGCTCGAGGGCTTCGATGAGGACTGATTCGTTTTCGGCCAGCCGTGGAAGGAGTTGATCGGCGCCATGTGCGGAGGCGACCCGGTGTGAAGCCGCGAGGCGGCGGCCATGCTGCTCCATCTGGTCCCGGCTGAACAACTCGGACCGCAACGGCAATTCGCTCCCCACCGGCTCCGGGGCCAGTCCGGTGCCGCGGAGAATGGTGCCGATGATCTGCCGGCCCGAAACCTTCACGCAGAAATCTCCGTTTCGCTAATCAACCAGAAGATAGGCGATGCGTCATGCAACGGTATTCGCGTTGCCGGTATCTCATGGACTGATCCTTCAACCCGAGAACTACCATGCTGGCCGCCCTCGCCGCCTTGCTCATGTTTCAGCAGGTTGAAACGAAGAGCACCGCCCGTCCCGTGCCCGCTCCCGTCAGCGGGAGCACTGCGCTGGTGACCGCCACGACGACCCGTGCCGTGCTCGCGCCGCGGGCGCCCACGATCGACGGTCGGGATGATGACGAGGTGTGGCGGCTGGCGGCGCCCATCACGGAATTCCAGGAATTCGATCCCAACGAGGGGAAGGCACCGCGGTATCCGACCGAGGCCAGAGTGGCCTACGATGCGAGGAACTTCTATGTCTTCGTGCGGGCCTTCGATTCCGAGCCGGGCCGGATCCTCAAACTGCTGGCACGACGAGACGTCCGCACCGCGAGCGACCAGATCAAGATCATCGTGGATTCGTACCATGATCGCCGGTCGGGCTATGAGTTCGCCGTCAATCCCGCAGGAGTCAAACGGGACTATGCGGTGTTCGACGACGGGAACGAGGACGACGCGTGGGACGGCGTCTGGGAAGCGAAGACGACGGTGGACTCCCTGGGATGGACAGCGGAATTCCGGATCCCCTTGTCACAACTTCGTTACGCGCAGGCCGAGTCCAACACCTTCGGCTTTGCGGTCTGGCGCGACATCGACCGGCACAAGGAGCGGGTGAGCTGGCCGTTGTACAAGCGGAACGTGGCGGGCCTTTCTTCCCAGCTGGGTGAGGTCTCCGGCCTGACCGGCCTCGCCGCTCCGCGGCGGCTGGAGTTCTCGCCATACGTCGTCACCAAGAACGTGACGCTGCCCAGAGGCCAGAACGACTTCACCCACCAGCAGCGCCTGACCGGCGGGCTCGACTTCAAATACGGGCTCTCGTCCAATGTCACGCTCGATGGGACGGTAAATCCCGACTTCGGCCAGGTGGAAGCGGATCCCGCGGTGCTCAACCTGTCCGCGTTCGAAACGTTCTTCCAGGAGCGCCGTCCGTTCTTCATCGAAGGGGCGGGGTTGTTGAGCTTCCCGGTCAACTGTTATGCCGTCAACGACTGCGGATCGGAGAATCTCTTCTATTCCCGGCGCATCGGCCGGGCGCCGCAACTGGGCATCGCCTACGGCGACGCCGCGTCCGCGACCGGCACCACGATTCTCGGCGCGGCCAAGGTCACCGGGCGGACGCCCGGCGGATTCTCGGTGGGGGTGCTGGATGCGGTGACCGGCCGGGAGGAGGGGACTGCGGACCGCACGATCGAGCCGCGATCGAACTACGCCGTCGTCCGCGCGACCAAGGATTTCCGCAAGGGCGAAACCGGCATCGGCTTCATCGGCACCATGGTGAACCGGTCGAACGACCAGTGGACCGAAGCCTCGCTGCGCGGCAGTGCGCTGGTGGGCGGCATCGACCTCCGCCACCGGTTCCTGAAGAGCCGGTTCGAAATCACCGCGAAGGTCGTTGGGTCGCGGGTGACCGGAACCCAGGACGCGATCGCGGCAACCCAGAAGAGCTCGGTGCATTACTACCAACGCCCCGACGACGAGCTCGACTTCGATCCGGGCCGCACCGCCCTGGCCGGCAACTCGGAACAAGTGACGTTCGGGAAGATCGGTGGCGGCAAACTCCGGTTCCAGACCAGCTACCAGCGGGTTTCGCCGGGCTTCGAGATCAACGACATGGGGTTCCTGCGGCGCGCCGATTGGCAGAGTCAGGCCACCTGGGCGGCAATCCAGCTCAACAAGCCGAGCCCGCTGTACCGGCGGCTGTTCTGGAATTTCAATGAGTGGAATGACTGGACGACGGGAGGTTTGCCGCTGGACCACGCGGTGAACAGCAACGTCCATACCGAGCTGCCCAACAGCTGGTGGCTGCACCTGGGCGGGACGCTGGGCGGGCTCGGGACCGTCTATTGCGATCGCTGCGCCCGGGGGGGGCCGGCGCTCCGCACGTCGACCTACTTCGCCCCGTGGGGCGGCATCCAGGGCGACAGCCGGTGGCCGCTCATTCCCGGACTCTGGTTCAACTACAGCTCCAAGGACGAAGG
>Ga0070699_100002409_pt1 | contig 16786 bp, 16 predicted proteins | sample KBSK1503metaG_FD_65473 | JGI IMG/M metagenome (GOLD analysis project Ga0070699, IMG submission 65473) | Corn, switchgrass and miscanthus rhizosphere microbial communities from Kellogg Biological Station, Michigan, USA - KBS K1-50-3 metaG | ecosystem: Host-associated > Plants > Roots >... | reverse complement strand
TCTTGACGTCTGAGAGGTCGTCCGTGTGCCGGTGGACGACGAGGGGCGAGAGATCGGGGCCAGCCCAGCCTGACACGCAATCCCAACCTTGACCCCGTCACGCCGGAAGGGGGATAGTGTCTCCATCCAAGGCGGGCAAGGACGTTTCGATGCGTCGATGGGGGCCAAATGGGCCGGCCGAGGGCTCGGCGGCGCTCTCGGCTCTCGCATGGCTGGTGGAAGGGTTGGAAGGGTCCGAAGCCTCTCACCGCTGACCTCGGCGACCGATGCCGCGGAAGCAACGTCCTTCTATCGGTTATTCGGTAGCCGTGCGGCTATCGGTTATTCGGTAGCCGTGCGGCTCGTCACGCGGGCCGAGCATCTCGGCTCCGCGCCCTCGCGGCGCGGCTGGCACAGCTTGTCCGAGAGGGTCCCGGGAGACGCTCGGCGCGCGAGCGCCCGAGACGATGCGCTTCCGCGTGACGTAGAGGGCCTCACTCAGAGCAGACGAAGTGGGTTGGTGTGACTCGGTTCCACGGCATCTCGGGGTCGTTGGGTTCCACTTGAATCGAGGCCTGGGCAATCTCCAAGACGCGATAGAATGTCTGTGCGTCCAATAGCTCCACCGGCAAGCCAAGTTGAGAAGATAGCTCCGCCGCCTTGACAGCTCCCGGTCTGAACCTCGAGGTTGTAACAAAATACCCGCTCGTGCATCCATTGATTAGTAGCGCGCCTGTCAGCGCTGTGACCTGCTCTACATCGATCGCGTGTTTCCAGCGCTTGACTTGGACGCCAATTAGAGAATTGTTCGGCCCATCCAGAAAGACGTCTATTCCCGAGTCGCCCGACCGAGCCGTGACTCGTGCTCGGTACCCGACATCCCTAAATACAGCTGCGACGGTCTGTTCAAGGAGAGTGGGATCGACGGTGAACCGGCTCTCATACCTCGCGGCCAAGTAACTCCTCACGTCGCTCACTGGCGTTGACAGATCGCTAAGATCCAACGTCTTGAGCTGACCATAGACAGAATAGAACCTGCCGTGGTCCGTACTATCATCTAAGTAGGCGTATTGCCACCAGCCGCAGAATATGCAGCGCTGAAGGCGGCGGCTCCAGTCTGGCGAACGGTCGGCACGAAAGAGGTTGGCCGTCATTGGACCGCTGCAGAAGACGCAGCGCTTCAGGTTGAAGAATCGGTCTTCACGGTCAGGGTCGAGGTAACCCTGCACTGTGTCTTGATAGGCCCAGACCATGGTAGCGCCATCCCCAAGAAAAGGTGGCAACCCTTATTGTAGGTACAAGTGAAGGTGTTGTCGCGCAGCCCGTCGCGCAGTCCGATGATCCCCGATGCGCATCATCGGTTCGTTGCGGCGGGCGCGACTCAATGTGACTACGACCAGCCGCAAGGCCGGCAGCCACTGACGCTGGCGAGAGTGTGGGCAAGTGCGTTCGACATTCATCTCAAATCCCAGTGGCAGGAGCGCCGTCGGGGCCGAACGCAAAAGGCCTGGCACGTACCCTGCCTCCTCGACCTCGGCCCTCGACCACCAGACGGTCCCGCTGCTCCCGCCGACCGCCCGTCGACCGGCTCAGACCGCCCCGTGACACCGCACCCTTCAGGCCGTAAGAGCCCGAGACAGGGTACGCCCGGCGACCCTGCGCGTGGCTCAGGGGCTTCATGCTCGTGACCACTCCCGTGACCAGCCGCTCAAGTGTTGAGCTGCAAATCCGCGCTGCGGGGTTCCTGTCAGCGCCCGGCAGGCTGGCGAAGCCCGGAAACCGCGGTGAGGTGGCCTAGTCCGCGGCGTCTCGAGTCCTTTGCCGGCAGTTTCGACCGCAGGAGCGCCTCCACATGGCGGCCCCAGGAATCCAAGGCCCGGCGCTTCTCGTCGAGGAAGGCGTAGCGGCTGTAGATCGGTGTCACAGCCGATTCGCCAGGTAGCGTGTGGTCGAGCACCTTCGAGATGATGGTCGCCGACGTGCCAAGCTCGGCGAGGCCGGTCGCTACGGTGCGTCTGATGTCACGCATCATGAAGTCCTTGATTCCCGTGCGCTCCCGGATGCGCTGGATGGACTTCTGCGGGCTGAAGAGGTTCCGCTCGTGGTCCAACGACGCCCTCCGCGGGCTGCCACCCGGGAAGACGAAATCGGAGTGGGCCGCGAACGGTTTGAGCAACTCGAGGACGGCGATCGCTTGCGGCGAGAGCGGCACGACGAAGGGCCTTCCAGTGCCTTCGGGGTTGCCCCTCGCGCGCTTGGTGATGGGGACCTCCCACACCTTCCGGTCGAACTTCATGTCCGTCCAGCGAGCCGCGAGCGCCATGCCCGGGCGGACGCCCGTGTAGAAGAGCAGCTCCCAGAGCGCCGCGATGATCGGTCGTTCGTGCCGGAGCGCCGCGAAAACCAGAGCCATTTCGTCTGGCGTGAGAACGCGATCTCGGGGCGTCTCGATGGCGGGCTTGTGGATGCCGACGAAAGGCGTTCCCCCCACAAGATCGCGCCCGAGCGCCCACGTGTAGATGCGCCGCATGATCGAGAAGGCCCGGTTCGCGACGACGGGTTTCTCTTCGCCGAGGCGCTCCGCCCACTCCCGGACTTCGCTCCGGGTGATCGCGTCGGGCACGCGGCTCCCGAAGACGGGCGCGATCTCCGCCTTCACGAGACGTGCGTAATGCGGCAGCGTCGACGACGCCCTGAGCCTCTTGCCGCCGTCCGGAGCTGCAAGATACTGCTCGCAGAGTTCTCGGAAAGTGGGGCTCGCGCCGCCGCCGCTGGGCCGGGCGCTCGTCTCCAGCGAACGCGGATCCTCGTTGCGCTGCACGGCGACCCAGGCATCCTTCGCCGCCTCGCGCGCCTCCTTGAGGCTCAAGGGCGGGTGCGTCCCGAGCTTGATCCGGCACCTCTTGCCCCGAAGCCGGTAGAGGAACGTAAAGGTCCTTCGCCCGTCGCGAGTCACACGCACGGTAAAGCCGGGCACCGATTCGTCGAAATACTCGATCCTCCCGCCAGGGTCGCTCGGAGCCTTCAGGTTCTCGAGCGTCTTGGCCGTGAGATTCACCGTGGGCATAGCGCCTCCGAACTGGCCCGTTCTCAGATCAAGAGTCGCCTGGCACCCAGTTGGAACCCATGACGGGCCTGCCAAAGGCACTTTACCTCATGTGGGTTCCACAAGGGTTCCAAATTGAGGAGCGCAAGCCACCGAACACCCCCGAACGCCCCCGAACAGGCAGCCTCTGATTCTGACCCGTATCTACGCGGTTATTCTGCCGGCGGTCTTGGAGTTAACGAACGCCACCGAACGTCCGTGAACGTCTCCGGATCGATAGATTAAGAGACTCTTAATCTCTGGGTTCTAGGTTCGAGTCCTAGGCGGGTCACCAACAACTCCTCGCCAATCAGGCATTAACCGCCGCGTGTGACCCAGACGTGTTTCGGGGCTCGCTGCTGGGTCACATATGGGTCACACCAGATGGGTGGCACGTCTCGGTCCTGTCTGGGCCACCCTGAAACAACACTAGAGGTTTGCTGGGCCCATCCGGCGATGACGACGTGGGTCGCAGCCTCGGTCGGTTTCCCCAACGCCGGCAAGTCGACGCTGCTCTGGAGCCCGACGCCATCCGTGGCCCGAACGCGCTTCGGAGCTCGCGCAGCTCCCGTGCATGCGTCTGACCGAGCAGAGTCATCGTTTCCTCCTCACGGTTGGTGAGAGCCGGCGGCCTCGGAAAGGATTTCGAGACCCCGCCTCTCAGCGACCGCTGGAAAACGGCACGGTCCGCGGAGCGACGTGTCGAAGGCGCCGCGATGCGGAGCCAAGACGCGGGGAGGTACGGCGTGTCAGTGTCCGGCAATGCGGAACTTGCGGCGCTGTCGGTTGCATGGCGGGAAAAGCACCGGGCCGAGGACAGCCGCGGGTCTGGAGCGGCGCCGGCGTGCTCGATGGAGATACGGCGTCTACTCGCGTGAGACACGAGCCATCCTGGCCGAATCGCGGCGGCGGTGGCGGGAACTGCGGGCGCTGCTCGGCGCGGTATAGATTTTCCTGAGGCAGCTTCTGATCACCGGATGGCCGGTCAGCCCTTTTCACACACGGGATAACGACTCCTTGGGGAAGCGTAGACTCCTCGCCCTGCAAGCGATCGAACCGCACGGCGAGGATTACGTTCTCCGACCGTTTACCCAGCCTCCCTGCCTGGATGTGGCGAAGATAGAAAACGGTCAGGACGGTCCGCTTGGGAATCATCGAGAGGTCGAGTTGCTTGCTTTCAGCCGGGTTCGAACCTACCGGGACCATGCAGGCTGATTGTGTGTTCCCGATGAAGGTTTCAGATCTCGAATTGCGTTCGTATTGGAGAATCAATAGCCGCGCGCCATCCGAGCCGACGAGCTTGCCCGTAACCTGCGGAGGGGGATGCGGGCGCGAAGGCGCGCTCTTTTCCTGGGCACCCAGGGCCAATGCCGTGAGCGCGATCGGCAACGCCCAAGCCAGAAGCCTGATTTGGGCCATCAAGGCGGACCTGCTGCACAGGGCTGAATTCGGAATCGTACCTTGCCCGCACACCATAGTACTGGACAGTTCAAAAAGGCAAGGCAACGCCGGTTTGAGGTGCCTTGGTGAATCTGCACTGCGTTCAGGAAAGGATGGGGCGGTGGAACCACCGCCCCATCCGGTTGAGTTCTTACGGTTGAGGTTGCCCGGTGCAGACGTTGTCGAAGCAGATCGGGCACGTAACCGGCGCACAGGCCAGATCTGTACCGCTCGGACAACCTGCCACAGGCGTCGGGTTCGGCCCTAGAGTGGCGGTTGCACTCGTGACGCGGATTGTATCCGTGAAAGCGAACCTCCCCAAGCCAGAGTCGATGCTATTCGGGAAGTAGCTCCCCGTCACATCGGCACATTGGCCAGGGTTCAGGGACGAGATGGAACTCGGGCTGGGGCTGTCGTTCGTCAGAGGGCTGCCGTGGTCATCCGCCAGGGTTATGTTAGTAAGCTGAGAGCCGCTTCCTGGGTTCGAGGCGTTGCACACATGAGCGGTGTAGAACACCTCGACCTCCACCACGCCATTCTGAACCACCAGCGTTGCCCCACCCTTCGAGGCGTCGCAGTGCTTTACTATGCTGAGCGTCTCACCCACCGTCGCACTGCACACCGCCGTCGCGTCGGGAGGTTTAGAGGTGATCAAGGCACCCGTCCCGTTTGGACCGGTGAAGCCCTGGGCGTTCGTAGCATTAGTCACGCTGAGCGGGTTCGGTACGTTCGAGCTGGTTGCAGTGAAGTTGACTTGGACGGACGCGGACGCCGGCTTTGGACCAAGCGAGCTCGTTACCGGGATGCTCACCTTGGAGCCGTCGGGAAGGCTGTCATTCAGGGTGACGTTGGAAAGCGACCCGACCCCGTCGTTGAAGACGGTCGCAGTCCAGCTATAGGCAACTGATGTCCCGTCGGGGCTTACCTGACCAGGCCCATTGCACGACTTGGTGACGTGAAGCCCGCACAGCGGGAAGGAAACGGGCGGCGAAAAGTCGCTCAGCGTTGCCGTCGGCGATGTCGAAGAGCGAGTCTCGGCCATGAACGTGGTGAAACACGGGACGTTGGCGCCAAAGATCGACTCCAGGTCGATGCCGCCCTCAAGGAATTCTCCCGTGTCGAACGTCGTTCCGCCCCTCTTGTTAAGGAATCCCCACCCGCCCGTCGGCACGGGAATGGAGTTGACGATCGAGCACAAGCTGCTGCTCCCGGTAATCGGGTCGCAAGTCGCATTCGACGTCAATGCTTCCTCAGCCACGAGAGAGCCGGTAGCATCGCTCCCCACCCACTTGAACACTTCAATGGTGGACACGGCGCCGCCGATGGAAAAGTCGGACACGATCAGCAGGTCTCCGTCCATGTGCTGACCGGTGAAATGCGTGCCGCCGCCACTCTTTGCTCCTCCCAGTCCGACCGTCGAGTCTTGGAAGAACCAGAATCCAGCGGTGGCATCGCCGGCGTTGTCGAAGCGGTCCATCCCGAAGTAAATGGCGGTGTGGCCGTTCGGCAAGGTATAAGCCGCGGCATAGGCGTGCGCAATGTCATCCTTCCCCTGAGGCTTGCCGTTCTTCCACAGCCAGGGGCCTGATTGCAGGCCGAGGGTGTCCTTTGAGCCGCCTCCAGTGAAGATGTCATCCGTAGTCGAATTGGTGACATCAGTGACGATCCCAGTGGTGGCCACTGCATGGAGGCCCGCGCCACCGGTAAAGACGTTCGCCCAGTCATCCGTTTGCGATCCGAATGCGACAAACGTGAGCCCGGAGGGACAACTGTTTCCCTCACCACCTGGCGTAGCTATCAGAGGTGGGCTGACTTGGAAACAGATGCCGGCGTCGGTGGTGGCATTTCCCTCGAGCTGGAACACGCCGTTGGAATCGTCCACTCCACCGCCCGGGCTGCTAAATTGAGCAAAAGCGGCCTGAGGTTGCAGCGTGAGGAACAAGACCGCACAGCACACCAGCAGGAACCACTTCGAAGTCGTACATCGAATCGACCACGGGATTCTGGTTCGCACTGATTTATTTCTCCTTATTCTTTTCCGATATTCCGAGGCTCGCGCGGCGGGATTTGCTCGTCACCGTTGTTTCAGCACGAGGAAGTGCAGAATGCTCTCGCCCCTGCCTCGGCTTCAAGTACCTCTCGCCCTACGCCTCTGTCAATTAGCCAGAGGTCTAGTCGTACGACTCTAGTCGTACGACTATCGGCGCATCCAGGAGCCGCGGCTCACAGGGGATGGCGGAAGGGCCGCAGCGCGCGTTCCGAGGAGGACGGGACAATGCCATGGTACGCGGCCGCCAGCTCCACGCGCCCGCGCAGCCCGAGCTTCTGGAAGATGTGGGTCAGGTGTGTGCCTTGACCGTGGCCTGGCTGATGGCCAGCCGATGAGCCAGCTCCTTGTTGCTCAGGCCGGTCGCGGCGTGCCTGAAGACCTCCCTCTCCCGCTCGCTAAGACCCCGCTCGAGGAGCGCCTCGTCGACGTGCCTCGTCCCGTAGGATCCCGCTTGGTGCTTCATCCATGCCGCCATCACGTGTCGGCGGGCCCAGATCTGGCCGCCGTGGACCGCCCGGACTGCCTTAACCAGGTCCTCGGGCCCGGCACTTTTGGTCAGGATGCCGCAGGCACCGGCCGGTCAGTGTCCGGCAATGCGGAACCGGCGGCGCTGTCGGTTGCATGGCGGGAAAGCACCGGGCCGAGGACAGCCGCGGGTCTGGAGCGGAGCCGGCGTGCTCGATGGAGACACGGCGTTTACTCGCGCAAAACGCTAGCCATCCTCGCTGAATCACGGCGCGAGGTTTCGGTCGGCATCGGCGATCGCGCGTCGCGGGCTCCCGCGAGGAAACACGTGGTCACTGTGAGCCGAGAAGGGCTGGAGCAGCTTCAGGACGGCGATCGCCTGGGACGACAGCGGAACAATGAAGGGCGTGCCCGTGCTCTCCGCAGATCCACGAGCCTTCTTTCGTGACCGGGACTTCCCACACCTTGCTGGGCAGGTCGATGTGGGTCCACTTGGCCGCGAGCGCAGTGCCCGGCCGGACGGCTGTGTAGAAGAGCAGCTCCCAGAGGGCGGCAATGATCGGCCTCTCGTGCCTGAGACCGTCGAACACGGCCCGGATCTCGTCGTCCGAGCGCCCACTCGTAGCAACGGCGCATGACGGCAAACGCGCGGTTAGCTACGACCGGTTTCTCGTCCACGAGCCTTCGGACCACTCCCGCACCTCAGTCCGCGTGATCGCGGCGGCCCGCCGGTCTCCGAACACGGCAATGATCTCCGCGTCGATGAGCCGGCGGTAGTGCGGCAAGGTCGAGGCGGCACGGAGCCTGCCGCCACCGCTCGGGTGGACCAGGTACGCCTCGCAGAGCTGCTTGACAGTCGGGCCGTCGGCAGCGACGACGCTGGCCTCGGCAGGCCGGGCGGGAACGGGCTCCCGACGTGGGTCCTTGCCGAGCTGGATCTCGGCCTTGAGCTTCGTGGCCAGGTCGCGCGCCTGCGCGAGCGTGAGCGGCGGATGGGTGCCAATGTCCACCCGCTCCTTCTTCTTCGTCCGACCGCCTTTCATGCGGTACAGCAGCGTGAAGACCCTCCGCCCGCTGGGAAAGATCCGGACGGCGAAGCCTGGGAGCGACTCGTCGAAGTACTCGCTCGTCTCCGCCGGCTCGAGTTTGAGGTCCCGCGGGAAGACGACGTAAAGCCGGACCCGCGGTTGATTTGGGGAGCTCGGCGGATCTATAAGATAAAGCCAGCCCCTGGAACGCGCCAAAGCGTGATTGACTCGGGGATTTCCCCCCAGGAGGACAAACGCATGAGCCGTGTGCAACGCATCTGGTCATTGAGCGTGCCGGTTGTCGCAATCTTATTGGCCGTGCAGATCGCCAGCGGCGCCACCGCCAAAGGCAACCTGACCTTCACGAACACGCAATTGCTGCGCCCGGACGGAACCAGCGAACCGGAGGTCAGGGTCCGAGCCGATGGGACCATGGCGATGGTGGGGCTGTCCTGGCAGGCATTCGTCACGCATCTCTGGTCCGGGCCGTTTGGTTCGACCCCCGCCTTCCGCGGAGAAGTGGATTCAGACCTCCAGGTGCCGGGCCCGCGCGAGGTATTTGGGGGCGGCGACGCTGACGTCGACCTCGCTTCCACGGGAACCCTGCACGCCACGACCCTCATCTTCGTGACACCGCCGACGGTAAGGACCTTCCAGTTGGGAGTTTCGGCGATCACCTGTCCCAACCCGACGGCCAGCGGGTTCGCCGTGCCGGGCGACTGCACCTCACAGGTCATCGACACCGCCGGCGCCGACCGGAGCTGGATCACCTCCGACGGGCCCCGTGTCTATATCTCGTACCACGACGCCGGGAACAGCAGTCTGATCCATATCCAGCGGTCGGACGACGATGGGTTCACCTGGACGAAGGTGGGCGATCCGGTGGTCGCCCAAGGAAGGACGACCGGGAACTCGACGTTCAACAACGATCAGGGTCCCATCGTCGCCGATCCCTCCACTCACAACGTATACGACATCTATGCCGCCGGGGAGGCCAGCATACAGAAAGGGACCAGCGCCAACTTCAACAACATCCTCGTCTCCCGGAGCACGGACGCGGGCGAGACGTGGACGGCGAGCCTGGTGTTCCATGCCCCGCTCAACACGGCCCTGAACAACGTGTTCGCGGCGCTCGCGGTCGACTCCGTCACAGGCAAGCTCTACGCCGCCTGGTCAGACGCCCACACCGTCTTCTTTTCGAGCTCGAGCGACCAGGGCGTGACTTGGTCTCCCGCCGCAGCGGTCAACGTGTCGCCGGCCAACACCGCGGTCTTTCCCTGGCTGGCTGCCTACAACGGGACGGTCGATCTCGTGTACTACGGGACGAAGGCCTCCAGCAAGGACGACCCCAGCGCCGTCTGGAACGTATACCTCGCCCAGACGACCGACGGTCAGAGCTTCACCCAAAGCCGCGTCAGCAATACCACGAACCACGTCGGCGTCGTTTGCACCAACGGGACCGGCTGCCAGGCCGGAACACGCAATCTCCTCGACCTGTTCCAGGTGTCGATAGATCCGCAGAACAGCAAGGCCGCGGTCGTCTACACGGATGACACCATCACAACCGATAGCTCCGGCAATCCGCTGCCGCAGATGGTGCTGGCGCAACAGCAATAGTCCGCAGCGTCGCCCGAGCGGCCGGCTCCGGTATATCCGAGGGCCGGTCGCTCGCCTCGCGGAGTCCTCTCACCATGGCGGGCCCTACAGGACGCCCATTCGCGCAGGCTAACGACTGTCGCGAAAACCATCTCGCTCCTTCCCCCCCGGCTCGAAAAGCCCCCGGGGGGAGGAGGGGGACTCAGTGGCGATCGCCGAAAGCGCACGGATGTCCGTGCGACCGCGGGGGGCGGAGTCGCCGAGCATCCGCGCCGAAGGCGCGTCCGTAGCGCGCGCGCCTCCTCGCGCCGAGGTCCCGGGAGCACCTCGAGGCGACGGGTTCCAGGTCCTGGATCCGCCGCTCGGCAACGAAAAGCGGGTCCGAGACCTTTTGGACTCGGACCCGTTCAGAACGGAGGAACGCTTGGAGGTTACTGCACCTTGATTTCCTCGGCGTTCACCTGGCACATGCCCGCAGACATGCCCAGCCCCGTCCCGCTGACGTGGACCCGCCAGCCCATCTGGAGCTGGCTCAGGGTGAAGGTCGTGTTTCCCTTGCGGATCCGGGTCGCGTTGCTGGTCTGGCAGAGGTAGTTGCCCTTGACCTCCCCCTCCTGGAAGACCGTGATGCTGCTCGTTCCCAGGGCCGTGATCGTCCCTTCAATCTCGGTCTTCACGCCGACGGCCGCGCACTGCTGCTGGGTCCCCGGGCTGGGGCTAGGGCTTGGGGTCGAAGAGGCTGGAGCGTCGAGCGTCGCCGTGGAACCCGAGACGTGGACGCTGATCGTCAGCATCTGACCCGCGACAAGGCCTGAAATCTCAAGGGTGGCATCGACGCCTGAACCCTGGAAGCGCAATGTCACTGTGCCTTCGGGCACGCCCGTCAGAACGAAATGGCCGGAGGAGTCCGTGACCGTTGAGAGGTTCTTCCCAGTGACGCTGACCGTGATCCCGGCACCGCTCGATGCGCTCGAGGCGACGTGGGTCGACAAGATCGACACGCCGGCGGATGGATTTATCGTCCCCTCGATAGTCGCGAGTCCCGAAGCGCCGGTCGGGCTGCTTGTGCCACATCCGACCCCTACAAGGCCAACGATGAGGATGAGGCCGAGCAAGGATAGATTCCATGTGAGTCGCATGAGATTCTCCTTACAGGAAGAAGATAGGCCTTCCCGCAGGAGCTGCGTTGTATGACCGCGCACGTGTGTGAGGCGCCTCACACGGAAACGGCCGCCGGCCCATCACTGCTGCTGTCGAGCCGCCGCTCTCTTCCGCGCACCCCTCTTGTCCCCGGGAGGTACGAGCCGCTTCATCCTCCTCACGCAAGCACCCCCCCCCCGCGGCAAGGTCGCGACGCTGCCTCGGGACGAGGAAGGGAAGCCGCCCCTCGGGATCGAGGAACGCGACGTCGACGCCCGCCGGCCGCCCGCGAGCAATCAAGCGTTTGATGCCATCATAAGGGGCGGATTTCGATCTGGCGACATGCGCATCGCATCCCTGCTCGCAAGCGGCACCGAGCTGGTCTGTGTCCTCGGCGCGGGTGACTGCCTCGTCGCACGATCCCACGAGTGTGATAACCCGGAGTGGGTCCAGCGCCTGCCGGCTCTGAGCCGACCGACCTTCGACACGAGCGGGCCGAGCCGCGAGGTCGACGCGCTCGTCAGGGAGCGCCTGCGCGCGGGCCGGCCGCTCTACGAAGTGAATGAGGCGCTCCTCGTCAAGCTCGCACCGGACGTCCTGATCACGCAGACCCACTGCGAGGTGTGCGCCGTGACCCCGGCGGATGTGGCCCGCAGAGCACCCGCGAGCCTGAGCCGCAGGCAGGTGGTCGCTCTCCGCACAGGGACGCTCCATGGCATTCTCGAAGGTTTCTTGGACGTGGCCGAGGTCATCGAGCGCCGGGAGGCGGGAGAGAAGCTGGTGGCAGAGATCCGGGCCCGGCTCGCGATCATCCGCGAGAGGGTCCGGCTTCTGCCGTCCCCCACCATCGTCTGTCTGGAATGGATGGACCCCATCTTCGGCATGGGAAACTGGGGGCCCGAGGTGGTGGCCGGCAGTGGTGGCACCGATCTGCTTGGCACGTCTGGGGAGCACTCGACGACGACACCGTGGGAAGATGTCCTCCGGGCCGATCCCGACGTCCTCCTCGTGGCGCCATGCGGCTTCGGGATCGACCGGACACTCCGGGAAATGCCGATCCTGGCTGCCAAGCCGGGCTGGCACGACCTCCGTGCCGTGCGAGCGGGCCGGGTCGTCGTCGCCGATGGAAACCGTTACTTCAACCGTTCGGGTCCCAGCGTCTTCGAGACAGTGGAGATCCTGGCGGAGATCCTCCACCCCCAGGAGTTCCCGCTCCGCTACCAGGGGCGCGCGTGGCGGCTCTACCCTGCGCGAGAGGGGACCTAGAATTGGCCGGATCCGCCCTCACGCAGCTGCTGCTCGAGAAAGTCCGCGAACAGATCGAGCGAACCCAGCACCTGGTGAGCCTCGTCCCGCGGGAAAAGCTGTCCTGGCGGCCCAGCTTCCCCGGTCCCCCTTTTAGCCTCGGCGTTCTCCTGGGGCACATCCTTGAGTGCCTCGCCGGCTTCTGCGCCGTCCTTCATAGCGTCAACCCCGACCGTTTGGCCCACTCGCTCGACCTCAGGGGCCTCCCCGTCAACCATTCCTGCGACGTCGAGGAGGCCCGCCAGCGGATAGTCTCCTACCTCGCCCACGTCGAAGAGGGATTCGCGGTTCTCGGGGACGAGCAACTCGCGCACACGGTGCCGACCGTCTTTGTCCCCGAAGGAGAGGCGATCCTGACCCTTCTCCTCGGAAACCTGGAGCATCTCATGAACCACAAGTATCAGCTCTTCTTGTACCTCAGGATGCTCGGCGTACCGGTCGCAACGCGGGACCTCTACCGCTTGCGGGGTAAAGCGACGCCAGAGAATGGCCAAGCCCCAGGGTGAACCCGAATAGCCCCAAGCTATTCCACGCGCCCAGCCCGCGGCACCACGTCGAGGACGGCTCCCTTATCAGCCAATAGTCCACCACGCCCGCCTCGTGGAACCGGTTGCGCAGCGAGACGGGCCCCTTCAACGTCAAGTTGGACTGATCGCGAGCAGAAGCCCTGCCGGCTCCCGATCGCAGGATGCAAATGTGCGCGGGTGGCGCTGTAGATCGTTCCATTAGGCGCGAGCACCGACGCGACGTTGATCCCGACGCGCTGCAGCCCGCATTGCACCGACGGAGGGAGGGACGGCTATTGGCCAGGATCCTGTCCAGGTCCTGTCCAGGTCCTGACCGCTCACGTTCAGGAACCCAGTGTGCTGCAGGTTCTGCACCCAGTCGTGTTCACGGTGCCGCGCCAGGGTCGAGCGGCACCGCGGGACTCGCCTCAGGTTATCAACTCCGCATCAGGCCCAGTCTTACTTGCCATTAAGCCCCTGATCGCTGCCGACGCCGGTGACGAAGTCCCATCCGACCCTGCAGCTGAAGCTTCCTGCCGTGCCGGAGGTGATGTCCCGGAAGTCGGTGACGTTCCCAAGGCTGCTGTAGATCGTCGTCAGTTCGGCAACGCTTGAGGTGTCGAAATGACCGGCGAGGTTGACGATCCCTGCAAGTGACGGCGACGCGACGCTCGTGCCGCCAAACACGAGCCATCCGCTCTGCCCCTGACACCGCGTGGTGTCGTAGACGGACACGCCGCTGTTGGGGTCGGCGTCGAAGGAGAGATCCGGCGCCCCGCGCTGGGTGCCGACGATCGTGGCAATCCCGGCCTGGTAGGAAGGCCGCGGCTCGAACTTGCTGGGGCCGCCCCCGCTGCCGCTCCAGCCGGTCTCGCTCAAAAAGTTGCCGGAGCCGTCGCGGTTGATCCTCGTCCCGCCGGCGGAGACCACGTTCAGAGATACCCCGGGGTAGATGGTGACACCGCCCGTGTCGCCGCTCGCGGCAAAATAGACGACCCCGGTGGTCGTAAAGTGCGAGTCGCTGCTGGCCTCGGTCGAGAACTCGCTCCCCCCCCAGCTCATCGACACTTCTCCACCGCCCCCGCTGGCCACGAGGTTGCTGGCCACGTCCACGGCGGCGAAAAGGTCGGCGAAGCTGCTGCTCGCGGCCTCCACCAAGATGATCTTGGCGCCCGGAGCCATGGCGTGGGCCCACTCGATGTCGAGGGCCGCCTCCTGTGCCCAACCGCAGTTGGTGCGGGGCTTCGTCCCGCTCGCAAAGACCTTCTCGAAGCAGCCGTTCGCCGTGGTGCAGGGGGGCAGGCCGAGGGTGCTGGAGAACACGTTCAGGTCATTCTCGGCCGTCGGGTAATCGAAGGCATCGACGATGGCGATGACCCGAGAGCCGCCCGTGGACGGGAGGTTGTAGACGGGACGAATCGACTGGGGCGTCTCACCCGCGGGTGAGGTAGCCACGAATCTCGGGCTGTAGAGGATCAGGTGGTTCGTATGCGCCCGGAGTCCGATGTCTCCAGGTCGCTCGATGGTGGTATCGGGGATGAGCACGGCCGGGTGCGTCTGAGCCAACGCGAAGGGCGCGCCTGACGCTAGGAGGGCGAGGGCCAGAAGGACGGGAGCTTTGTTCATGTATTGGCCTCCTTGACCTTGGATAGTTTGCTGACACCGCGCGATGGTACCAGACAAGGTTTCGAGGAGCGCGCGCATCCCCTGAGAGGGCGGTCCCGCCCCACTCTGAGGATGGCGCGCCACACAGGTGAGGTCTGCGCAACGAACGAAGCCTGAGAAGGCAATTGGAGGTCACGGGTTCGATCCCCGCCAGCTTCACCAAATCGATCAACAAGCTGGAGACAGAGCCTCTTAATCTCTGGGTTCATGGTTCGAGTCCTAGGCGGGTCACCATTCAAATCCCTATAGCTCAACGTCGAAGACCACGTCGTGGTACCCCGGAAACTGCGACGCCTCAATCGGGGTACCACCGGGGTACCAGGAAGGGGCTGGTAGCCCCGCGCCGGCTCCAGCACGATCTTTAGATGCCTCTTCTGGCCCATGGCATCTCGGAAGACACCATCTCATCAACGCCTGACGGGACGATCCCTTCTTGTTGCAGAGGATAACCAAGTCTGTTGACAGGCTCGATCCGAGAGACGTAGGCTTTGGCAGTCAATCCTTCTGAGTCCACCTTGGGTACGTCACCGCTTCGATACGCGGGACCGCAGCCGCGCTCCATCCGGCGCCCTTCGAGGAGTGCCCCAAGTTCCAGTAGGGCGCCGGCCCCCAGACCAGATGTTCCGGCCTTCCGCGAAGACGGAGTCGTATCGCTCTTCCACGACCGACGCGGAGGCCACGCCGCAAACAGGAACGCCATTTGATTCTTGACAAGGAGACGTCCTATGAAGCCCTCCAAGCAGCTCTTACGCGTCGAGAAGGTGAGGACCCGTTGGGTCCTGGGAATCGCTTTCGCGTTGGTGGCCCTGTCGGTCGGCGCCGGCGTGGCCAGTGCCTCGGATGAGTCGACCGTTCGCTGGGACATCATCAGCGTCGACTTCTCTACCGGCACTGCCTCCGCCGGGGGGATCGCGTCGGCGAGGGCCAACGACAACTCGAAGATCACCGTCACCGGGTCGGGTACGTTCCAGGTCGAGGATGGCCAGCTCGAGGACGCGACCGGGGGCGGCTCCTGGATGACGTTCGACCCCAGCAACGTCGTCACGGGCAGCGGCACGTACACGGTGGCGGGAGCGGTCAGGTGGGACCTGGCCCCCGGCACGCCACCGCTGCCGAACGATAATATCGGCAATCCGGCCGACACGCACGCCGGCCTGGCAGTCCTGCGCATAAGCTATTCCGATGGCAGCGCCGGGATCCTCGTCGTGAGCTGCCATCTGGTGGGAACGCCGGCCGCGGTCTTCGAGGGAATCACGGCCTCGAAGGGCTTCGTGGACTACTGGAACCGCGAGGCGCCTCCGGCTCCCCCCGGAAACGCCAACCGGACGACCTTCCACGTCACCACCGAGGACGAACAGTAGCGGGCCGAATTCAGATTACAAGCGGTTTTCGGGGAGCCGCACCCGCGGCTCCCCGTTCACGATGCTGAGGGCCGAGGTTCTCACCTGGACCTTCGGCGGCGGCCCAAGGTCCGCAAGTCGGCCCTTCACTGCCAGAGCCGAGCGCGGCGGTCCGGGGAGCCGGTTCGTGCTCACGGTCTCGGGCCTGACGTTCGAGGAGACCGTCCTGAGGGCGAAATCAAGTTCTAGGGAGCCCGCGACATCCGGCGGTAGCGGATTGCACGCAAGGTCACCTCAGAGCGCGGCTCCCGTCAGCTGCGGGCCAGGAGGCCTCGCTGGGCCAGCACGCGATCGCGGTTCTCGGCGAAGTGGCGGGCGCAGGCCGGCGCCACTGACCGGGCAATAGGTCTATTGACCCGGCTTGGCGCCCGGCTGCGCGATCGCGCGCGCATCACGGCCACGTCGTCCGTCGAAGAGGTGCTCCAGTGCCGCTCCAGCCCGCCTCGGACTCGCAGCCATCGTTCCGGCCTCCGTCGCCGCCACTGCGGCAGCCGGAATCAGGCCGGTGAGAGAGGCCCTGTCGACCGTCTGCATCGCGCGCCACAGTTCATTCCATGGCATCATCCCTGTGCTCCCTCGCCCCACGTGTTGAGTGTCGCGCCTTTGAGCGGCTCCAACGTCAAGCAAAACTTTGTCTCGGAGCCGGCCGCACGCGGGCGACGAGTCCAGCCAGGAATGGTCGCTCGCCGAGAGCAGGCTGGACAGAGCGAGCAGGTCGACGGCGAACGTGGATGCTGGGTCTTCGGGAGGTGCCAGCCCTCGGGTCGCGTTGAAGAGAGGCCGTAAGAGGCTGCGCTACTTCGAGCCTTCGTCCTTCTTGGCCTTGACCGAGGTCTTGAAGCCCGTCTTCGAGACAGACTGGGCGATCTTGTCGGGCGTGGTCTTGGCCGGGTCGTAGCTGACCTCGGCCTCCGCCTTGTCGAGGCTGACGTCGTAGGCCGTCACGCCCTCGGTCTTCTTGAGCTGCACCTTGACGGCCGCAACGCAGCCCCCGCACGTCATGCCCCCGATCGACAGGGTCGTCTTGGCCGGCTCGGCGGCCGCTGCGTGTGAGGCGAAGAAAAGAACTGCAACCGCCACTGACAATGCCTTCTTCACACGAAACCTCCTCAAGTAGGGATGAAGGG
>Ga0070699_100002408_pt1 | contig 16790 bp, 21 predicted proteins | sample KBSK1503metaG_FD_65473 | JGI IMG/M metagenome (GOLD analysis project Ga0070699, IMG submission 65473) | Corn, switchgrass and miscanthus rhizosphere microbial communities from Kellogg Biological Station, Michigan, USA - KBS K1-50-3 metaG | ecosystem: Host-associated > Plants > Roots >... | reverse complement strand
GGGGGGACGGTTGCTGTGCCTAGCTCCGCCACTGGGCAGACCCGTGTGATGGCTACTTGGGACGTCCGTTCGAAAAAAGCTCATTGGAGCTTTCACCCAAGGTATGCATACCCTGAACAGCAGCGTTCAAACAAGGGAAGAAGCTCTCCTGTTGTTCAAATTCAAGAAGAACTTTCACTCAGTAGATGTCTGCCTTGTTCATCACCATGTTCATTTGAGAGAAGACATCCCGAGCGGCTCCCCGACTTTGTCGAGCCTTTCGCCAGAATGACGATCCGGCACTGTCAGCAGATCAGCCCCATTGGACTGGCAACGTGCGGCAAAGGGGGATCCCGCCTCGCCACCCGCTTGGGCATACGGACCACCCGTCAGACGATCCTGCGCCGCATCATGGCTCTGCCTGATTTCCCCGCCGAATCGATCCTCTTTCTTGGCATCGACGACTTTTCCTTCCTGCGCGGGCGCCGCTTTGGCACGATCTTGGTCAATCTGGAGACCAGGCACGTCGTGCATCTTTTGCCTGACCGCACAGCGGAGACCTCGGCAGCTTGGATGCGCCACTATCCTGACCTGATGGCGGTCAGCCGCGACCGGGGAGGCGACTATGCATCGGCTGCGAAGGCTTCGGCTCCACAGGCGACGGAAGTCGGCTGAGAGATTCCATCTGCTCAAAAATTTGGGAGAGGCCTGAGAAGGCGTGCTGGCACGCCATCTGGCCGCTCATCGCAGAAGCCAAGCCGAGAAGTCCTCGGCCACGCCTCTGGAAGAGGTGCCATCGCAACAGCCACCGCAATTGAGTCCAAAGGAAGCCGAGCTGAGCCAAGCCAAGCGAGAGGAGCGCCTCGCCCACTACCAGCACGTCGTGGCCTTACGCCAACAGGGCTTCTCGCAGACAGCTATTGCCGACCACATTGGCATTGGCCATGCTCCCGTCTCGCGTTGGTTGGAACGTGGCATGTTTCCCGAACAACACCTGCGCCCACGAAGGACACAGCTTGATCCACACCTGCCCTTTCTGCGCGAACGGTGGGAAGCAGGCTGCCACACTATCGCTCAGTTGTATCGGGAGCTGGTAGCCCGTGGCTACACCCGCTCGTATCGATCGGTCTACAAGCAGCTCGTTCGCTTGCTTGCAGCAGGACGGAAAAATCCCGAGGGTCCGAGTCTTTTGCCGCGACCTCCTCTTCTGGCACGACAAGCGGTATTCCTGTTGCTTCGTCGACCCGAAAAACTGACGGTTGAAGAACAAGAGACCTTACTTATCATTCGTCAGTTCCATTGCGAAGTGGATCTGGCTTATGACCTGGTCCAGCAGTTTGCCCAGATGCTCGGTGAGCGCTTGGGAGAGCGCTTTGATGGCTGGCTGGACCAGGTGAACCAGAGCCGAATCCCCCAACTTGAGTCCTTTGCCGCAGGAGTCGAGAAGGACAAAGAGGCGGTGAGGGCCGGGCTTACCTGGTGGATCAATAACGGCGTAGTGGAGGGCCATGTCACCAAGCTCAAACTCATCAAACGGCAGGGATAGGGGCAGGCTGGCTTTCCACTGCTGCGGAAACGAGTGCTCCACGCTTTCTGAGCCATGCATCGAAGGAGAGCCGCTAGCGCATTAAGCATCCACGCCGTCCTCTTTAGGGAGACGGACCAAGCTATTGCCGCTATTGAGACCCTTCTGCAGACTCACTGCTCTTAAAAACAGGGCTGGATTTCCTAGATAAGCAAGAGAAAACCATACTCCTTGCTGCTTTTTCATCAGGCAAGCGAGGGGTAAGCCCCCAAAGTGGGCAACAGCCACTTCGTAGGGCATTTACCAACAGACTCTGCCAATGGATACACAATAAACGAGTGCCTTCATTCAAGAGCGTTTTAGAGTGTTGTTATACGCTGGGTATTTCTCCGCTTCAAGCCATGGCGAGCGACCCAGCTGCATTGAAAGAAATACTCGGGGAGAAAACGACTGGCCGAACACTCCACTTTGATAAGCGGATGTGCCGTTCCGTGGACCGCGAGCGCGAGAAATCCTACAAGAGGTGATCGAGGGTCGCGTACCACCCCGATCTGTAAATCAGATCGAGCGACAAATGGGGCTCGGGCAGGGCAGCCTCTTGTACTCCTTTCGCTAAGAATGCCGCATGGTTTCTGCTCAGTATAGGGCTATCTCTATCGAGCGGTCAAAACAGCGGGTTGCGCAGGAGTGCGCTGAGGTCCAACTGGTCACCCGAACACTTTATGAGCAGGCAATATTTCCGACCTATAAGCAAGTGAGGGCACGACTCTCAAATCCCAATCTCATGCGCAGACCAGAAGTTCGAGCCAGCTGGCATACTGCTCGGCGCGAACTAGGATTGGAAGGTTGATGCCAGGGAAGTTTTGCTTTTCTGCAAGCGCAACGAAAGTTTTGCCGCGCTACAAACTCAAGCAAGTTTCGCCGCGGCGAAACTCATGTTGAATTTGCAGTTTTGCGGATTTAAGATAAGTTCTGCCGTGATTCCCAAAACTAACGGAAAGCTTTGCCTCGACTTTTGTATGTTTCTAACTTTTTAATAGCCTCCGGTATTCACAAAAAGCAGAGACTATCGATGGGTTAAGAACTCTATTATGCTGTCTTGCTGCCAGGATAGGAGAGCTGTTCCCGCTGGGTTCCGTTCTCTCGCCGCGCTGGATGGAGCGGTTCGCGTTCGCTCCCGGTCAGGCATCGAGCAGTAAAACAGGCAATCTTTTGGAAGATCACCCTGCTTATAAGCCTGTGGAATGGTTCGCGCTCGATGCGAGCCAGGGAAGTGATCTCCCACTCGCGGTAGTGCTTCAGGGCCTCTCGCCTCGTACAGAGACGTTCAAGCTGTCGCTCAAAGTACCCCGGCTCATGCCTAATAGAACCAGGGCGTTTTCCTTGCTTGAAACTACTCTGCTTTCCCAGTTGACCTGGTAGTAAGCGCATCGCGCAAAAGCGAGATGGATTAAGGTTTCTCTGGTAGACGCGCCAGGATTTGCGTCAGTAACGCTTTTACATGGTCAAATCGTCTGGTATGTTCACCGAGCAGCACTGTCTGCTCAGTGGACTGTGTTTCCAGTCGGTCTAGGCGATCCTTGATGCTGCTGACATCCGCTTTTATGACCCTGATATCCCCTCCCTGGCTGGAAGTGACACCGAGCAGAATGGTGATATTTTCGTTGATCTCTTTCATATGGCGCGCCTGTGTAGGAGGGAGAGCCTCTTCTACTTTTCTTTCATCTTGAGAACGCAATAGTTCAAGCATCGCTACTTTGCGCTCGGGCGCAGCGATGCGGTCTTCCTGAGTTGGCACTGGCACAGTATCCTTTCCGGTATAATGTGCCTCATTTCTGCGCATTATACCATACATTGCCGATGGTCAAGACCCTTATTTTGATTGCCGATGGTTTAAATGGCAGACACTGTACAGGGCTGCATCTGGCTTGAGCCCGCTTTTCCCTTGTGTCAGACCGGTGTTAAGAACAGATCTAGGAGTACTATGGGGGTGGTCGCTGATGGCGCTGCGGACCGCTTTCAAGATTGTGCGGGCCACGTTGCCAGCTATCCCTCCCGAATAGCCCCACCTCCTTGATGCAACTGTTGTATCTCGCCCTTAAAGCTCCACGCCACGGCAAGCAGAATCGACTTTCTTACTCTGAGGACGACAGCGCGGCAGGCGACACGGATTGGTGCTGCGCCTGGATCAAAGCGAGCAGGGCCCTGAGCGGAAGTGGTAATTGCCTCAGGCACAATGCTGGAAACGCAGCTTGTGCCAGGCCAATGGCGTCCCGGCCTGCAGTGGTGAGAACAACGATGGGAAGTCCCAGATCCTTAGCAAGATCACTTAGCCTAGCAAGTATCTGTCTCCCACGCTCGTCCAGGATCAGCTCGAGGAGTAGGACTTCGTGTGGCGCTCCCCCTCGCCGCGAGGCAGCGGCCGCGAGCCCCGAGAAAAGATCCTGCACCGCGGGGTACAGCGTGACCGCGTGGTCGGCGAGGCCAAGGGCGGTGACAAAATATTCGGCCAGGGCCGCGTTCGAGGCGAACAAGCCAATCCGCATGGGCGCGCACACGTCGTCAAATATTTGACGACCTTGCTTTCCCATGAAGACAACTTCCAATCTTGCCTGTACTACTCGTTGCACTGAAAAAAGAGAACGCATCCAAAGAACACCCTCGCCTCCTGGCGTGCCAGAATGCCGTGCCTGGTAGCACTTGTGACAGTGGCATCGCCGCAAGGGGGGGTTACGCTACTAAGATAGAGTAGCAGATGACCCTCATCGCTCCATCACGAGAATTCACGATGTCCTCACGAGCATTGCAGGAAGAGAACGGGCGGACTGTCTTCGACATTTTGTACAATTGTACAAAATGTCGAAGACGGGGCAGGAGGAAAGCGGCGCACAGAAGATGTTCTCCTCTCCCGATACGCTGCTTATTTAGCGTGATGAACGGTAATGCCAAAATGCCGATCGTGGCGATGGGACAAGAATATTTCGCCGAGCAGACGCGCCGACAGCAACTCGTTGTCGGTCAGGCCGATGCCATTGAGTTGCTTCCAGAACAGCAGAAACGCTCCTATTGGAATGGCAGCCGATGCTGCATCAAGTAGTTTGTTATCATGAAGCACTCTCTCCAGCGATAATCACCGTAAAACGAACTTTTCCCATCGCTTCATCTTAGGAGAGCACGTGGAGGGATGCGTCTTCGTCCTCGTCTTCTCGGGGGGATCTCACTCATCCAACAGATGGAGCATGATCTCGCCATCCGTTCATCGGAAACACGCCAGACCGTGGGCAGGGTCATAGCTCAGGCACACTCTCATGGAGAAAAGCCCGGAGGAAGAAGAGCACACTCATTAGCATTGCGCTCCTGCTTCCTCATCGTTCTGGGCGCTTCAATCCCAATTGGTTGGCGACCACGGCTCCGACACGCCGTTTGGGAAGCAGTCGGGGGATGATCCAATTGAAGAACGGACGCGGCACGACAGCATAGCCGTACCGAGCAGGGGGGTGAGGAGTGGTCAGAGCCTGCCAGACGATCTCCCCGAGGCGTTCGGGTGGGTATCCTCTCCGACCACCCTCGATCATGTACGTGCGGTAGGCCTCGACAGCTTGCGCATATTCGGTGTCGCGATACGCAGAGGTATCCACCTGCTCTGCTTTGTCCCAGATCGCTGTGGCCACCGCTCCCGGTCCAATCACAATGACATCGATGCCATGCACCAGCAGTTCGATGCGCAGGCTGTCTGAGAACCCCTCCATGCCGAACTTGGAGACATGATAGGCGCCAAGAAAGGGACCGGCGAGCTTCCCGCCAATGGAACTGATGTTGATGATCCGACCAGGTCGGCCACTTCGTCGATGATCGGCCCCCAGCAGATCGACAAAGGCCTGGGTGACGATCAAGGGACCGACCAGGTTCACTTCGAGTTGCTGACGATATTCGTCAATGGGCTGATAGATAAGCGGCGCGGGAACGGCGATCCCGGCATTGTTGACTAAACCAGACAGGGTGTGACCTTGCAGACGTTCAGCAACCTGAGCCGCAGCCTGCCGCACGGTCTGCTCGTCAGTGATATCGAAGAGCAGCGGGGTAAAAGCTTCTCCCCATGCGGCGCTGAGCAGATCGGCATCCTCGCTCTTGCGAACGCTGCCAAAGACCTGAAACCCATGTTGGATCAAGACTTTGGCCGTTCCCCAGCCAATGCCAGAGGAAACGCCGGTGACGACAACCGATGGCATGACAAAACCCTCCTCTTCGCGGGGACACGCGTGCAACAAGGCACGGAGAGCGTCCCCGCACACTCGTACATAATCCGAGAGGCCATGAAGGTATACGATGTATACCTTCATGGCCTCCAGTGTATATCTTCCATTTTTCTTTGTCAAGAGCTATACTAGAGCAATATGCCGTATCCAGCCAAAACCAATGCGCAAACCATCCTGGAAGCCTCGATCGAGCGCCTTGAACGGGACGGGGAAGCGGCCCTTTCGATGCGCGAGGTAGCCAGTCGCTTAGGGCTCTCTCCTCGTGCCCTCTATCGGTATTATCCTGATCGCGCTGCCTTAGAAGCGGCGATGGCAGAGGAAGGGTTTCGTCGGCTGCGCGCGGCTCTTCTCGAGGCCGTGGGTACGCTTGAGGGAAAGGAGGCGCTTCGAGCAGGGGCAACTGCCTATCTCGCCTTTGCACAAGCTCACCCCACCTGGTATCCCCTGCTGATGCGATTTCACCAGCAAACACCGGGCCTTGTGCAGGCAGAACATGCGCTGTGGGACTTTGTGGTAGGGCTTGTTGAAAATGCGGTAGGGCAGGAAATGGCAGCGAGTGCAGCCGTCGCCTTATGGGCCTTCTTGCACGGGTTCATTCAACTCGAAAGCGCCGCTATCCTCGGTGAGCAGAAACCCCAAAGCGGCTTCCAGGTGGGTCTGGAAGCCTTTCTCGCCGGACTGACTTCACTCTCTTCCAATCCCTCGCTCTAACCACCTTGAGATGAGTACTCCGGTATGTCAGCTAGCTAACAGGATTGGCACACTGCAAGAGCTGTCATCAGAAGAGATGCACTTGAAGCGTCAAAGATGGCATGCGAAAGCAATGACCTTCCAATCTCACTCGGGTTTCGATGAAGCCTGGGTGACTATGCCATCGTTGTTTCATTGGTCAAGCGTTCTCCAGTTTCTGCCATACACTCGCGAGCAAAGAAACGCAAGGTATCCAGGTGTAGGATATCGGGGAACCCGAGGATGATTTCCTGGACGCCGATTCCTTCCAACTTTGCCAGACGCTCTCGGATCGTTTCCGGGCTGCCAATCAGCGCCCCCGCGGCCACAGGGCGGTCCAGGAGTGCGGCGGGGAACTTGGCCCGCGCTTGCTCGTCGGTCTCGCCGATGCAGCAGAAGGCCCCAGCCGTGCGGTGGATGCTCTCGTAATCGCGCCCGACGGCTTCACAGTGGGCTTTGAGTACGGCGAACTTGTGCTTGATCGTCTCCTCATCGCCAAACACGTTACAGGCATCGGCGTACTGCGCCACCAGTTTGAGGGTCACCTTCTCGCCGCCACCGCCGATCAGGATGGGGATATGCGGTTGCTGAACGCCCTTGGGCTGGTTGATCGCACCACGCACCTGGTAGTAGCGGCCCTCGAAGACGGCTTCTTCCTGCGTCCACATGGCCAGGATCACCTGCACGGCCTCGCCGAGACGACGCAGGCGCTCAGCAGTATCGGGAAAGTCGTAGCCATATCCGCGGTACTCGTGCTCGTGCCAGCCGGCCCCGATGCCGAGAGTGAGTCGCCCCTGGGAGAGCACATCGACCGTGCTGGCCATTTTGGCGAGCAGGGCGGGATTGCGATAGCCGGTGCAGGTGACCGTCTGGCCGATGCGGATACGCCTGGTATCACGCGCCACGGCGGCGGTGGTCGTCCAGCACTCAAACGTGACTTCTTGCGAGGGCCGTGGGGTCGTATGAAAGTGATCGACCAGCCAGGCGGACGCGAACCCGACTTCGTCGGCAGTCTGGGTCACCTTACCTCGTAGGCTTCCACGGAGTCCTTGATGCCCGCCAGTTCCATGTTCCAGCCTTGCGGCAGGGAGAGACCAAATTGTAGAGACATAGACACCTCTCTCGCTTCTGCGAATACGGGAAGAAATTGCTTCCCCCTCATAGGAGCACGCCTGGCCGCCCGGATGCACGTGACCTCTTGACGCCGGTGCTCTCCTTGAGTATGCTCTCTTCGTGGGACGCGTACCAGAGTGTGTTGATCATAGGTCTCGGACTACCAGGATAAGGAGCAACGAGAGATGCTGAAGAGCGAGCAGAGGGAGGCCCTCGCCGACTTTTTGCGCAAGCGCCGGGCGAGCCTGTCTCCCGGTGAGGTGGGATTGCCAGCGGGGCTGCGACGCCGCACGCCGGGGCTGCGCCGTGAAGAGGTGGCGCAGCTGGCCAATATCGGCATCTCCTGGTACGTCTGGCTGGAGCAGGGACGCGAGGTGCACCCTTCTGCCCAGGTCCTGGAAAGTCTGGCGTGCGCGCTCAGGTTGACGCCCAATGAACGTCGGCATCTGTTTCTGCTCGCCGGGCAGCCACTTCCTCCTCCTCTTTCCCCTGCGGAGGAGAACGTCGGTCCGGCGCTCCAACAGCTGCTGGACGACCTGAACCCGGGTCCCGCGTATATCCTGGGACGACGGTATGACTATCTGGCGTGGAACAGGGCTGCCGATGCTCTCTTCGCCATTTCGGACATTCTTGCGGATACGTCGTCCCCCTACGCGCGTAACATGGTCTGGCGACTCTTCACCAACCCGGCCACGCGGGCGCGCCCCAACTGGGAAGCGGTAGCGCGGGCGACGCTCGCAGAGTTTCGCACGGCCAGCGCTCGCTATCCGGGCGATCCCCGGTTCGAGGGGCTGATTGAGGATTTGAAGCAGCTCAGTCCTGAATTTCGTCGGTGGTGGCCCCACCACGACGTGCGCAGCGCGCTGGATGGTCACAAGGTCATCGAGCATCCGACATTGGGGTACCTGGAGTTCGAGCATCTGGCTTTGCAGGTGCTAACCAACCCCGATATCAGGATCATGGTCTACACCCCCAATGCCGTGACACGCACAACACTGCAACACTTGCTAGCGACAGCGACCGGCAGCGACCCCAATAGCGGTGCTTCAACGCGCCAGCAGAGGGAGAGGAAGGAGACGTAGCGCTCGCGGACTGGAGCGCTTCGGCGTAGCGTTGCATGCTGTCCTGGTTGTGTCACAAAAGTACGTCCCGTTGCGCAACCCGTGGGCAATAGAAGAGGGTGAAAGCAGAAGCACCCTTTCGAGGAAGGACTTTCACGCCTCTCCCTTGATTTCTCGGAAGGAGAGTCATGCTTATCTTTGATGAGGACAGACCGTCCGACTCGCCTGTCGTCGAAAGGATCTGGCATTGCCATAGTGAGGGCACTCGCCCTTTTCTCTCGATTGCTCAGAGCCGGTGCGAGCTGGTGTTCAGCAGACTGCATGGCAAGATCACCCTGACGGTGCGGGGGCCAGAGACCAGAGCTACGCCGCTGGGCGACTGCCCTGCCGGCGGGGAGTGGCTTGGCATCCGGTTGCGGCTCGGTGCGTTTCTGCCGCCTCTGCCCGCTGCCACGCTGGTGAATGCCTCGGTGACCCTGGAAGTCTCTTCGAGCGCCACCTTCTGGCTGGGTGGCTCTCCCTGGCAAGTTCCTGACTATGGCAACGCCGATACGTTTGTTGATTGGCTGGTGCGTGCGGGACTCCTCTTTCGTGAACCGCTTGTTGATGCTGTCTTACAAGGTCAACGGCAGCGCCTCTCACTGAGCACCATCCAGCGGCGTTTTTTGCGGGCAACCGGAGTCACGCAGGCCACGGCTCGCCAGATCGAACGTGCTCGCTATGCGACTCTCCTCTTACAGCGGGGCACCTCGATCCTGGACACCACGTATGAGGCCGACTATTTTGATCAGCCGCACCTGACCAGGTCGCTCAAGCATTACATCGGACAGACTCCTGCTCAAATACAAGAGAAAAGCCGACCTGAGCAGATGCCGTTTTTATACAAGACAACGCCCTTTTCTTGAGTCATACTACCTCTGTCTGATGAACACCCAACGGGAGAAATGATCATGACAGAGAATACGCCCCAACGCTCAGATGAAATGAACAAGAGCAGCCAGTGCCTCTATGCAGAGGTTCACGGCCTCACGATGTATTACGAGGTGCATGGCGTAGGCTTCCCCCTCGTCCTGCTTCACGGCGGTTTGTCTGCCATCGGCACCTCGTTGGGCAAGCTTTTGCCGGATTTAGCCCGCTCGCGGCAGGTCATTGCCATCGAGCAGCAGGCTCATGGACACACCGCCGATATTGATCGGCCCCTCACCTATCAGCAGATGGCCGAGGACACCGTCGCGCTGCTCTCGCACATCGGGATCGAGCAGGCCGACTTCTTCGGCTATAGCATTGGAGCCGGGATCGCCATAGAGATTGTTATCGATCATCCATCGCGGGTGCGCAAGCTGGTGGCCGCCACGCCCATCTTCACTGCAGACGGCTTCCATCCAGGGGTTCTCACCGGAATGGAGGCGCTCCAACCCGAACACCTGGCCGGGTCTCCCTTCCAGGAGGAATACGAAAGAGTGGCGCCACATCCGCAAGATTGGCCTCAGCTTATCACCAAAGTGAAGCAGCTGAATCGGGAGTTTGTGGACTGGTCGCCCGAGGCCATTGCCTCGATCAAGGTACCCACCCTGCTCATTGCAGGGGATTCCGATATCGTCCGCCCTGAACACGTGGTCGAACTGTTTCGACTGCTTGGCGGCGGCGTTCCCGGTGATAACGTCGGCCTCCCGCATGTGCAGCTCGCTGTGCTGCCAGGGACCACGCATATCACACTCGTGGACCGTACCCAGTGGCTGGTTCCGATGATTACAGGCTTCCTCGACGCGTCTGGTCCCGTCTAAAGATCCCTTTTCCTTGCAGCAAAATGGCGAGGAAGAGAGCTCCATCAGAGAAGGAGGAATGCACAACCATGATTGCCAGGATCTGGCGCGGAGTGACCTCCGCCGAGCAGGCTGAAGAGTATTTTGCGTACCTGATGGAGACGGGCCTCAAGGACTACCGTGCGGTGCCAGGAAATCGGGGTGTTGAGATCTTGCGCCGCACCTATGAGGGAAAGGCAGAGTTTCTGCTCATCTCTCTCTGGGAGTCGTATGAGGCTATTGGTGCCTTCGCGGGCGAAGACATAGAACGAGCCGTCTATTATTCCAAGGATAAAGAATTCCTTTTGGAACTGGAACCAAAGGTCACGCATTATGACTATGAATCGCATACAGAATGAGAAGTGGCCGTGGATTGCCGCCGCCCACGCGATGCGCACGCAGTTATTCGAGAGCTTGAGCGACGCTGATCTGGCGTTTTCTCCCGGCGGGCAGGCGATGACATTCGGCGCCTTGTGCCGCGAGATGGGTGAAACCGAGCATTCGTACACGCAATCGTTGAAAACGTTGCAGCAAGAGTGGTCTTATCGTCATCCAGAAGCAGATGTGGCGAGTCATGTTGACCATCTGAAGACCTGGTTTCAAACGCTGGATGGTGAGATGCAGATGGCAATTGCTACTTTCCTGGAGGATGGGGAGAAGACCATTGATCGTGGTGGCCCTGTCACAGTAGAATTTCAACTCGATACCTACTTACAGGCTGTATTGATCTTTCTGGGGAAGGCAACGATCTATCTCAGAGTGATGAACAAACAACTACCTCCGTTCTTTGAGGAGTATATTGGATAATGTCGCTTCACGCATATGAGGACGCTCGGGAACAGCGCAGCACGTTTCCCCACGATCTGCTGCAGAGCCACTCGCTGGTCGGCTGCAGGGAACTCACGAGGAGCAAACGAACAGACTATGGCCAGAACCTTTCCTTGGAAAGTCAGCGACGAGTGGTGGAGGCAAGTCGAGCCGACTTCACCCCCCAACTCCGTCGCATGCGAAAGGGGGCCGCCCGCGCATGTCCGACCGACAAGCTTTTGCAGCCATTGTGTCTGTGCTGCGAACGGGTATTCCTTTGGCTCTGGTTGTCGATGGAGCCAATCGCCACGGCTGCAAGCTGCTCTGTGCCACTCTGGATGGGATCGTCATTGCTCGTCCTCCATCGAGCCGAGAACATCCACAACACAACACCTGTGTCTGGATGCTGGCTATGATTCCCCACTGATGCCTCTCCTGGTCCGCGCCCGGAGCTATCTCGATCATATCCGCAGCCGCGGGCAGGAGAAAGCGGCGAAAGGTGCACTCCCTGGATACCGGGCACGACGCTGGGTGTGGAGCGCACACATTCTTGGCTCAATCGCTCTCGTCGTCTGTTCGTTCGATGGGAAAAGAAAACCTGCAACTACCTGGCATTTCTCCTCTTTACTAAGGTTTTCGGATAAGGTCTTACTCCTCTTCATTCAAGGCCTCGCCGCGCTGCAGCTTCAGAGCATTTTGCGTCGAGAAGAGCACGTTGCGGCGCAGGCGTTGCGCGACCATGTAGCGAGTTGCCGCAACCAGGGCGAGACGGCCATCAGGATGATCTGCTCCCAACACGGCGTGTTGATGCAGCGCGGCATCCACCATCTGGAACGTGTGGAACGTGGCATCCTCGCGCAGCAGCGCCTTCCCCAGCGTCGCTTTCAACTCAGCGAGTGGATAGCGCTGTTCCTGATAGTGATGCACGATGGCGGCGGCTTCCTCCACCTGCTGGAATTCTGCACAATACAGCAGGCGCTCCAACAGCGCGGATTGGTCATGGAGCTGGGCGGGAATGGCGGACTTGCCGCGCTCGGATGGCAGGGCGGCGCGTGGAATGTTCAGGAAATGGGTCAGATAAACGAACATCGCGCCATGGGTGACGGCTTTCATTAAGGCGACATCTCCCTCCAACGAATGCCCGGCGTTGCGGCGAGTCAGGGTGTCGATTGCGTTGGCATAGCTGATCACATGCAGCACATCGTCCCAATCCTCCTCGTTCTGGACATGGAAACGCGCAACACGGTGAATACCCGCTCGCGCCAGCACGCTGCTGAGGGCATCGACCGATGCTCCCTGCTCTAAGGCGCCCTGCAACGCCTGTGTGATTTCTTCCGGCTTCCCCGCGAGCAGCACGTCGCGCAGTTTCTCCGCTCGCCCGCTCGCCTCCCAATGAGGATCTCGAGGCCGGGTCAGTAACGCGGGAAGCAGAGCGAAGAGCGCTTCCTGCGGTTCAATCGTTTCCTGCCAGTCGGCATCTTCCTCGTGGCGAAAACCCATTGCCATCGGGCGAACCACCGATGAGAGCGTCGTCGCCAGCACCTCACGGGCGTCGGTCTCGCCGTGGGGTAATGCGGCCTCCGCCGTCATTACAGCATAGAGCTCGAAGGCCTTGTTGGTGAAATCGACGACGTGGCCGGTGCTGAGGAAGTAGTGATCAGCTGCGCCTGCCAGGAGCAGCTCGATCACATCCTCGGCTGCATACCCGGCGGCAATAGCAGTGCGTAGAACGCGCTCGGCTCCCGCGGCCTCGCGGTCTTCGATGAAGAGGCGGAACCAGTGTTTGAGCTGCGCTTTGCTGGTGAACTGCGCGGTGGGAAGGGGGCGCAGCATACGCCGGGGCGGGCCTGCGAAGGAGTCGCGCGCGCAGTTCAATAAGGCGTGCACATCAGCCAGCGCTTTCTCATCTTCCTGCACATCCGCTATCAAACGCCCCATACAGGTCAGGATGGTCAGTCCCATCGAAAAACCGCCCTGGCGGAAACGCAGGCCGTGCATGGCTCCCACGCTCAGGATATCGCGATCGGCAACGCCGTTAGCGCGCAAACCGGCCACCGCTTTGGCAATCAGGAAGGTATTGCGTTCCTCCATGCCCTGGCGCAGATCTCCCAGGAACTTCTCGGTGCGACGGCGCTGATAGCCGTCCAGTGGTGTCGGGCTAATCCATACCTCCTCGCTGCGAATCTCGAGAGGAAAGACGGCAACATCATCCCCACCCTCGGTAAAGCAGCCGCCGGAGGCCAGGTCAAACCGCCAGTGGTGCCAGTGGCAGCGCAGCACCCCATCTCTGATGGTACCCTGGGAAAGTGGATAGCCCATGTGTGGACAACGACTATCAAGCGCGCGGATTTGTCCGTCCGCACGCAGCAATAAAATATGGCGATCTTCGATGGTGACGACTTTGAATGGTCGTTGTTCCATTTCGGCTACCGTGGCCACTTTGAAGAAATTGCCATCGGATTCGAAACGATTGTTCTGTGTATCGCTGGAGAGTGTCTGCATGCGGGTCTGCTCCTTTTTGTATGTGCCTTCAAGTGTGTACGAACTCGCTACTGCAAACATACCCTATGAGAGCAGCAATACACACTGTTCTAGAGGACAGATTGGAGCGACGACAAACAGAAAGAGCCGAAAAGTGTCTTTCAAAATCGCTTCCCGGCTCTTCTCTTGAACGTCAAAGGGAAAGGAAATTAGACCATTGCCATCCCCCCCGAGGACAATATGCAATTGGCAGGAATGTTTGGCCGCTTTCGCCCCGCGGTAGGACCTCCCTACCTGGTGGATGGGCAAACCGGTGACCTCTTTGACGCAACGTCACTCTTCCCGAACGAACGTGGGAACTGTCCACCCCCCTGCACACGAGAGTTGTTTATGCTTGCGACTGCAGCCAGCGCTGAATCATCTCTCCATGCAGTTCATAGTGTCCAACGGTGTTGCCCAGCGTGTAGCCTCCCAGTGGGATGTCGTTGTCTGCCCAGGGAAAGGGCTCGTTCAAGGTTTCCCAGCTCAACGCCTGGGTGGCGGCCAGCACGCGCTGATAGGAGGCGCGAAAATCCGCGAGGACTTCGGTCAGCGGGAGGTCTTTGAAGCGCTGGTAGTAGTACTCGTTGATGTCATCCTCGGTCTCTAAACCCGGCGCGGGATCAGGCGGTTCGACCCCCTCCAACACCCCCTCTTGTCTGGCCGCCTGGTAGTTCTGCCAGGCGGTCAGGTGGGCCAGGTTGTCCTTGACCGACCAGGAGCCATTGACACCGGGGATCGTCATCTGTTCCTCCTGCAACGAAGCCAGCAAGTCTTCAAACTGCTCGTAGCCATCCCGGATGATGGCCAGCAACTCCGCCTTATCAGCGGGTCTGACGGGTTGCGACATGCTGGTGTTTCCTTTCTGCTGAGCGTGACCGATCTTCTCTAAGGGTATCACAGAAAGCGGGAAAAATCGATCCTGAAAATCCGGCCCTTCCCGATACTCTGGAGAATCCCCTCTCATACCAGGTTGCGATCTAATGGGGCAATGGGGTCAAGACAGAGCAGATGTTCGGGCCACGAGGAAGCCCTGGGCGCGCAGGGTGAACACTGTTGAGCTCTTCACAAAGAGCATGGCTCTGGAAGCCGTTTCTCGCTCTGGATGGTGGGAAATTTCCCCCATATGAGAAATTGGGGGAGCTTGTATGTTTTTGCTTGTGAGCCTGTTACCTTTGTCTTGCTACAACCGCTTCTGCATAGGCGAGCTTCACTTCTTGTAGTGTTCCGCTCATGCGTGGCTCATAGGAGGTTCAACTATAGACAACCCTTCATCACAAGCAAAGCGAAAAAGAACAGCAAAGAAGTTGCTGATCACTGGAAGTTGTCTGTTGGTGCCAGCCCTTGGGTTTTTTCTCTGGATGAGCAGAGTTGACTTTGGCTGCCCAGCATACCACTGCGAGATGGGGGTGTAGGAACTGATCTATCCTTTCTATCTCGCATGTCTCCTCGCAGTCATTGGAATGCTCCTCTTGATCAGTAGCCTCATCCTGTACTTATTGTCATCTTGATCGGTAACCTCGTCGAAAGCGGCGCTCGCATCACCCGCGTTTCCAACGACTCATCAGCACCATCCGCCTCTCTCGCGGTTTTCTATGTAGGCCCAAACGCGCGTTTTACCACGCGTAGGGAACTGGACTTGTACACGTGAGGTGAGGGACATTGTCGGCTTCCGAGGTATGATAGAGGGTGCTGAACCAGGATGATCCCACCAGGAAGGGAGTGGTTGGCAGACGCACTACATGGCGGACATTGTAATCAACAACGCTCCTCTGCGTGGCAAACGCACTATCGGCGACAAGCGCTTCTATATCCTTGTTCCAGGCACTGCCCCTGATCGCAACTGCCGCTCCCATCGAATACGCCAAAGGGCATAGAGATCAAGCGGCCTCCTTCTCTTGGGATGGATAATTGTTTCCACAATAGCGAGGGCCACCGTGACGAGAATACCGAGCACTCCGATACTACTCCCCAGGCTGCCGAAGATGATCTGCTTGCGTGAAGGATGAGGTATAGGTATAGGTCGCAGCTGAAACATCGTTTCACCTGAACGTTCTCGCCCGCTCCTCATGGGGCTGGGCGCATGAAGCGCACTGGCTCAGGCGATCTGATCGGTCAGCCTGCCAGTGGTCGCAAGCCAACGGGCAAACTCCAGGCGACGCTGGTCCGCAAGAGCCCGCGCCATCGCCTCTTCAGTGTAATCTCGACGAAGCCTACATAACTGATCGATTTCTGACGAAGTGAACCCGGCCTGGCGTAACCCGTCACGGCCTATTAGGCCCGCCGGAGAAATTTACAACGCTAAGCCCTCAAAAAGCCCAGAAGTGCGAGATATCCACAAGCGCTTTGGCCTTCCGTCAGCCTCGTTAGAACGGCGGAGACGTTGTCCATAAGGGACGCAGTTGCCCGTTCCGCTTTTTGGGGGGCCTGCAAATCCAGATGATGTGAGCCATGCAGGTTGATATGGGCCGAGGTAATCGGTGAGAGGTGTTCCAGATCACTGTCCTGGACTGGATACCCGCTGGCTCGCAGGTGATTGAGTGCCGCCTCCATGTAGCGCGTATTCCAGACGGCAATACTATTCCAGAGGTCATTGCTCCGCCGCTCTCCCCCATGGCCTGTTCACCGCGTCTGCGCGTGCGAGAAACCAGCGTCATGTCGAGATACTATCGGGTCGGGTCATTTAGTACAATGTTCCTGGCTCGCAGGGGTGTCCGGTTCGGGGCATTTGAACGGTCCAGACGAAACACGAGGCATCGTGGAGCGGCCTGCGCGAGCGCCTGCATATGACATGGAAGGGGTCGGCATATCCAATCCTGCTCTTGGATATGCTGACCCTTGTAACACGCTACTACTTCCAGCGAGTCAGAATGGTTTCGCGCTGAAACAGTTGGGCAGCGCCCCAGGTCAAGAGTATCGCGAGAGGGATCAGGATACCGGTGGCAATGACCGCCACGAGGACGGTGAGTTCAAACTGGCCGGAGAGTTCGCCGAGAAT
>Ga0070699_100002407_pt1 | contig 16791 bp, 19 predicted proteins | sample KBSK1503metaG_FD_65473 | JGI IMG/M metagenome (GOLD analysis project Ga0070699, IMG submission 65473) | Corn, switchgrass and miscanthus rhizosphere microbial communities from Kellogg Biological Station, Michigan, USA - KBS K1-50-3 metaG | ecosystem: Host-associated > Plants > Roots >... | reverse complement strand
ATCGCCACCGACGCGCGCGTCGTCCCGCCGGGGACGGTGGCCTACCTTCGCACGCCGTCGTTCGCCCGCTTCGTCGTCAGCCAGGATTCCGGCGCGGCGATCGTCGGCGCGCGGGCCGACGTCTTTCTGGGCACCGGACCCGAGGCGGAGGAGCGCGCGGGCCAGACGAGCGAGCGCGGCACGCTCTATCTGCTGCGCGTCACGGACGAGACTCCGACACCGACCAGGGACTGACCTCGACCGGCCGCCCGCGTCCGATCGACGAGCCCACGAACGACAGGAGCCAGGCCGTCGTGTACTTCCGGAGAAAGAGCCGATGGATCTCCTCGACCCGGGCGGGGTCCGTGACCGGCACCGCGCGGGCCCGGAAGGCATAGGGTCCCGAGCGGAGGCCGACGGACGGGTTCTTCACGAGATTCCGGTACCAGTCGGTCTTCCCGTCGCGTCCCGCCTGCACGAAGACCTTCGCGTCCGATATGACGAACCACACCGGACGCGTATGCGGTTTCCGAGTCTGCCGGCCGGTGGTCGTGAGCTCGACCGTGCTGCGATCCTTGATGCGCGCAAGCGCCGCCGCGACCTCCGGCAGCGGTGGTTCGTCGGCCGTGACCACCACGGCCGAGGCGACCAGCACGACGCCGGCAAGCCACCGTCTCACGCGGCGCGGCCCTTCATGAGGGCCGCCGTGGCGCGGGCCACCAGGCTCCGCGGCACGAACCCGAGGGCACGGGTGGCGAGGCTGTTCATGATGCCGTTCACCAGGACCGTGTCGCGACCCACCGCCCGAACCGCCTGGTCCGCCACCTCCTCGGCGCTCATCCAGAAGAACCCCGGGACCGCGCTCGCGTCGATGTGCGCCTTCTCCTGGAACTCCGTCCGGGTGAAGCCCGGGCAGACGCACAGGACCTGCACGCCCGTGCCGCGCAGCTCGGCGGCGATCGCCTCGCTGAAGCTCAGCACGAACGCCTTGGTGGCCCCGTAGGTGGCGCTGTAGGCCATCGGCCCGAACGCGGCCATGGACGCGACGTTCATCACCGCGCCCCGCCGGCGCGCCACCATGCCGGGAAGGCAACGGCGGGTGAATTCGACGAGGACCTCGACGTTCAGCCCGATCTCTTCGAGCTCGCGCTCGACCGGGAGCTGGTCGAAGCGGCCACCGGTACCGAAGCCGGCGTTGTTGACCAGCCAGTCGACGGTGAGGCCGCGCCGCTCGACCTCCGCGAGGATCGCCGGCACGGCTCCCGGCTGGAGGAGATCCTGCGTGAGCACGTGCGCCTCGATACCGTGCGCGGCGCGGAGCGCCCGCGCGAGCGCCTCCAGGCGATCGGCGCGGCGGGCGACCAGGACGAGCGGGCGGCGGTCCCGCGCGAGCCGACGAGCGAGGGCCTCACCGATACCGCTCGATGCGCCGGTGACCAGCGCAACGTCCTCTGCCATGTCGAAGACCTCCGTCGAAAGCCGGCGGTCTGGTTAGCATGCACCACCCGCCATTGACAGCCCGCGGCCGACGCGCCATCAAGAGCCGCTCGGATGGCCTTCCTCACGGCCGAGGAATTCGCCGCCGCGATCGGCGTGCTCGCCGAGCACCACGGGGTGGAGCGGCTTCGCGAGCGTCTGGCGCGTCTGAACGCCTTCACGTCCCGGCGCGGCCTCAACAGCGCCGCCGCCATCGCGGATCGGCTCTTCGCGCTCTCGGGGGGGCTGCGCCGCCAAGTAGGCGCCACGTTCGCGTTCATGTCGCTCTGGCAAGAGCTCGTCGGGACGCGCCTCGGCGAGGCGGGCGAGAAGCGCCTCGAGACGCTGGCCGACGAGGTGAACGCCTGCCTCGCCCCCGACGAGACGGTCGTCGCGGGGAAGGAGGCGGACCTCGACCGCGCGCTGGCGGCCTATCGCGACGCCCTGACGGAGGTCGCCGGATCGGCGGTGGCGCGCCTCGACATGCTCATGAAGGCGGTGCCGGCCGTCGCCGAGCACCTGCGCGCCGCGCCGGTCGCGCCCGCCCCCGGGCCGCCACCCGAGACGTGACCCGCCTCAGCTCGGCCGGATGCGCGGGAGCAGCCGTTCCTCTGCCATCCGGAGGACCACCAGCATGCCGACCACGGTGATGGTGATCACGAGCGCGAGCAGCGGATAGCCAGCTCCGATGAAGAGCCCGATGCCCGCGGCGGTCCAGATCACGGCGGCCGACGTGAGCCCCATGATCGTGCCCCCGGCCTGGAGGATCGCTCCACCGCCGATGAATCCGACACCCGTGATCACCTGTCCGGCGACGCGGGTCGGATCCGTCCGGATACCGGCGTCCTCCAGCATCAAGCGGGCGAGCGCGGCGTAGACCGCCGAGCCGACGCAGATCAGGACGATCGTCTTCAAGCCGGCGGGCTTCTTCCGTAGCTCGCGCTCGAGGCCGAGGGCCGCCCCGCACACGAACGCCACCAGCAGCACCGCCAGCAACGGTCCGACCTGCGCGGCGAGGGTCTCGAAGGACTCCACTGGCACGCCTTTTCGTCCCCGGCGCCCGGGCCGTCAAGCGAACCCCGGGGAGGGCCCGGCGTGCTATCATGCCCCCCGTGCCGGAACGGACGGTGCTCGTCCCGGAGGAGCAGGTACCGGTGGCCGCGGAGGTGGACCTCGTGGTCGTCGGCGCGGGTTCGGCGGGGACTGCAGCGGCGGTGACCGCGGCGCGCGCGGGACTCCGCACGGCGCTGGTCGAGGAGTACTCGTTCCTCGGCGGGATGTCGACGGGCGGCTGCGTCGGGACGTTCTGCGGCTTCTACTATCGCGAGACCAACGGCGACCTCGTCCGCCTGGTCGGCGGCTTTCCCGTCGAGGTCATGGATCGGCTCGCCGCGCGCTCGCAGTGCTACGGGCCGGTGCCGTTCAAGACGACCGCCGCGGTGCCGTACGTGCCATGGGGCCTGAAGACTCTGTACGACGCGATGGTCCGCGCGGAGCCCGCGCTCACCGTCCATCTGCACGCCCGCTTCCTCCGCGCTCTCCGCCGCGACGACCGGGTCGACGCGGTCACGGTCGCCACGCGCTCCGGCCCGATCGCGCTCCGCGCCGCCTACTTCATCGACGCGAGCGGCGACGCCGAGCTGGCGCGTGCCGCGGGCGTCGCGACCGAGAAGGGCGAGGTGCTCCAGTACCCCTCGATGATGTTCTACATGCAGCACGTGGACCTCGGGCGCGCCCTGCCGCACCTCTTCGAGCTGAACGACCTTCTCGAGCGCCACTTCGCGACCGCCGGTCTGCCGCGCCGCTCGGGGAACCTGATTCCCACCGGCCGTCCGGGCGAGGTGCTGGTGGCGATGAGCCGGGTCGCCATCGAGGGCCGTCCGGTCGACGGGAGCGACGCGGCCGAGCTGACGCTCGGCGAGATGCTCGGCCGCGAGCAGGCCGAGCGCTGCGCCGCGTTCCTCCGCGAGCAGATGCCCGGGTTCGAGGAGGCGTTCATCTCGGACACCGCGCCGCGCCTCGGCATCCGCGAGACCCGGCGCATCCGCGGGCGCTACGCGCTCACCGCCGAGGACGTGCTCGGCGGGCGGAAGTTCGACGACGGCATCTGCCGGGCCGCGTGGCCAATCGAGCTGCACGTCGCGAACGGGCTCACGGACTGGCGCTTCCTCGACGACGGGCTCTGGTACACCGTGCCCTATCGGTGCCTCGTGCCGGAGGGAGTGCGAAACCTGCTCGTCGTCGGCCGTTGTCTCTCGGCCACGCGCGAGGGTTTCGCGTCGGTGCGCGTGATCGGCCCCTGCATGAGCGAGGGGCAGGCGGCAGCGGCGGCCGTCGCGACCGCAAGCCCGCGGGGCACGGCCCTCCCCGACGTGGACGTCGGCAGCGTGCGCGCCCGGCTCGCTGCGCAGGGCGTACCGCTCTGACGCGACCTTGTGTCCCACGGCGCCGCCCGATAGCGTGTTCAAGATGCGCCGGAGGGGTAGGAGGGTTCGGACGATGAGGCTGGCCACCCCGCTGCTTATGGGTGTCGCGCTCGTCCTCGCCGGGGCGGCGCGCGGCGCCTACGACGAGGACACGTTCATCCACAAGTCGATCCCCGCCTACGCCATCCCGACGCCCGCGCACGGCGCTGCGCCGACGGACACCGTCATCGGGCAGGTGCGACCCTACCGCATCCGCAAGGGCGACACGCTGATCGACCTCGCCCGGTACTACGACCTCGGCTACAACGAGATCGCCGACGCCAACCCCGGGATCGACCCGTGGGTCCCGCCCGTCGGCGCGACCATCCTGCTCCCGACCGCGTGGGTGCTCCCCTGCTGCACCTACGACGGGATCGTCGTCAACATTCCCGAGATGCGCCTCTTCTACTATCACCGGAGCCCCGGGGACCCCCACACGACGATCGTGTACACGTACCCCGTGGGGCTCGGGCGTGACGACTGGCGCACGCCGAGCGGGAAGTTCAAGATCCGCGGCAAGACGGTGAACCCGCAGTGGAACATCCCCGAGTCGATCCGGCAGGAGCACATCAAGGAGCGCGACGACCCGCGGAAGTTCATTGCGGGTGGGGACCCGGAGAACCCGCTCGGCAAGTACCGGATGGAGCTCACCCTGCCGCTCTACGGCATCCACGGCACCGACATCCCATGGGGCGTCGGCATGCAGGTGAGCCACGGCTGCGTGCGGCTCTACCCGGAGGACATCGAGCGGCTGTTCCCGCTGGTGCCGGTCGGGACACCGGGGGAGTTCACCTACCAGCCGGTGAAGGTCGGGACGCGGGGCGGGGCGGTCTATGTCGAGGTGCACCGCGACATCTACGGATACGCCCCGGCCCTCTATCGCGAGGCCAGCCTCGCGCTCGAGCGAGCCGGCCTCGCCGCCCGCGTCGAGCAGGAGCTGCTGGTCACGCCGCTCGAGGACCTGAGCGGCATCCCGATGCGCATCTCGCCCGAGCCGGCCGAGGTGGCGCCGGCGGCGACCCGGTCCGTCCCCGTCGCGCCGACGGAGGTGACGCATGACGGAGCTCCGCATCCGGACGAAAAGCAAGCGGGAAATGATTGACCTCACGCCGCGTGTGGCGGAAATCGTCGCCGGCGCTGGCGTGGAAGAGGGGCTCTGCTCGGTCTACACGCCGCACGCCACCGCGGCGATCGTCGTCAACGAGAACGACGACCCGAACGTCTGCGTCGACGTCCTCGATTGCCTCGACCGGCTGATCCCGGCTGGCGTGTGGCGGCACGACCGCGTGGATGCGAACGCCGCCGCGCACATCCAGTCGGCAATCCTGGGCCCCGGGGAGACCATCCCGGTGCACGACGGGAAGCTGCTGCTCGGTACGTGGCAGGCGGTGATGCTCGTCGAGCTCGATGGGCCGCGGGAGCGGCGGGTCGTGGTGACCGTCCGGTGAGCGGCGGGGTGGCGGGAAGGGGCGCCGCGCGGCTCCCGGTCCTCGCTCCACGCGCGACTCGTAGGCTGAAACGTCCCCCCGCAGCTGCGGGCGCGCGCGGGAGCTGCGGAGGTCGCCGCGGCGGCGCCCCTTCCCGCCTTGCGCGGCGTTCGCGGACCCGACACTACGTCGCGCCGCTCGCGCGGCCCGTCGAGCGCTCTTGTTAGAAAGTCGTGCGGCCCGCCCTTAGGCGGTGGCCTGGGTCAGGTCGGCGCCGCCATTCGCCGGAAGGGCCACGATCCGGCCGCGGCGGCCGCCTTTGGCCCGCCACTCTCTCAGGCCGCGCCGGACGTACTCGGCGCTGATCTCGAGGGTGTCGCAGATATTCTCGAAGGAGAACAGCCAGGTCCGGTCCGGGGACTGGACCCAGTCGTGCGATTCCTCGAACAGCTGCCGACCACGCAGGTCCCGGGCGTAGGCGTACTTCTGGTAGCAATCGACGGCATCCTCGAGCACGGCGAGCATGAGGAGGCGTTCACGCTCGAGCCCACCCGCGCGGCGGAACGCCGCGAAGAACTGGGCGGGCAGCAGGACATCGGGCTCGAAAAGGCCCGCCAACCGCTCGTGTCCTGTTGAAAAACCACGCTTGCCTTTTGCAACCATCACCCTCTCCCCTCCCCGCCAAGGCGTGGCATGCCACGCCGTTGCAAAAGAACGGTCCAGGGATGAAAAGCGCGAGCCCCGGATTTTAGCTGCCCATAACTGAAGACGCGCCGGAAAGCAAGAGAAAAACTGGCCCCGGTCAGCCGGACCGCCGTAGCCGAAGCCCCGGGCCACTCGCCTGGCGCTCGGCTCGACGCGCAAGGGGAAAGGCGAGGCCGAGCGCGCCCGCCGCGCAGAGTGCCGCAGCCACGTACGCCGCCGACGCACCGAGCCGCTCGAGCGCGAGCCCACCGCCGTGCGGGCCGAGCGCACGAGCTCCGGCGGACAACGACTGCGAAACGCCGAGCACCTCGCCGTGCGTCCGGCCCGGTCCCGTCTTGGAGATCAGGCTCGACAGCGGCGGGCCGGCGAGTCCCTGGCCCGTCACGACGAGACCGAGCGCGACGAGCAGCTCTGCCAAGCCGTGCGTGAACGGAATCCAGGCGAGGCCGACCGCCAAACCTGCCGCACCCGCGAGGACGAGGGCCGGCTCGGACATGCGTCGCGTCAGCCGGCCGACGAGCCAGCCCTGCACGACGACCGCGACCAGCCCCATGTAGACGAAGAGCCCGTAGATGCGCGACTCGCCGTAGCCGAAGAGCCGCTCGGCGGCGAGCGGGAAGGTCCCTTCGAGGACCGCGAAGCCGAGCGTCACCAGGAAGAAGATGGCGAAGAGGACCGGCGCGCCAGGAGGCGCGGCGGCGGCCCGCAACGATTCGGGTGAGAGCGGGTGTTGGAACTGCCGCGGCCGGCGCCCGACCTCGGGAAGCGACTCGGGCAGCCAGGCGGCGGCGAGTCCGAAGTTCGCGAGGCAGAGCCCGGCGGCGAACAGCTCCGGCACGCGCGGCCCGATCAGCGCCAGGCCGGCACCGAGCCCGGGGCCGACGACCATGCCGAGCCCGAAGGCGGCACCGATGAGCCCCATCCCTCGTGCCCGCTCGGCGGGCGGCGTGACGTCGGCGATATAGGCTTGTGCGACCGCGATGTTGGCGCATGCCACGCCCGCCAGCACCCGGGCCACGAAGAGCATCGCGACCGACCAGGCGACGCCGAGCAGGAGGTAGCTTACGGCAGAGCCTGCCAGGCTCACGAGGAGGACGACTCGGCGCCCGAGGCGATCGGAAAGGGCGCCCCACACCGGGGCGAAGAGGAGCTGCATCAAGGAGTAGACGCCGACCAGCGACCCTGCGACGAAGGGCGTGGCGTGCAGCCGCTCGGCGTATGCCGGCAGCAGCGGGATCACGATCCCGAAGCCCATCAGGTCGATGAAGACGGTCAGGAAGAGGACGAGGAGCGGCGACCGCTGGAAGCCGGGCGGTGACACCGCGCGAGGAAATCGCAAAGGGTCACTCCAGTCAAGCGAAGACGCGCGATGCCGTCGGGTTCAGCGCAGTTCGGCGTCGAACCGCCGCAGCCGGCGCACGAACTCTCCCGCTTCGTGCAGCAAGGCACGCCGAAGGCGGGGATTCGCCGTGCCGCGGTAGCAGTCGCGGAGCGCGCGCAGGCTGCGGGTGAGCTCGTCCCGCAGTGTTGGACGCATGGGCGCGGCGAGACCGGCCGCTCGCTCCGGTGCCAGACGGAGACCTTCGCTCAAAACACCCAGCCCGCGCTCGCCGCGCGACCGGCGCCCCTCAGTCGCTCGGAACCCCGTGCCGGCGGAACACACCCACGACGACGCCGAGGATCCGGACCTTCTGGTCGGCAGCGACGACCAGCGGCAGCAGCGCCTGGCTCACCGGACGAACGCCCAGGGTACCGTCGGCTTCGCGGAAGATGCGCTTCACGGTGAGGTGCCCGTCGACCTCCACCACCGCCGTCTGCCCGTCGGCCGGTGCGCGCCGCTCGACGATCAACCGGTCGCCGTCGCGCAGGCCTTCCTCGGCCATCGACGCACCACGGACTCGAAGCGCGAAGACCGAGCGAGCCTCTGCTCGCGGGGGCCACGCTGCCGCCGGAGCTTCGTTCGCCTCTGTACGCCGAGACTGCCCGATTCCCGCCATCGCTGAACGCTAGGCGAAGATCGGGCGAAAATCAACCGGCCGTCTGTTCCAGAACTGCCGCGAACCGGACGAGCTCCGCGACGCTTCCCGCCCGTAGCTTCGTCATGACCTGACCGCGATGAATCTCGATGGTTTTCACGGAGATCCCGAACTCCGTGGCGATCCACTTGTTGGTCCTGCCCGACACCACGAGGCTCATCACCTCGCGCTCCCGCCGGGTGAGGAGCGCGAAGCGCTGGCGGAGCTCGTCGCGTTGCGCCTCGGCGCTGCTCACCTGGCCGCTCAGCTTGAAGGCGAAGGCGATGCTGTCGAGCAAGAGCTGGCCGCTGAAGGGCTTCTCGATGAAGTCGACGGCGCCCGCCTTCATCGCCCGCACCGCCGTGCGTACGTCACCGTATCCGGTGATCATGATGACCGGCAGCCGGATGCTCTGGCGGGCGAGCGCACGCTGGAGGTCGAATCCGCTCATCCCCGGGAGGCAGACGTCGGTGACGAGGCAACCGGCATGCGACCCGTTCTCGTGCTCGAGGAACTCCTCCGCGCTCGCGTAGGTTTCGACCGGAATGGCCACCGAGGCGAGCAGATCGCGCAGGCAGTCGCACATACCCGGGTCGTCCTCGACGACGTAGACCTTGGGGTCCGGCATCGCCGCCCTGCGGGGGATAGCCCCGTCATTCAAGGGGGTAGGGGCGGCCAAGGAGACGGCGCCGCGTAGATCGCGAGCGAAGGCGCCCGATGCCGGCGACGCGGCCGGTAAGGCCACCGCGAGCGCGGGACAGGTACCAGCAAAAGCTCTTTGCACCATGGGAGGGTTCCTCCTGCTACGACTTGCCCTGGTCTTCGCGCGGCGGCAGGCCGCACGCATCACTCTGCAGCTCCACCTTGAGGGTGTTGAGTTCCGTGGTGAGCGCGCGCACGCGTTCCAGGAGGTATTTCTCGAGCGGGCTCAGAATCGTCTCGGGCTTCACGGGTCCTCCGAAAATTCGCATGGTCGTACGATCACGACCGCGAGCGGCGCGCGTGCACGGGTAGATCGAGCCGCGCCGGTGGCGCATCGACGGGGTTCCCATCGAGACGAAGAGGCCGCACCTCGGACCGATCGCGTCGACGGACGTTCACCCTGATGCCTAGACGCAGGAGCGGTGCGAACCGCTCCCGCACACGCGCGACGTCGGCGAGCGTGGCGTCGGCCGCGACCGTCACGTCGAGCCCTGCGCCCCGACCAGCCCGCCGCGCATCTTCGGTGATCGTCTCGGCGGTGTACGGAGTGAGCCACTCCGTGCGATGCAGGATCGTCCCCGACTTCCCGTCGGGGGACACGATGCGGGCCCAGACACGCGGCGGCTGCCTTTCCACCATCGCCTTCGTCGCCTTCCTTCGCATCGCACCCGATCAGTCTCTCAGCCAACCGAGGAGGCAGACGGTTCCCCAGCCGGCGACGAGCCCGATCGAGACTCCGGCGACGAGCGAGACCGCAAAGGGGTCGAGCAGTGTCATCATGCTTGGTCCTCCATCTGGCAAAGGAACGTGCCCTCGTGTCTGCACGGCCTTCTCATTGCCCGTCGACACAGCAAGGTCTTTGCCAGCCCGCGCTCCTCGACGGACGTGACGAACGCTCGCCACGGTGGGGCGATGCACTGCAATTCGGTGCAGCGGGTTTCCCCGCGACTCTGACGAAATCTGCAGCGCGGGGGCTCAGAGCCCGTAGCGCTTCAGCTTGTACCAGAGCGTGCGCTCGCTGATGCCCAGCAGCCGGGCCGCCTGCGCCTTGTTGTCGTTGGAGGCGCTCAGGGCGCGCAGGATGAGCTTTCGTTCGACCTCTTCGACGGCCGGCTCGAGCGCGAGCGTCTCTTCGGTCGGCTCCACGGCGGTGGCGTCGGCCTGCGGCAGGAGCAGGCGGAAGAAGCTCGCTTCAATCTCCGGACCATTGGCGAGGACGGCGGCACGCTCCATCACGTTCTGCAGCTCGCGCACGTTCCCGGGCCAGGGGTACTGCTCGAGCAGCTGGCCGGTGGTCGGCGGGAGGATCGGAGCCGGCTTCCCGAGCTCCTGGCAGAAGCGGGCAAGGAAGACCGCGGCCAGGTGTGAGATGTCTCCCCGCCGGTCGCGGAGCGGGGGCAGTTGGATATGGAACACGTTCAGCCGGTAGTAGAGGTCCTCGCGGAACGTCCCTGCGCGGATGCCGGCGGTCAGATCACGGTGCGTCGACGACAGCACGCGGACGTCGAGCGTGATCCGCTTGTTGCTGCCGATGCGCTCGATCACGCCCTCCTGCAGGACGCGCAGGAGCTTCGCCTGCAGTGGATAGGCCATGTCCCCGATCTCGTCGAGGAAGAGCGTGCCGCCGTCGGCGAGCTCGAACTTGCCGGTGCGGTCGCCGTGCGCGCCGGTGAAGGCGCCCCGGGTGTGGCCGAACAGCTCGCTCTCCAGGAGGTCGGGCGGGATCGCGGCGCAGTTGAGGGGCACGAACAGACGCTCGCGCCGCGGGCTGAGGCCATGGATCGCGCGTGCCACCAGCTCCTTGCCGGTGCCCGTCTCGCCGGTCAGCAGCACGGCGCTGCGGGTGGGACTGACGCGACGGATGAGCTCGTAGACCGACTCCATCGCGGCCGAGCCCCCGACCAGGCTCTCGAACGACGGCGCCTGCTGCTCCCGCTCACGCAGGTACCGATTCTCGGTGCGGTACTGGCGCATCTCGAGCGCCTTGCGGATGGTCAGCTCGACGGCCTCCAGGTCGAAGGGCTTCAGGATGTAGTCGAAGGCACCGAGCTTCATCGCGTCGACCGCGGTCTGCACCGTGCCGTAGGCCGTCAGCAGGATCACCGGCACTTCCCCGTCGAGATCGCGCAGCCTGGCGAGCAGATCGAGGCCGGCCAGGCCCGGCATCTTGAGATCCGTGAGGACGAGGTCGATCTTCTCGGCCTGGAAGCGGTCGAGTGCCTCTTCGCCGTTCTCGGCCGCCACCGAATCGATCCCCATGCGCTCGAGCAGGATCTGCAGGACGCGCCGCATCTTCCGCTCGTCGTCGACCACCAGCACCTTCGTCATCTCCACACCTCAGGCGGCCGGCAGCAGAACGCGGAAGGTGGCGCCCCCTCCCACCGTGCTGTCCAGCGACACGGTGCCGTGGTGCGCCCGGACCATGCGCTGGACGAGGGCGAGCCCGAGGCCCGTGCCGCCCTCGCGCAGGGTGAAGAAGGGCGTGAAGACGTGCTCCCGGGCCTCGGGCGGGATGCCCGGGCCGTCGTCGATCACCTCGAAGCCGACGTGCCCGTCGTGACACGGGAGCGTGCGCACGGTGATGTGGCCGCCACCCGGAACGATCTGGAGCGCGTTGACGATCAGGTTGAGAGCCACCTGGTAGATCTGCTCCGGGTCGCAGCGGGCGGCGCAGGTATCTGCGCCGAGCGCGCGCTCGATGTTGACGTTCTTCTGGCGCGCCTGCCCGTCGGCGAAGTCGAGCGCGCGCGCCAGCACTGGCCCGAGCGACGTCGGCTCGATGAGCGGCTCGCGCGGCCGCGCCAGCTCGAGCAGCCCGCCCACCACGCGGTCGAGCCGGTCCACCTCCTCGATGATCATCTGCACCAGCTCGCCGGCCTCGGGATCGGTCGCGGGCACCGAGCGGACCAGCATCTGCGCCGAGCTGCGCAGGATACCGAGCGGCGTGCGTACCTCGTGCGCCACGCCGGCGGCCACCTCGCCGACGAAGGCGAACTTGGCCGCCGTGACGAGGTCATCCTGGGCCCGCTTCAGCTCGGCCGTCATGGTGTTGAAGGCGGCCGCCAGCTGTCCGATCTCGTCGCGCGAGCGGACTTCGATCGGGCGCAGCGCCTCGCCGCCGTGGGCAACCGCCTGCGTCGCCAGCGTGAGGGCGCGCAGCGGGCGGCTCATCCGCCGCGCGAGGAAGGTGGCGACGCCGAGCGCGCCGAGCAGCACGCCCGCCAGCGCCACGGCGAGCCGGCGCTCCATTTCGCGCACCGGCGCGAACGCCGTGGCGAGCGGCTCCATGACGAGCGCCAGCCAGCCGGACTCGCGGTCGCTGGCGCGCTCGAAGCCGACCAGGGCACCCGCCTGCGCCTCGCTCGCGTACCCTCTCTGCGCTCCCGTGCCGAGACGCTGCGCCAGCCGCAGGCCGGCGACGCGTAGCTCCTGCGCCGCCTGCGCGTCCACCTCCCCGCGCCACGACTCCCCGATCACCGCCCCGCTCCGGTCGAGCAGCAGCAGGTCCACCTGAAGGCCGTGGGGCGTCAGGGTCCTGCGGTTGCGGGTCGCCATTGCCATTGCGTCATGCCAGTCATAGCGTCCGAAGAGGGCGCCGATCACCGTGCCGGTCTCCGGGAGGCGGATCGGCGCGGCGATCTCCACGACGGCAGGGCCGTCGTCCGACGCCGGCATCGGTCCGCGCAGGAACTCCTCGCCTCGCAGTGCGGTGCGCGCCCAGTCGCGTTTCCCGAGCATCTGGCCGAGCGCGCGCGGGTCGGTGGCCGCCACCACTCGACCGTCGCGATCGATGCAGAGGAGATCGAGGTACGGCGCGCCGCCGTCGAGCAGCGAGCGCAGAAAGCGCGACGCCCGCTTGTCCAGGTCGCCGATGACGACGTCCCGCATGACGTCCTGGCGCGCCCAGGTGCGGACGTCGTCGCGCTCCCCGGCGAGAGCGGCGGCCAGCTGCTCGAGGGCCTCGTGCGCCAGCTCGCCGAGCTGCTGGCCGACGGCACGCTCGAGCGCGTCGCGCGCCCGTGCGAGCGCGATCAGAGCGAAGAGCACGCCCGGGACGACGACCAGCACGAGCGAGAAGATCTGCAGCTTGGCACGCAGTGAGCGCGGCGAAAACCTGGGCATTCTCTCTTGCACGCCCCCAACCCGCGGCGTAGGGTGCGGTTCCTCGTCGGTCCCAGGTCTGATGCGCGAGGCGCCTCGCACAGTCAAGGCGGCGCGGGTGTCCGCCAGCGCGCGCCGCGCGATGCTGGCCGCCGTGGTGTTCTTCACGTGCGCCTCACCGGCGGCCCCGGCAGACACGTACCCGTCCGGCGCCGAAAAGCCCCCTGTCGTGTCTCTGCCGACTCCGATCGGCGAAGTGGCCTACACACCCGGCCGCGGCCTGCACGTCGGTGACACGCGCCTGACCCTGGCCGGCTACGGCTCGGTCAACCTTCTCCACGACGAAGGTGGCCCGACGACCGCCAGGGTCGAGAACGTGGATCTCTTCGTCATCTGGGATCCGGTCTCGCGCGTGCACCTCTTCTCGGAGATCGACATGGTCGACCAGGAGAGCCCCCGCGAGGAACGCCGGACCTTCCTCACCGATCGGCTGTTCGGCGACTTCTCTGGGTTCGACTGGCTCAACCTGCGGGTCGGCAAGTTCCTCACGCCCGTCGGGCGCTGGAACGTCATTCACGCCCGGCCGCTGGTGTGGACGACGTCCCGGCCGCTGGTGACCAGGCTGCCCTTCGATCCCTACGTCACCGGGGCGATGCTCTTCGGCTCCCGCTACCCGCGCGCCGGCACGCTCACCTACTCGCTGTACGGGCAGTTCACGAACAATTTCGACGTCGAGCCTGCTCCCCAGCCCCAGGACCGCGCCGTCGGCGGCCGCCTGGAGTACGCGAGCCTCGGAGGATGGTCGGTCGCCGGTTCGTACCTGGCCTTCACCGACGCGGGCCGGTGGCGCCACCTGACCGGCCTCGACACGCTCTGGCGTCGTGGGCCCTTCGAGCTGTGGGGCGAGTTCGCCTTCCAGGAGCCAGCACGCGGCCCGGGCCGGCAGTGGGGCCTCTACGTGCAGCCGGTGATGGAGGTGGTCCGCAGGGTCTACCTGATCGCGCGCTACGAGTACTACGACCAGCCGGCACCGGAGCGGGCGGTGAACATCGGCGTCCTCGGCCTCGCCTACAAGCCCTGGCCGTTCGTCGTCCTCAAGGGCGAGTACCTGTTCGCCGACCGGCGGGCCGAGGAGTCCCCGCCCGGTGTCAAGTCGTCCTTCACGGTCCTCTTCTGAGATGCGGCCCGCTGGCATAGTCCTCTCGACCGCACTGGCGTTGCTCATGCCGGCGCCCGCCGTCCCGGGCGAGCCGCCGCTCGCCATCGTCGTGCACCCCGAGCGCACCGCCGCGCTGGAAATCGAGGACGTGGCGCATATCTTTCTGCGAAAGCGCCGGTTCTGGGACGACGGGGCGCCGATCGTGGCGCTCAATCGCGAGCCGGGGACCGCAGCGCGCGCGATCTTCTCGCGCCGCGTGCTGCGCACGGATCCGGCGCAGCTCGAGGAGTACTGGAACCACAAGTACTTCGAGGGCGTCTTCCCGCCGACGGTGCTGTCTTCCTGTGCCGCCGTCAAGCGGTATGTGGCTGCCGATCGGAACGCCATCGGCTACATCGACTCGAGCGAGGTCGATGACTCGGTGCGGGTCGTGCTCAAGCTCGAATGAGCATCACGCATGGTCCGGCAGCGGAGCACGTCCCGTGCCAAGGAGGTGTCCGCTTCGTCTTGCGTGGCACTGTCCATGCGGGGACGGAGGGGTATCCTGCAAGAAATTGCAGCGAGTGACTCGCGCGTGCGACGCTTCCGAGCCGTAGCTCTGTTCCGCTAGCGGCCCGGTTGCCCGGCGTCAGTGAGCGCACGCTCTGGCACAAGCTCAAGCACTACATGCTCCGTGCCCGGCAGTGGCGCTTCTTCAACGGTCCCAAGCGGCCGATTGCGCCGAATTGCAGGGCCCACCGCGCCCGACGGCGGCCTGTCGCCCGTCGCGCGGGCGCCGCCGGCAAGGGTCTTGCTGTGTCTCGCGGCGATGCGAATGTGGCCAAGAGATGGGACCCCATCCCCGCGGAGCGCGGTGCCGGCCCAGTCGCGTTCCCCGAGCGTCTGGCCGAGCCAGCGCGCGTCGCAAGACCGCTGGCATGCTCTCCTTCACGCCCCGCACCCCGGGACGCAGGTCGCCCCGCCTCGTCGGGCCTGAATGCGCGAGACAGCTCGAACACTCAGGGCCGCCCGAACGTGTGGCGCGGTGCTGGCCGCCGTGGTGCTTCTCAACCGGGCCTCACCGGTGGCCGCGGCCGAGCCGTACCCGCCTTCGCCCGCGACCGACACGCCGATCCTGTCGGCGCCGACGCCCGCGGGCGACGTGCGCTATACGCCCGGCCGCGGCCTGCACGTTGGCGACACGGGTCTCACCCTGGGCGGCTACGTCGCTGCAGACCTGACCCGCGACGAGGGTGGCCCGACGACCTTCCGCGTCGAGGACCAGGGCCTCTTCTTCATCTGGGATCCGACGTCGCGCCTGCACTTCTTCTCGGAGCTCGACGTGGTCGACCAGGACGAGCCCGGCGGACCCCGCCGGACCTTCGTCACCCCGCGGCTGTACGGCGACGTCGCAGCGCTCGACTGGCTCAACCTGCGGGTGGGCAAGTTCCTCACCCCCATCGGGCGCTGGAACCTCATCTATGCCCGGCCGCTGGTGTGGACGACGTCACGGCCGCTGGTGACGGAGCTGCCCTTCGATCCGTTCACCACCGGGGGGATGCTCTTTGGCTCGCTCTTCCCGCGCGGCGGCATGGTCACGTACTCGCTGTACGGGCAGTTCACGGATCAGTTCGACGCCGAGCCCGGCGCGCAGCCCGTGGACCGCAGCGTCGGCGGCCGCCTGGAATACGCGAGCCTCGGGGGATGGTCGGTCGGCGGCTCGTACCTGGCCTTCACCGAGGCGGGGCGGTGGCGTCACCTGACCGGCCTCGACACGCTCTGGCAACGCGGACGGTTCGAGCTGATGGGCGAGTTCGCCTTCCAGGAGCCGGTACGCGATCCAGTAGGAAATTCTGGCCGGCAGTGGGGCCTCTACCTGCAGGCCGTGCAGGAGGTGCTGCCGAAGATCTACCTGGTGGAGCGCTACGAGCACTTCGACCAGGCGCCGGAGCCGGCGGTGAACATCGGCGTCCTCGGCCTCGCCTACAAGCCCTGGCCGTTCGTCGTCCTCAAGGGCGAGTATCTGTTCGCCGATCGGCGTGCCGAGGAGTCCCCGCCCGGCGTAAAGTCGTCCTTCACGCTCCTCTTCTAGATGCGGCCGGCTGGCATCCTCCTCTCGACCGCACTGGCCTTGCTCACGCCGGCGCCCGCCGCCCCGGGCGAGCGGACGCTCGCCATCATCGTTCACCCCGAGCGCACCGCTGCGCTCGGCATCGAGGACGTGGCGCAGATCTTTCTGCGAAAGCGCCGGTTCTGGGAGGACGGGGCGCCGATCGTGGCGCTCCACCACGAGCTTGGGACCGCGGCGCGTGCATCCTTCTCGCGCCTGGTCCTGCGCGCCGATCCCGGCCACCTGCGGGCGTATTGGGACCAGCAGTACTTCGCGGGGATCCTCCCGCCGGCGGTACTGTCCACCAGTACCGCCGTCAAGCGGTACGTGGCCGCTGATCGGGACGCCATCGGCTATATCGACTGGAGCGAGGTCGACGACTCCGTGCGGGTCGTGCTCAAGATCCAGTGAGCCGACCCGGCATGGGGCGATTACGGACCGCGTCTCCGCGGCGCTCGGGGGGCTTCCGAGCCGGGAGGGCGCGTGTGGTGCGGTGATCGGCGTGCGTTCCGTACCAAGTAGCCGTCCCCTCGACGGTTCGCGCGTGCTGTCCTGGGCGGCAGGCGCCCGGCCAGCGAGGAACGGATTTCCTGCAACACTTTGGAGCGGGTGAGTCGGACGTGCGCCGCGCGATAGCTCATACGGCCTCGGATCCCGCACGCGCGGGAGGCCG
>Ga0070699_100002406_pt1 | contig 16793 bp, 10 predicted proteins | sample KBSK1503metaG_FD_65473 | JGI IMG/M metagenome (GOLD analysis project Ga0070699, IMG submission 65473) | Corn, switchgrass and miscanthus rhizosphere microbial communities from Kellogg Biological Station, Michigan, USA - KBS K1-50-3 metaG | ecosystem: Host-associated > Plants > Roots >... | reverse complement strand
ACGTTGGCCATCCCGGCGACGGGACCCCGGTCCCCGTCGCCTGCTCAACGTCCGAGCCGTTCGCCTATTGGCCGGTTTTCAGATGTCGATCATTGGCCGGTTTTGGGTGTCGACCGAGGGCGTGCGCTCCGCGACTTCGATCGTGCGGTCGACGAGCTCCGGGACGTCGAGGGTGCAGGGCAGCGCCGCGGGCGCGAAGGTCGCGACACCCATGTCGACCGTGACCTCGCTCGAATCACCGTGCGCGTCGAGGTGGAGCCGGACGTGCACCAGCCCACCCGGCGTGTCGACGCTGAAGGCCTGCCGCTTCGTCCGCCCGGTCGAGTGGAGGAAGCGCGCGAAGATGCGGAGCCCGTTGCCCGACTTCTCCGCTTCGCTCCCGTCCGGGTTGTAGATGCGGAGTCCGAAGTCCGCCTTCCGCGACGGGACGAGCGCCAGGAGGCCGTCGCCGCCGATGCCGCGGTGTCGATCGCACATGCGCCGGATCCGTCCCGGCGTGAGACGAAACCCGAAGCTGCCGGCGTCGACGACGATGTAGTCGTTCCCGAGCCCGTGGCCCTTGTAGAACGCGCCTCGCCGTCCGTTAGAGCGCGTGTCGGCCATCGTCGTGTTGCCCTTCGGGTAGGGCGAAATAACTCAACGACGTGCCGATTGCACCCGTTCCGGGAGCCGGCTCAGAAGTCGGACTGGACGCGGAGCGTGTTCCCGGACACGTTCGAGGGCCGCCGCGTTTGAGCGCTCTGGCCTGTCCCGACTTGCGCCATTGCTTGGGCTTGTTGCCACGGCAAGCTGCTCACATCCGTTAGGTATCCCCGCGTATTTCTATCCGTGCACAACCGCCGGCTGCTACTGGGAACAGCTCAATGCCGCCGGGTCCAAGATCGGGATCGCCGTGATCAACCCATCCAGTGGTCCCGGCACCACCTGTAACACAGACTATGCCTCTCAGATAATGCGAACACAGTCCGCCACAGGCGCTAACGTTCTCGGCTATATCTCGACAAAGTGGGGCGCCCAACCGGAGCCGTCAGTCCAGAACCAGATTAACCTTTACTACGATTGCTACCTTTGTGAGAGCTATGCCCAGGAGGGCTGAGCGGCGCGGCGCTGCACTATCTCAGCGCAGTTTGCCCGTGGCGTCGCCGAGCACCTGCGCCAGCGTCGTGCGGCAGCCTTCCGACAGGGGATGTTTGCCTCTGGTCCTCTGGACAAGCTTCAGCATCTTCACGAGGCGCCTCCTGAGCAAGCTGACGAGGCGCGCGGCGGTCTTGGCGCTCGAGGTCGTGCTTGCCCTGGCGGCGAGAGTGTTTGCCCGATCGACTTGCCGCTGAAGGGCGTGAGAGAGATGGTCCGCGGCGCACTCGCGCGCCGGCAGTCCGGTTTTCAGGACGCACAGAACGCCATCGGGGCCCGGCTCGGGACAGGAGGTTGCATGTCGCCCGATCCAATCCTCCCACGCCCGGTCCCACACGGCTTTGTCGGTCGTGATGTGGAGGCACGGCTCGCCGGTGACCGGGTCGTTGGGGATGTCGCCTGGGAACGTGCCGGGCCCGAGCCAGACCATCGTGTTGTTGTGGCAGTGCTCGATCTTCACGCGGCTCGGGATGCCGCCGTGCCCCTCGGCGTCGGTCCCCTGGTCGGCGCGGAAGACATTGTCCTCGAGGATGACCGAGGGACTCGTATCGCCCCACTTGAAGAGCGCCCCCTCGCCGGGATTGAGCGTCTCTTGCGTCGGGTCGGGGTAGGCCTTGTGGTAGGCGACGAGGCCGCGGAGCGTGATGGTCTTCCCGGTGCCGTCCTGGCCAGCGTTGGGCCGCGCCGAGATGAAGACGTAGCAGCCGTCGAAAAGGCTGTCGGTGACGGATCCCGCGAGCAACTCGTGGTCGTCGATACAGTCGTCGTGGACGTCGCCCCCGTGAACGGCACGCACGGCGAAGCCGTCGCCCCGGAAGCGGACCCCGTCCTCGACGTTGTCGATCGTCGTGCCCTCGATCTCGCCGCCCTGCGATTTGTGCTCGACGCCGCCGTTGTTCCGCACGCTGTCGTGGAAGAAGGCCCAGCCTTGGTCGCGTGGGTAGGCCCCCAGCACGGAGCCGCCGACGAGGCAGATGCCGCTCCCGCCGCCGAGAACCAGGCCGGGGTGGTCGTCGCTGTCGGTTAAGGTCGCGCCGCGCGCATCGACGACCGTGTTGGCCGCAAGTTTCGTATTGACGTAGCCGCTCGGGTACGCTCCCGAGAGGATGACGCGCGGTCCGGTACGGCTGAGACAGGCGAACGGCGCACTGAAGGCAGGCGATGCCGGTGTGGCTGCAGATCCGGCCCGTGATTCGCCGCCGGCGAGCAGGGTGATGCCGAGGGTGAGGACGAGTACAGGAAGAGGGTCCCTCATCGTGGGCGTCTCATATGGATTGGTGCATCCATCTCCACACCGCTCAGCCCGCCGCCGACATGGGACCGGGGGCACGGGAGAACGACGACGAGGAGGCTGCTGGGGTCCGAGGGAGCGGCGCTCGACGTGTTGTGGCATGACATCCTCGCGACCCGACTGGGGCGGAGAGCAAGTACCGTACCGGGTTCGCCACTGATTCCTACGCGGTCGTGCTGCCCGTCTCATGGGGCGGACCCGGGACGGGTTGCCGCACTACGCCGCAAAGCAGCGACGACCACGTGTTCTACTCGTGCAGTGCCACACCTGCGTGAGCGCGGCGGGCACCTCGGCTCTGGCGGGATCGCGAGTGGGCCGCCGCCCCCCCCGAAGGCCCCCCGTAACTTACCGCGCTGCCAGGACGAAATGGCTCGGAGCCCCCGTAACTAGGACTTGCGCCACGTCGAAGAGGCACAGTGGTTGAGAGAGCGCCTCCGCGACGCGCGCCGGGTGGCCGGCGGCGAGGTCCGCGGTGGCGAGCACTGCGATCAGCGGCGGAGGTGGCACCGTGAGTCGAGAGGCATCGCGGGGGCTCGGCGTGTGGCGACGCCGCCTCGAAATTCGTTGGCCTGTGCGTCAGGGGATGCCAGCGCGTGTACCGCCGTGCCGCGACGCTCCTGCGGGGCTTCTCTCTGGGTCAGCGGGTCGCTTGCCGACACGGGAGCTGCTCCGGCGGCCGTGAGGCCACTTTTTTTTCTCACTGTGTGAGGGCACCGGGACGAAGTTACGCGCGAGGCATCCAGGAACTCAGAGTCGCGCCGTGCCGTCGGCGCCTGTAGGAACGATAACCGGGGGAGAGTTGTCATAACGTCCGAACTCGGACTCTGGTCCCCAGCCCCGGCTCGCGCGGCAAGCGGGACCGGGTACAGGTGACGCGCTTCAAGGGCCTCGGGGAGATGAACCCGGGGACGCTGAAGGAAACGACGCTCGACCCGGCCCGGCGCGCGCTGCTGCGAGTCGCGATCGCGGACGAGGCGGGTACCGATGAGGCGATCCAGACCCTCATGGGCCGCGACGTCGCGCCGCGCTTCGCGTTCATCATGGAGCGCGCGGCAAAGGTGGAAGAGGTCGACGTCTGATTCCAGCGGCGGGGGCTGCTTCCCCGCCGGACGAGTACGAATGCCCCGGACCGCCGTGCGGCGGCCTGCGGGGTTTGCAGATCCGTCCGCTGCTGCGTGCGCGCAGGCTTGCCTGCGCGCACGCTGTGGCCCCCGCCCGCGATGACGCTTGGCATTGACGCACGACGTTCGCCGCGGACGTCCCGTATGCGTTTGCGGCGTTCGCGATAGGCTCGCGTTCTCGGCTGCTTCGGGCGCGCCACTTGCCCGCCGGGTTCCTCGGTGCCGTGCGCAAGGCGCGGGCATACATCTTGGAACGCGCCATGGCCCGGCTCGCGCGGGTTCACTGCCGCTGCGGACGGCCGGTCGACGGAACACACTTCTCTCACGAAGGAGACCTCGCATGTTGCATCGCTTCGTACCGCACGCTGTTCTCGCGTTGCCGTTGGTCGCGCTGGTAGCGTCCTCGACGAGCGCGCAAACCCTGACCACGAGCTCGGTTCAGCAGCTTGCGATCGCTCGCGCGAGCCTGAACGACCAGTGCCCGATCCAGCCGAACGTCACGCCGCCGGTCTTCGCCACCGCTCAGCGGACGCTGACCATCTACGGCCAGAACTTGAACAACGGCCTCTGGCCCTCGGTCTCCATCGGTCTCGGTCCCTGGCTTCCCGTCGCCACGGCCGATCCGGCGGGAGGGTGGATCAAGCTCAACGTGCAGTGCAACGCCTTCGGTCCGGGCACGTACCGCCTGCTGGTCTCGACCGGGCAGGGGCAGCCGTACAACGACGGCATCTCCTTCGATTTCTTGGTGCGCGGCGACAACGGCCGTGACGGCGCCACGGGCGCGACGGGCGCCGCGGGTCCCGCGGGGCCGACGGGCGCGAAGGGCGATCCGGGCATGAACGGCGCCAAGGGTGACAAGGGCGACCCGGGCATGAACGGCGCGGCAGGTGCGACCGGTCCAATGGGGCCGACGGGGCCGAAGGGCGATCCAGGCGTGAACGGCGCCAAGGGCGACCCGGGCGTGAACGGCGCGAAGGGTGACAAGGGCGACAAGGGCGACCATGGTCAGCACGGACGAGGCGTGCGCCGGCTGATCGTCCAGCCGTCCGATCCTGCATACGGGAGCACGGGATGCCAGCAAGGCGCGGCCTTCGTCTTGATCCCGCAGATATTCGACGACGCGTCGAGCATGTTCATCGATGATCCGAGCGCGACGCCTTCGGTCCTGTGTCACGGCAAGGACGGCGCTCCGGGGCCGAACGGCAAGGCGCTCGGGTGGCACAAGAAATTCACGTCCGTGACGATTGGCGGAACCGCGACGACGGTGCTGTCGCAGTCCGTCTCCGGAAGCAACTCCTACATGGCTGACGCGAAGCTGAACGTTCCCTTCGCCGGCAACCAGACGCAGATCACCTGCGTCCTCGTGGCGGTCGAGGGCACCGTCTCCACCGAGATCGACCGCCTGGACACGCAGCTCTTCGGCAGTGGCCAGTCGTCAGCCAGAGGAGCGATCGCACTGGCAGGGGGCTACACGGCGACGGGTGGCGCCTCGGCAACGGTGACCGTGAAGGTGAACTGCTGGACGGCGGGCGGAGACACGCGGACCGTGTCGCATGGCCGCCTGAACGTCGTCGGCGTGGATACGCTCGTGCAGCAGTAATCCAGCCGAACCAGCGGCGCTGGCGACAGAACCCTCGTCGCCCGGTCGCCGCGACGAATGGAGAAGGGGTCGGCTCTCAGCCGGCCCCTTCCTTTTTTTGAGCGCTTGCCGCGCGATCCTTAGCACCATCCCTAGCACGCTCGGGAACGATGTTGCTTGACCAGCGAGGCCGCACTCCGCTAAGGCCGTTCCCTTTCGAAATCCGGAGCCTCGAAAGCTCCACGACAAGGGAGGACTGCATGTACAGAGGCCTACGTCTGATCATGGGTGCGGCGGTCGTTGCGATGGCTGCCGGAACTGCCAGCGGCGGAGTGAACGTCAGTGAGTCCGTGTCGATGCCGGCGGCGGTCACCGCGTCGGTCACGGCGGCGGGGTGCACGAACAATCCCGGACCGTTCATCACGATTTCGGGAGAGCTCGCGCTCGGCGGGATCACGGCACGCCTCACGTTCCAGAACAACGTGAAAGGGACGCATACGCACACCGAGGACGTGACCACCGACGTGGTGATCATTCCCGCTGGCGAGAAGATCACCTTCGCCAAGCAGCCCCCTCAGGGCGGCGTCGGCGGGAATCCGCTGATCTTCCTCCAGTTCACCGACGCGTCGGGGAACGCGCTGTCCGCCGAGATCTTCCTCGGCCGCTGCGTGCAGGGCCTCAATCCCGCTTCGGCCACGTTGTCCCTGCCGGCGGACGCGAGCGTCGACGTCACGACCGGATCGTGCACCAACAACCCCGGCCCGTTCATCACGCTGTCGGGCGAGATTGCCCTCGGGGGAATCAACGCCCGCCTGATCTTCCGGAACAACGTGAAGGGGACACATACGCATACCGAGGACGTGACGGTCGACGTCGTCATCCTCCCGGCCGGCGAGACGATCCAGTTCGCGAAGCAGCCGCCGCTCGGCGGCGTCGGCGGCAATCCGCTCATCTTCATCCAGTTCCTGGACGGTAGCGGCAATGCGCTCGGCGACCCGCTCTTCCTCGGCCGCTGCGTGCAACTCAACTAGCTCGGCGGAGCGAGAGGCGTGCGCGGCACCCGGGGTCGCGCACGCCTCCGGTGCCTGTAGGAACGATAACCGGGGGAGCGTTGTAATAACGTCCGAACTCGGACTCTGCCCCTCCGGCCCCGAACCGCCCTCTTCCGAGCGCTCATCTACGTGGTGGTACCACCCGTGGACTTGCCATGAGGAGCCCGTCCACAACAATCAGAGCCGCCTGGTTCTAAGGCACGGCTAGTCTGAAAGGTCATCGGATAGGAGCAGGGGCACCAAATCTGTATTGGGAGGCCCATCCCGCTCGGCGTCGTCCGACTCCCGCCTCGGTGGAGCGTATGGATGTGTACGCACACGCGCTGGCCTCGCGGCTCCTTCTCTTCTCCCGTTCACACTTTGATGGGATTCTTCGCCCTTCAGATCATCGACGGAGATCACGGACACGGGTACCCGAGGACGTTCGTGGCCTCTACCTGAGCGAGCACCCCCGCGCCGAGCGCATCCTGGTGCGCCTGATCCAGGCACGGCGGGCAGATGGCCTTCAGGAGCAGCTCGGTCTCGATGACGTTGTACTTGCCGAGCGGCGACCGCGGACCGAACTCCTCGCATCGGGTCTCATCGAGTTGCTTCCCGAAGAAGAAGGCGTTGGCCATCTTGATGTGGCACTTGAGCGCCCCGCCGGCCAGCTTGCCGAGGTTCTTGTCCACAGCGCACTCGCACTTCAGCATGAGGCGGTCGGTCGGGACCCACCCCGCATCGTCGGAATCCGAGTTCATAATCATCGCGCCCGAGGTCGAGTCGCAGAAGACGGCTCCGTTCTGCGCGTCGAACGACGGCGCGACGTTCTTGCCCGCGAACAGCGCGGACTCCTCGGCGGCGGCGAAGGCGAGCTGAGTGCCGCTGCAGAGCGGCGCGACCTTCGTGATCGCCGCGTCGAGCTTGTCCTCGGCGCCCCTGCCGTTCAACGCATGGCCTTCACAGCTCTCCTCATCGTAGGGCTTGCCTCTGAGGAGGTTGGTCGCCTGCTTGCAGTGGCACTTACCGACCGCAGCGATCGCCTTGATGAACGCCTTCACGATCGCAGCCGAGCACTTCCGATGATCGCCGGTGTCGGGGACGCAGCCGGTGTCGTCCGAGGCGCACTCCGGGCCTCCGCTCGAGCAACCACCGCTGCAGTTGTTACTCGGGTCGCCGCCGTTGAAGCAGTCCCCCGGGCCCGGCAGGCGAGCATCGCTGCCGACATTGTAGGTCGCCGGGCCACCGGGGCCGGCCGGGTTGTAGACGGTGCCTTGAAAGAAGGTCCCTTCGAGGATCGACACGGTGTTGGCCTGGAACACCTTGACATTGCCCACGTCGCTGAGCTCAGCCTCACTGGCGGGCTCAGTCTCCGAGAAGAACGCGACCCGGTCAGAGACTCCGGGGGCGACTTCCGGAAAACGGAGCACATCTGAAAGCATCGGCCTCGGGGTGGCCCTCTCCAACACCTTGACATCGCCCGGCGTGACGCTGATCGGCAGGATGAAGGTCGGGGCGTTCGGCGGCACGCTGCCGGGGTCCGGGGCGCAGGGGAGAGGATTCACCGGACCGCCGTTCACGGACGCCGTCCCGTTACAGTTTTCATCAAGCGTCACGACGAGCATCTGCCCGCCGAGCGGGAAGCCGGGGTCCGCCGCTCTGGCCACGGTGTTCGCGAGCGCGACGGCCAGTGCGGCCGGCGTCAGAACCCCCATCAACTTGCGCATCTCGTTACCCCCTCTCGATTGGACACACCTTTCACTGACGTCCGGCACGACGAGGTGCCCTTCGCGGCGGTGAGCCGACGGGGCAGCGGTCGGGGCACCGCATATCTTGAGAAGTTAGCCCCGAACCCGAAGCCCAGAAGCCGTGTCACGGACCCCCCATTCGATGCCGGCGGCACAATGCTCTGCCGCGGCCGTCGCAGTCAAGAGAAAAACTAGCAGACAAAAGAAAACGCAGGGGCATAGGAACCATTTAGAGCCCAAAGTTCGCATAACCCGCCCTATCAGACTCTGCCCCTCCGGCCCCGCACCGCCCTCTTCCGAGCGCTCATCTAGCTAGCAGCCGAGTCGTTCGCCGCGTACGACTTCGCCGGTTGCTGCTGATCGCCAGCCGCCGTCCTTCCGCAACGGAAGCCCTGAGGAGGCGTGCATCTGTGGAATCTCGGCGTGGCTGCTCGTCCCATCGACGCGCCGAGGCAGCCGAGGAGGAGGCCGTTGGCATTCGCGTCGTCCCTGCCGCAGCTAGCACTGGGTCCCTGCGCCCGCACGCTACTTTACTTTTCTCGACGGGTGTGGGGCCCCAACCCGTACGGTGGCCCCGCCGACGGAGCCACCGCTGGTGCGGGCAGAGTCCCCGGTCTACCTGGGGCTCACCTCATCAGGAGAAGCCATGGGACGCCCAGCCGGACCTCGTGCGCCTCCACGTCTCGGTGTGGATGGCCGACGTCGGCTGGTTACCGATGTAGTACTGGAGCGACATCACGGGGTCGGTCGCGCGCGACATATCACCGTACGCCTCGACCCGGTAGCCATAGTAGGTCCCGGAGTGGGTGATCTTGATCTTGGCCTTGTAGACCCCGCCGTGGAGCCTCGCGTCCCGGTTCGTGTACGTGAACAGCGTACCGGAGGGGGTCGCCGTGAGCGTGCCCGGCGGCAGCACCACGCTGAAGACCCTCCCGCTCGCGTTCGTGAGGAGCCAGCCGACCTCCGAGCCCATGACATTCACCGGATCGAAGATCGTCACGCGCCCGTGCGACTTGAGCCGATCGAGGCCCGCGCCCGGCGGCCCGAACTCGATGGTCGTCGGGTCTTTGCAGATGCATGGGCAGTGGGCGCACTTGCCACCACCACGGATGCAGAGCGCCTGACCCTCCAGTGTGCCGCAGATGGTCTCGCCGGCGTGCCTTCCACAACAGCAGACGTTGGCCCCGCAGTCGGGATCGTCGCAATCGATCAGCCCGTCACAGTCGTTGTCAATCATGTCGGAGCAGGGGAAGGGGACGTCGGGCTCGTTGACCTCGGGGCCGGTCGGAAAGCAGCACAGACAGCTTGCTTCACAGACGAACCCGCCGCAAGCGCTGCTCAGGCTCCCCGGTGGGTCGCACTGCTCGCCCGGGTCGATGATGCCGTTGCCACACCGCGGACAGGTGCAGTTGGCGTCGCACACGAACGCGCCGCAGGCGCTTCCCGGCGGGTCACAGTCCTCGGGGGGCGTGACGACGTGGTCCCCACAGACAGGCGTGAGAGGCGGATCGACACTGTGCTGCTCGTTGCCGGTCGGCGTCCGTTCTACCGTCGGGAAGGCGGCATAGTTCGCTGCCGGCCCCAGGCAGCTGCACGGTACCCCTTCCACGCCCGGGAAGAAGTTGGAGCTCCCCGGGACTGGGCCGGTCTCGGGGATCCCATCGCCGTCCTTGTCGACGAGGAACCCGCCGGGCGTGGTCAGGTCCCCAAGTTGCGCAGTATGCACCCAGACACCGTTGGACATGAACGGGAAGACGAAGCCGAGGTCGAGCGTCCGGGTCGCGGAGTCGCTCCGGCGGGTGAAGACGATCTTCGGGGTGACCGGCAGCGTGGCTGAGAACGTCCCGCCATCGAGACAGTCGTGGCGGATCGTGATGACCCCCGGTGTCTGCGGGAAGATCGGGGACAGGGCCGCGTCGACGTCCCACAGCTCGGGCGACCCCCCGCCACCGTAGGTGACCGTGATCGGGGCGCAACTCATGAGGTTCAGGGCCAGGATCTCGATCGGGATCGAGTCCATTGTGCCACACGTCGGAAGCATTGTTGTCGGCGACGGTCGCTCGACGATGGTGTCGACGGGGGAGATGACGTTCGGCGGCGAAGTGACGAGCGGCTGGCCGGTGAATGGGACCGTCCCGCTGAACGGATCCGATCCGGGGTCGAAGAAATTTGGGGGGATCGGCCCCGGGAACAACGAGAAGTCCACGAACGTTCCGCCACCCGTACCCGGCGTTCCGCACGGCGGCGTGACGAACATGTCGATGCCCGCCATCACGTCGTCCGCACGGACCGGGCCCGCCCAGAGCGCGAGCACCGCGACCACCAGGGCGGCAAAAACGCGGTGCCCTCGAGCGGTCGCTACACCAGCGGCAATCGGGTTGACGGTGCGATGTCGGCTCATGTTTCCCTCCACGATGTCGGGCGCCAAAGAAGTGCAGCACCCTCTCCCAGGTTGGCCTGCTACTCGAGCTCTCCTCTCCGCCACCCCCATGGGCAACCGCGCTCGTGCCACCTGGAGACAAGCGAGTCGCGCCAACGGATGCCACATGGAGAAGCTCCCCAGCCTTGGCGGCGTTCTAACTAGGAGGCGGTTTACTGCCGACCGAATTTGACTGTCAATGGAAGAATCGACTGGCGGGAGGTTTTGATCACCCACCTGGCCCCCTAAAAGGAAGAAGGCTGGTCTAACTGACCGCTCGGTCAATGAAGGGCTCGGGGGGATCGAGCGGTCGCGTCGTAGAAGCCCGCGTCGCGGCGCGCCTGGGCGGCACGCGCTCCGAGGAGCAACCGGCGGCGCTCTGGTGATCTGGGGACGAACGCCGACAGGGCTGACCGGTGGTCTGTTGCTTTTTCTGGCGGGTGTCCGCTGTCCTCGGCGTGGGTGGGCCGTAGGCCCATGAGCATTCGGACACCGACGCGGTGGGTCGTAAACGACCACTGGAAGCCGCGACCCGCCAACGCCGGGCTCGCCCTCGCCTGCCGCTACATGACTTAGCCCAAGCGCGTGTCGGGGCCGCCCCCTTGCCAACCGCCGGCAAGCCCACCGACCGGAACCAGACTGATCGCGGCGGAAGCCCCGAACGGTCACACCGCCTTCCCTCGTTGTCGCTTGACGAGCGACGTAGACGTCGGTTTCGAGGTCGTGCGGGGAAGCATGGCCGGCGGCGTCGCAAATGGCACCTATTCTTCTTGACCGCCTACCGAGAGGAGCGCGATAGTTCCGCGAGCGCAGCGGGTCCGCTTCGTCGAACAACACAAAGGGGGGGGGCAACAGATGGACCTCGGAGCTCGGACGCCACTCCTCGTCGGACTCCTCTGCGCGGGCCTCTCGCTCGTCGCCGCGACCGTTCGCGGCGCCACGCCGGCCCGGAGGTGCGCGGCGGGCAAGCTCAAGGCGACGGCCAGGAAGGCCCACGCCAAGCTCGACTGCCATTCGACGGCGGCTCTCGACCACATGCCCGTCGAGTCGACCTGCCTCATGAAGGCCGAGAGCGCCTTCAGCGGGAAGTGGGAGAGGCTCCAGGCGAGCGGCGGGTGCCTCACGGCGAACGACGAGAACCCGGTCGAGAGTCGGGTGAACCGGTTCGTCGACGATGTCGTCGCCGGCCTGACCGGGTCCCCCGAGGGTGCGCTGCTGGGGACCATTGGGGGCCAGCGATGTGCCGCGGCGAAGCTCAGGGCCGCCAGTAAGAAGGCACGCGGCAAGCTCCTCTGCGGAGCGAACGGCGTCAACCGTGGCCCTCTCGTCGAGGCGACCTGCCTCGACAGAGAGGAAACCCGATTCGGTGCGCGGTGGGATGCGGCCGAGCTGAGAGGCGGATGCGCCACGACGCATGACGAGACGGCCGTCGAGGGGAAGGTCGACGCGCTCGTCGATGACGTGGAGGCGGCAGTGCAGGTGGAAGCCACCATCCGGGTGAGCGTCGCCTCCGACGGTACGCAGGGAGACGGCGGCAGCGGACTCCCGAGCATCTCGAGCGACGGGCGCTTCGTGAGCTTCGGGAGCGCGGCGACGAACCTGGCGGCCGGCGACACGAACGGTCACTCCGACACATTCGTTCGCGACCGATTGATGGCGACGACCGAGCGCGTGAGCGTCGCCTCCGACGGCACGCAGGGCAACGGGAACAGCTTCCCCGAGGCGCTCTCGCCCGACGGGCGCTTCGTGGTCTTCGAGAGCGACGCGACGAATCTCGTGGCCGGAGACACGAACGGCCACTACGACGTCTTCGTTCACGACCGCATGACCGGCGTGACCGAGCGGGTAAGCGTCGCCAGCGGCGGCCTCGAGGGTAATGGCGACAGCTTCGGCGGCGCCGTCTCCGCCGACGGGCGCTTCGTCGCGTTCGTCAGCACGGCGACGAACCTGGTAATTGGGGATACGAATGGGTTCGCCGCCGACGTCTTCGTCCACGATCGGGTGACGGGACTCACTGAGCGTGTGAACGTCGCCTCCGACGGCAGCCAGGCGGATCGCGACAGCGGCTCCACCGTCGCGCTCTCGGCCGACGCGCGCTTCGTGGTCTTCAGCAGCTCGGCAACGAACCTGGTGAGCGGGGACACCAACGGCGCGCGCGACGTCTTCGTCCGCGACCGGATGGCCGGCACGACCGAGCGCGTGAGCGTCGCCTCCGACGGCACCCAGGGAGAAAACTACAGCGATGATCCTGCGCTGTCGGCCGATGGTCGGTTCGTGGCCTTCTGGAGCGCCGCGACCACCCTGGTGTCCGGCGACACGAACGGGGTCGGCGACGTCTTCGTCCACGACCGGATGACGGGCCTGACCGAGCGGGTGAGCGTCGCCTCGGACGGGCAGGAGGAGGACGCGTCGAGCCTGATTCACAGCTTCTCGCCGGCCATCTCGGCCGACGGCCGCTTCGTGGCTTTCCACAGCACAGCAACGAACCTGATGGCCGGGGACACGAACGGCGTCAGCGACGTCTTCCTCCACGATCGGATGACCGGCCAGACCGAGCGGGTGAGCATCGCCGCCGACGGTACGCAGGGAGACCGGCAGAGCCTCGGTACGGCCATTTCCGCCGACGGCCGTTTCGTCGCGTTCGGAAGCGACGCAACGACGCTGATACGGAACGACGCCAACTTCCAAGGGGACGTTTTCGTCCACGACCGGGCCGGCCTGTAGGAACGATAACCGGGGGAGCGTTGTCATAACGTCCGAACTCGGACTCTGGTCGTCCCAGCCCCCGGCTCGCGCGGGGCGGATAATACCCGAGGCCAGGTCAACGAGCGGCGCGTTGTAACAGCTGCGCGCCCCGGTCGAAACGATCGAGCCCGCGAGCGCCGACCGACGCGCCAGTCTAAAATGGAGCTGTACGAAGCGGGCGGAGGTGAGGCGCGCTTCTATGGGGAGCCGCCGTCCGCCGAGGGTGATGCCCGCGGCATACGTAACCCGCCCAATCAGACGTGACAGACAGACCCCACCACGCCCGGTCGCCCCCGCCCGATCGCGACTCCCTATCCGGAGCGGCATATACGGCTACCGGCGCCCGCTCAGAGTGTTCGAGCGGCCCGGAATCGGTGTTCGACTTGGCCCGGTGCACGCACCGGATCGACAACGCGCCGCGTCGCGCCCTGCTAACCGATTACTTTTCCTCTTGCCAAGTTCCAGGCGAGACGAGTATGTGGTGTGGCTAGGACGATCGCGCATCCGCGTGGGGAGGAGGTTTCGATGACTGACTTGCTCGGTCGCACGTTGCAAGCTCGTCGAATTCTCAAACGGCGGCGAGTGTTCTTTGTGTTCCTCCTGTGCACCGTCGTGCCGCGCCCGGCGGTCGCGTCATTGACGTGCTCTGCCACACCGGGCCAATTCGTCACGACACCATCGCCGCCACTGCATGCGCTCGTAAAGGTCGTGCAGAACCAAACGCCACCGGTCCCCGACGGCTTCACTTTTGACGGATATTATTTCACCCTAAACACAAACTACTACTTGATTGCCCCCAATGCTTTTGGAGCGCACCTCTACCTGACTGACGGCTCGTCCAATTTCGACCTCGTGATGGGACCAGGCATGTATAACGGCACGGTCGGGTGGTCGTGGACGTTTGGCAATAACACATGGAGGTACCGTGACAACACGCCATCAGCGTCCGTCGACGTGAAGTTCAGCCGGGTGCCATCCTCGGTGGGGGCCCCGGCCAATTCCGTGCGCGTGCGGGTCATTAAAGCGTTGTACCTTCCCCACGTCCCGTTCAACTTCACCGCGCCGCTCACGGTCGTGGTCGCGCTCGACACCGTGTCCACGTCGGCATCGGTCGATTGCGCTACGATCGCCTACTCCGCGAGCGAGTGCGCCGGTTCCTCGTCGTCATCGATCGGCTGTCATCGTCCGTAGCCAGTTCAGGTGACCGGTGGACTGTGTCGGTGTGTGTGCCGCACGATCAGAGTCCCGGCCCTGCCTGTGTGGATCAGGGACCGCTGTTCGACTAATGCGATTATTTGTTGACTGCCGTCGATGCAGGTGCGGTAACGGCGGTTCCGTCAATCCTGCGAGCGGCGGTGCAGCCGCGGGCTCGAGGGCCAAGGGGTTCGTCATGGCGTTTGGTCTCCGTCAGCCGGTCCTTCTGTCCCTCGTCGTCTCGCTGGCGCTGGCGTGGGGCGCTGCCGCCCGGGCCCAGCTCCTGAACAAGGGCGCCGTCGTCTGCCAGCAGGCGATCGGCCGCGAGGGTCAGAAGTTCAAGAAGGCCAAGCTGAAGGCCTGGCAGAAATGCCTCAACGCGCACCTCGACGGAAAGCCCTGTGACACCGCCGCGCGCGACGCCGCGATCAGCGCGGCCGAGAACCGGTTCGTTACGAACGTCGGTAAGCACTGCACGGCCGCCGTCGCATTCACCGCTCCGCCCGACGGCGTCGGCTTCCCGCAGAGCTGCGATTTCGAGGCAGGTCCCCTCGAACCGGCCGAGGAAGCCTGTCGCAGTCTTCCGGTCACCAACGCGGCGGAGCTGACACGCTGCCTCATCTGCTGGAAGCAGGCCGAGCTGCACGAGTTGCTGCAGATCCTCTTCGCCTGTCTGGCGAATCAGATCCCGGCCGGCTCGGACCTCAACTGCGGGACGCCGCCGCCAGCCTGCCCGACAGACAAGGGGGCCATCCTCTGCTCGAAGGCGATCGGGAAGGCGGGGATGAACTTCTTCATCGCCAAGGAGAAGGCGGTGGAGCAGTGCCTCGACGGCGTGAACAAGGGAAAGCCGGGCCCGTGCCCCGATGCCAATGCGCTCGCCAAGATCAACGCGGCCGAGCAGAAGAAGGTGGCGCAGATCCAGAAATGCACGCAGGCACCCCCGTGGTGGGACGTCTGTCCGGAGAGCTGCCAGCTCACGATCGGCTCGGTCGCCGACATCACGAGCTGCATCGACACCGCCGGGGAGGAGATCGCCGACGAGGTCGTCTGCCAGCAGTACCGGGGCGCCGCGGGCCACGGGATCACGTGCCCGCCGGGAGACGGGGACACGACGACCACGACCACGAGCACCACCAGCACGACCGCCCCGCCACCCCCTCCGTGTACCTCCGTCGGAGCGCCCTGCGGCTCCTGTACCGCGGGCGGCATGTGCGCTCCGCTCTGTGACCCCACGCATGGCACCTGTACCCTCGCGTGCATGATCACTTCGTTCGAATACCCGACCTACGGGTGCACCACGGACGCGCAGTGCGCTGCCGGCCGATACTGCGTGCCGAGCGGCAACCCCCCGCCCAACACGTGTCCCAACGCTTGCGGGACCGCGTCGGCGTGTGTCGCTCCCTGTCCGTGAGGTTCAGGCAACGAGGTGCAGCCAGACCAGGTCCTCACCAGGGTCAGCATCGTCACCGGGAGGTCGACCCTGAGGAAGTCGACGCGGCGAGGCGGTGATCTTCGCCACCAGCCGCCGGCCGGTGGCGGGCACGCGCGGCGACTATCGCGCCACCATGCGGTACGGCGTGAGCCGGCTCCACACAGGGGAGCGGCTCACGCTCGGCGTTATCTTCCACGACGCGCGCTGATCAGGACCGCAGCACCCGCCCCGCCATCGCTCTCGCGTCGTAGCGGTCCCCGTCCAGCACGTGTCGCCCGTTGATGAACACGTGCTCGATGCCCTCGGGGAACGTCGCCGGCGTCTCGAACGTCGCGGTGTCGCGAAGGCGGGCCGGGTCGAGGACGACGAGATCCGCGGCCCACCCCGCGCGGACGAAGCCACGGTCTTTCCATCCGAGGCGCCCGGCCGCCGCGCCCGTCATCTTCCGGACCGCCTCCTCGAGCGGGAAGAGGCCGGCGCGGACGTAGGTGTGGAGCACGCGGGGGAAGGTGCCGTAGCTTGCCGGGTTCTGATGCCCGCCCCGCGTGACGAAGGTGTCCGTCTCGATCGCGCACAGCGGATGGGCCAGCACGCGGCGCAGCGGCTCCTCCTCGTCGCCGCGGCCGCTGTAGGTGTGGATGAGGACGCGTGCGTTGCCGTGGCTCGCGAGCACCATGCGGGCATAGAACTCCCAGACATCGAGACCGGCCCGCTCCGCCGCCTCGCCGACGAAGAGGCCGTCGTGGACGTCGAACTCCGGCGCGTTCGCGTGCATGATCTGGATGTCCTCAAGCGAGAAGCCGATCAGCGCGAAGATCTGGGCGCCCCGCTGCCGGAGGCCCTCCATCGCCTGCGGATCGCGCAGCAGGCCCTCGAGGCGCGGCAGCATGTCCGGTGGGAAGAGCACGCTCGCCGTGGTGTTGCCCGCCGTGTACGGGAACGCGTCGAAGGCGACGTCGAGGCCGGCGGCGCGCGCCGCGTCGATGCGCGCCAGCGCCTGCGGCCAGCTCGGCCAGGTGTTGCGGCCGACGAAGATGAGATGGCTCACTTGCACGCGGGCGCCGCTCGCCGCGCCGACGCGCAGGATCTCGTCGAG
>Ga0070699_100002405_pt1 | contig 16794 bp, 12 predicted proteins | sample KBSK1503metaG_FD_65473 | JGI IMG/M metagenome (GOLD analysis project Ga0070699, IMG submission 65473) | Corn, switchgrass and miscanthus rhizosphere microbial communities from Kellogg Biological Station, Michigan, USA - KBS K1-50-3 metaG | ecosystem: Host-associated > Plants > Roots >... | reverse complement strand
AAGGATTCCTGCGCGCCGCGAGCCAGATCAGCCGCCTCGCCGTCGGCGACCGCAACGCGAGCGCCACGTCGGCCACCTACAAGATCGGGCGGTTCGGATCGCAGATGCGCCAGGTCGACGGCGCGCCCATCGGCACGCGCGGCGGCATCTCGGTCGTCCACGTATTTCCAGCCGACGGCGATTACGCCATCAAAGCGTCGATGCACTACGAGCCGCTCGGCGGCATCTTCGGCCGCTACTCGATGCTGACGATGAACATCTCCGAGCAGCTCGAAGTATCGATCAACGGCGAGCGCGTGGCGCTGCTCGACGTCAAGCCGAACATGAGCGAGACCGATCAGCAGACCGGGCAGAACGGCCTCGAGCTCAAGACGGATCCGATTCACATCAAGGCGGGACCTCAGCGCGTCACGGCGGCCTTCATCCAGAAGCTCGAGGGGCCGGTCGACGATCTCGTTGCGCCGCTCGAGAACACGCTCGCCGACGTCGACGTCCAGTTCGGCATCACGGCGCTGCCGCACATGCGCGACATGACGATCCTCGGGCCGTCGCACGTCACCGGCGTGTCGGAAACCGTCAGCCGTCGGAAGATTTTCAGCTGCCGTCCGTCGACCGGAAACGACGAGGAGACCTGTGCGACTGAGATCGTGAAGCGCCTGACGAACCGGGCCTATCGCGGCGGCGCGACCGCGGACGACATCCAGGACGCGATGGAGTTCTACCAGAAGGGCCGCAAAGGCGGCGATTTCGAGAACGGCGTTCGCCTCGCCCTTCAGTCGGTGCTCGTCAGCCCGCGATTCCTGTTCAGGCTGGAGCACCCTTCGACAAGCTCAGGGCAAGGCCCTTCGACACGCTCCGGGCTGGCCGCGCGCGCGGCAACGCAGATGTTGCGCATCAGCGATCAGGATCTCGCGTCGCGCCTCTCCTTTTTCCTCTGGGCGTCGGTGCCCGACGCCGATCTCGTCAAGGCCGCGAACAACGGTTCGCTCCGCTCGCCGCTCGGCGTCGAGAAGCAGGTGAAGCGGATGATCGCCGATCCGCGATCAGATGCGCTGTCGAAGCGCTTCGCGAGCCAGTGGCTGCGGCTGCAGGATCTCGACAAGATTCATCCAGACGTGCTGCTCTACCCGCAGTACGACGATCGTCTCGCCGAGGCGATGCAGCGCGAGACGGAGCTCTTCTTCGACAGCATCGTGCGCGAGGATCGGAGCGTCCTCGATTTGCTCACCGCCGATTACACCTTCGTGAACGAACGTCTCGCGAAGCACTACGGGATTCCCAACATCAACGGCTCGTCGTACCGGCGGGTGCCGCTGCCGGAATACCGCCGCGGAGTCCTCGGACAGGGAAGCATCCTGACGCTGACGTCGGTCGCGGATCGCACGTCGCCGGTGCTGCGTGGCAAATGGGTGATGGAAGTGCTGCTCGGCACGCCGCCGCCTCCGCCCCCGCCGAACGTCCCGACCCTCGACGACACGACCAAGACCGAGCACGACGGCATGCGCCTGACGACGCGGCAGCGGATGGAAGAGCATCGGAAGAATCCGTCCTGTAACAGCTGCCATCGGGTGATCGATCCGCTCGGCCTCGCGCTCGACAACTTCGACGTGACCGGCGCCTGGCGCATCAAGGACAACGAGGTCCCCGTCGACGTCGTCGGCGATCTGTACGACGGGACGAAGATGAACGGGCCGTCCGGGCTGCGCGACGCGCTGCTGAAGCACCAGGACATGGTGCTGCGCAGCTTCACCGAAAACCTGCTGACGTACGCGGTCGGCCGGCGCCTCGAGCCCTCGGACATGCCGACGGTGCGCGCGATTATTCGCGACGCGGCGAAGAACGGCCATCGCATGTCGTCGTACGTTCTCGGCGTCGTCAACAGCGCGGCGTTCCGGATGGTGAAGCCCGAGAATCGTGAGCTGAAGGCCGACGACGTGGAGCGCGGTAGATAGGGAGCGCGCTGGGTAGGAAGCACGCTGGTAGGGAGCGCGAGGCTTCAGCCGAGCGAGGAGACATCGACGATGTACATCACGAACAGGCAGTTGTCGCGCCGCACGATGCTGAAGGGCGTCGGCGTGACGATGGCGCTCCCGTTCCTGGAAGCGATGGTTCCGGCGCGGAGCGCGTTCGGCGCGGCGGCAGGGAAGAAGCTCCGGCTCGTCGCGATCGAGATGGTGCACGGTTCGGCCGGCAGCACGGCGCTCGGCATCAAGAAGAATCTGTGGGCGCCGGCGGCCGTCGGTCGCGATTTCGACTTGAGCCCCACGAGCCTCGTCTCGCTGCAGCCGTACCGCGATTCCATCACCATCGTCAGCAACACCGACGTGCGGAACGCGGAGGCGTTCACGGCGCCGGAAATCGGCGGCGACCACTTCCGGTCGAGCGCCGTGTTCCTCACGCAGACGCACCCGAAGCAGACGCAGGGATCGGACGTGCGCGCCGGCACGTCGCTCGATCAGATCTACGCGAAACAGTTCGGCCAGGACACGCCGATCCCCTCGATGCAGCTGTGCATCGAGAACGTCGATCAAGCGGGCGGCTGTTCGTACGGCTACTCGTGCACGTACACCGATTCGATCAGCTGGGCCTCGCCGACCGAGCCGCTGCCGATGGTCCGCGACCCGCGCGTCGTCTTCGATCAGCTGTTCGGCGTCGGCGCGACGCCGCAGGAGCGGGCGGAGCGGCGGCGGGAGGATCGCAGCATCCTCGACTGGCTGGGCACGGCGACGGCGCGGCTGAAGAAGGATCTCGGCGCGGCCGATCGCGCGCGCCTGTCGCAGTACCTCGAGGAAGTCCGCGAGATCGAGCGGCGTATCCAGGGCGTCGAGGCGAAGAACTCGAGCGGCGAGCCGCGCGAGCTGCCCGAGGCGCCGGTCGGCGTGCCCGATTCGTTCTCAGAGCACGTGAAGCTGTTGTTCGATCTGCAGGCGCTCGCTTTCGCGTCGGATGTGACGCGCGTGTTCGCGCTGAAGCTGGGGCGCGACGCATCGAACCGCGTGTATCCGGACAGCGGCTTCAAGGGCGCGTTCCACTCGGCGTCGCACCACGGCGAACGTGAAGATCGGATCGTCGATTTTCAGAAGATCAACACGTATCACGTCAGCATGGTCCCGTACCTGCTGGAGAAGTTGAAGAACACTCCGGATGCGGACGGCGGCACGCTGCTCGACAACTCGGTGATCATCTACGGATCGCCGATGGGCGATTCGAACCTGCACAACCACAAGCGGTGTCCGATTTTCATTGCGGGGCACGCGGGCGGCGGGCTGAAGGGCGGCCTGCACCTGCGCGCCGCCGACGGCACGCCGATGGCCAGCGTGATGCTGAGCGTGTTGCACAAGCTCGGCGTCGACGACATGCCGCAGTTCGGCGACAGCACGAGCCCGTTCGATCTGAACAACGTACCGCCGGCGACGACGACCGATGCCGGGAGGCAGGGTTGAGGCGGATTCTCAGCGCGATCGCGATTGTCGGCGGGCTCTGTCTGACCGCCCTGCTCAGCGCCGCCCCTCCGTCGCCGGTTGCCGACGCGGCGCAGGCCGGCGACAGCGACGCGGTGCGATCGCTGTTGAAGCAGGCGGCCGACGTCAACGCGTCGCAAGCCGACGGGATGACGGCGCTGCACTGGGCCGCGATGCGCAACGACGGCGCCCTCGCCGAGATGCTCCTGTATGCCGGCGCGAACGTGAAGGCGTCGACGCGGATCAACTCGTATACGCCTCTGCTGCTCGCTGCGAAGAACGGCAACGTGGAAGTCATGGACCCGCTGATCAAGGCGGGCGCCGACATCAACGGCAAGACGTCCAACGGCACCACGGCGCTGATGTTCGCCGCGGCTGCCGGCAACGCCGACGCCGTGAACGTGCTGATCGATCGCGGCGCCGACGTCAACGCCGCCGAGCCGATTCGTGGTCTCACGGCGCTGATGTTTGCCGCGGCGTCCGATCGTGCGCCGATCGTCGCTCTGCTGGCGAAGCACGGCGCCGATCTGAGGGCGGCGACCAGGACGATCGACTTGAACGCGATGGGACGAAATTCGGCCGTGTTTGCGGGCGTCCCGTTCGGCAATCCGCAGGCGCCGCAGCGGGCCGGCGAAGGCGCGAAGGCGGGCGAATCGCCGAAGCCGGGCGAAGGTCGCTCGGCGTCGTCAAGGTCTGGGCAGGCGGGGCAGGCGGGTGGCTCGAGTGGCGGTGGCGGGCGCGAAGGACGCAACCCGTTCGCAGGTACGGCGGGAATCGATCGCCAGTATCAGCTGAACGAGCTCGTCTACGCGCAGGGCGGGATGACGCCGCTGCTGCTCGCCGCGCGCCAGGGGTACGCCGACACCGCGCGGATGCTGCTCGATGCGGGCGCCGACATCAACCAGGTGAGCGGCGGCGATCGGACGAGCCCGGTCCTGATCGCGACGCTGAACGGCCACTTCGATCTGGCGAAGGAGCTGCTCGATCGACACGCCGATGCGCGGCTGGCGGCCGAGAACGGCGCGACGCCGCTGTATGCCGCGCTCAACTGCGAGTGGGCGCCGAAGGCGCTGTACCCGCAGCCGCGCGCGTACGCGAACCAGAAGGTGACGTACCTCGAGCTGATGAAGGCGCTGCTCGAGGCGGGCGCGGATCCGAACGTCCGGCTGAGGAAGAAAGTCTGGTATCAGGGCTACAGCTTCGATCTCTCGGGCGTCGACGAGATCGGCGCCACGCCGTTCTGGCGAGCCGCCTATGCCAGCGACGTCGACGCGATGCGTCTGCTCGTCGCGTACCACGCCGATCCGAACATCCCGACGATGAAGAGCGCCGGCCGGCCGAGAATCGCCGACGAGAATCGTGAAGTGAAGGACGTCTCGCCGCTGCCCCCGGTACCGCTCGGCGGGCCGGGCATTCCGGCGGTCGTCGCGGCGGCGGGGTCGGGCTACGGCGAAGGCTTCGCCGCCAACTCGCATCGCTTCGCGCCGACGGGCATGCTCGCGGCGGTGAAGTATCTGATCGAAGAGCTGCACGCCGATCCCAACGCGAAGGATCACGAAGGCAACACGGTGCTGCACAACGCCGCGGCGCGCGGCGACGTCGAGATGATCAGATATCTCGTCTCGAAAGGCGCCGACGTGACGGCCGTCAACCGCGAGGGAAAGACGACGGCCGACATGGCAAACGGTCCGGTGCAGCGCATCCAGCCGTGGCCCGAAGCGCTGGCGCTCCTCGAATCGCTCGGCGCGAAGAACAATCACAAGTGCGTGTCCTGTTGATATTGGGTAATCGGGTAATCGGGCGGCGCGGGAGCGCCGCTTTTTTTTGGCCCGCGGCGATGTAGCTACAGTCTGGTAGAATTGTGTCCACAAGGATCTCATGCAGACTGTTGGCATCCGCGAGCTCAAGAACCAGCTGAGTCGTCATCTGAAGCGTGTCCGCGCCGGCCACCGCCTCGTCGTCACCGAGCATGGGAAGCCTATCGCGACGATCGTGCCGGCCGACGAGCCGAACATACCCGAAGGGCTGCAGCGTCTGCTCAAAGAGGGCAAGGCGCACTGGGGCGGCGGCAAGCCGACCGGGTCGAAGCGTCCGCCGCGGATCAAAGGGCCCAGCGTTTCCGATGCTGTGCTCGAAGATCGCGAAGATCGCGCGTGACCGTCTACCTCGACACCAGCAGCCTCGTAAAACTCTACATTGCAGAACAGGGCAGCGACGAGGTCCGACAATTCCTCGCCGCGGCGCGCGCGGCGGCGACGTCGGCATTGACCTACGTCGAGGCGCGGGCAGCGTTCGCGAGGCGCTATCGCGAGAAGGGCTTGGAGCGTCGGGATTACGCGATGGTCAGGCGCGATCTCGATGCCGATTGGCCCGAATACATCTTGATCGAGGTGTCGTCGGCGTTGTGCCGCAGCGCCGGCGCGCTGTCGGAACGCTACCGATTGAAGTCGCTCGACGCGATCCACCTCGCATCGTTCGTGGAGCTCGCGTCGACAATGTGGCCGGACGCGGTGGAGCTCCACAGCTTCGACAGCCGTCTGAATCGCGCGGCGGCCTCAGCGATGCGATCGCTGAAGCGCGCGAGGTGATGGTGAGACGGTAGAAAAACAACTCAGTTCAACCAGGGTATGAGAGGCCTCTCGAATGTGATCGCGAAAGGCGCATTTGTGGCTATTGCGCTCGCGATCGGCACCGCCGCGTGCGAGCATTTATGGGACTGGTCGCTTGGACCCGGCGAGAACCTTGACGCGACCCTTGCGGGCCTCAGCCGTGCAGATCGTTTTGCCTATCGGGGATCGCCCTCGTGATGAAATCAAGCGGCGAACCAGTGATCCGGCGGAGATCGCAGACGACATTCGCTTCTTCAGGCGATATCCGGATCATTGGCTGATGTTGAGTGGCGCCGGCGGAGACTACGACATCTTCTTCCATGCAGACGATCGCCTAATCGGAAGAGTGGGTCTCATGTCGACTTCGAGAGTTCGGCCGAAGGAAGACACGTTGAATGTGGGTGATTATTTTCGTCGCGTTCCGCAGTCGGAGGTCGCCAAATTGGTGCGCCGCCTGCGTCTCGTGTGGGCTCCGAAGTGATACGACTCGCTAAACGTTCGCTCTGACTCCCGCGCTTCGCGCTACGGTGGGCAACCCTCGCGTGCGATCGATTAAAACTGGAGCCGGCGATCGGACTTGAACCGATGACCTGTCGATTACGAATCGACTGCTCTACCAACTGAGCTACGCCGGCCAGGCGTGAAACCGTTATTCTACCACGGCCATGGTGGCCACTCACCGGCGCAGCGTCGCGACGCGCGGACAGGGTGATGCGCACGATCTCACCGACGTCGTTGCTCACATCGTCGCCGACTCACGCATCGCCAGCGGCATCGCGACGGTCTTCATCGCCGGCTCGACGGCCGCGGTCACCACGATCGAATTCGAGCCGGGCGCGATCGCCGATCTCAACCGGCTGCTCGAGCAGATCGCGCCGCGCGACACCGACTATCGCCATCATCTCCGCTGGGGCGACGACAACGGATCGAGCCACGTGCGCGCGGCGCTCCTCGGTCCGTCGCTGACGGTGCCGTTCGCCGACGGCAAGCTGCTGCTCGGCACGTGGCAGCAGATCATGGTCCTCGAGCTCGACACGCGCCCGCGCAAGCGAGAAATCGTGATTCAGATCGTCGGTGAGTGAGCGGCGCGCAGTCTAACGAAGCTCGGTCCAGACTTCGCGACGGACCGGATCGCGGAGTCCCGCCGCGCGTTCGCTGTTGGCCCTGCGCTGCGCTTCGTCCGGCACGACGCGCGCCGTCGCAGCGTCGAGTCCGGCGGCGAGCGCTTCGGCCGCGGCCATGTTCTTCAGACGAAAAATCCGCAGGTGCGTCCAATCGGTCGTCACGCCCGGCGCGGGCGTGACCGTGCGCACTTCCTCGAAGACGCCGGCGCGCCGCGCGTCTTCGTCGATCGGCTCAGCGACCGTCTTGATGTAGGAGTTGTACGCGTCGAGTTGACCGGGCTTCGCGCGCCAGTAGAAGGCGACGAATACCGCGCCGGTCGGCGCAGCCGGCGGAACACCGCGGCCGGCGGCCGGTTGAGTAAGAGGCGGCGGCGGCGGCGCAGGCGCCGGCGGGAGAGTGCCTCCGAGCTTGAACGCCCACAGGCGATCGCCTCTCGCTGAAAGCTGAAACTGATTGCCGCCCGAGAGAATCGCGACGTATTGCTGGCCGTCGACCTCGAACGTCGAGACGGGCGCATCGGCGCCCGCTCCCGTTTGAAACGTCCACGACACGTTGCCGTTCGCAGCGTCGTACGCCACGAGGGTGCCGTCCGACTCGCCGTGAAAAATCAAACCGCCGGCCGTGCTGAGAAGGCCGCTGCCGGTGCCGATCGGGAACTTCGTGCGCTTCTGCCAGACGATCTTGTTCGTCGCCGGATCCATCGCCGTCAACGTTCCCGAGCGTGGCTCACCAGCCGGCCGGTTGAAGCCGGTTCCGTTGCCGATGGTCTCGAACTGCTGCGTCTGCTCGTTCCATACCTGACGCCGGACGTTGTGCGCCGAGTTGATCACCGCGCCGGGGACGTAGACGAGGCCGGTCCTCGGACTGAACGTCGACGGCGCCCACGCGTTTCCTCCCTGAGTCCCAGGCGCGAGAACGATGGTTTTGTCCCAGTAGGGCGTGAAGATACAGCCGCTCTCGACGCCGGGCGCGATGCTGTCGGGTTCGGGACACGTGGGCACGAACGAGTCACCGATCGGAAACGGCTGCGTTGCTGCCGTCTTCATCCTCCGTTCGACACGCACCGGCTTTTCGGGGATGCCGATGAGTGGCTTCCCTGTGACGCGATCGAGGATGTAGAGGAACCCGGTCTTGCCGGCGTGCATGACGATCTTGCGCGGCTGACCGCGATAGGTGATGTCGGCGAGCAGCGGCGCAGAGCTCGCGTCGTAGTCCCACACATCGTGGTGCACTTCCTGGAAGTGCCACTTGTACGCGCCCGTCTTCAAATCGAGCGCGAGAATCGACGACGTGAACAGGTTGTCGCCGCCGCGATCCTGACCGTCGTTGTCCGGGCCGGCGTTGCCGATTGGTACGTAGATGGTTCGTAGACCGGGATCGATCGCGGGATTCAGCCAGACGGGACCGCCGCCATGCTTGTACGAGTCGCCCTCCCACGTGTCGCCGCCACGTTCGGCTGGAGCGGGCACCGTGAAGAACTTCCACACCTCGGCGCCGCTCTTCACGTCGTATGCGCCGATTTGTCCGCGCACGCCGACCTCGCCGCCGGCGATGCCGATGTACACCAGGCCGTCGCAATACACCGGCGCCGCGCTCGTGAAGGCACGCGGCTGATCGGTGAGCCGCGTCTTCCAGACGACCGATCCGGTCTGCTGGTTCAGCGCGACGAGGGTGTTGTCGCGCTGCGCGAACAGCACCTTGCCTTCGGCGACGACGACGCCGCGGTTGGTGCCGCCGCCGGCGCCGCGCAGCTCGGGCGAGTATTTCCACTTGATCGCGCCGTTCCTCGCGTCGATGGCGAATACGTTCTGGAAGCTCGAGGTGATGTAGATCACGCCGTCGGACACCACCGGCGTCGCCTGCATGTTGCCGCCGTTGCCGTCCTCGAGATGAATCATCCACGCGCCGCCGAGACTGCTGACGTTCGCGAGATTGATCTGATCGAGCGCCGAGTAGCGCTGATTCGCCCAGTTCCCGCCGACGAGCGGGAAATCTTTCGTGGGCGGCTGCGTCCAGTCGGCGCCGCCGCCTTGCAGTCCTGGCGCGGCGACGACGGCGACGACCAGGAGCGCGGCGGCAAACGAAATCTTCTGCATTACTTTTTCCTGACCGTGACGTCCGGCCGCGGGTCGCCGACGAATCCGTCGCGGTTCGGCATCTTCACCCGCGGCAGCGTCGTCTCATCGAGGACTTCGTCTTCGGCGACGATGCCGTTGAGGAACAGGACGTACGCGGTCGTCGCGTACACCTGATCGGTCGTCAGCGTTCCGGGATGATCGAAGGGCATCGCGCGGCGCAGATAGTCCCACAGCGTCGTCGCGAACGGCCAATAGCTGCCGACGGTCTTGAGCGGCGTCGACGTGTTCAGGGATCCCTGTCCGCCGGCGAGGATGTCCTGCGGCCCTTCCTTGCCCGTGGGACCGTGGCACGTGACGCAGCGGCTCGTGTACGTTTCTCTTCCCGCGCGTGCGGTGCCGCGGCCCGGCGGCAGACCGCGGCCATCGGGCAGCACGTCGATGTCGATCGCCTTCAGTTCTTCTGCCGTTGGCGCGCGGCCGACGCCATAACTCGGAGACTGGGCCGCAGCGACGTGCATCAAGATCACGACTGGCGCGACACATACGAGAACGCGAAACAGACGACAAGCTGTCGACGGTTTCATCGATTTTGTGATCTCGTGATTCTCGCGGCGGAAGTCAGGCTCTATTCCCATTGGTGACCAACCCGTCGGCACCGACTCTCCACATCTGAATGCCGTTGTTGTGGTAGCTGGAGTTGATCCCACGCACCTCCACGAGCGCGGCGATCGTCGGCTGCGTGTATCCGGTTTCGTCCGTCGCGCGCGAGGCGAGCAGCGCGTGGCGGCCATCCCATTTCCACGACCAGTGGAACCGCGTGTGCGCTCTCGCCAAGACCGGCGTTTGCAGCTCCGCAGGCGTCCACGACTGACCGCCATCGGTCGTGATCTCGACGCGTGAGATCGCGCCACGGCCCGACCACGCGAGCCCGGTCAGGTCGTACAGGTCCGGACCGGGAAGCTTGTCCCCGGCCGACGGACGCGTGATGATCGACTTCGCTTCCATGTAGAAGGTGAACTGTCTCGCCGTGCCGTCCGCCATCAGATCGGTGTACTTCGAGGTCTCTTCGCGGGTCATCGCAGGCCGATCGAGCACCTTCAGGCGGCGCAGCCACTTGACGTTGACGTTTCCTTCCCATCCAGGCACGAGCAGCCGCAGTGGATACCCCTGTTCGGGACGCAGCGGCTCACCGTTTTGTCCGTACGCCACCATCACGTCGTCCATCGCTTTCTCGAGCGGGATGCTGCGATCGTGACGTCCGGGATCTGCGCCTTCGGCGAGGATCCAGGCGCCTTCGCGTTTGACGGCACACTCCTTCAGCAGCATGGAGAGCGGCACGCCGGTCCATTCGCTGCAGCTCGTCAAGCCGTGGCCGCGCTGCACGTCGGTGGCGCCGCTGCTGCGCCACTCCGAGCGGCTGTTGCCGGAGCACTCGAGGAAGAAGATCCTGGACACCGACGGCAGGCGCTTCAATTCCTCCACGGTGAAGACGAGCGGCCGTTCGACGAGCCCGTGGATCGTCAACGTGTGCGTCGCCGGATCGATCTGAGGCACGCCCGAGTGATGGCGCTCGAAGTGGAGCGACGAAGGTGTGATGATGCCGAACGTGTCGTGCAGCGGCGTCTGGCTCGCTGATTCTTCGAGCGGCGCCTGTCGATCCTGCTGGACGAATCGCTTCGCTTTCTCGAACGTCGATCGCGCGCCGTACTCGCTCACCGGTGCGCCGAGCGCGCGCGGCTCGAGCGCTCCTCCCGAGCCCGGACGATTCGAGCGACAGGCCACGAGCGCCGCGCTCCACACGGTCCACAGCGAGAGGAAGCGGCGGCGCGAGCGAACGACATCGCGTGAACGGCTGGGCTCTTCCATGCGCGGCATTATGCGCTATGATGAACGTTTAAATCACCCCCAGGAAAGCTCACTGTGGAGATCACCGCGGCCGCTCCGGAGGCCGACCTCGTCGTTCGCGGCGCGCGCACGCACAATCTGAAGAATGTCGACGTGTCGCTGCCGGTCGGCAAGCTGATCATCGTGACGGGCGTCAGCGGATCGGGAAAGTCGTCGCTCGCCTTCGACACGATCTACGCGGAAGGGCAGCGCCGCTACGTCGAGTCGCTGTCCGCGTACGCGCGGCAGTTCCTCGAGCGGATGGAGAAGCCGGACGTCGATCGCATCGACGGCATCTCCCCGGCCATCGCGATTCGGCAGAAGAACAGCATCCGCAACCCGCGATCGACCGTCGGTACGACGACCGAGATTCACGACTACATGCGGCTGCTGTACGCGCGCGTCGGCCGCACCTTCTGCTGCAACTGCGGACGTCAAGTGGTCCGCGAAACGGCCGAAGTCGTCGCGCGGCAGCTCGGCGAGCTGCCAGCCGGTACACGCCTGCTGATCGGGTTCGATCTTCAGGTTGTCGATACCTCCGGTTCGACTTCAGCCGAAGCGCCCGAGATCGACGAGCTGGTCGAGGTCGCCGAAGAAGAGCCGCCAGAACTCGCCCTTCGACAAGCTCAGGGCGAGCGGGATGGACGCGAGTCCCGTGAATCGCTCGCACTCAGCCCGTCGAAGGGCGAGCGAATCAGCACAGCCGCCATCCGCGAAACCATCGCCTCGCTGCGCAAGAAGGGCTTTGCCCGCCTGTTCGTGGACGGCCGCGCGGTTGGCTTCGACGATGTGGATGCGGCGGCGTTGACCGATCGCTCGATGCTGCAGGTCGTCGTCGATCGCTTGCAGCTCAATGAAGAGGATCAGCGCCAGCGCCTCACCGATTCGATCGAAACGGCGTACCTCGAAGGCGGGGGTGCCGCGTGGGCGGTCGAAGTGGGTTCGGACGCTCCGCCCGTCCACCGATTCTCCGAGCGCTTCGAGTGCCGCGCATGCGGGATCACCTACGAGGATCCGCAACCGCGGCTGTTCTCGTTCAACAACCCCTTCGGCGCCTGCGCGATCTGCCACGGCTTCGGCAACATCATCGAGCTCGACATGGACCTCGTCGTTCCCGACGCGTCGAAGTCGATCAACCAGGGCGCCATCGAGCCGTGGAGCAAGCCGCATTACCGCGCTCAGCTCGCCGAGCTGAAACGTGCCGCGAGGAAAGGGAAGGTGCGCCTCGACGTTCCCTGGGCCGAGCTGACCGCCGACGAGAAGCGGTTCGTCATCGACGGGAGCGACGGCGCTTCGGCACCTTCAGGCGAGGACTACGAAGGGATCCGCGGGTTCTTCCGCTGGCTCGAACGGAAGAAATACAAGGTCCACGTCCGAGTGTTTCTCAGCCGGTATCGCGGATATCTCACCTGTCCGGACTGCAACGGTGCCAGGCTGCGACGCGAAGCGCGCGACGTGCAGGTGGCCGGCCGGACGATCGATCGCGTCTCGGCGTTGACGGTCCGAGAGGCGCAGGACTTCTTCGGCAGCCTCGCGCTGACCGAAAAGGAAGAAGCGATTGCCGAGAAGGTGCTGAAGGAAATTCGCCGGCGGCTGTCGTTTCTGAGCGACGTCGGGCTCGACTACCTCACGCTTGATCGTCTGTCGTCGACGCTGTCGGGCGGCGAAGCGCAGCGGATCAACCTCGCGACGTCGCTCGGCTCGGCGCTCGTCGGCACGCTGTACGTGCTCGACGAGCCGTCGATCGGCCTGCACTCGCGCGACAACCTGCGGCTCATCGCCATCCTTCGCCAGCTGCGCGACCAGGGCAACACCGTTCTCGTCGTCGAGCACGACGCCGACATGATCAAGGTCGCCGATCACATCGTCGATCTCGGACTCGGCGCCGGCGAGCAGGGTGGACGCGTGGTGTTCTCGGGCACGCTCGACGGCCTGATGCAGGAGCCGCGATCCCTCACGTCGAAGTACCTTCGACACGAGCTGGCGATTCCGGTTCCGACGACGCGGCGGCGGGGCACCGGTCAGAAGATCAAGCTGGTCGGCGCGACCGAGCACAACCTGAAGGACATCGAGGTCACCATTCCGCTGAACGCGCTGGTGTGCGTGACCGGCGTGAGTGGATCGGGCAAGTCGACGCTCGTGCACGACGTGTTGTACGCGGCGATCAAGCGCGTCAAAGGCGGATGGGACAAGCGAGTCGGCACGTTCAAGAAGCTCGAAGGCGCCGAGTACATCACCGACGTGGTGCTCGTCGATCAGGCGCCGATCGGCCGCACGCCGAGGTCGAATCCGGTCACGTACCTCAAGGCGTTCGATCCGATCCGCGAGCTGTTCGCGGCGACCAAGGACGCCCGCTCGCGCGGCCTCACGGCGAGCCACTTCTCGTTCAACGTTCCCGGCGGTCGCTGCGAAGCGTGTCAGGGCGAGGGCGAGGTGCGCGTCGAGATGCAGTTCCTCGCCGACGTGTTCGTCCCCTGCGACCAATGCGACGGCAAGCGCTTCAAGCCGCAGGTGCTCGACGTCCGCTATCGCGGCCGGACGATCCACCAGGTGCTCGACCTCACCGTGCGCGAAGCGCTCACGTTTTTCAGCAGCTCGCCGAAGGTGCTGCGGCGGCTTCAGGTGCTCGACGAAATCGGTCTCGGTTACCTGCGTCTCGGTCAGCCGGCGACGACGCTGTCGGGCGGCGAAGCCCAGCGGATCAAGATCGCCGCGCATCTCTCGTCGCATGGAGGCGAGCGCCTGCTGTACATCCTCGACGAGCCGACGACCGGGCTCCACTTCGACGACATCGCGAAGCTGCTGACGGCGTTCAAGAAGCTGCTCGAAGCCGGGCACTCGCTGCTGGTCATCGAGCACAACCTCGACGTCGTCAAGACCGCCGATTACATCATCGACCTTGGACCGGAAGGCGGCGACGAAGGCGGCTATCTGGTCGCCGCCGGCACGCCGGAACAGATCACACAGGTCGAAGCGTCGCACACCGGCAAATACCTGCGTCCCGTGCTCGCCGGCGGCCGTTCTCACGCGTATGCGACCGGCCATTAGCGGCCAGAACGCGCAGTTGCTCGATTACGCCAGCTCACCACCAAGCCGGCTCCGTGAAATTACCTCGCGCCTTCTACGATCGACCCACGCTCGACGTCGCGCGCGATCTGATTGGAAAGGTTCTCGTCCATAACCGCCGGGGCGTCGTCACCAGCGGCGTCATCGTGGAGCTCGAAGCCTACATCGGCGAATCGGATCCGGCGTGCCACGCGGCGCCAGGGCCGACGCGCCGCAACGAGCCGTTGTACGGACATCCGGGCCATTCGTACGTGTATCTCAACTACGGCATCCACTCGCTCGTGAACGTCGTCACGGAATCGCACGGACATCCTGCGGCGATCCTGCTCCGCGCGCTCGACCCGCTGGATGGGATCGACGTGATGCGGAGGCGGCGAGGGCGGACGATGAAAGGACGCACGACACGCGGCGATCGCGATCCGGTCGCGCGGCACGAGCTGTGTCGCGGTCCGGGCAACCTCACGATGGCGATGGGCATCACGCTGGCCGAGAACCGCCTCGACCTGCTCGGCGACCGCCTATATATAGAGGATAGGGCGATCGCCGCCGCCCCCCTGGCCTGGGGACCGCGCATCGGCATCCGCGTCGGAACGGAGCACCACTGGCGCGCGTGGGTCCCGGGACATCCGGCCGTGTCGCGCTGACCCTGCCGTGTCTCGCCCGTGCGAATCGCTAGCCCTTGGATCGCGGTTCGCCCGGTCCGATCATGTCGATGACTTCGCGGCATCCGTGAAAGCGCGCCCACCAGCGCGCGTTCCACGCGGCGATGGTGTTCGGGAGATCGAGGGCGGGGTCGTGCTCTTTGAGCGCGCGGACGGTTTCCGGATGGCACCCGCCGAGAAGTGGTCGATCGATGTCCGACATGGCGCCGCCCGATACGGCCTGCGACAACGCGGTGGCGCCGCCGGCGCCACGGGCGTAGGCGTCGGCGCCGTGCGCCAGCAGCAGCTTGACGATCGCGGCGTCGCGATCGGCGGCCGCCATGATCAACGGCGTGACCGATTCGGTTCTGGCATTCGGGTCGGCGGCGCGCTCGAGCAGCAGGCGGACAGCCCCGGCCTGTTGCTTGTGGATGGCGTGCATGAGCGGCGTCCAGTGATTGAAGCCGTCGCGCGCGTTGGGATCGGCGCCGGCGTCGAGCAGCGCGATCATCGCCTCCACGGCGCCCGTCCGCGCCGCGGCCATCAGCGGCGTGGCGCCGCGCGCGTCGCGGCCGTCGACCTCGTGTCCTCCTTCGATCAGCTGGCGGACCGTGGCGGCGGCGTTCCGCGCAGCGACGAGCGCCAGCAGTACCGGCGGGCCGGCCGAGCAGGCGTCGGCGGCGACGAGCCCCATTCCCAGCCCGGCGAGCAGCATGAATCGGCGCATGGCGGCCTCCAGCGCCCGCGATCGTGATACGAAGTCATTTGCAATGCAAAGCACTTCTTATCGCCAGACATCTTACAGCGGTTCAGGGATACGCACTCGGCGGATCAGGACCGCCCGGAGGCAAGTTTTCGGGTGTTTCCTGGTTTCGTGTGTTTCGTGCGAATACCGCGCTGGTACGATTCAGCGCCGACGGTCCATTGGCTGGTGTGGACCTGACGCCCGCACGAGCCACTCGCCGACAATCGGCATCTGCCGCTCGCGGAGGGCGATGCAGCTGTCGATGCGCTCGATCGCTTGCTCCAGCGTGCGCGACGCGCCCGGCGGCGGGTGCGCGGCGAAGAACGCTCTGACTGCGTCGCGCGACCGTGCGTCGCAGAACGCGCCGACCGCGTTGACCAGGCGCGTGTCGCCGCCCGAGATCGTGATCTTCGGTTCGAGCGCCGACCAATGGCTTGTGAGGAACGACCACGCCCGATCGCGCGCCGCCGGGTTCTCGAAGAAGCGCGCGAGGTAGCCGGCCGCATCCTGCGACCGAATCTGCGTCGTCAGGAGGCGCTGGAGGGCGCGATCGATCAAGCCCGGCTCGCGGAACGCGGCCAGCGCGTACAGGTAGCGGTACTGATCCTCGGGCGACGCGGCGCGATCGGCCGCGGACGCCACGGCCGCGAACAGTTTCTCGTCGCCGTGCTGCGCCGCGACCTCGACGACGGCGCCGGCCAGCGTCGGATCGAGCGCGGCGCCGCCCGACAGCGACCGATCGAGGGTCGCCCGCGCCCGCGCCGCGACGTCGGGATCGTTGCCGGTCGTCGCGAGCGCGGCCACCACCGTCGCGCGCAGCGCCCGCCGATCGTCGTTGTCCGACGACGCCGACGTGAATCCCAGCTCGTCGAACAGCGGCCGCAGCAGCGCGCGCGTGACGCGCTCGAACTGCGGCACCGCTTCCGCCGGCGTGAGATAGTTGCGCACGAACGCGAAACGGCTCGTCACCTCGTCGAGCACGCCGTTGACGTGCTCGCGCGCGTACCCCGATGCGAGCGACAGATAGTCGGCTGCGCTGTGGCGTCCCGCGTGCACCAGCGCCCATTCGTCGTCGATGAGCGAGAGCCGCTCGGCCGGGGTCAGCTTCGCCTCGATGTCGGGCGCCATCGCGCGCAGGAGTGATGGCGGGTATTCGGTCCGGTAGTAGCCGCGCGCGCCGGCGTT
>Ga0070699_100002404_pt1 | contig 16798 bp, 15 predicted proteins | sample KBSK1503metaG_FD_65473 | JGI IMG/M metagenome (GOLD analysis project Ga0070699, IMG submission 65473) | Corn, switchgrass and miscanthus rhizosphere microbial communities from Kellogg Biological Station, Michigan, USA - KBS K1-50-3 metaG | ecosystem: Host-associated > Plants > Roots >... | reverse complement strand
CAAAAGGTGGCCGGGAAGTCTCTGGGGAACTGTCCCTCACCTGCGTCATAGAAGGACAACGATGGGCGTGCCTTGCCGCCGGTTGCGTAAAGAACGATTACATCGTCAGCGAGCTGGCGAATCTGCTCATTACTCCTACCTTCCAAATCGCCGAAGTACAGCTCGACCGCTTCCCCCATTGTTCTCGGCGCTTTTACGCTTCGCGGATCGACCCCTTTGACCTTGCACCGACGCAGCAACACCGCGTCTAGGCTGTTGGTGTACTTCTCGATTAGAGCAGCCGTGGCCGAGCTTTGCTGACCGAGCACTATGGATTCGTTGTTGTGGAGATCGCCGACGTAGCGCCAGTGTTTGGGGTTGTCGAGGAGACCTCGCTTCGCGAGCGCGTTGACGGCGTGTGGTTCGTCGTTTGCGTCGAGAAGTTCCTCCAGTAGAGCGTCGTCTCTCATGATCTTGTTCCTTGACTCGTCGTGTTGCTGCAAATCAGGTCAACTCAGTATCACGAACTTGGCCGGCTTGCCGGAGCTTCTGCCTGGTGCTGGTCGCGCTTGATATATTGTTTGCCGCTCGCGGTGACGACATAAGTTACGGTGAGACCGTCCCGCACTCGTAAGACAAGCCCCAAGTCAACCATTCTCGACACCACGCCGGCGCGTTGCGTCGACAGGAAGGCCTGACTGATCTGGGGTTCCTTTCCTTCGTTGACCCTAGACGCAAGCGTCTCGTCAAGATCGTCGGGTGTGTTTGCGCCAGCGTCAATCCCCGCCAGAACCACGCGATATGCGTAGTCTTCAGCGCGTACTGAGTGGGAGATGTGCTGCAGGAGCAGGGCAGTTTCCTGCGGACTTAGCTTGAGGCCAGGCTCTAGAGATGGCTTGTCAAGAATCGGATTCATGAGCGCCGCTAGAGCCGACCCTGGAGCAGTTAGAGAGACTCGGACGTCACCCTTGAAACCAATACGACAAATCAGGCCTAAGTCCGCCAGCATGCCCGTTAGCTGGCCATCAGTGCTTACGCCCCCGACGAATTGACTTGCGTAACGGAGACGACCCTTCGTCAGGCCAGGGCCACTATGTGGGAATGCAATGGCGGCGGCGGCGTCCCGCTTGAGACCTAACTTCGCATCGCGCTCTGAAAGAAAATCGCCCAATTCTGCGGCATCGGTTGCGATCGTGGCGGCCGCTTCTGACAGCACAACGCCTGCGGGTGCTTTTTCTAAGAGATGGGCGAGGGCTCTACAGCTCGCCTTGACTGGCAAGAATCTATTGTGCTGTCCGAACAGCCATCGATTTATCGGGACCGCCTCGACGCGACCCCAAGGGTCCGGCGGCGGTTCGGCCGGCTCATAACTCAACGGCACCAGGCCGTCCAGAGAAAAGAGCAGAGGAATGCGTGGGTCCCGAGGCTTTGGGCCCGCCACCCTCTCCGACTGCAGACGCTTCGTTCTTAAGGCTTGTCGGCCATAACCTGCGTCGTCGCGGCGGAGATTCGCCAGCGGAAGCACCAACGGGCCACCTGAATTCACGGCCTGGGTTAACAAGACCTGATTGGCGACAGCTGCAGATATCGCCTCGCCATAATCGTCGTATTCGCCAGCCTTCACCAGCTGGTCTAGTTGGCGTTTTGTTTCTGCCTGGCATGCAAAGCAGATAATCACATGCACTCGCGGTTAGGGGACGTGTTATAAACAAGCCACACAAGTGCACTGAATTGTCACCTTGTTAATATAACGTGGACTTGTCAGTACCGGGAGATCTCACCCTTCTGGTTGCAACGGAGCAACCAATAACTAGTATTTTTTGATATCATTTAATAGATTCGTGTATCGCATTTCAGTCGCCCCCACAGGAGCAAGCTACGGTGGGAAAAGGAAGACCCAAAGGAAAGGCAACCGTAAAGTTCTTGCTTCGCTTGCGTCCAGATCAGAAACGAGATCTGGACATCGTGAGCGGAGCGAGTGACGGCGCTCCACCGATCAACGGCCTTATCTCGACAGCCGTGGATCGTTACCTCGCGCAGAAGCTGCTAGAACCTCAGGTTCACGCCGCCCACGAGCGAACTGTAAAGCCGTATCTTCGCGTCGTGGGGCCGCAAGATGGCTAGCGGCCGCCGATCGGCGCGACAGAGACGAATGGCCGTCCTCTTGGGCGAGGGCCTATCGTCGAAAGAGGTCGAGGCATTACAGAGCGCTCTAGACTGCGCTGCGACGAGTCACGCAGCTGGAAGCACCCACGGATTCTACCACTACCCTGCACGGTTCTCACCAACCATCGCAAGAGCGGTCATCGAAACTTTTTCGTTCAGAGGCGAGACCGTCATGGACCCCTTCATGGGCGGTGGGACGAGCGTAATCGAAGGACTCAACCTGGGGAGAAGGGTGATTGGCATCGACCTGAATTCTCTGGCATGCTTTGTTACTCGTGTACGAACAACCCCCCTGTCAGCCAACGATGAGGCGACGATCACGGATTGGTCTAAGCGAGCGGCTGGTCTGCCGAAGAGCGGAAGACCGGGACCAACCATCCGCAACATGCCCAAGGCGACGAAGGAATTCCTTGCTGACGCACTTGTCTTGAGCCGCGATCTTTCATCAGGCACTCAGAGATCCTTTGCGAAGTGCGTATTGCTTCGCCTTGGGCAGTGGGCGCTCGATGGCCGTGAGTTCTCGAGTCTACGACGAGACCGCCTCGCAGCGCGCCTACCCGTTGTAGCGGACGAGATGATTGAAGGCCTGAGACAGTTCGTGGATTTCTGCGAGGATTTTGGCGTGACAAAATCCCTCATCAAGCAAAATCGACGGCTGGTGTGCCGAAGCGCAATGGGCCTGGAGGAGGATCGACGGCTTGTGAACAGTGCGCGGCGGCCTCTTCTCGTGTTCACATCACCGCCGTATCCTGGCGTGCATGTCTTGTATCACAGGTGGCAGCACCGCGGCCGCCGAGAGACGTCAGCGCCCTATTGGATTGCGAGCCTTCGTGATGGCAACTGCGCGTCCTTTTACACTGGCGGAAGCCGCACACCAACCGGCGAACGAAACTACTTCGAGATGATCACTCAGGCCTTCAGCTCGGTTCGTGCTTATATGAATCCCAAGGGCCTCGTCGTCCAGCTGGTCGGCTTCTCTAACTGCAACGCGCAGCTGCCGCGATATCTAAGGGCCATGGAAGCCGCCGGTTTTCAGGAGTGTCCTTTGGGCCCGGCAGCAGACAGACTTGGCCGTCGCGTGCCGAATCGGAAGTGGTATGCCAGGGTGCGGGGCAGTGAAGACACTGCCTCGGAGGTTCTGCTATTTCATCGGCCGGTGTAGAGCCTTAGCACCATCAAGTCGGTGTGACCATGTCCCCCGGGGTCTCGGGCCGCCGGGGGGGAAGAGCCACCTAGGGCACGGCCCTGAACGCAAGTCGCGGGAGGGTTTCTTCGTAGGGTTGACCGGTGGCGTCCTCCCTGCAACAAGAGATGGAGGGTTTTGAAACGGTGCCCCTGAAGGAGAGACGCCTCGATTTGCCTCCACAACGAGGTACTGGCCGTTTGGCCGTGAGTACCTAACCTCTTGACAATCCTATAGATCGCCCGATATTCGGCCTTGGCATACCTTAAGCACTCAAAACTCGGGTCGGGTAGGGGCCGAATCCGGACTGATTCGTCCCCGAGTTTCGCTTCTTTGCGGCGTGGAGGTGGCATGCCATCTTCGTTCCCATCCCGGGAAGGCTCCTTCAAGATTCGAGGGACGATTCCTTGGCATCTCGGCGCAAACGACTGGTTAACCTGCTCGCTGCGGCCGCCTCCGTTATCACGATCGGCCTTCCGCTCGCCTCTTGGCTATCCGGCGCCCCTTCTGGCGGCAGGCACGGCATTATCATTCTTTCAACCCTGGCGGGCCTCGCGGGCATACTCCTGGTCTGGCAGGAATTCCGCTACTCGCGTAAGGCTAAGTATGCAGAGTCCTTGGATAACATCCGCACGATGCTCAAGATTGTCGCCGAGCACTCTACCACAACGACACAGGAGTGTAAGAACCTCCTTCAGCTCCTGCTCGCCGAAGTTGCAGAGGCGTTCACCTTGAGTAGCGCCACTAGGGTAAGTGCCGTCCTTAAACAACTCGTTTCACCCAACGGGGCGACGTTGCACGACTTTTATGTTGAGGATATCTGCCGCGACCCAAAGTCTTCCGACAGGGCCGGAAGGACCAACACCAAGCACTGGATCGACCGCAATACCGGCTTCAAACGTATGTTCGAGCATGTCGGCCAAGCCGAGGGGAAGTTCTTCTACTCGAGCGATCTCGCCAAGGATCATCACTTCGAGACTACCAGCTTCGAGACCTACGGGAGGCCCGTTCCGAACAAAGGGTTCTTGGATCGAACGACGTCAACCTGGACGCTACCATACCGAAGCACCTTGACGGTGCCGCTTACGATTACTACCGGCGGACAGCCCTCATTGGCCGGATTCCTCAGCATCGATTCTAGAGCTAGGAAGGCCTTCTGGATCCGATACGACCTACCCTTCCTTGAGGCGGTCGCGTTTCTAATGAGACCGATCGTTGATCGCTATCAGACACTCGCCATGCAAAACGCAAACACCCTCAAGCTCCCTCCGAATGGAGGAACCTAGCCATGCATCATGACACACCCGCATCAGCGATCCAGCTGAGTTGGCTTGGCAGCAATCTGGTGCGCGTAACTCAGGTTCGCGGAGACATCCCTTTCTCCTGGTACATCAAGGTCATGCCGGAGCGTGTCGTGTTGGCGCGCGGCGCAAATAGCAATGGAGACCCCTCAACATCGCACGAGCACTCGGAAGATCTCGCAGTCGCACCTCCCAGATAAGCCCAGCCCCCAGCCCTCCTCCCCGCTGTTGGATCCTCTTAGTCGTGCAGCAGAGCCGACCCATCCCCAGAGCGACATACCACTGCGTTACTTGCCCAGCCCTGCGGGCTGTCTCGACCTGCCCGCCCCTCCGGCAAGTGCGGCAAGGGCCAGCAGGTACGGCAAGACCAGGAAGAGCTGGTAGGGCGCGGCGAGCCCTGCGGCCTGCAAGGCAAACTGGAGCGCGCTTGCCCCGCCGAACAGCAGCGCCGCGAGCAGCACGCCTCCCGGGTGCCAGCGCCCCAGGACCACGATCGCGATGGCGATGAACCCGCGCCCGGCGGTCATCTTCTCCGCGAAGGTCCCCACCTGTGCCAGGACCAGGCTCGCGCCCGCGACTCCTGCCAGCGCGCCGCCGGCGAGGGTCGCCAGGACCTGAACCCGGCGGGCTGGAACGCCTGAGGCGCGCGCCGCTTCGATCGATTCCCCCGTGGCACGCAGTGCAAGACCCCACCAGCTCCGGAACAGGAACCATCCCACTGCCGGAATCAGCAGCCAGGCGAGATAGGTCAGCAGGGGCTGGTTGAAGACCGCCGGCCCCACGACTGGTATGGCGGAAAGCAATGGAATCGGCACGGAGGCAAAAGTTGGGAGCGAGAGCCCGGGTCCGCTCGCGCCGAACGCCGTCCTATATACTGCACCGGTCAGGCCCACTGCCCCCAGGGTGACCGCGGTGCCGGTGATGATCTGGTTTGCCCTGGCGCCGATCGCCACAGCGGCGAATACGCCGGACACCAGCACCCCCGCTGCCACCGCAAGCAGCACCCCCACCCACGGTCCCGCCTCCATCGCGCCGAGCGCGGAAGCGAGCGCCCCGGCCAGCATTGCTCCTTCGACGCCGAGATTGATGACTCCGGCCCGCTCATTGAGCATTTCGCCGGTGGCCGCAAGCAGGAGTGGAGTCGAGATCCGGATTGCCGCGGCCAGAAAACCGGTGAGAACGACGGCTTCGCCGCTCATGCCGCTTCCTGCGGCATCGGTGTGCGCGACGCCGCTCGCCGAACCAGAACATCGGCCAGCAGAACCACCAGGATGATCACGGCCTCCGCCACCTGCACCGCCACGGCGGGCACGCCCGCTTCTCGCTGCATCCCCAGGGCACCGGACTCCAGCGCGCCGAACAGCAGGCCGGTGACGACAATGCCCAGCGGATGCAGCCTTGCCAGCAGCGCCACCGCGATCGCGGTGAAGCCGTAGCCCGGCGAAAGATTCTGGAACAATGCGTAGGTGACGCCGCTGATCTCGACCCCTCCTCCCAGTCCGGCGAGCGCGCCCGAGAACAGCAGCGCGAACGCTACCACCCGCTTGACCGGGATCCGCCCGCTGATCTCCGCCGCCAGCGGGCCTGCGCCGACCGCCTTTAACCGGAAACCGGCGCGCCTCCGTGCAAAGACCCACCAGAGGAGGAAGGCAAGACCAACCGCGAGGAGTAGCCCGAGGTGCAGCCTGCTTCCGGCCAAGGCAGGAAGCCTCGCGGAATCGGCGATGGGATCGCTTTGGGGATAGACCCCCTGCGTCTCCTGCAGCGGTCCAGTCACCGCAAAGCTCACCACGGCCTCGGCCACGAAGTTCAGCAGCAGTGTGGAGATCACCCCCAGCACACCCCACTTCACCTTGAGAAGTACCGGGAGAGCAACCCAGGCCAGCCCCGCCGCGGCCGCCGCGGCCCACACTGCACCGATCGCCAGTGGCTCCGGCCAGGTGCCGACCTGCAAGCCTACCCAGGTCGCGGCAATGGCCCCGGCGTAGAATTGTCCTTCGGCGCCGATATTGAACGCGCCGGCCCGGAATGCCAGCGCAACACCGAGACCGAGAATGATGAGGGGAACCGCGCGCACCAGCGTTCCCGAGCCGAGGGCGTACCATGACCCGAACGCCCCACGCCAGAGTGCGCCCATGGAGAGGAAAGGATCATAACCCGCAACCGCCAGCCCGAGCGCCAGGACGAGGAACCCGGTCCCGAGCGCCACAAAGGCCGTGATGGTCGCGCGAAGGCTTTGCCCGCTCACCGCTCACGCACTCCCAGCATCATCTCTCCCACCACCCGCCGGTCGGCACCCTTCGGCGCCTCCCGCACCGTGCCGGCGTGCACCACCAGCACCCGCTGCGACAGCTCGAGCACCTCGTCGAGGTCGATGCTGTACACCAGCACCGCCACGCCCTGCGCCGCGGCGGCGCGGAGCCGGTCGTGGATCTCAACGGTTGCCTTGATGTCGAGCCCGCGCGTGGGGTTTTCGGCCACCAGCACTTGGGGGCCCTGCTCCAGCGCCCGGGCCAACACCACCTTTTGCTGATTTCCACCCGACAGAGTGGCCGCCGGCGCATCGGGGCCAGGTGCCCGGATGCCGAAGCGCTCGATCAGCTCGGCGGTGCGTGTCCGCGCGGCGTTCCAGTCGAGTCGTGCACCCCGGCTCCACCGTGGGTCGGTGTCGAGGCCGAGGACCATGTTCTCCGTCACCGTCATGCCGCCGATCAGTCCCTCGATGGTCCGATCCTCCGGCACGAAGGCGGTGCCCCGGCCAACCGCGATCGAGCGGAGCAGCTCACGCTGGCCGTTGCCCAGAACAGCGGCGATGCCCACCAGCTCGCCCGCCATGACATCGATTCCTCCCACCCGAACGGCCGGCCTGGCGGGGGCGGCGTCCACGACGGCGGGCGTCGCCCGGGGTGCGGTCGTCCCCAGCACTTCGGCGGTGTGTCCGACTGGGGCCTCACCGATCATCGCCTCGGCCAGGCTGACCGGAGTCTGACCCGCCACCGGGGCGTGGAGCGTCACCCGACCTGCCCGGAGCACCGTCACCCGATCGGCGACCTTGAAGACCTCGGGCAGCTTGTGGGTGATCAGCACGGCCGAACCGCCCGTCGCCGTGAACTCTCGAACCAGCGCGAGCAACTCCTCCACTTCGCTGGGGGCCAGGACCGCGCTCGGCTCATCCAGCAGAAGGCTTGTCGCGCCGGTGGCCAGCGCCTTCACGATCTCGAGTCGCTGCCTTTGGGCAACGCTGAGCGTGTCCACCCGAGCTCCGATGGGCAGTCCCTCCATCAACCGCGCCGGCAAGGCGATTTCCGTCCGTCTGACCGACTGTCCGTCTGACCGTCTGCCGATGGCCAGCGCCACATTCTCGCCGACCGTCAGGGCTCCAATCGAGGTGAAGTGCTGGTGCACCATGCCGATTCCGAGCGCCCGCGCGACCCGGGGAGACCGGATTGAGACCAGGGCCCCGCGAACCCGGATCGTGCCCCGATCCGGTCCGGTCATCCCGTAGGCGATGTGCATCAGGGTCGACTTGCCGGCGCCGTTCTCGCCCAGCAGCGCGTGCACCTCGCCCGGGGCCAAAGAAAAATCGGCCCCGTGCAATGCCTGCACGGAGCCGAAGGCCTTGGAGATTCCCCGCAGCTCGAGGGCCGCGGTCGCGCTCACGGGTTACTGGTCACGGGTTACTGGTCACGGGTCACAGCCCCGTCGGATGATCATGAAACTCCCAAGGGATTCCGAATTGCGCCGACAGATGCTCGGCCAGCGCCTTCACCCCTACGGTTTCTGTGGCGTAGTGTCCGGCGTAGATCGCGTTGATCCCCAGCTCCGTCGCGTCGAAATAGGTGTGATGCGGCCCTTCACCGGTGACATACGTGTCGAGCCCGGCTTCCGCCGCGACCCGGATCCGGTCGCCCGCGCCGCCGGTGATGATGCCTACCCGTTGTGACCTTGGTGGCCCGCCCGGGATGAGCCGCGCCTTGCCTCCAAGCTCGCGCTCGAGCCGGGCCACCAGCTCTTCGCGCTGAGCCGCCGGCGTCAGGGTGCCCTGCACACCCAGCGCGATGCCGCGGTACAGGTCGAAGGGCGCGATGTCCGCGAGGCCCAACCGTCGCGCCAGCACGTGGTTGTTGCCGACCTCGGTGTGAACATCGAGCGGGATGTGGGCGGAGTAGAGCGCGATGTCGCCGTCGAAGAGGGCACGGACCCGGCGGTAGCGGCGCCCGGTCAGTGGGACATTCCCGTCCCAGAAAAGACCGTGATGTACCAGGAGCAGGGTGGGTTGCGAGTAGCCGCCGGCCGTTCCGGCGATCGTGGCCAGCGAAGCATCTACTGCCGCGACGATGCGGCCCACCCGGCCCGAGCCATTCAGCGCCTGCAGGCCATTGACGGCGTTCGGTTCGTCCGGGACCTCGCCGATTCGGAGGTACTGGTCCAGGTAGGAGGCGATGTCGGCAAGGGGCACCGTGACGGCCATGCCCGAAGGATAACCGCCCTAGTTCCTGGCGATCGAATCCGCCGCCGCCCGGATCCGGGCTTCCAGCGCCGCCGGTATCCGGCCCCGTAAACCCGGATTCGGATCGTACCGAATCACGCCGCCGGCCAGACCGAACGCTTCCACCTTGGGTTTGAAGTTCCCACTCTTCACGTCACGGGCTATCGCCAGGAAGGCGCGCGGAAGGTCGATCACCACTGAGCCCAGGACGTTGTCCGGCGCCAGGGCGCTCTGGTCGGCGTTGGCCCCGATGGCGTACACGCCCGGACTTTCCTTTACGGCCTGGAACAGGCCGAGGGCAGCCTGGTCCGCGTTGTGGTGGAGCACATCCACGCCGAGGCGAATCATCGCCAGCGCGGCCTCGCGTCCGGCCGCGACATCGTCGAAGGTATTGAGGTACGCCAATCGGCTGTCCACCCGCGGGTTGACCGCCTGGGCGCCCTTGAGCCAGCCTTCATAGCCGCGCTTGATCGGTGGCAGCTCGATGCCTCCCACGAAGCCGATCTTGTTCGTCTTGGTCATGCCACCGGCGACCATGCCGGCCAGGTAGGTGGCTTCCTCGATGCCGAAGACCATCGGCACGACATTTCCCGCCGCGGAAACACGTTCTCCCGATGTCACCACGAAAATCGTCCGAGGGTACTGGTCGCCGATCCGTTCGGCGGGGCCCTGGAACTCGAATCCATGGCCGAACACGAGGTCGTACCCTTGCTCGGCGTATGCCCGAAGCGCCTCCTGTTGCTCGCTCGGCGTGCGCGCCTCCACGTGACTGACTTCTGCCTGGAGCGAGTCCCGGATGACGTTGAGCCCGGCATACGCACCCGAGTTCCACGCCGCGTCGGCGATCGAACCCGGCGTGATGAGCCCGACGCGAAAAGCCCCCGTGGCCGGCGGTTTTCCGCACGAAGCCACGAGGGCAAACAGTACCAGCAGGAGCGCGAGTCGACGGTTCATCGCCTGATCATAACACCATCTCCTACCGACCTACCGACTTACCGACCTACCGACCTACCGCCCTACCGCCTCCCCGCTCATGAGCGCCACCACTCCCGCCGCCGCCACCACTTCCATCTTCACGCATCCATTCAGCTTCCCGCCTTCCTGAATCGCGAGCTGGCGCGTGGTGATGTCGCCGTGAACCACGGCGGAGCTCTGTATCTCCACCCGTTCCTCACCGCTGATGCAGCCATGCACCCGGCCGGCGATCACCACCTCACGGGCGACGACATCGCCCTCCACGATCCCGCCTTCGGAGATCAGCACTTGATCGGTGACGTGGAGATTGCCCACGATGCGTCCCTCGATGCGGACGACCCCTTCGGCCTGGAGATCGCCGGCGATGGTCAGATCCTTCGCCACGATCGAGAGCCCGGGCGGGATCCCGCCGTTCTTCCGGCGCTCGACCGGAGGGGCCCCATTGGTCTGAGGAGCCGAAAAGAAGATGCCCATCAGTGTTCCTCCTTCACCATCGTCTCGGGATCGATCGAGATCCCGTTCAGCCGGATCTCGAAGTGGAGGTGTGGCGCCGACGACCGTCCGGTGTTGCCGCTGCGGGCGATGACCTGGCCCGCGTTGACCACGGCGCCCTGCACCGCGATCACGCGGGAGAGGTGGCCGTACATGGATTGGTATCCGTCCGGATGCTCCAGGAGAACGAAGCGGCCATACTGTTCGTGCTCCCCGGTCTGCAGGACGACACCCCCACCGGAGGCGCGTACCACACTTCCCACCGGCACTGCGATATCGATGCCAGGGTGATCTTCCTGGGTGCTGTCCGCAAGCGCCTGCCCCCGCGTGACATAGCCTCGCTCGGCAAGGGGCCAGTGCCGGGGGGCCGAAGGGCCGATCTCGTAATTCGCCTCCGCGTCGGGGCTCGCCGCGAAAATCGCCGGGGCCACGGGGAGGGTGCTACCCAGCATCACCGGGTCGGGCACGATGTCGGCTCCGACCATTGTGCGGAGCCGTTCATAGTTGAGGACGACGCTGTCCAGGGCGGCTGCAAGTTCCCGCACGCGAAGATTGTCGGTGCGGAGCCGGTCGACCTCGCGTTCCAGTTGGGGAACCCGGCTTGCCTGCCGGGCGATCGGTCCGTAGAAGGCGACGGCGAGGACGACCAGAATCGTGATGGCGACCGCGCCGATCAGCGCGATCCGGAAGGCCCAGATCGGAATGCGGTAGGTGCTGGACTGCGATGCGCCGTCCCGCTGGACGATGACGGAAACCTTGCGACGCCCCCCGCCTCCCGTCCCGCCCCCGCCGGTGCTCATCCTCCGAAGGGCTCGCCCAGAATGAGCTCGAGCACGCGCGCCAGATCGTCGTTCGAGTAATAGTGGATGGTGACGGCGCCGCGCCCCCGTCGCCGCGCCGTAACCCGCACATCGGTTTGCAGGCGTTTGCGCAACGCGTCCTCCACCAGGCGCACATCGGCGCTGGGGTTTCTCATCGCCGGCTTCGGCCGCCGGATCGTCCGGCGCGTGACCGGGGCACCGTTGAGCCGCTCCCCGCGGACCCGGGCCTCGAGGTCGCGCACCGACCAGTCCGCGGCCGCGCATTCCCGGCCGAGCCGGGTCATCTCCATCTCGTCGGGGAGGGCGAGCAGCGCCCGCGCATGACCCTCCGACAGCTGCCGATGCTGCAGTAGCTGTTGCACCTCCACGGGCAGCTTGAGCAGACGAAGCGTGTTGCTCACCGTCGAACGGTCCTTGCCGACCAGCCGCGCTACTTCCTGCTGTGGCATGGTGAATTCCTGCATCAGCCGCTGATAGCCGAGGGCGGCGTCGATCGGCGAGAGATCGTCGCGCTGGAGGTTTTCGATCAACGCCAGCGTGAGCAGGGCGCGATCGTCCACGTCCTTCACCACTGCGGGCACCTTTTGCCAGCCGAGCCGCTGGATTGCGCGCCAGCGGCGTTCGCCGGCAATCAGCTCGAAACGGCCGTTGGGCCGCGGACGCACCACGATCGGCTGCAGGAGCCCGGACGCCTCGATCGAGTCGGCCAGCTCCTTGAGCTGGGTCTCGTCGAAGTCGCGTCTCGGCTGATAGGGATTGGGTCCGATCGCGGAGACCGGGAGCTCGCGCAGCGCGCCGTTCGCCTGGGCGTCTTCCCGGGAAATCGGCCCCAGCAACGCCTCTAACCCGCGCCCCATCCGCCTGGTTTCCGTCATGAGTGAACCTCTCCTGCCGCGCGGGTGGTCCCCCGCGGCAATGGAACGTCCGAGGCGCCCTCGGGCGATTCCGCCCGACGGAGCAGCTCCTGGGCCACCGAGAGATAGCTCTTGGCGCCCACCGATTGCACGTCGTACATCAGGATCGGCTTGCCGAAGCTCGGCGCCTCCGCGAGACGCACGTTCCGCGGAATCACCGTCTTGAAGACCTTGGATCCGAAGTACTCTTTGGCGTCTTTGGCCACCTGACGGCAGAGATTGAGTCGCGAGTCGTACATGGTGAGGAGCACGCCGTCGAGCGCCAGGTCGGGATTGAAATTCTGCTGCACCAGCCGAATGGTGTTGAGCAGCTGCGAGATGCCCTCGAGGGCGTAGTACTCACATTGAATCGGGACGATGACGCCGTGTGCCGCCGACAGCACATTCAGCGTGATGAGCCCGAGCGACGGCGGACAATCGATGATGATGTAGTCGTAGGAGGCCAGCGCCGGGCGCAGCGCTTCGCGCATCCGGGCCTCCCGCTTCTCAACGTTGACCAGCTCGAGCTCCGCCCCAACCAGATCCTGAGTCGCCGGCAGAATCGAGAGGAACGGCAATTCGGCGTCGCGCTGGACGATCTCGCTCAGCGGTCGGTGTTCCACCAGGAGCTCGTAGAGTGACGGCCGGGCAGGGTCCTTCGCCACGCCCACGCCGCTGGTCGCGTTGCCCTGAGGGTCGGCATCAACGAGCAGCGTGCGCCGCTCGGCGATCGCAAGGGAAGCGGCAAGGTTAACCGCCGTTGTAGTCTTCCCTACCCCGCCCTTCTGATTGGCAATGGCGATCGTGCGGGCTGAGTGCATTACAAGATAACTATATGTTGTAGAAAGAGTTAGCTGCTAAAATCGGTTTGAGCAGTCGGGTCATCACCATCGAATATAGAAGCTCTCTCTACCTACTGCTAGTACTGTTTTCACGTGAAACAGTACAAAAGAGTGCTGGTTGAGCGCGAAAGCAACGAATCACTCCATCCCTTGTCTGGGACAGGGCCGTGCCGACAGGCACGAATTCTCGATGCGAGAACCCGGAAGAATCTGCGAAATCTGTGGGCCCGGGCCTACGCGAGACGGGTGGGGATTTCACGTGAAACACAACACGGCCAGGACTACCCTCTGCTCTTCAGCACCTCCATGACCAGGTTTTGGAGATCGCTCGGTGTCACTCCAGGAATCCGCCCTGCCTGACCGAGGCTGGCCGGGCGGTGACGGGTCAGCTTCTCTCTAGCCTCATAGGACAGGCTGTCGAGCTCGCTGAACTGCAGAGTCTCCGGAATACCAAACTCCTCCATCTCCACCATTTTCCCTGCCAGCTCTCGTTCCCTTTCCATATAGCCGCCGTACCGAAGCTCGATCGCGGCCCAGTCTCCCTCGCCGTCGGTTGTCTCATAGCCTGTCGCCGAGAGAAGCTGCGACAGATCCACTCCCGGCCTGCGAGCTAGCTCGGACAGACGAACTGGCTCCGTGATCGATGCCGATCCCGTCAATTCAAGGACTTCGTTCGCTGCATTGGGCGGAATCGGGGTCTTCTCCGCGTATGTCATGACCCGCTCCTCCGCGGTCAGGCGATCCGCCGCGCTGTCCCGCTCTTCCCCCGTAAGCAGGTCAAGCCGTTCTGCCGTCGGGAAGAGTCGGCGAAGCGCATTGTCCTGCCGAAGCATCAAGCGGAATTCCGCCCTCGAGGTGAAGAGTCGATAGGGCTCGTCCACCCCCCGAGTGACCAGGTCATCCACGAGAACACCGAGAAAAGCCTCGTCGCGACGGAACGAAATAGGGGCGCGATCCAGGGCGGCAGCGGCGGCGTTCAGACCGGCCACAACTCCTTGTCCTGCAGCCTCTTCATACCCAGTTGTTCCGTTGATCTGGCCGGCGAAATAGAGCCCTTCCACGCCCCGAACCTTGAGCGTCGGATCCAGTTGGGTTGGCGGGAAGTAGTCGTACTCGATCGCGTACCCCGGCCTGGTCATCTCCACGCGCTCGAGTCCCGGCACTGACCGCAGGTAGTCCAGCTGAACTTGGACCGGGAGTGAAGTTGAAAGCCCGTTGACGTACATCTCCGTCGTGTCGAGTCCCTCGGGCTCCAGAAATACCTGGTGCCGAGGAGCGTCGGGAAAGCGGACGATCTTGTCCTCGATGGACGGACAGTAGCGTGGACCTCGACCACTGATGGCACCACCGTACATCGCCGATTCTGAAAGGTGCGCGGTGATGATCTCCCGCAGCCGCTCCGTCGTGTGAGTGAGATAACACGGGAGCTGGGCCGGGTGCTGGGCCCGCTCGTGGAAAGAGAACCAGAACGGCTGATCCTCCCCGTCCTGACGAGCCAGCGCGGCAAGGTCCGCTGTGCGCCCATCGATCCTTGGAGGCGTACCAGTCTTGAAGCGTTCGACTGTAACTCCAAGATTTGCAATAGCTTGTGAGATTTCTACCGAGGGAGCCTCACCCGCTCGCCCCGCGGGGACCGGTGCCGACAGGCCCATGTGGATCCGCCCGCGTAGGAACGTTCCCGCCGTGATCACGATCGAACGCGCCAGGAAGCGACGGCCGTCGGTGGTTTCCACCCCGGTCACCCGCGTGCCCTCGATGAAGAACCGCGCCGCCGTTCCTTGAGCAAACCTCAAGCTGGGAAACCGCTCCAGCAGCGTCCGCACCGCCCGGCGATACAGCCCCCGGTCGCACTGTGCTCTGGGAGACCACACCGCCGGACCCTTCGACCGGTTGAGCATCCGGAACTGGATCCGGGCCATGTCGGTGGCTCGGCCCATAACTCCGCCCAGGGCATCAACTTCTCGCACAACCGTGCCCTTCGCGATCCCGCCGATCGCGGGGTTGCACGACATCTGACCTATCGTCTCCAGGTGCTGGGTGAGCAAAAGCGTCCGCGCCCCCGAGCGCGCTGCCATCGCGCAGGCCTCGGTGCCGGCGTGCCCACCCCCGATCACCAGAACGTCGTATTGGTCCATCAGAAGAAGCTAAGCCCTCGGCGGCCGGGAATCAGGGGTGTCACTACGTGAGAGAAGTAGTATGTTCTCCGCGTTTAAGGTATTGCTGGCACGGTCGGGCACTTCCCGCTCACCGCTCAACGCCCACTGCTCACCCGGAGTTCTTATGGCCATCCGCCTCGGCGACGTTGCCCCCGACTTTACCGCCGACACAACCCAGGGTCCCGTCTCCTTTCACGCCTGGAAGGGAAATTCCTGGGCTGTGCTCTTCAGCCACCCCAAGGATTTCACTCCGGTGTGTACCACCGAGCTGGGCCGCGCCGCCCAGCTCAAATCGGAGTTCGAGAAGCGCAACTGCAAGATCATCGGGCTCTCCGTGGATCCGGTGACCTCGCACCAGAAATGGGAAGGGGACATCAAGGATGTAACCGGTCACGCGGTGAACTTCCCGATGATCGGGGATCCCGATCGCACCGTCGCCGTGCTCTACGACATGATTCACCCCAATGCCAGCGAGAACGCCACGGTCCGCTCGGTCTTCGTGATCGGGCCCGACCACAAGGTGAAGCTCACGATCACCTACCCCGCGAGCACTGGACGCAACTTCGACGAGCTGCTCCGCGTCATCGATTCGCTCCAGCTCACCGCGACCTACTCGGTGGCCACCCCTGTGGATTGGAAGCATGGGGAGGACGTGATCATCGTGCCCGCCGTGTCCGACGAGGATGCGAAGAAGAAGTTCCCCGGATTCGTAGCGAAGAAGCCGTATCTGCGCGTGACGCCGATGCCGACGAAGTAGCAGCTAGAGAGCTGGGGAGCTGGGGAGCTGGGAAAGCATCTAGCTCCCTAGCTCCCCAGCTCCCCAGCCCCTACCTCACGCCGCCCTGATCCAGCGGAACACCTCGCGGAAGCTCGCCTTCTTGCCATACATCAGGATGCCCACGCGGTAGATCCGCCCCGCGAGCCATACCACCAGCAGCACACCCAGGATCGTCGTCAGAACCGTGCTCCCGAGTTGCACCGGAGAAAGTGGGGAGATGGAATAGCGCATCGGTACCACAAAAGGAGACAACGGAGGGACATAGCTCAGGACCCGCGCCGCGGTGCCGTTGGGATCCCGAATCAGGGCAAAGACCGAGAAGAACCCCGCGATCACCATCATCATCACCGGCATTTGAGCTTGACCCGCATCCTGAATTGTGTTGCACATGGCGCCAACCGCGGCGTAGAGCGCCGCGTAGAACAAGAACCCCAAGGCGAAGAAGATCAGGAAAACCAGGAACAGCTCCGGCTTCATGGACGGGAGGGAGAGCGGGAGCGGCCCGGTGGCCGTGGCGCCAAGCGCGGTGAGAATCTGATCCTTATAGGTGGAGAACAGGGTCGCCGCCCCGGTCCAGATCCCGATCTGGAGCAAGGCCACCGCACCGACTCCGATCACCTTCCCCAGCATCATCTGAAACGGCGTGAGGCTGGAGGCCAGGACTTCGACGATCCGGCTGGTCTTTTCCTCGACGATCGCCCCCATGATCTGCTGGCCGTAGAT
>Ga0070699_100002403_pt1 | contig 16801 bp, 12 predicted proteins | sample KBSK1503metaG_FD_65473 | JGI IMG/M metagenome (GOLD analysis project Ga0070699, IMG submission 65473) | Corn, switchgrass and miscanthus rhizosphere microbial communities from Kellogg Biological Station, Michigan, USA - KBS K1-50-3 metaG | ecosystem: Host-associated > Plants > Roots >... | reverse complement strand
GGCCAGGAGACAGGCTCGCCACCGGGGCCTCATCGGAGGCCCATCATAGACCAGACGGCGGACAAGGTCGCTCCCGTCCGGCTCCTCGCCTCCTGGTCTCTTTGATGGTACGCTGCTGTCGCATGCGGGTGACCTTCCGTCCGCTTCTGGTGGCCGCCCTCCTCCCCTTGGCGTGCGCGGGCGTCGCCCGCGGAGAGGATGCCGGGCTGCCCCGCCCGGAGCGCACCGAGCTCGGAAACGGCGTCGTGCTGATCGTGCAGGAGCAGCGCGCGAGCGACGTGGTCGCGCTCCAGCTCTGGATGCGGGTGGGCGGTCGCGACGAGGCGCCCGATGAGCTCGGCCTCTCACACTACCTCGAGCACATGCTCTTCAAAGGCACGCCGACGCGTCCGCCCGGCTCCATAGACCGGATGGTGGAAGGCGTCGGCGGGCAGGACAACGCGTTCACGTCCTACGACTTCACCCACTTCGATCTGCTCCTGCCCGCCGATCAGGCGGCGGCGGGCATCGCGCTCCTCGCCGATATCGCGGTCAACGCGAGCTTCGACCAGGCCGAGCTCGACCGAGAGCGGCTGGTCGTGCTCGACGAGATGCGCCTGACCGAGGACGACCCCGACCGGTTCCTCGCCCGGCGGATCTCCGAGGAGGCGTACCGCCCGACCCCCTACGGGCGGCCCATCCTCGGGACACCGGAGCTGATCAAGGCGCTGACGCGCGAGCAGCTCGCCCGCTACTACCACAAGCACTACGTGCCGAAGAACATGAGCCTCGTGGTCGTGGGCGCCGTCGATCCCGGGATGGTCCGGAAGGCCGCGGCCGGCGCATTCGGCCGGCTCCGGGGTCCGGATAGTCCGCGGGTGTCGATGCCGCCGCAACCGGACCCCGGCCACCGTTCCGTCGACCTGCCGCGGCCCGAGAAGCAGGCGTACCTCGGGCTCGCCTTCAAAGCGCCCGCGGTCGCGGACGCGGACGTCGCCGCGACCGATCTGCTCACGTACATCCTCGGCGACTCCCCGAGCTCCCGCCTGAACGTCGTCGTGCGCGACCGGCTGGCGCTCGTGTCGTCGATCGAGGCCGGCTACGTCACACGCCAGCACGGGGGCCTGGTCAGCGTGACGGCTCGCCTCGAGTCCGAGAACCTCGACCGCGGGGAGGCCGCGATCCTGGCCGAGATCCACCGCTTGCAGCAGGACGGGGTCAGCGAGACCGAGCGGCAGCGCGCGATTATCACCGCCGAAGCGAACTACGCCTTCGACATCGAGACCGCGGAAGGGCTGGCGCGGGACTACGGCGAGGCCGAGACGAACTGGACGCTGGCGAACGAGCTCCAGTATCTGGCGCGACTGCGCCAGACCACCGCCGCCCAGATCCGGGCCGCCGCCCGGACGTACTTCGGCGACTACGCGCGGGTGCGCTTCGTACCCGACGCGGGGGCCCGGTGAAGAGGCGCATCCTGGGCGCGCTCGCGGCTCTGGCGCTGGCGGCGCCCGTCGCCGCCGCTGAGCTGCCGGTGGTGCGCGAGCGGTTCGACAACGGCCTCACCGTGCTCGTGCGCTCGAACCCGGCGGCGCCGGTGGTCGCGGTCTCGCTGATGGTCCGGATGGGCACGCGCTGGGAGAGCGCCGCCGACGACGGCCTCTCGAACTTCGTCCAGGCCGTGATGGTGACGGGGACGACCAAGCGGAACGGCGGCGAGATCGCCGAGGCGATCACCGGTCTGGGCGGCAAGCTCTCCGCCAACGGCGACACCGACTACTCGGAGATCCGCGGCACCGCGCTCGCCCGATTCTGGCGGGAGCTGCTCGGGCTGACCGCCGAGGTCGCCCTCGAGCCGGCCCTCCTGCCCGACCAGGTCGATGCCCAGCGCGACTTCCTGCTCGCGCGGGTCCAGAAACGGCGGGACAACCCCCCGACGCACGCCTTCGACGTGTTCTTCGCGAAGCTCTATGGGATCCACCCCTACGGCCTGGCCACCCTCGGCACTCCCGAATCGCTCGCGCGGATCGATCAGGCGGCCATCGCCGCCTGGTACCGGAAGTTCTATCGTCCGGAGCGGATGGTACTGGCCATGAGCGGCCAGGTGCCGACGGCGGATGTGATGGCCGAGGCCAAGCGACTGTTCGGCGGTCTGCCCGTCACCGACGGGACCGTCGACGACACCCCGCTCGCGCCGCCGAGGCCCGCGGGGGACCGGACCGTCATCGAACAGACGGCGCAGCAAACCCAAATCCTCGTCGGCAGCCTCGCGCCGCGCGTCGCGGATCGCGACTATGCGGCGGTGAAGCTCTTGAGCACCGTCCTCGGCGGCGGCCTGGCCGGGCGGCTCTTCGTCGAGCTCAGGGACAAGCAGGCCCTCGCCTACACGGTGAGCGCGTTCTTCGACCCGATGCGCGGCCCGGGCTCCTTCCTCGTCTACATGGGGACGGCGCCCGAGAACGCGGGCCGCGCCGAAGCGGCGCTCCGGCGCGAGATCGAGCGGATCCGCGCGGAGCCGGTGAACGCCGCGGAGCTGCGCCGCGCCAAGGCCTACCTCCTGGGGACCTTCGCGATGGACCGGCGCACGAACGCGCGGCAGGCCTGGTACCTGGCGTTCTTCGAGACCGTCGGCGTGGGCTACGACTTTCCCAGCCGCTACCGCGTGGCCGTCGAGGCCGCCACCGCGGATGATCTGATGCGGGTCGCCCGGACCTATCTCCACCCGCTCACCACCGTGATCCTCGGGCCGCCACCGCGGTGAACCCGGGGGAAGGACGTCTCCGGCCGGCCGGCGGGAATCTCGGGACCGGGACGAATACGGCCCCAGGGTCGAACGTCATGAGAGTGATGATTTTTTCGCCCACACCCTAAGGAGGTTCAGGTATGCAACGGATAGGTTCGTACCGGCGGTGGGCTCCGCCCATCGCATTCCTGGCCATTCTGGCCTTCCTCGCCATCGGCCCGCGCATCGGATTCACCGATTCGTCCGGCCACCTCTGGACGGAGCGGAACGCGGCGCTGCCGGCGCCGACCATCACGGCCCCGAACTGGGTGGAGATCGTGAAGGCGGTCAAGCCGGCGGTCGTGAACGTCACGACCAAGCTCTCGGGCGAGCAGGAGCAGCCGCAGATGCCGGAGGAGTTCCGGGAGTTCTTCCGGCGCTTCGGTCCGCCGCAGGAGCACCGCCAGACGATGGGGCGTGGCTCGGGGTTCATCATCAACGGGAACGGCTACATCCTGACGAACAACCACGTCGTCGACGAAGCGACCGAGGTCAAGGTGAAGCTCGCCGACGGGCGTGAACTCACGGCCAAGGTCGTGGGCCGCGATCCGAAGACCGACATCGCGCTCCTGAAGATCGACGTGGCCGGCCTCCCGGTGATCCCGCTCGGGGACTCGAGCACCCTGCAGGTCGGGGAGCCCGTGATGGCGATCGGCAATCCGTTCGGGCTCGAGGAAACGGTAACGACCGGCATCGTCAGCGCCACCGGACGCGTGATCGGCGGCGGGCCCTACGACGACTTCATCCAGACCGATGCCTCGATCAACCCGGGCAACAGTGGGGGGCCCCTCGTCAACGCCAAGGGCGAGGCGATCGGCCTCAACTCGGCGATCTTCACGCGGACGGGGGGATCGGTCGGCATCGGGTTCGCGGTGCCGATCAACATGGCGAAGTTCGTCACCCCCCAGCTCGCCGAGCATGGCAGCGTGGTCCGGGGCTGGCTCGGCGTGACGATCCAGCCGCTCACCTCGGACCTGGCCAAGACGTTCGGCGTCTCGCGCTACGACGGCGCGCTCGTCTCGAGCGTCTTCGACAACTCGCCGGCGGCCAAGGTCGGCGTCAAGGCCGGTGACATCATCGTCGAGTACGACGGCCAGAAGATCAGCCGCACCACCGACCTCTCGAAGCTCGTCGCCGCGACCCCGGTCGGCAAGAGCGTGCCGATGCGGGTAGTCCGCGACGGCAAGCCCGTCGTCCTCACGCCGACGATCGCGCGGCTCACGGACAAGGAAGAGATCGCCGCGGCCGGCGGCGGCTCCGGGACCAAGCACGCGAAGCTCGGCCTCGCGGTCGAGCCGCTCACCCCGGAAATCGCGCGCCAGCTCGGCGTCTCGGTCGACCACGGCCTCGTGGTGCGCGAGGTCCAGGACGGCAGCCCCGCCGCCGAGGCCGGCATCCGGCCCGGCGACGTCATCACCGAGGTCGACCGCCAGCCGGTGAGCACCGTGGACGATCTCCGGCGCGTGGTCGAGAAGCGGTCGGACGGGAGGCCGACGCTCCTCCTCGTCTACCGCCAGGGCTCGGCGATCTTCCTCACGATCAGGAGCTGACCCTGCCCGCCGCGCGGGTGCGCCGGCGGGCGCCCGGCCCGTCGGCCCATCCGCGCGGCCGCCCTCCTCCCGCCGCCTGACCTGATAAAATCGCTCGCGATGAGCGCCGGCCGGCCCACCCCCGTAGAGCCCCCCTCCGAGGGCTGATGAAGGAGGTCTTCACGCCGGCCGAGCGCGCCACGCTCGCCCCGTACTTCTCCGATCTCGACGGCCCGGTCTTCGCGCTCGTCAACCTCCCCGAGGTCGTGAAGGGCGCGCTCTTCGCCCGCTACTCGCGGTCGCCGAAGTCGCTGCGACGGCTCTTCCTCGACGAGTTCGCCGGGGAGCTGGCGCGGGGCGGGGCCGGGGACGCGCCGGGGCCGCCGCCGGCGCGGGGCGTCGCGCGCGCCGAGGAGCTCTACGAGCGCGTCTTCGTCGAGTACGGCGACGACTCCGTGGCCCAGCTCGGCGGCGTGCACCTCGCCTGTGAAGGCGTGTCGAACATCGCGACCAAGGTGCTCGAGTGGGGCCGGCTCATGGCCTACCTCGAGCAGTCCACCCGCTATGTCCCCTACGACGATCAGCCCGGCGGCGGCTATCGCTACCACGTCCCCGCCGAGCTGACGGGGGAGCTGCGGGTCCGCTACGTGCGTACGCTCGACCGCGCGTTCGACACCTACAAGACGTGGCTCCCGCGGCTCCGCGAGCATTATGCGCGGGCGTTCCCGAAGGCGGCCGAGGAGTCGGACGGCGTCTACCGCGCGACGATCCGGGCCAAGGCCCTCGACACGCTGCGCGGCCTCCTGCCCGCGGCCACGACCTCCAACGTCGGCATCTACGCGACCGGCCAGGCCTACGAGCAACTCCTGCTCCGGATGCGCGCGCACCCGCTCGCCGAGGTGCGCTGGTACGCGGACGAGATGCTCCGGGAGCTGCGCACGGTCATCCCGGCATTTCTCCGCCGCGTCGACGTCCCGGCCCGCGGCGGCGCCTGGTCCGCCCACCTCGCCGAGACGCGGACGGCCACGCGCGCGGTGGCCGCCCGGCTCCTCGCCGGCGCCCACCCGGCGCCGCGCGACGAGGTCACGCTGACGGACTTCGAGCCCGACGGCGAGCTGAAGGTGGTGGCCGCCGCGCTCTACGCGACCTCGGCGCTTCCCGACGACCAGCTCCTCGAGCTGGTCCGCCGCCTGTCGCACGAGGAGCGGTGCGCCGTGCTGGCCGCCTACGTCGGGACGCGCACCAACCGGCGCCACAAACCCGGGCGCGCCTTCGAGCGGACGGCGTACCGGTTCGACATCCTGGGCGACTACGGCGCGTTCCGCGACCTCCAGCGTCACCGACTGCTGACCCTCGAGTGGCAGCCGCTGTCGCCCCGGCACGGTTACGTGACGCCGGCCGTCGTCGACGAGGCGGGGGCGCTGACCGATTGGGACCGCGTGCTGGCCGAGTCGGCCGAGCTGCACGACGGCATCATGGCCGCCGGACTCCCCGAAGTCGCACCGTACGCGGTCGCGATGGCATACCGCGTTCGCTTCTACATGCACATGAACGCGCGGGAGGCGATGCACGTGATCGAGCTGCGGACGACGCCGCAGGGCCACGCGGCCTACCGACGGATCTGCCAGCAGATGCACCGCCTGATCGCCGAGCAGGCCGGCCACCGGGCCATCGCCGAGGCGATACGCTTCGCCGACTACACCGAGGTCGCCCTCGAGCGGCTCGAGGCCGAGCGCGCCGCCGAGCGCCGCCGCCAGCGCCGGTGACCGGTCCCACCGGGGCCACTCGTGAGCTGATCGCCGCCGGCATCTTCCTCGCGACCTACTTCGTCTTCGCGGTCGGCACCCTCCCCGGCTTTCGCGTCGACCGCACCGGGGCCGCCATCATCGGCGCCGGGCTCGTCGTCGTGACCAGCGTCCTGTCGATGCCGCAGGCGGTGGCGGCGGTCGACGTGCCGACCCTGGTTCTGCTCTTCGGGATGATGATCGTCGCCGCCTATCTCGACCTCTCGGGGTTCTTCGGCCTCGTGACCGCCTGGGCCATCGGGTGGGCGCGGAGTCCCCTCGGCCTGCTGGTGGCCGTGATCGTGTCCGCCGGTCTCCTGTCGGCGTTCTTCGTGAACGACATCGTATGCCTGGTGCTGACCCCGCTCGTGATCCAGATCGTCGGCGGCCTCCGGCTGAACCCGGTGCCGTACCTGATCGCCCTCGCCACCGCGAGCAACCTCGGGAGCGTGGCGACCATCACCGGCAACCCGCAGAACATGATCATCGGAAGCCTGTCGGAGATCCCGTACCAGACGTTCCTCGCTCGGCTGGGGCCGGTGGCGGTGATCGGGCTCGGGCTCGACGTCCTCACCATCGCGTGGGTCTACCGACGGGAGCTGGCCCGGCCGCTCCCCGAGCGCCCTCGCGTCCCCCGCGTCAGGATCCACCGGGCGGTGCTGGTGAAGACTCTGATCGTCACCGGGGGGATGCTGATCGCGTTCTTCGTCGGCTTCCCGGTGGCGCTGGCGGCGCTCGGCGCCGCGGCGGTGCTGCTGGTCACCCGGCGGGTCCGGCCGACCCGCGTCTACGGCGAGATCGACTTCGGCCTGCTCGTGCTCTTCGCCGGGCTCTTCATCGTGATCGGTGCCGTCGAGGCGACCGGGCTCACGGACGACGCCCTCCGACTCGCCCGGCGCCTCTCCCTCGATCGACCGGTGGTGCTGTCGGCGGTGGCGCTGGCGCTGTCGAACCTGGTCTCGAACGTCCCCGCCGTGCTGCTCTTCAAGAGCGTGATCCCGACGTTCGCCGCCCCGCGCGAGGCATGGCTCGTGCTCGCGATGGCGTCGACCCTGGCCGGCAACCTCACCCTCGTCGGTTCCGTCGCGAACCTCATCGTCGCCGAGAGCGCGCGGGGCGGCGGCGTCACGATCACCTTCGGGGAGTATCTCCGGGTCGGCGTGCCGCTGACGCTCGCGAGCACGGCCGCCGGCCTCGTCGTGCTCGCCTGGCGCTGACGCTGTTCAGTAGCGGGACGGGGACGGCGCGGGCGTGGGCGGCTCCGCCTTCACGATGGCGCCGCAGGCGATGCGGGCGCCGGCGTTGCCGGCGGGGTCGGTCTTGAAGTCATCGGCGCTCGCATGCACGACCAGCGCGCGTCCGTCGGCATCGAAGAGCGTCGTGGGCCCGCTCCCGAGCGTGACGCCTTCGGTCACGGTCTCGAGGCGTCCCGTCCCGTCGGCATCGATGGTGATATTCGGCAGGTCGCCCGCGTGCGGCCCCTGCGGGTTCAGGAGCCCGTGTTGGCGTCCCCCGGGGTTGAAGTGACCGCCCGCCGACGCGAAGTCGGGGGGCTCGCACCGGCCGACGGCGTGGATGTGCACCGCGTGGACTCCCGGCGGCAGCCCCTTCATCTCGACGACGATGTGGACGACGTCGCCCACCTGCTCGAGCCGCGCCGTGCCCACCACCCGTCCGGTCGCGTCGCGCAACTCGGCCGTGGCCTCGGGACGGTAGCCGGTGGCGAGCCCCGCGCAGCCGGACAGCAGGACGAGCGAAGCGAGGGCGCCGACGGCGCGCAGCATCGGTGTTCTCCTTTCCGCACGATGACGGGCCGGCGTCGGGCCCGCCGCGGTCGAGTGTCCCGTCGACGGGCCGGGGAGGCGTCTCCCCGGCCCGCGGCGGACAGGCTTACGGCAGCTGATAGCCCTTCTTCCCCACCCGGATCCGGTACACACTCTTGCCCGAGGTCAGGTAGAGGAGATTCGCGTCCTCGTCTCGGCCGAAGCCGACGTTGGTCGGGAGTTCCTTGCCGGTGGAGATGTGCGCGAGCTCGCGGCCGTCGGGCGCGTACACGGTGACGCCCGGACGGTGCTCGCAGCGCTCGACCACCCAGAGGTTGCCCTCCACGTCGGCCACGAGCCCGTCGGGCCCGCTGCACGCCGGGGTGCGGTCCTTGCTGTAGTCCTTGAAGAAGCGACGGTTGCTCAACGTCCCGTCGGGGGCCAGATCGTACACGAACAGGGCATGGGTGCCCGCCAGGGTCTTCTCGCCCTCCCGCAGCGTCTGGAACTCCCACCAGCCGTTGTCGTTGCTGACGATGTACATCTTCTTCTGGTCGGGCGTCACGAGGATGCCGTTGCACTTGCCGCAGTCGGTGGCGACGCGGTGGACGGAGCCGTCGGGGTCCAGACGGTAGGCGGCGACACCGGCCTGCTCGATCGGCTCGTGGCCGAGGTAGCGCGGATCCGTGAAGTAGATGCGGCCCTTCTCGTCGATCGAGATGTCGTTGAGCGCGTTGTAGGGCCGGCCCTCGAAGAGACCGGTGAGGATCCAGCTCCGGCCGGTCCTCATGTCGGTCTTGACGAGCGCCCGCCCGCCGTAGTCGGCGCCGAGGGCGGCGATCATGTTGCCGTCACGGTCGAACTTGATGCCGTTGGACATGCCGCTCGGCGATCGGTAGATCGAGGCCTCCCCGATCTTGGGGTTGTACCGCCAGATGTTGCCGGCCTGGATGAACTTGCCCGACGGGTCCTTGCAGAACTTGGAGAAGGTGATGTCGCTCCAGTAGATCATGCCGTCGTGGCCCGCGGAGACTCCCTCCGTGAGGACGCAGCCGCCATCCCAGATCCGGTCGAGGTGGGCGCCGGCCGGGATGATGCTCGGGTCACCGGTCGGCGGCGGGAAGCCGGGATCCACGGCCAACGCGCTCGTCGTCAGCGTGAGGCCGGCCAGCAGGACGAGGGCGAAGACGACGACACTCCGGTTGAGTAGCTCCACGATTCGCATGATGCGCTCCCTCTCGGTGCAGCAGCTTGATCGCCACACCGTCGATGGTGACAGGCTCCTCGGCGGCTCGTACAGAGGATGGGATACTAGTCCCGGGCCCGATGCGAGTCAATCGGCCTCGTTCCCGGCGGGCGCCCCCGCGGTGTATTCTTGCGGGGACGGTTCGACCCTGACCCGGAGGAGGCGTCGCGCGATGCCGAAGGTCCTGGCCCGCGAGATGGTGGAGCGCTATCACCGCGAGGGCGTGCTGTTCCCGATCCCCGCCCTCTCGGCGACGGAGGTCGGGCGGTTCCGCGCCGCCTTCTTCGAGCTCGAAGCCCGGCTCGGCGGCAAGCCGTCGGCGCAACAGCTCTCCCAGACCCATCTTTACTTCCGTTGGGCCTACGATCTCGCGACCCACCCCTCGGTCCTCGACGCGGTCGAGAACATCCTGGGCCCGAACATCCTGATCTGGACGGTCTCGATCTTTCCCAAGCACGCGCACGACCCGGCCTACATCTCCTGGCACCAGGACGGCACCTACTGGGGGCTCAGCTCGACCCAGGTCACCACGGCGTGGATCGCGCTGACCGAGAGCACGGTGGAGAACGGCTGCATGCGGGTGGTGAAGGGCTCACACGCGCGGTCGATTCTTCCCCACGTCGAGACCTGGGCCCCGAACAACCTGCTGAGCCGGGGCCAGGAGGTCCAGGTGGAGGTCGCCGAGGAGGACGCGACGGACGTGGTGCTGAGGGCGGGCGAGATGTCACTGCATCACGTCAACATCATCCACGGCTCCAACCCGAACCGCTCCGACGGCCGGCGCGTGGGGTTCGCCATCCGCTTCATCACCCCCGACGTCTCCCAGGTGGGCGAGCGTCCCCAGGCCGTCCTCGCGCGCGGCCGCGACGATCATCACCATTTCGAGCTGCTTCCGAAGCCGCCTGACGGGAGCCTCGAGGACGCGATCGCGGCCCAGTCGGCGGCGGCCCGGAGGCTCCTCGACGCCTTGACGAAGACCCGCGCCGCCGGGTGAGGGACGCTCCCACGTGGAGATGGATGCGGCCGTCCTCCACGAGGTCGGCAAGCCGCTCGTCGTCGAGCGCGTTCAGATCGGGGACCTCGGGCCCCGCGACGTGCTCGTCAGGCTGGGGGCGAGCGGTCTCTGCCACACCGACCTCGAGGTGATGCGCGGGTCCCTCCCCCTGCCGCTCCCGATCGTGCTCGGCCACGAGGGCGCCGGCGTCGTGGAGGCGGTGGGCCGCGACACGACGCGGGTCCGGCCCGGCGACCGCGTCGTCTGCTCGTGGAGCCCGAACTGCGGCCAGTGCTACTACTGCGACCTCGACCAACCGGTCCTCTGCGAGCGAGTGGTCGCCGCCGTCGCCAGTGGCCATCTGCCGGACGGCGAGTCGCGCCTGCGCCTGCGTGGCGGCGCGCTCCACCACTTCTCGGTCGTATCCTCGCACGCGGAGTACTGCGTCGTGCCCGAGGCGGGCGCGGTGCCGGTGCCGGCCGAGGTGCCCTTCGACCGCGCGTGCCTGATCGGCTGCGGCGTCACGACCGGTGTCGGCGCGGTGCTCCGCTGCGCCCGGGTCGAGCCGCGCTCGAGCGTCGTCGTGATCGGCTGCGGCGCCGTCGGTCTGAACGTCCTCCAGGGTGCCCGCCTCGCCGGGGCGCGGACGATCATCGCCGTGGACCTGAGCGGGCGCCACCTCGCGATGGCGCCGGCCTTCGGTGCCACCCACACCATTCACGCGAACCGGGAAGACGTGACGGCCGCCGTCCGCGCGCTCACCGGCGGGCGCGGGGCGGACTACGCGTTCGAAGCGGCGGGCACCGAGGCGAGCCTCCAGCAGACCCTCGAGGCGGCGCGACCGGGCGCGACGGTCGTGATCCTCGGCAAGACCGCGGTCAACGCGCGGGTCTCGCTCCGCTTCGGGTCGCTCATGGGCGAGAAGCGGATCGTGCGCGCGAGTTACGGTGGCGCCCGTCCCCGCATCGACTTTCCGCGCATCGCCCAGGCGTACCTCGACGGCCGGCTCCAGCTCGACGAGCTGATCACGCACCGCCTGAGCCTCCCGGAGATCAACGCGGGCTTCGAAGGGATGGAGCGGGGCGAGGTCACGCGCGCCGTCGTCGTCTTCTGAGTCGGGGGAGGGGCGGGCTCCCCTCGTTCAAATTCGGCTTGCCAACACCGCCATCGCTAATATAAACGTTTGGCCCGCGGGTACCCCCGACCGTGCCCGCCCCCGTCTCTCGGTCTGGTGATCGGTTGGCGGCGGCGTTGCCGAACGAGGCCGGGTTCGCATGCAGCGCACATCAGCCGGAGGAGGCTGAGCCCGGAAGCGGCAGGCGTCATACATCCCTACGTTACTTAACACCAAACCAGAGGAGGATGGCCATGGAAGTCAGTCGACGGAACTTTCTCGCCGGGGTGGCGACGACGGCGGCCGTCGCCGCCACCGCCCCCCTTGCATCGGCGGCCGACAAGTTCGGCAGGGATCGCGACTGGACCGGCGAGACTCCAGTCACCTATCCGGAGCCGGCGTTCGAGGTCCATGACAAGCGCTTCAGCGGCCGGCAGGGCAACGCGACGCTGCAGCGCATCTGGCACGGCATGGGCAGCGACCGTGCCCTCTGGTGCGAGGGCCCGGTGTGGATGGGCGACTGGGGCAGCCTCATCTGGAGCGACATCCCGAACCATCGCACGCTGCGCTGGGTCGAGGACGATGGCCACGTGAGCGTGTTCCAGACCGAGTCCGGATATTCGAACGGTCACACGCGCGACAACCAGGGCCGGCTGATCGCCATGGAGCACGACACCCGCCGGGTGCGCCGCCGCGAATACGACGGCACCTGGACCGTGTTGATCGACAACTTCGACGGCAAGAAGCTCAACGCCCCCAACGATGCCGCCGTCCATGCCGATGGCTCGATCTGGTTCACTGATCCGGGCTACGGCATCCTCGGGCCGTACGAAGGGCACAAGGCCGAATTCGAGCTACCCACCCGCGTGTATCGGCTCGATCCGAGCGGTAAGGCGACGGTGATGGTCGAGTCGATGAAGCGCCCGAACGGCATCTGCTTCTCGCCCGACTTCAAGCGGGTCTACGTCGTGGATACCGGTGCGACCGACGGGCCGCAGTACCCTGCCAACATCATGGTGTTCGACGTGGTCAACAACGGGACGGGCGTGAGGGGAGGCAAGGAGTTCGCCGACTTCAGGCCGGGGTTCACGGACGGCATCCGCTGCGACACCGAGGGCAACGTCTGGTGTGGGTGGGGCTGGGGCGGAGTCGACACGAACGGCGTGCGCGTCCATGCGCCGAACGGCGATTTGCTGGCGTTTCTCCACACGCCGGAAGTCGTCGCCAACCTCTGCTTCGGCGGCACGAAGCGCAACCGGCTGTTCATGACCGGCAGCACCTCGATCTACGCGCTGTACGTGAACGCGGTCGGCGCGGCGCTGAGTTGAGTCAGGCGTAGGGAGAGCGTCGCCAATGCCCGGGCCGCCCTCGCGGCGGCCCGGGCGCGGCCTTCCCGGGGGGCGTCAGTCGCCCATGACGAGGCCGCCATCGACCTTGATCGCCTGGCCCGTCATGTAGTCCGAGTCGGCGCTGGCGAGGAAGAGGGCGAGGCCCGTGAGGTCCTCGGCGACCTCGGGGCGGCCGAGCGGGATCCCGACGGTGCGCCGCTTCCAGGCCTCGCCACGCTCCCAGCCCTCGAGCTTCGTCCATTCGGCGTCGATCTGCTTCCACATCGGCGTGTCCACCGCGCCCGGGCAGATGCAGTTGGACGTGATGCGGTGGGGGGCGAGCACCTGGGCCGCCGTCCGGCTGACGCTCACGAGGCCGGCTTTCGAGGCCGAGTAGGGGGCCAGCAGCGGCTGGCCGCCGCGGTAGGCGGCGATCGAGGCCGTGTGGACCAGCTTGCCCCTGAGCTCCGATCCCGGGATCGGCGCCTGCTTGATCATGCGTCGCGCCACCGCCTGCAACACGAAGAACGCCGCCCGCAGATTGACCCGCATGATCCGGTCCCAGTCGTCCTCGGTGATCTCGAGCAACGGCGTGACCTGGATGACACCGGCGTTGTTGAAGAGCACGTCGAGCCGGCCCCACTGCTCCCAGGCAGCGCCCACTATGCGCTCGATGTCGGCGGCGCGCGTCACGTCGGCCTGCACCGAGGTCTGGCCGAGCTCGCGGGCGAGCTTGTCGGCCCCGCCGCCGTCCAGGTCCGCCAGGAGGAGCCGCGCGCCCTCGGCGGCCAGCCGGCGCGCGCAGGCGGCGCCGATCCCCGACGCCGCCCCCGTGATGAGAATCGTCCTTCCGTCGAGTCGTCCGCTCATTGACGTGTCCGCGTCCTTTCTCCGGATTCTCCCGGCGCTCCGACATCATCCGGATGGGTCAGGCGCCGCTCATTGTACCCGGAGGTTCGTTGACAGTCGCCGGCCCTCCGCCTAGACTCCGCCCGAGTCTGCCACGAGCCCGGGGCGTGGGTCGCGCCCTCGGAGCGAATCGGGTCCGCCACGGGGAGGAGAACAGCCATGCAGCTCGCCCTCGGCCTCCTGCTCCTGCTGCTCTTCCTGGTCGGCGTCGTCGCCGTGATGCGGGGTCAGAGCCCCATCATCGTCCTGATGCTCCTCGCGATCCTGTGGGCGGCCGCGACGGGCGCGCCGCTCAAGGAGGTCCTCGGCAAGGTCATCGACGGCGGCGCGACCGCGTACGCGGGGGCGGTCATCATCATCGTCTTCGGGGCGTGGTTCGGGCAGGTCCTCGTGCAGACAGGAATCGCCGAGAGCCTCATCCGGTCCGCGGTCGAGCTGGCGGGCGATCGCCCGCTCGTCGTCGCGTGGGTCGTCTCCCTGGTCACGGGCTTCCTCTTCACCTCGCTCTACGGTGTCGGCGCCGCCATCGGTGTCGGCGTGATCGCGCTTCCCATCATGATGTCGATGGGGATCCCGCCGAAGGTCGCCGCCCCCGCCTTCACGATGGCGATCGGCGCCGGCAACTACGTGAACCTGGTCGAGTTCGGCATCTTCCAGAAGTTCTTCCCGGGCATCACGTACGAGGGGGCCTCCCTCCGGTTCTTCGTGATCGGCTTCGCCGTCTATCTGGGCATGGCGCTCGCGATGTCGGCCTGGCACCTGGCGCGCGGGGGCACCCGGCGCTTCGCCGCGGTCGCGACGCCGGCGGACCGGGCGGCCGCGTGGACGCGCGTCCCGCGGTACGCGTACCTGGCGCCCGCGATCCCGCTCGCGGCCGTCGCCTTCCTCAAGTGGCCGATGATTCCGGCGTTCCTGCTCGGCATCCTCTTCGCCCTCCTGGCGACCCGCCGGGGCCGGAGCCTCAAAAGCGCGATCGACCTCTTCCACAAGGCCTTCTACGACGCGTTCCCGGACATCGCCACCATCGCCGCCCTCTGGATCATCTGCGGGATGCTGATCGTGGCGGGCCAGCTTCCCCACGTCCAGCAGGCACTCCAGCCCATCTTCCAGCCGGTCCTGCCGAAGACGCCGCTCCAGGCGGCGATCTTCTTCTCCGTCCTCGCCCCGCTCGCGATCTATCGGGGACCCTTCGCGGTGGTCGGCACCGGTGCCGCGCTACTCTCGATCATGCTGCAGTCGCAGTTCCTCGCGGTCCCCTACCTCTACGCGATCTGGCGGGGGCCGCTGTGCCTGCAGGGGAGCCAGGATCCCACGAACTCGTGGACGCTCTGGACCCTCGGGTTCACGAAGGTGACGCACAGGGACTTCCTCAGGACGGCGCTGCCGTTCGGCTGGCTCATGGTGGTGATCAACGCCTTCATCGCTTACTTCATGCTCGGGCGGTGAGCCGTCGGTGAAGGTCCGGATCGGCATCGACGTCGGCGGCACCTTCACCAAGGCGGTCGTCCTCGACGACGCGACCCACGAGATCCTGGGGAAGGCGGCGGTCCTGACGACGCACGACGCGCCCGAGGGGGTGGCCCGGGGGGTGGTCGAGGTGCTGCGGCGCTCGCTCGCGGGGTTCGGCGTCGATCCCGGCGCTGTCGTCTTCCTCGCCCACAGCACGACCCAGGCGACGAATGCGCTGCTCGAGGGCGACGTGGCCCCGGTCGGGATCCTCGGCATGGGGACCGGCGCGCTGGAAGGCTTCCTCGCCCGCCGGGGAACGGCCGTGGAGGCACTCGAGCTCGGCCCCGGCCGCCGCCTCCAGACCTTCCACGCGTTCCTCGACCGGAGCGCCGCATCGGCGGACGGCGTCCGCGCGGCGATCGGGGGGCTCCTGCGGCAGGGAGCGAAGGTGATCGTGGCGAGCGAGGCCTTCGGTGTCGACGACGCCGAGTCCGAGCGCCAGGTCCTCCAGGCCGCCGCCGACCTGGGGGTGCCGGCCACCGCGGGCCATGAGATCTCCAAGCTCTACGGCCTCACCGTCAGAACCCGGAGCGCCGTCGTCAACGCGAGCATCCTGCCCAGGATGATGGAGACGGCCGATATGACGGAGTCGAGCATCCGGGCGGCCGGGATCACGGCACCGCTGATGATCATGCGCGGCGATGGCGGTGTCATGGACGCCGCGGAGATGCGCCGGCGGCCGATCCTCACGATGCTCTCGGGCCCGGCGGCGAGCGTGGCCGGCGCGCTCATGCACCTGCGGGTCTCGGACGGCATCTTCTTCGAAGTCGGCGGAACCAGCACGAACATCGGCGTCATCCGTCACGGCCGGCCGACGCTCAAGTATGTCGAGCTCGGAGGCCACCGGACCAACATCCACTCGCTCGACGTCCGCGTCCTCGGAATCGCGGGGGGAAGCCTCGTCCGCGTGGCGGGTCGGGAGATCGTGGACGTGGGGCCGCGGAGCGCCCACATCGCCGGACTGCCGTACTCGGCCTTCGCCGACCTCGGGGAGCTCCGGGACCCGGAGCTGGTGCTCCTGCGCCCGCGCCCGGGTGACCCCGACGACTATGTGGCCGTGCGGGCGGGGAGGAAGCTCTTCGCCCTCACCACGACGTGCGCCGCGAACGCCCTCGGGCTGACCGGTCCCGGCGCGTACGCCCACGGGAGCCCCGAGAGCGCGCGCCGGGCCCTGACGCCGCTGGCGGCCCGCCTCGAGGTGTCCGTCGACACCGCCGCCGAGCGCGTGCTGGAGACGGCGGCGCGGAAGGTGATCCCGCTCGTGGAGACGCTGGTCCGCGAGTACGGGCTCGACCGGAGCCAGGTCGTGCTCGTCGGTGGGGGGGGCGGCGCGGCCGCCCTGATCCCGTTCACCGCGCGGCGCCTCGGCCTGCCGTACCGGATCGCCGAGCACGCGGAGGTGATCTCGTCCATCGGCGTCGCGCTCGCGATGGTCCAGGACGTGGTCGAGCGTGTCGTTCCCAATCCGCAGCCGGCGGACCTGGCCGCGATCAAGCAGGAGGCGCGGGCGAGCGTGCTGAGGCTCGGTGCCCAGCCCGAGACGGTGGAGGTCTACGTCGACGTCGATGCGCCGCGGCAGCGCGTGCGCGCCACCGCGGTCGGGGCGACCGAGTTGCGAGCGCGGGACCTCCGGGAGGCGATCTCCGAGGAGCAGGCGCGCACCGTCGCCGCCGGCTCGCTCGGAGCGGGTCACTCGGCGCCGGCGCTGGCCGCACGCACGAGCGGCCTCTACGTCTTCACGGCAACGCGGCGGGAGCGGTGGCTCACGCTCTTCACACGCACCCGGCGGCCGATCCGTGTCGTCGACCGCTCGGGCTTCATCAAGCTCCAGAAGGGTGGTGGCGTGACGCGGCAGGGGAAGGCGGGC
>Ga0070699_100002402_pt1 | contig 16802 bp, 9 predicted proteins | sample KBSK1503metaG_FD_65473 | JGI IMG/M metagenome (GOLD analysis project Ga0070699, IMG submission 65473) | Corn, switchgrass and miscanthus rhizosphere microbial communities from Kellogg Biological Station, Michigan, USA - KBS K1-50-3 metaG | ecosystem: Host-associated > Plants > Roots >... | reverse complement strand
GTCCAGCAAGTTTTCATGAGTGAGCACCACGCCGCGGGGTTTATATCTTGGACCAGACGTGTAAAGTATTACCGCCGGTGTTTCGGGTTGGGCGCGGTGCGGATTCCAGTCATCTGCGAGCGTGAGAGTGTCGGTGGTGTGGATCTCAAGCGAGCGCAACTCAGGCGCGTGTTCAGTCCAAAGCGCAATCGACGGCAGCAGAATCGACGTAGTCAATAGCACCTGCGGCTGCGCATCGGCGAGAACTCCACGCAGCAACGGCAACGTTCTATTGAGGCGGGTCGGATCAGGCACCGGCAACGGCACCGGAATCAATCCCGCGTAAATACAACCAAAAAATGCCGCCGGAAAGTCTATGCCCGCCTGATAAATCAACAACACTCTCGCACCCGGCGCAAATCGAGCCTGGAGCATCGACGCGATCGAACGCGCCTGCTGGTCCAACTCCGCATAACTCAGCCGCACACTTTCCCTATCGTCCTCGCCAAGCGATGAGAACGCGGGTTTATTCGAAAGCTTGCGAGCTGGCGATCTCAGGATCTCTATCAGGCTCATTTTGAGAGTGATGTCTCACGCAAAGCCGCAAAGAAAGACGCTAAGACGCAAAGAAAACTTGGCGACTTTGCGTCTTTCTTTGCGCCTTTGCGTGAAACTGCCTTCCAACTAGTCGTAGCTGAAATTCCAAAAGCTCATGAGGAGAAACACGAGCGCCATCCCCAGCAGCACCGCAATCTCCGTGAGCACCGCGCCGGCCGACTGACCGCGAATGATGATTGCGTGAAAGCCGTCCATGGCCCACGCGCTCGGCAGGATGTGACCAAGAATATTCATCCAGCGCGGCACGATATCCAGCGGCCACCACGCGCCACCGAGTGCTGAAAACGCCATCACGGCCATGCTCGCGAGGGCGTTCGCCTGTTGCGCCGTGCGCACAAGCGTCGCCAGCAGTATTCCCAAACTGGTGTTGACCAGACCGAAACTGAGCACCATCAAAATCAGCGCGCTTGGCGATTGACCCCAGCTCACCCCGAACATAACGATGCCCGCCAGAATCAACACCGTCATCTGAAATATGCCGAGCACAAAGATGCCGAGCAATTTGCCAAGCAGGAAACTGTTTTTGCTCATCGGCATGATCATCAAACGTCGCAGTGTGCCGAGTTGTCGTTCATAGATGACGACGTTCGTGCCCGCCACCATGAACAACATCGCGAACATAACCAGCATGCCGGGCGAGCTCTGTTCGGCGCCCGATGGCGTTCGATTGAGTGTAGCGTTCGAGAGGGTGGCTTGTTCTGTGCGGATCGTCGGTGCTTGAGACGGAGAGTGAAGGCTGTCGATTGCGGCGCGCACTGACTGTTCGGCGACGAGTGCGCGTGGTCCAGCGCCTGGGCCAGTGTGAAAGTCCAGCGCCGGAGTAGTCTTTTGGTCGATCGATGCACTGAAGTTGGCGGGAATAATGAGCGCGGCCAGCGCTTTGTCTCTTTTGACTTCCGGTAACGCGCGCGATCGATCGGTGACTGTTACCTTCCACAAATTTTGAGATTGCAGTTGTGCGATGAGGTTGCGTCCCTGCTCACCCTGATCCTCGTTCACCACGTTTATTTTCTGACCGGCTGAGGTGCCCACGCCGAAGTTCGCCTGGCCCATCAACGCGGTGAAGATGATCGGCATGAGAAACGAGAAGAAAAGCACGCTGCGCTGACCCATGATCAGCTTGATGTGCAGAATCGCGATATCTACAACTCTTCTCAAGTCAATTCACCTCGTGATCCGGCGTTGAAACTGCCAAAAAGAGAGCGCAAAAAAGATCGCGGCGAGAATCAATAGCACCGCCGCGTTCAGGGCGATGTCTTTCAAGCCCAGGCCGCGCATCGTTAAGTTTGCGAATCCTTCAAGCCCCCAGCGATTGATCGTCATGCGACTGAACACGTCGAGCCACGGTGGTAAACGATCCGGAGGAAAGAAGTTGCCACCCAGTCCGGCCGAAACGATCGCGATGCCGCCGCCGATCACTTCGGCCTGATTAACGTCTTTTGAGAAAGCCGCGATCACCGCGCCCAATCCCGAAGCCGACACCACGACTGCGATGACCATCAGCAGCAGTCCGGCGATTGAAGTGCCCCACTTCAGGTTGAAGATCAGGCGCGACGCGATCACCAGCACCGCAAATTGCAGGATGCCGGTGAGATAAGAGCCGCCGAGTTTGCCTAAAAGAATTTGGCTGGTGCTGGTCGGCGTGCGGATAAGACGGCCGAGTGTGCCCGTTTCGCGTTCGCTGATGATCGCGCGCGGCGCGTCAAACATCGTGAACATCAGGAAGAAGATCGCCATGCTCGGCGCGAAAAACGCGAGCGAGTTACTGTTGCCGCTGGGATTGCTCGCACGCTCGACGTTGAGCTTCGCCTCGAACGCCGGGCCGGGGTTGAGACGCGTGGACGCGCGCGCGAGCAGGTTGCGCAGCATGATGCTGTCGTCGCTCGCGTTGTCGGCCACGTAAAGTTGCAGCTCAGTTGGCCGCTGTGTGAAGCCCTGCGGGACATGGACCACGGCAAAAGCGCTGCCCTGGTCCACCGCTCGACGAGCTGCGGCAAGATCGTCTGAGGTTCCGAGTTTGATCAAACTCGCGAGATTGTCGGAGGCGACGATGTTCGTCAGTGCGGCATCGATGCGGCTGTGATCCTGATCGACGATGATTACCTGCCGCTCGGTCGGTGGCGCGCCATTGAAGACTTTGCTCAACGCCGCTCCCATGATCGCTGACACGATCAACGGCGCGAGTAACATCAACACGAGTCCATTACGATCGCGTAATCTGATCAGCGTGTCTTGCCAGGCTATAGTCCAAACTTTCATTTTCTTTTTTAGCCACAAAAAGGCGCAAAAAGCACAAAATGATTAGTGAGAGGGCGGAGTCAAGGAGAAATCTTTATGTGCCTTATGTGTGCCTTATGCGCCTTCTTGTGGTCCCTTTTTGTGGCGATCAATCTCGTAAAGCGCGGCCGGTCAGGTGAAGGAAGACCGATTCCAGGTTGGGCTCTTGTATCTGCAGGCTCTTGATCTTCACACCGTCGTTGTTGGTCCAGTTGACGATATTCGGCAGCATCGCCTTCGCGTTGTGGACCTGCAACACGAGATACTCATCTTCCATCGCGATGTGGTTGACGCCCGGCACTTTCGCCAACTCCTCCATATCCTTTTCGGCGCCGTTACTCGAAGTTAAGAGAATCTTGATCGTTTCGTCTTCACCGATCATCTGCCGCAACTGCGTTGCGCTTCCGAGTGCAATCAAGTCGCCGTGATCGATGATCCCGATGCGATCGCTCAACTCTTCGGCCTCCTCCATGTAGTGCGTCGTGTGCAGTAACGTCAGGCCCAGACGATTGAGTTCTTTGATTGTGTCGAGGATGCGACGGCGGCTCTGTGGATCGATGCCCACCGTCGGTTCATCCATCAGCAGCACTTTCGGTTCGTGTAACAGACCGGCCGCGATGTTCAGGCGCCGCTTCATGCCGCCTGAGTACACCTCAACCTTGTCGTCCATTCGATCGCGAAGCTCGACGATGTCGATAACTGTGTCGATTCGTTCCTTGAGACGCTGGCCACTGAGGCCGTACATCTTTCCCCAAAACGTGAGATTCTCCCGCGCAGTGATCTCCCGGTAGAGTGCGATCTCATCCGGCACCACGCCGAGAAGCTGTTTCGCTTTGACTGACTCGGTCTTGATCGAATGTCCGCCAATCAGAACATCTCCTCGCGTTGGACCAAGCAGCCCGCTCATCATCGAGATGATGGTGGTTTTGCCGGCGCCGTTCGGTCCCAGCAGGCTGAAGATCTCACCCTGCTCGATATCGAGGGAAACATCGTTGACTGCCACCACGCCAGTCGGCGGTTTGTAATGCTTGTGCAGGTTTATTGCTCGAACTATGGCACTCATTTGCTAAGTCCTTCGTAGGCGGGGTGGCCGTCTCGCTCGTACCAGGAGTCGGCGGGGAATGAACTGATGGGTGTTCCTTTACCTTCTTGCAACGCTAGATCTCGGGTGAATTTTCCGACTGCCAGATCGAGTATGCCGAGTCCGAACGGACTGAAAACGGCGATGCTGCGATCGTCTCTGCGCGCGGGTGCGTTACCCAACAGGATGTCAGGCAGCGCACACCTGATGAAGGTTCGGTTTCCGACTTGTTGTTCGGTCAGGTGTAGAGACGTATTCGCGCGGCAAACGTGGTCCACGTCGTCGGCGATGTTATCGCTGGCCAGGATGACTTCCGGCGTTAGATCGCGCAGCGAGACATGCAGGATAGTGCTGCCGGGCGCGCACTTTGAGAGGTCGGAAACGTGCGGCTTGATCGCAGTGGTCGCAAAGGTGATCAACGACGCGCTTTCCAGCACTGCATCGATACTGTCCAGCACTTCGATTTCAACCGGTGCGACGCGTGACCGGCAACTATGTTTGAAGACCTCCGCGCGTTCGTGATCGAGGTCGAAGATAAACATCTCTTCGATCTCCGGAAACGTAAACAGCAGAAAGCGGACGACTTCAAAGTTTATTGGACCACAACCGATAACGCCGAGACGATTCGTCTGCTTGCCGGCTTGCAGTTGGCGAGCGGCGAGTGCGGCGCTGGCCGCGGTGCGTTTGGCATTGATGCGCGACGCTTCGAGGATCGCTTCGAGTCTGCCGCTTAACGGCGAGTTAAGGATGACGAGTGCGGAGGCTCGGTCCATCCCCCGATCCAGATTCCCGGGAAACGATGACACCCATTTAAGACCGCAAACTTCAAACGAGCCGCCCAGGTACGCAGGCAGCGCGATGATGCGATTTCGCTGGTCCTCTGGAAATCCCAGGAAACTCGAGTGAGGCAACGAGCTCGCGCCACTCGCGTGGGTTACGTACGCCTCGCTCACTACTTCCATTAACTGGCCTTCACGGCCGTGTAGCAATGAAGCGACTTCATTGCCCGTCAGAATTAAAACGTCGTTATGCAAATTGAACCTCCACAGTTTCCTCCCATAGATGAGCAACGGTGCCGAACATCTTCGTTACCCAGGCGTCTGAATAGATCGTGTCGAGGTAGCGCTCGCCTCGATCCGCAAGAATGGCCACGCACACAGATCCGGGAGCAATGCTGGTTTTAACTTGATCGACAGCCATGATCACGGCGCCGGACGAACCACCGGCGAGAATGGCTTCGGTTCTGGCGAGTCGCCGGCAACCCACGACACAATCGAGATCTGAAACGTAAATACAGCTGTCGGCGAGATTCGGTTGAAACAGTTCCGGACGAAGCGAGGCGCCGTGACCAGGGATCAGGCGCGGCGCTTTAGGCTGGCCGAAGATCACGCTGCCGAGTGCGTCAACCGCGAAGATCTTCGTCGGCAAGTTGTTTTCGTGTGCGTATTCGGCGCAGCCGCGCATAGTGCCGCAGGTGCTGGTAGCACAAAACAAATAGTCAATCTTGCCGTTGAATGCCGACACGATCTCGCTCATTGTTTGTCGATGAGCGTGCGGATTGTGAAGATTTGAATACTGATCGGGCCAGAAACTGTTTTCGATTTTCAGCAGTAAATACCGCACGCGATCGATGCGGGCCTGGAGAAACTCACCACTCTCCGGATCCGGTTCCGTGACCACATCCACTTCCGCTCCATAAGCCTTGATGAGTCGCAGATTTTGCGTGGTGGCCTTGGGATCGACGACGCAAATGAACTTCAGTCCGAAGTAGGAACAAGCCTGGGCCAATCCGATACCCATATTTCCGGAGCTGGATTCAATAATTACTGTGTCCTGCTGGATGACGCCGGCTTCAAGGCCTTGCTTGATGATGTTCAAAGCGGGCCTGTCTTTCATGCTTCCGCCGGGATTGAGCGCCTCCAGCTTTCCATAGAGTTGGAAATCGATATCTTTGAAGATACGGTTCAGGGGCACTATCGGAGTATTGCCAATAGCAGTTAAAACGCCTTCGGTTAACATTGCAGAGGACCTTTTGTGGCGCAGTGGATCGAAGAAACCGACGTGGGGTGCGTGGTTTCAGATCGTCTTTGACTGAAAATGGATCTGGAGCAGCGAGTTGCTATCGAGTAGCAATAAGCTGAAGGCTGAAGTTAAGAGCTTTGCAGAGCGGAGAAGTGAAGAGGGACAGAGCTACCGCACTTCGCGCCAGGCATAATGCTCAACGACGCGAGACTTTTAGTTTAAGGCTAATCTGGGGCTCCGTCAGGTTTGCGGCACTCTACCCCAGCAAGAACTACCTGTCAATAGGAAAGCGTTACTCCATACGCGATCGAATTTCTTGTACCTTTATGCATTTTTTGGCAGTATGCAAGCCTAACTCCGGCCCACATCGATCGTCGAGGCCGTTAAACCTTACGGAGAATTACCTTGCTCAAAAAAATTAGACTCCCACTACTCTTTTGCGTTTGCATAAGCGCTGCCGGCATTGTTTCAGCTCAGAACTGTAACCCTCCGGCCATTACTGCAAACTCACAGATCTACAACATCTTTTCTCCCGAACAGGAGATGATTCTTGGCGATCTGAATCGTCAACAGATGGCCGGCGATCTTCGCTTCATGCAGGACGAAGAGCTGCTGGTCTACGTCAGGCAAATTGGTGAGCGGTTGGTTCGTCACCTCCCGCCTACTGGACTCAAGTTTCAGTTTTTCATCATCGACATCCCAACGGCGAACGCCTTCAACACACCCGGCGGCTACGTTTTTCTTTCACGAAAACTGATCGCATTCACGAAGACCGAAGACGAGTTAGCCGGTGTGATGGCCCATGAGCTCGGGCATGCTACGGTTCATCACTCCGCCGGTGACATGTCGCAACTCTTCAAAAAGATCCTTAACGTTACGCAACTCGGCGATCGCAAAGACGTAACTGAAAAGTTCAACCTGCTTCTGGAAAGAGCACGAACGAAGAGCGTGTCGCAGAGTTCAGATCACGAGTCGGATCAACAGCTCGAAGCCGATCGCATCGGGCTGTTCGCAATGGTTGCGGCTGGTTACGATCCAAACGCATTCTCAGACTTCTTTTCCCGGCTGGTGGAGGAGAAAGCGAAGTCAGGAAACTGGTTCACGAACGTTTTTGGAGGTTCAAATCCGACGCAGAAACGCCTGCGTGAGATGATCAAAGTCACCGAAGAACTTCCCGTTCCCTGCCGTGAAAATCGCGCAGCGAATGCCTCGGAACAGTATCTGAAATGGCAAGCTGACGTCGTGTCTTTTCGACAAAGCCACATTGCCGAAAACCTCCCCGGCCTGCTCTGGAAGAAAGAGCTCTCGCCCCAACTCAAAAGCGACATCTCGCATTTTGCGATCAGCAATGACGGAACTTACTTCCTCGCACAGGACGACTTCGCGATTACGGTAGTGAAACGTGACCCCTTGAAGATCCTTTTCCAGATAACGACGACTGATGCACGTCCCGCTTCGTTTACACCCGACGGATTGTTTGTGGTGTTTGGTACTGAGGGCCTGCGCTTTGAAAAGTGGAGCATCGCCGATGCGAAACCGGTTGAGGTCCGCGAGCTCGTTGTCAGGCGCGACTGTTGGGAGCACGAGTTTTCACCAGATGGTAAGTACCTCGCCTGTGTTGACTACGAGTTAGGTTTGAACGTGCTGGAGACGCAATCCGGCAAGAGAGTTTGGGAGAAAAAAGAGTTCAGCACCTTGAATGTTTTGGAGTACATCGGTTGGATTGGCGCCGAAGCCGAACCGGACGATTACTCAAAATACAACAACTTCTTCAATCTGGAGTTCTCTCCTGATTCACGTTATCTACTCGCCAGCCGGTCCAACAAGTTTCGGTTCCGATTCATAATCAACGCGATGACGGCGGATCAGACTGAAGACTCATTGCTGGCTCTGGATCTTTCAACGCTTAAACCGGTGTCGACGGGTGGCGACTTGAAAAAGGCGACGCGCCGGCCATTCATTTTCGTCAGTCCCGACAAAATACTGGCGATGATGCCCGCGAATCTCGAAGGCGGTGGAATATTTTCGTTCCCGCAAGGCAAAAGACTTGCGAAATTCCCGCTGTCCGCTGATGAGCTGAAGCTAACCGGAAATCCCAATTACGTAGTTATCAAGCCACTTGCGAATGCCCAGATGGGCATCTTTGACGTGACGAAGGGAACCATTGTCAGTGGCATGAACAAAGCCGACGTTACGCTTTGGAACGACTTGATGTTTTGGGAACTGGCGTCGGGCAGTGTCTCGATCTCGAAGGTGAACTACAACGAGAGCGACAAAGTTCTTCATTCGACTCCGATCGGAACGATCGACATTCCGGTCGGGTCGATGAGCCGGCTGTACGCAGCAAGTGTTTCTGACGACATGCATTGGCTGGCTGCATCGTCCAAAACGCGCGGTGCGATGTGGGATTTGAGTTCCGGCGAACGAAAAGTGCACGTGCGAGGGTTTCGCGGCGCCATCGTTGCCGCGGATGGCGCAGCGATTGGTGATTTCCCGAAACTTGACCCGGTAAATCACAGTCTTGTTTGGCTCAGTGCACCTACCAACCAGGTGACTCCGTTGCGAGAGATCCCTGAAAAAGGGTCGCGGCAATATGGTCGCTTCGTCATGGTTCGCCAAAGTCTCAAGCCGCCAAAAAACGACAAAGAAAAAGAGAAAGCAAAAGAGGGCAATGCCGGTGTCTCTAGCGACGAAATTGACGACGAATCATTAATGCGTGAGGTCAAATTCGAATTGCGAGACATCATCAACGACAAGGTTATTTGGGCTAGAGAATTCAAGAAGGAAGCGCCGCGTTTCTTCTTCGACGATTACTCGGGGCGCCTGATTTTCTATTGGGATTTGGGTAGCGAGGCTGGTAAGGCAAGACTGAAGGAGGATCCTGCCCTTGTAGAACGCTCCCGCCAGATGGGAAATAAGGACGACGACTACCTGGTTGAAGTTTACGACGCCTTTGCGAGTAAGTCTGTCGGGGTGCTATTGCTGGAGACGGGCAAGGGTTCATTTGATATCGAGTCGGGCTTTTCAGAAGGCGACTGGCTGGTGTTGCGCGACGACAACAACCGCGTGCTCGTTTATTCGATTAAAACGGGTGAGCTGCGCCATAGATTCTTCGGCGCGCACGCGGCGATGAATCCGAGCGGTAACCAGGTAATCGTGGAAAACTATCCCGGCGAACTTACTTTGTATGATCTGAACACGGGCAATACGCAGGCGCGTCTTCGCTTCAAGACCAGCACCGCGTTCGTTCGTTTCAGTTTGGACGGCAAGAAAATGTTTGTCCTGACGGCCGGTCAGGTTGCGCACGCGTTTGACGTCACTCGGCTGGTGGAGAAGCAGTGAATGACGCGGTTGCTTGACTGAATCGGAAACGCTAGGCTAGTCTGCAAGTCTGCCTGGGGCCGTAGCTCAGCTGGGAGAGCGCATGACTGGCAGTCATGAGGTCAGGGGTTCGATCCCCCTCGGCTCCACCAAATCATTTCAACGACTTACAGCAACTATCACGCTAGTCTTCCGTTCGGCTCCTCATAAGTCCTCATACACAAGAGTTCCTCGGCTCTATTCCGACTGCGATATCAATTCGCTCAAGATCATCTCAGCGAGTTTGGCGGTCTTCTTCGATCATTTCAATCCAAAGCTTTAAAGTCAGATCTTCTCGTTCTGGATTGCCAAGATCCGGTCGCAGTTCCTTTTGATATCGTTCTTGAAGCACATTGAGATCTAAAGGAATAGTTCGCGCGAGATGTTTTACGTCATCTCTGTCGCGTTGCGTGTTGCGTTCGAGTTTTGAGAGTGCAAGGTTGTATGGATCAAGAGCAAATAGGCGCAGGTGCTTGAGAGTTCCGGGAAACATCTCCTTCAACCGATCCTCATAGTTGAGAGGCACTGTCGCTACGCCAACGACTTGTAGATAGACCTTATATTTCTTGTGAAGTATGGATCCTTCACCGGCTAAGGTTAAAACTGATTCGGTTTCAGAATTCGCCCCGATCGGTAGAACGTCCACATCCGCGGTCGGCCGATCTAACCCGTAAAGGATTGTCAATACAAAAGCACCTAAACAGTGCAAGGTCATTTCTTCCTTGAGGTGCCTATCTATCTCAGCGAAGAAGGAATGCCACGGCTCTGGGATAGGATCAGAAGGCATGGCTCAAGTGCTTTGGCGAAAGATCTGTTAAGACCCGCCAGTATTTGGCTTCGTCGGGTCGATTTTCGTGGAGCCAACGTTTCTCTACCTGAGTTAGTGAGTCGTTACACAAAGTATCTTCAAAGAATAGTCGTGATCGTTCCAAGACGCTCTCTTGTTCACGCAAAAGTGCCGCCTTTTTTGTCTCTCCACGCTTCTCCGCGAGTTCACGTGCCAAGCAAGTAACTAAGCCGAGCTTATTCTGGAGGTCTCTCACTTTGGCTACTTTTATGAGTGACTCCCAATCAAGATCAGGATATGTGAGTAGTAGCCAGGGCAAAGCCTCAGCTACACGACTTTCAAGACACTTCGTACTTAATGCTGAAAGCAAGACCTCTCCAGGGTTCTTCTTGCGTTTTGCTTTTAGATATGCGAACCCGGGATATCCGAGAGCTGCAAGGTCCATAGCGAGAGTGTTCGCATCCGTGGGTTGTACGCGTTCCCAGCTTTTGTCGACCGGCAGAGTTGCCGCAGACAAGCCAAATGCAGCGGCAGCTTTGCGAGCCAGTTTCTCGGGCACTCGTCGCAATCCCTTCTCCATCAGAGAGAGGTAGGGCTGAGACACGCTAAGCCTTCTCGCGGCCTCCTCCTGAGTCCAGCGTTTTTGTTCTCTACCTGATTTAAGATCCTTTCCAGTCATATCAACTCTCAATCCGCAATGGTATTACACAAATTGTAATATCTCAAGCATCATGCCTTGCGGGGAGGGCCTCGCTGAACGAGGCCCTCTGAGATCCGTCGCTGGTCCCACCACTCACTTGAACCGGAAGTTCGCGCGGTGGACCGAGCCGTCGTTCAATTCGACTACCAGCTGCCGACAAGTGCCAGCCCAGGATTGATCGGTCTTCCACACGTAGATATATCGATCCGTGGTGGGATCGTAACTGAGGCTACTGCCGCCTGCCGTCACCGTTTCAGTCAGATCACTTGCGGGGTCGCTCGAATTGCACGCAACCGGTCCTGACGAAGGTGAGCCCACTGCAAATATTCCCAACCCTTTGTTTCCACTCAAGCTGAACTTCACCGGTATGGCTCTTCCAGCTTGAACGACGTTGAAGACTGGCAGGTTATCAACCGGCTGGAAGAAACCGGCAAAGTCGTACTGCACGATCACTTTGAACGTACACGTGGCTGGAGTAGTGGTGCCGTCATCAGCCGACGCGTGTACTGTGGTTGTGCCAATCGGAAATACAGAACCCGAGGCAGGACTACTCGTTACATTAACACTCGACGAACAACCATCAGTCGCGGTCACTGCCGGATAGTTAACCACCATCGAAGTCGCAGTTGAATTCAAGGGAAGATTAACCACGACGTCAGCCGGGCAGGTGATGACAGGCGAGGTCGTGTCAACGATGTTCACTACTACATCGTCGGTATCAGATCCGCCGCCGGTATCTGTAACAGTTAGAGTGATTGTGTGTGAGCCTTTGGGTAGCGACACCATTAACGTCGAGCCGGTACCGAGGGAAGTAGCACCCTCAGTCCATGAATACGAGTTGATACTGCCGGTGCCTGCTGCTGAAGCGGCCCCGTCAAGCGTGACTGACGTCGTTGCGCCGGCACACTCAACTGTTTGATCAGTACCTGCATTCGCAACCGGCGCGGCGCCGGCAACGCCAAACTTTTGCACGCGATCGTTGCCCGTATCCGCTACATAATAGTTGCCGCTGGAATCTGCTCCCACATCCTGTGGTCCAGAAAACTCTCCGTTGCCGGTTCCGCTCATCCCGCAACTCGAAATGAACGTGCCGGTCGGTGAAAACTTCTGAATGCGATTGTTGTTTGTATCGGCAACGTAGACATCGCCTAAACCATCGACTGACACTCCCCACGGCGTATCAAACTGTCCGTCGCCAGTGCCATTCGTTCCCCATTTAGTTACGAACGTACCACTCGTGTTGAATTTCTGAACGCGATGATTGCCGGTGTCAGCTATGTAGATATTGTCTGTGGCATCAATGGCGATTCCTTCCGGCGCGCTGAACTGACCATTACCAGTACCGCTGCTGCCCCAACTCATGATGAAACTTCCGCCGGAAGTAAATTTTTCAACCCGATGGTTACCGAGGTCTGTAACGTAAACATTGCCGGCCGAATCAACCGCGACGCCTCCGGCCCCGTTTAAGAATTGACCATTACCGCTGCCTGCCGTGCCCCACCCTAGTTGGAAAACACCGCTGGCATTAAATTTCTGTACTATCCCACTCGTTCGTTCCGAGAATCCATCGCTCACGTAAATATCGCCGGTGGTCCGATCAACTGCGACGCCGGAAGGCGCGACAACCGAGCCGAAGCTGCTGCCTCCCGTAGCGAACTTAAACTGGAAGACACCACTCGAATTAAATTTCTGAACGCGATTGTTTTGATCGGCGACAAAAACATTGTCTGATGGATCAGTCGCGATAGCCCTCGGCGTGATCACTTGCCCATCGCCGGATCCGATGGATGCCAATATCGAAAGGAAGTTACATGACGCTGACGCGGCGCTGGTCCACAGCAACGACGCGACAACCAGCGGCACTAAGAGAAGTAGCCAGTGGTAATTCCTGTTTCGTGAAACAACCGAGATTTTTATTTGAGGCGCAGGGGATTTGAGTGACTTCATTTGGGTGTCCTTCCAGTTTTGAAGATCGGGTTAGGGCGCGAGACGGCATTGCCGGCTGCGTAAAATGGATAGCTCTAGTTTTGATTCCCGGGATCGCGGAATTCATGCGCGCGGGATTGGCGCAATTCGGTCTGTCGGGGGAAACTGGCCGGAATCGAGCGTTGACGTGCGGGGAAGATAAGGCGGGTTAGTTTCGTTGTCAATAGTTTGCCCGGTTCACTTCTTGCCGGAGCCGTTCAAATTCTTCAGCAGATTTTCCACGGCCGCGAAGTCTATGGGCTTGACGATGTGGTAATCGAAGCCGGCTTCGTAGGAACGGCGGCGATCTTCTTCCTGGCCCCAGCCGGTCAACGCTACCAGCACAGCGCCGTTGCATTCCGGCTCGTTGCGAATCAGGCGTGCGGCGTCGTAGCCGTTCATATGCGGCATGCCGAGATCCATGAATACGAGCTCGGGCTGCGAGCGTTTCGCGGTCTCAAACGCCTCGAGTCCATCGTGAACGCAAACGACCTGATGCCCCAACAGCTCCAGCATCATCGCGAGACTATCCGCTGAATCTCGATTGTCGTCAGCCACCAGTATCCGACGCGCTGAAGTCGCTTGCTCGACCGGCTTGCCATCAAACTCAGTTTGCGTAGCAGCCTTTGAAACGATCACGAGCGGCAGACGCACGATGAACTCAGTGCCTTTCCCTGGTCCATCACTGCGCACTTCAACACTCCCACCATGCATCTGCACGAGTTGCCGCACCAATGTCAGACCGATTCCCAGCCCGCCCTGCGAACGTTCGAGCGAGCGATCGACCTGCATGAACATGTCGAAGACGTTGGGCAACTTGTCTGCCGGAATTCCAATACCGGTATCACGTACGCTGACGAGGATCTCATCACCCACCTGCTCCGCTTGAAACCAGATCTGACTGCCTTTCTCACTGTATTTCGAGGCGTTGTTGAGCAGGTTGGAAAAGGCTTGTGCAAGCCGCACCGGATCCGCGTCGAGCAGCACCGGCTCGGCCGGCAACGTAACCAGCAACTGCTGTTCGGCAACTTCGACCAGCGGACGACTCGTCTCAGTGGCACGATTTACCACCGTCGCCAGCTCGACAAACTCCTTGCGCAGCTCGAGCTTGTTGCGGCTGATGCGCGAAACGTCCATCAGGTCGTCAACGAGCCGCTTCATCTGCTGAAGCTGCCGTTCCATCATCGCCCGCGCATGCTCCAAAGTTCCCGGATTACTCGCCGCTAGACGCATTAACTGCAAGCCATTATTCATCGGCGCCAGCGGATTTCGCAGCTCATGGGCCAGGGTCGCCAGAAACTCATCTTTGCGGCGATCCTGATCGCGCAACTGCTCGATCAGTCGCAAACGCTCGTACGCCGCCGTGACATACTTTGAAATCGTTTCCAAAAACTCGATCTCATCCTGCTTGAAGTTGTCGCGGGTGCGACTCGCAAACGACAATGTTCCGAGCAGACGCCCGCCCGCCATCAATGGATTGCACGCGTAAGCCCTGACGCCAAACCCCTTCACGAGTTGGACCATCGGTTCCTCTGACTGTTGGATCTGCGTGGCCACGATGGGTTTGTGCTCGAGCGCAACGCGACCACAGATCGCCTGGCCAAAATCCAGCCGCGAAATTGAGCGCGCAATGCTTTCGTCGATGCCCGCGTACGACGCGAGTCGCAGCGCGTCGCCCGAGTCAGTCACCATGAAATTGAAGTAAACGTCGAGTCCCAGAGTCTGGCGAATCCGGGAAAACAACGAGCTCAACATCGCATCGGGCTCATCGGTAGTCAGCAGCACGCCGGCCGCCTCCCACAGCAAACTCAGACGCTCATTCCGTTTAGCGATCGACTCTTCCACGGCTTTGCGTTCGCTGATGTCCTGAAACATCACCGCCACCCGGTGCTGGTGCGGCTCGCCAGTCCTCTGAATGAAGACGTCGTACCAGCCAACCAGTGGCTCAACGGTGATCTCGTATTCGAAGCGCGTCGACTCGCCAGTCAAAGCGACGCGGCCATAAATATCCAGCCAGGGAACTTCGTCGCCAATGACGATTTCGCGAATCGTCTTGCCGACGATTCCGAGTGGCAAGCCGGTGTGTTTGTAGAACGCTTCATTCGTCTCCAACACGCGATAGTCAATGGCATGGGTACCAGTTTTGTCGAATATGACCTCCGCGATCATCAGACCTTCATCCATCGACCCCAATACGGTGCGGTATTTCTCTTCGGACTCTCGCAGGGCCTCCTCAGCCTCTTTGCGTCGCGTCATGTCGCTGGCTGTTCCGAGCCACTCGCGAATCTCTCCCGCATCGTCGAGGATTGGGATCGCACGCGAAAACGTCCAACCCAAACTGCCATCAGGACGAACAACGCGGTGCTCGAGCTCAAACTTGCTGCGACTTCGGATCGCGTTCTTTATAGCCCACATCACGCGTTGTTGATCATCCGGATGGATATACTTTTGCAGCCAGTCGCCACTGGGCTGTTCAGTGTCGGCAATAAAGTCACGTCCCTCGAGCTGGCGCATCTCTTTCCAGTCGGGACTCATGCGATAAACCACATCAGAACTGGCCGTGACGAAAGCTCGATAACGTGTCTCACTCTCGCGCAGCTCTCGAGCGACTCGCGCTCGCTCGATGCTTTCCCAACATCGCGACATTACCAACCGAACCAACTCGACCTCGTCGTCGGTCCAGGTTCGCGGCGTGCGCATCCGAACCGACATCGCCGCCACAAACTTTCCCTGCTTGTGCAGCGGCACACAAATCCAGGATCGAATCCGTGCGGCGACGTAAGCAGACAAATCGGAGAGCGGCGGCTGGTGTGTCTCGACGTCGGAAACGACGAAAGGCTTATCGTCGCGCAGGAGTTGCAACACTTCTGCGCCAAAATCAGAAAACTTTAGCTTGCCGGTGAGGTCCTTCACGCCTTCATTCCGGCGATAGTTGCCGGCGATGCGCATCGTGTCTTCATCGGGTTCGATAGCGACGTAGGCACATCTGTCTACGCCGAGTTCCTGCCCGAGAAAGCGTGCGGCTGTGAGGGTGATTTGTTCCGGATCCTCAAGGGGACGAATGGCATCGTCAAGGCGGACTAGGAACAGGTTCTTTGCTTCAGCGCGTTCACGCTCGCGTTCCGCGTGCTGGCGTTCTTTACGCATCTGAGCGAGCGCGATACTACCTCCGACTCTCGCCAGCAGCTCGCGCGCTGAGAACGGCTTAACCAGGTAATCATCGGCCCCGGCCTCCAACCCGCCGGCCCGCGAATCTTCACCCGCCCGGGCTGAGAGCATGACGACGGGAATCTTCTGGAGGCGACGGTCTGCCCGCAACGCCGCCAACAAGCCAAAGCCGTCCAACCTGGGCATCATCACGTCCGTAAGCACCAGATCCGGTTTGTGAAAGCGTGCCGCGCGTAACGCTTCTTCACCGTTAGCGACCTCAATCACCTCGTACTCGTTGCTTAAGAGCCGCCGCACATACTCACGCATGTCCGCATTGTCATCGGCGAGCAACACCTTTTTGCGCGGCGCGGGTGAAGCCAGTGAGGAAACGCTGACGAGTGCATCCATTGTCTCGGAGTCAAGCGTCGCAACGGTTGCATCTTTTTCTCCGTTAGCTGGTTGCAGCCAGCGCAATGCTTCTTCGACGTATGATTGAGTGCGCAGTCCGGTTGAAGGAAGTTGTCGCTCGGCGCCGATTCGCTCCGCCGGTAAATGGTCTTTGCCGAGTGGAGTCGTAACGGTAAACTTGCTACAGGCATCGACCTCACTTTGAACACTCACGTTGCCGCCGTGCAGCTTCACCAGCTCCTGGACCAGCGCCAGGCCTATGCCGGAACCTTCATAACTACGGCCACGCGCGCCTTTCACGCGATGGAAACGTTCGAACACGTGCGGGACATCTTCCGCCGGTATACCGATGCCGGTGTCGATTATGGAGAGTTCGGCCGTGTTGCCGGCTTGGCGAAGTTCGACTTTAATATCGCCCGCCAACGTGAACTTGAAAGCGTTCGATAACAAGTTCA
>Ga0070699_100002401_pt1 | contig 16802 bp, 16 predicted proteins | sample KBSK1503metaG_FD_65473 | JGI IMG/M metagenome (GOLD analysis project Ga0070699, IMG submission 65473) | Corn, switchgrass and miscanthus rhizosphere microbial communities from Kellogg Biological Station, Michigan, USA - KBS K1-50-3 metaG | ecosystem: Host-associated > Plants > Roots >... | reverse complement strand
TTGCCTGGCGCTCGATCAGCGCGGTCCGACTCGGCACCATCGCCTGACCTTCGAGCCGATTTCACAGTTGAAGCTGTTCACCTAGACCCTACATCCTGAACTCTGCACCCTGCACCCTGCACGCTGCACCCTGCACCCTGAAAGCCATGCGCCTTTCCCTCGCTTCCCTCGCTTCCCTCGCCGCCCTCGCTTCCCCCCTTCTGGCTCAGTCCAACGCCGAGCGAATGGCCAATGGTGCCTATACCCGGTCGCATGATTACGACCTGGTCCATCAACGCATCGAGGTTGGCGATTTCAACTGGGATTCGCTGAGCTTCAGCGGGAAACTGTTGACGACGCTGGTGGCGCGGCGGCCCGGGTTCGACTCGGTGATTCTCGATGCCGGGCACTTGCTCCAAATCACCGGGGTGACCGATCCCGCGGGGGTTTCGCTCGGGAGCGCCCGCTCCGGCGATACCCTGGTCATCCGGCTCGCCAAGCCCGCCGGCTTCGGCGACACGGTGCGATTCACCCTGGCCTATGCGGGAAAAGTCGAAAACGGCCGCGGGCTCACCTTCCTCGACACCGAGGGCCGGCCTCACCGGCCCCGCCAGATCTGGAGCCAGGGCGAGGACGACAACAACCACGACTGGTTCCCTACCTACGACTTTCCCAACGACCGGATGACCTGGGAGATGGTCGCGACGGTGCCGGCATCGTTCACTGCGGTATCCAACGGCCGCCTGGTGAGTGATGTGCGCACCGCGCGGGGCAGGACCATGACCTGGCGGCAGGACAAGCCGGCGTCCACCTACCTGGTGTCCCTGATCGTGGCTCCGCTGGTGAAGATCCACGATACCTGGGGCACCGTCCCGGTGGACTACTACGTCTACCGCGAGGACAGCGCCCGGGCCTGGCCGCTTTTTCACGTGACCCCGGACATGATCGCGGTCTACTCCCGGCTCACCGGGGTGCGCTATCCCTGGGCCCAGTATGCCCAGACCACCGTCGCCGACTTCTTTGGCGGGATGGAAAACGTCAGCGCCACGACACTGGTCGACTGGCTCCCGGATCCGGCGGCGTATCTGGACCGACCCTGGTACCAGTACATCCTGATCCCTCACGAGCTGGCCCACCAGTGGTTCGGTGACCTGGTCACGACCGAGAACTGGGCCAACATGTGGCTCAACGAAGGGTTCGCCGAGTTCATGCCGGGCCAGTACTGGCAGGTAAAGCAGGGCCGGCACCTGGAGGACGATTACTACCTCGATGAATACCGCCAGTTCCTGCAGATCGATGATGACCGGCGCATGCCGCTCGCGGCCCGGGCCTCCAACAACATCTATCCCAAGGGCGCGCTGGTCCTCCGCATGCTGGAGCGCTACCTGGGGAACCAGCGTTTCTGGGCCTCGGTCAAGCGCTATCTCGAGCAGCACGCTTATGACAACGCGACGACCGATGACCTTCGCCAGGCGGTGCTGGACGCTACCGGTGAGAACCTCGACTGGTTCTGGGACCAGTGGATGTACCAGGCCGGTTATCCCGAGTTCGCGGTCCAGGCCGGCTACGATGCCGCCGCGCGGTCGCTGACGCTCACCGTCAAGCAGACCCAGGTGGATACCAGCACCGCCGACAGCACGACCGGGCTCCGTTACTCCACGCCCCTGGTGTTTCGCATGCCGGTGACCATCAGGGTCGGCACTGCGTCCGGCGACGTGGTCCGGAACGTCATGCTCGACGCCCGGGAGCAGACCATTCGCATCGACAGCATCGCCGCCGAGCCGACTATGGTGATCTTCGACGACGGGAACCGGGTGCTCAAGAAGCTCAGCTTCGAGCAACCCACGGCCTGGCTGGCCACCCAGCTCCAGCGCGATCCCGACCTCTGGAATCGCCAGTGGGTGATCGATCAGCTGGCGAAGCGAACTACCGACGACCTGGCGGCCCAGGCCCTGGCCGCTGCCGCGACCGGCGCCGATTATTTCCTGACCCGGGCCCAGGCAGTCACCGCGTTGGCGAGCTTCTCCCAGCAGGCGATGCCGATTCTCGAGGCGACCATCGGCGACACGTCGGCGGCGGTGCGGGTCGCCACCCTGGACGCACTGGGCGAGGTCGGTGGCGCCCGGGCCGTGGAGATCGGCACGGACCGGTTCCACCACGACCCGAGCTACGAAGTGCGGGCGGCCGCGGTCGCCGCGCTGGCCAAGGCCGATCCGGCCCAGCGACAGGCGATCCTCACCGAAGCCATCGCGTCGGAGTCCTACCAGGACGCCATTCGCAACGCGGCGTATGGCGTGATCGCCCGCACCACCGACACCACGTTTCTCGAGGTGGTAAACGCGCGGGTGCCGATGGATGAGAATGCGGTCTACGTACTGGCTGGGATGGGAAGAAAGGGTGCCACCCGGGCGCTGGACCTGCTGGCGAGCCATCTCAACGATGAGCGGCACTACGTACGAGACTGGGCGCTCAACGCGTTCCGCAACGCCCTGCCGGCCTCGCTGGCGTTGCCCCGGCTGCAAGCGGCTCAGGATTCGATTCAGGACCCCGAGACCAGGGCCGCGGTGGCGGCGGCAATCGAGGAATTGAAAAAGAAGTAGTCGCCCTGCACTCTGCACCCTGCCCGTTGTACTTTATGGTCGGGCGCCTGTAGCTCAACTGGTAGAGCAACGGACTTTTAATCCGTAGGTTCTGGGTTCGAGACCCAGCGGGCGCATTGCAGCAGCCAGAAACGGACCTCGAATTCGCAGTAACGCTCCATGCGGGAACGGTCGTGCATGAGAGGTCACCGTCCGCGTCATAGACTGACCGTTCGTTGGCCAACCCCCTTGGAGACTCCGTCACATGCGAACTGTCCTGGTTGCTCGCACGCTCGCCATCGCGTCGCTCGTCGCCGCGTCCTGCCAGTCGGACATGCCGTCCATCAAGAGATCCGAGCTGGTGACCCTGTCGATCCTGGTCGTCTTGAGCCTCACTGCCCGGTATTCCAGGATCGCATGGCCCAGCCTTACATCCAGGACGCTAGGACGGTAGGGCGGTAGGGTGGTAAGCCGATAGACGGTAAGACGGCAGGTTGAACAGAGAAAACCCCGACGATTTGCGGCCGGGGTTTTTCTTTCCGTCTTTCCGTCTTTCCGTCTTTCCGTCTTACCGTCTTATGGCGTCACCACAAACTGATTGCTCTGCAGCTGCACCGTGGCGAACCCCGACAGCGACGCCGTCACCACGATCGCATAGGTGCCGGCACTGCTCACCTTGAGGTCGTCGTAAGTCTCGATTCCTGAGCTACCGGTGACCTTGGTCAACGTGCCGGACAGGTTGCCGTTCCCCGTAATCCGGACCAGCGTAAGCGTGGACGTTACCTCGGGTAACGGAGTGCCGCCGTTGCCCTTTGCCAGTATCACCACTGAAGGCGTGATCACCTGGCCTGCCTGGATCGTCGAGGGCTGGCTCAGGAAGGACAAGTTGATCGCCTGGGCGTCCACCACACCGAAGTCGCTGAACCCGGTTGCGGCGCCCCCCACCGGACCCAAGGCATTCGTCCCGATCGGAGCCGGCGCGGAACAGGAAAGGAAGAAGCTGGCGTCGCGCAGGAAGAGAAGGGTATGCGGAGTGGCTGGGTGGCTTTCCTCGACCCGGTACCGGCCCGGATTGATAATGCAGAACCCGATCACCGCGCCGGGATTGATGATCGGACTGGGCGGCAGCGAGGACCAGGCATACGGGCTTCCGACCAGCAACTCGTTGAACGTCGCCGCCGGGTTGGGAGTTCCAAACAGGAGGACCCGCTTGCCGAACACGGCCGGCCAGGTGGACTCCTGCAGCCCGACGCCGGAAAAACCATCGCTGGAGAGCACCGGGGCAGTGGCCGGATCGGTTGTCCCTCCGCGGACTCCGAAACCGCCGGGCCCCAGCGGGCCGGAGAAATCGATCGGCAATTGGGGCGAGCCGACTGTCATGCAGGCCAACAGCGCGTTCGCCAGCGCCGAGCCGGCCTGTGGTGTACCGATCTGACGGTGACTGAGGGTGACGTTCTCGATCAAGGCCAGCACGTCAAACCCCTTGTCGGTCGCCCGGGCGAAGTCTCCACCGCCAAAAAGCTGCTGCATCTGGGTGACCAGGCTCTTGGCCGCGGGCCGGTCGATCACGGCGAAATAACCGCGGATGAGATCGTTCATGACGCCGAACTGGCAGGTGGCGTTGCCGCTAGCCAGCGCCGGGGCATCGGTAGCGGTTGGCTGGCGTGATTCGACACAAGCCACGGCAAGAACGGTGGCCGCAGCAAGCGCGCCTAAACCGAGATATGAAGTGCGCATGATCCAACCTTTGCGAGTGGGACTGACGAGAGGATGAACCTACGGGTGTGGAAGGAATCGCGCCAGATTCGCGGACGCCACGGTGTGATGCAGCAATGAAACAACTGTTGCTTCAGCGGGGCTTTCCCACCAGGGTAGTGAATCTCGGATCACTCTTCAGGTCGGCGAAGTACCACCCTTCATCCTTGGCCATGTACTCCCGCCGCTGCGGGTTGGCGGCCAGGTACTGACCCAGCTGATGCAGTGCCTCGTCCTTGTCATTGAGAAAAGTTCTGGCAATCGCTTCCCAGAGCGCTACGTCCCTGGTCGGGTCCACCTCGGCGCTCGCCCGGGCGGAAACGGCCACCGAACGCGCGCTGTCGTTGAGCCCGGCCCGTGCCAGCGCGATCGCCACCATCATCTGGCCCTTATGGCGGGCGATCTCCTTCTGACTCGCCGGAGTCAGCTCGTCCATCCGCTTCTGGGCTGCCCAGGCCCGTGCGATGTCGGCCGGCTTGGCCTCGAATGCGAAGACCATCAACTGGCACTCCTGGAACTTGGCGTCCTCGGGGAAACGGCGCAGCCCTTCTTCGCACCAGTGGCGGGATTCGACCTTGTCGCCCTGGTCAAATGAGCCGTTAAATATCCGCCACACGATCAGGTTGGCCTGGGTCAGATAGGGGTCGGCCTCGTAGGCCTTGAGCGCCGCCAGCTTGCCTTCAGCCGATTGCGACTGGCTCAGCAGCATGTGGCTGAGCGAGGCCCAGGCGACCGCTCGACCCGGATCGGCCGCCACCGCGGCGCGGAGATCTGTCTCCGCCCGTTTCAGCAGGGCGGCACTCTGCGCCGGGTCCGGTTCCAGGTTGAGCAGCCACACGAAATATCGAACCGTTCCCGAGAGCTCCAGGGCTTCGGCATCGCCGGGCCGTTCCTTCATGGCCCGGTCCGCGAGACCAATGCTCTGATCGAGCCATTGGTGCATCGCATCGCGATCCCAGGCTCCGGTCCGGGCCTGGCGATAGGCCACCCATCCCCGGCTCACGATGGGTCGGAGCCAGCCGCCGTCGAGTTTCTCGACCGCGGCGAAGGCCGAGTCCGCCGACCGGAGTCGCGCCGACGCCCCCGCGACGTCACCCGATGAGACCAGCGGGTCCACGTCGTCTAGCATTTCCTGGCCGCGCTGGAATGCCTCCCATGCCGCGACCTTGCTGGTCTCCGCCTGGCGTTGCCGCACCTGGATCTCCTGGCCCAGCCGCTGGCGCAGGAAAGTCGACACTTCGTTGGCCAGGTCGTCCTGCAGTGCCAGCAGGTCGGCGCGAGGCCGCTCCATGGTCCGGCTGGCGATTTCCTTTCCGTTCGCCGCGTTGATCAGCGACACCGTCAACCGCAGCTGGTCGCCCCGCTCTTCGATGGTGCCATCGACCAGGGTCCCCACACCGAGCGCGCGTCCGATGCTGTCCGGCGGCACCGCCTTGCCCTTGAACGGCAGGACGCCGTTCCTGGAAATGACCGTGAGCGCGTCGATGCTGCTCAGGTCGTGGATCAGGGCGTCGGTGAACCCATCGGCCACGTGCTGCATCTGGTGGGTATTGCTGAGGTCGTCGAAGTAGAGGACGGCGATGGAGCGCAGCGCCTGGGCCGCTGCATCGGAGCCGGTCGCGTGACGACGGCTGGTCCAGATCCAACCCGCCGCGACCAGCAGCGGAACCGCCGCCACGAGTCCCCATCGGAGGTAGCGACGGCTGGGCTTGTAGCCCCGGACCGGGCCGGCCCGGCTCAGCCGCTGGCGCGAGAGTCTCGGGCTGGTGGTGCTGGACCCCGGGGTCGAAAGGGCCTTGGCAAACTGGGACGCCGTGGCGAATCGGTCGGCGGGGACCTTTTCCAGGGCATGGAACACCGCGTCTTCCAGCTCGTCGGGAATGCTCTGCCGCACGATCTGCAGACTGGGGACGACCTCCAGAGAGTGCTGGGCCATGATGGCACTGGCGCTCGGCCCGGTGAACGGCGGGCGGCCGCTCAGCATTTCATACAGCACGCATCCCAGGCTGTAGATGTCGCTGCGGCCATCCAGCGATCCATCGCCCACCGCCTGTTCCGGGCTCATGTAGGCCGGGGTGCCGATCGAGGTACCGGTCTGGGTGAGCCGATCGGGTCCCGACACCGAGACCGCCCGGGCGATGCCGAAATCCGCCACCATGGCGTGCCCACCGGAGAGCAGCACGTTTTCCGGCTTGATGTCGCGGTGCACGACGCCGTGGCTGTGGGCGTAACCCAGCGCGTCGGCGATTTCCCGGGCCAGCAGCACCGCCTCGTCCACCGGGAGCAGGGTTTCCCGGTTGAGCCGGTCCCGCAGAGACTCGCCCTCGACGAACGGCATCACGTAGTAGAGCAGGCCGCCGGCTTCGCCGGAATCGTAGACGCCAAGGATATGGGGATGCTGCAGGCTGGCGGCCAGCCGGATCTCGCGGAGGAAGCGCTCGGATCCCATCGAAGAGCTGATCTCGGGATTCAGCACCTTCACCGCGACCAGCCGGTCGTGCTTGACGTCCTGGGCCAGGTAGACCGTAGCCATGCCTCCCTTGCCGAGCATACGCTCGACGGCGTACTGCCCGGCCAGTGCTTCCCGGAGGATGGCGAGAGGATCGGTCATGAGAATGGAGCCCGGCAACGCCGGGGCGGGGAAGAATCTAATGTAGGAGTCGGGCCGCTGTGACCTTGGGAACCGGCCGGGCGTCCTAGAGAGCAGTTTCCCTGCTCCAATCAACCACCGATCACCTGAGAGCGTGCGATGACCATAGTACCCCGGCTGTTTCCCGGCTTCCTCCGGCTGCTGCCCCTGGCTGGATCGCTCGGCCTTGTACTTGGCGCTTGTACTCCGCCGGCCCGCCAGATGGGGCCCCGGCCCGACTTCATGGCCGACCTGGAGGAGAAGCGGTTCATCTCCGCTCCCGGCGTCGCCGGCGTCGAAGGATTTTCCCAGGCGATCAAGATCGGCAAAAGCATTTACCTGTCCGGCCAGGTTCCACTCGATTCCGCCGGGCGGCTGGTCGGCGGCGACCTCTCCAGCCAGGCTGCGCAGGTGTTCAAGAACCTCCGCGCCGTCCTGCTCGCCGCCGGCGCAACTCCTGGAGACGTGGTCCGGCTCGATGTCCAGATTGTCGGCCTCAAGCCCGGCGACCTGGCCCGGATCCAGCAGGCGGATACCACGTTTTTCCCCCGCGGCCGCGGGCCGGTAGGAAGCATGGCAGGGGTAGAATCGCTGCCCATTACCGGCGCACTGTTGGCGGTCGATGTCCTGGCTGAGACCCGGGGTCTATACCCGGATCGGGAGCAGCTGCAACGCTATCGCCAGCCGTGATTATGTATCAGAATTGTCGCCCTGTACCTCGCGTCACATCGTGCCCTGAAGTCGGCGGGTAGCCTGGAGTCGTCTTTTACTGGCGAGGCCGCTATGGCGTCCTGGAACCCCTGCTCTTTCCTGGTCGGGCTGTCTCTCGTCGTCACGGCCTGCGGCGGCCCCCGGGCTGACAAGCAGCCCGGGGCTGATTCTTCGGCCGTGGTGACCGCTGCCGGGTCCGCCACCCTGACCGGGGCCGGGGCCACGTTCCCCAATCCGATCTATGCGAAATGGTTCGACCAGTACGGCACCCGGACTGGTGTGCATATCAACTACCAGTCGATCGGGTCGGGGGGAGGCATCCGGCAATTCCTCGAGGGGACCGTTGACTTCGGTGCTACCGATGGGCCGATGACCGACGCGGACATCGCAAAGGTGAACGGCAATGTGCTGCATGTTCCCACCGTCCTGGGCGCCGTCGTCGTCACCTACAACATCGCGGGCCTGGGCGATACCAAACTGCATTTCGACGGGTCGACCCTGGCGGCCATCTACCTGGGCCAGATTACCAAGTGGAACGACCGCCGGATCGGGGCGCTGAATCCCGGGGTCAAGCTCCCGTCCGCTGACATCATCGTCGTCCACCGGTCGGACGGCTCCGGCACCAGTTTCATCTGGACCGATTACCTGAGCAAAGTCTCACCGGAATGGAAGACCAAGGTCGGGGCTTCCGCGTCGGTCAATTGGCCTACCGGATTGGGCGGCAAGGGCAACGAGGGTGTCACCCAGCAGGTCAAACAGGTGGAGGGGACCATCGGGTACGTCGAGTTGATCTACGCGATATCCAACAACCTCCCCTTTGCGTCCATCAAGAACAGCGCCGGGAATTTCGTCGAGCCATCCCTCGAGTCCACCTCGGCCGCGGCGGCGGGTGTGGCGCTGGGAGCGGACACCGATTTCCGGATCTCCATCACCAACGCGTCCGGAACCCAGGCCTATCCCATCGCGTCGTTTACCTGGTTGCTGGTCAAGAGGAACAATCCCGACGCGGCCAAGGGCAAGGCGATCAAGGACTTTCTGGCCTGGATGATCACTGATGAGGCCCAGAATGCGGCCGCGGAGCTTCATTATGCCCCGCTGCCCCAGCCGATTCGCGTCCTGGTCGGCCAGAAAATCGCCGAACTTGCGGTCGGAGGAACGCCCGCCAGCTGAACCAACGCCCTCCAATTCCTCCACGCCGGTGGAACCGCGAGGTTCTGCCGGCGGCTTGTTTCCGTGCTTCCGCCGGTACACTTTTCCAGCCTCCCGCAATTCCCTGGAGCAGGCGTGACCACGACGATCTTCATCGATGGCAAATGGCACGATCGGTCAACCGCGATGGTTTCGGTTTTCGATCACGGCCTGTTGTACGGGGACGGCGTATTTGAAGGAATGCGGGCCTACAATGGCAAGGTCTTCAAGCTCCGGGAACACGTCGCCCGGCTCTTCGATTCAGCGCATTGTATCGCGCTCAAGCCACCCCTGTCCCAGGAGGAGCTGGTCCAGATCACCGAGGAAGGGGTCCGTAAGTCGGGTCTCAAGGACGCCTACCTGCGGCACATCATCACCCGCGGGGTCGGAGACCTGGGGCTCGATCCCCGCAAGTGCCCCACCCCTTCGATCCTGATTATCGTCGACCAGATCAAGCTGTGGTCAACCGAGCGCTACGAACAGGGCTTGAATGTCGTAACCGCCGCCACGCCAATCCCCCAGAAAGAATCGCTCTCCCCCCGCGTCAAGTCCCTCAACTATCTCTGCCATATCCTCGCCAAGATCGAAGGCACCAATGCCGGGGCCGACGAAGTGCTGATGATGGACTCGAGCGGTACCGTCGTGGAAGCTTCCGGCATGAATGTCTTCGTGGTGAAGAACCGGGAGCTGTTCACTCCCGCGCCCCACGCCGGCATCCTCAAGGGCATCACCCGCGACACGGTCATCGAACTGGCGCGTGCCTCCGGCATGGCGGTGCACGAGACGGTGCTTAACCGCTACGACATCTATACGGCCGACGAGGCCTTTCTCACCGGCACCGCCGCCGAGATCGCGGCGATCCGCCAGCTCGACGGGCGGATGGTGGGAGCGGGCCGCCAGGGGCCGGTGACGCGCGACCTTTCCCTGAAATTTCAGGCATACGTCAGGGACTAGAACCCAGGACTGAGGACTAAGTGCTGAGGACTAACGAGCACTAGTTTTTCGTCCTCAGTCCTCAGTCCTTAGTCCCTTAGCTCGATCTTGCTGTCACTCTCTGTTTCATGCATATTGGCCCCGCCTCCTGAGTTCCCTCAGACTTTGGAGTTCCCTGCATGGCCTGGAGAATGGTTTCCCACGGTGATACCGTGTGGAATGTGATGGTGGCCGCGGAGCGGACTCCGCAGGCGTCCTCCTGGCGCCTGGTGCTTTCCTTCCGCGCGGCCGGACCGGCCCGGGCCTCGTTCTGGACGCCGTATCCGCTTGTATCCACCTCGAAAACCGCTCTCTTTGCCCAGGCGGAAAAGATCACCAACGAGAAGTTGACCGCCGTCCTGGCGGACCATCTTCGCTGACCTCCGGGGACTCATGCCGCACACCTCGTTGCAGGACCTCCGCCGCATGGCGGAATCGATGGCCTTGCTCAAGGGGCGTACCGTGCTCGGGACCTCGCTCCGGTCCGACTTTCGCCAACTGAAACTCGAGTTGTCCGACGGGATGATTCTGGTGGTCGCGCTGGAGGCCGATGAGGTAGGGCGGCCCCGACTCGAGGTCGACGTAGTGCGTCAGCCCGAAGAAGTCCGCCATCAGCTTGAAGTACGGTTCGACGCTGTATCCTGAACTATCTGCCCTTCATTATCCCCTCGTAAACCAGGCGGGAAATCCCGCTGACCTGATGCATGGCCACTTCCCGCTTCTGGAAACCCCGGGTGAGCACCACCAGGATGACCGGGGCGCCGCGGGAGGGGAACACGATGCCGGCATCATGGGCGATCTGGGTGATCTCGCCGGTCTTGTGGGCTACCCGGGTGCCGGGCGGTAATCCCGCCGGGATCCCGTCATTGAACTCCTGCGCGCTGAGAATGCGAAGCATCTCCTCGGTACCGGCGGGTGACGCTGCCCGGCCTTGCACGATGGCGTCCAGCAACCGCGCCAGATCCCGCGCCGTCGTGGTATTGTTCAAGCCAACCTCATAGGCCTTGCCATCCTCCACCCCGCGGCGGACCTCGATGGAGTCGGCGCCCAGCGCGTGTGCCGTGCGATTTACCCGCGCCGGGTCCAGCCACTCGATCAGGATGTTGGTCGCCAGGTTGCTGCTGCGCTCGATCATCCGCTCCGCCAGGTAGCGGACGGCCGCCCGGGATCCGACCAGCCGGTACACCGAGGAGTCGGAATCTTCCGCCGGGTCCAGCGTGAACGGGGAGCCGTCGACGATCGAAGCGAACTGATTCTTCACCGGGAGCGAGTCGGTCCAGCTCAGTTCGCCGGCGTCGATCCGCCGGGCCAGCTCGATCAACACCGGTACTTTCATCGTGCTGGCCGCATGGAATCGCAGGTCCGGAGAGAGCATCAGAGTGTCTCCGCTCCCCAGGTCCCAGGCAACGACCGCGATGGATCCTTCGCTCGAATCGATCAGCTGGCCGATCTCCCGGGCCGGGATCCCCCGGTCCTGTGCCGCGGCCGGCCTCGCCAGAATACCCAGTCCCACGGCTAGAAGGCATAAGATTCGCATGAATGCTCCGGTTACCTTTCCCCTTCGTTTTCCGAGCTGAGAATCGGCCATGCCGAATTCCAAAGTACCTGACCGACTGCGATTCACCGACTTCATACTGGACCGGTTGGCGAATGGCCGCTGCCGGGCCCGCGTAGTCCTGACCTGGATCGACGACGTCGAGTACGTGGGAGAATCCGAGGGCTTGGCCTCTCAGGCCGGAGAGCTGCGCTGCGCCGCCCAGGCCTGCGTCGAATGTCTGGTCAAAGCGGTCGGCAACAGCGTGCGTTTCGAGCTGTTCGGAGTCAAAGCCGTGCGCGCGTTCGACTCAACCGTGGTGATCGTCTCCCTCGCGTTGAGCGGCGAAGCTGGGGCTCACCGCCTGGTAGGATGTTGCCTTACCGAAATCGACGCCTCCCGGGGCGCCGCGCTGGCGGTGCTGAATGCGACCAACCGTGTCCTCGGCAATCGCTTCTTTATGCGGTGAAACATAGTTCGTGTCGCAACGGTACAGCTCATTGAGGCATCTCAGATCCGTACTGCGCGGTATCTCGAAAAACGCCAATCCGCCGTCAATCTGCGGCAGAACAATTCCCCGGGAAAACAGCCAGAGTCGCAGCCCCGCCACTCCGGGATGTGCCGAAATTTCCCCGAAGCGGCTTTCCATCGGGACCGGTTGAGCTATAATGCGCTGACTCTTGAGGTTGCGATGCTTTGGCACGGGTTATTCGGCACCGGGTGACGGGTTGGGCCCGGTTGCTGCCAGTCTCAACCGGGCGAAACTGCGTAAGGATGATCAACCCTCGGGCGGCATTGGGGTTCGGTGCGCCTGGTGAAAAGGAGTCCAGTCATGAAGCGATGGTTCTTGTTCGCAGTAGCATCTCTTGGGTCCGCGTGCGCCGGCCGCTCTCACCCGGTGGCCACCGCGCCCCAGGACTCGATTAGGGTGGCTACCCGGGCGGTGCGCCATGAACCAGCCGCCACCGAAACCCGCAGCGCCACCCAGGACACAGTCCTGTCTCCGCCGCCCGATTCAGTGTTGCCGGTTGCCGAAGTGGCCGCCGAGCTGCGCCAAGCCGTTGATTCCGCCGCCGATGCCGAGGTGCTCGAGCAACTCGACAGCGCCACCGCCTCCGGGGATGACTCCGGTGAAGTATCGAGCGGGGGTGCCAACGCGGTCGAAGCAGTCACCTGGGACATCGATGTTGCGACTTTCACCAATCACGATCGAGTCCAGTATTTCCTGAACTTCTTCCAGGGGCCCGCCCGGGCGCGTTTCACCGTCTGGCTCTCCCGGATGCCGCGCTATGAAACCCTGATCCGTAAGTCTCTCGCCGAACAGGGACTGCCGGAAGATCTGATTTACCTGGCGTTGATCGAAAGCGGATTTTCCAATACCGCGGTGAGCCGCGCCCGGGCCACCGGGATGTGGCAGTTCATGCGGGGCACGGCGCGGATGTACGGTCTCCGGGTCGATTCCTGGGTGGACGAACGCCGCGATCCCTATCGCGCTACCTGGGCCGCAGTGCGGCATCTCCGGGACCTGCGAGACCGGTTCGGGTCAGTCTACCTCGCCGCCGCCGCGTACAACGCGGGAGGCGGGAAAGTCAGCCGTGGCCTCTCCCGGCTTCCCGAGGAGGAAGACGACAGCCTGAACTCGGACGCGACGTTCTTCCGGCTGGCCGACACCAGGCACCTGCGCCAGGAAACCCGTGACTACGTACCCAAGCTGATCGCCGCCGCGCTTATCGCCAAGGAGCCGGAGCGCTATGGTTTTCCCTCGTTCGGAGACAGCGTCGAGATCCAGCCGGTCAATTGGGATTCGCTGGTGGTGCCCGATGCCACCGGGCTCGACGTCGTCGCCCGGCTGGCCGACACGACAGTGGCTTTCATTCGGGAGATGAACCCGATGTATCTCCGGCTGGCCACTCCCCCGGGCAGCCGCAGCATCATCCGGATTCCGGCCGGCAGCGCCGAAAAGGTCCGTACGGCCTATGCCGGCCTTCCCCCCGGCAAACGGGTGTCCTTCCGGGAGCATTTCGTGACTCGGGGTGAAACCCTGGGCCATATCGCCCAGCACTATCATATGAGCGTCAGCGATCTCCGCGAGGCAAATCCACGGGTCACCACCAAGCTCCGCATCGGACAGCGCCTGATCATCCCGACCAGCGGTGTCGTGGTTGCCCGGGAGGCGGCGGCCGCCGAAGACCGGCGGGCCGAGATTCATCGCTCGGTAACCAGCAGCCACACCGTGCGTTCCGGGGAGACCCTCTCGGAGATCGCCGAGCACTACCGCGTATCGGTAACCCAGCTCAAGTCCTGGAACGGGCTCCGCAGCAACACCATACGGGTGGGCCAGCGGTTGAGGGTTCGCTCCTCGTATGCCGCGTCGCCGACCCGCATGGCCGCGACCCCGGCTACCAGCGCCAGTGGCTACCACATTGTGCGCACCGGCGACACTATTTCCAGTGTTGCCGCGCGCTACGGGGTCAGCCAGGCCGCCCTCCGGACTGCCAACGGCCTGGGCACCAGTTCCCTCATCAAGGCCGGGACCCGGCTCAAGATTCCCGGGTAACCCCTCACCCCCAGCCCGCTCTCCCATTCTGGGAGAGGGGAACGGGGGTGAGGGACAAAAAAAGCGCCGCCCACCTTTGGGCGGCACTTTTGTTTTCGCCAACTCGAGGGACCGAGACTACTCCACCGTCGGACGCACCGGATTGGGCCGGTACCCCTTGAGCACCGCGTTCTCGTAGCCGTTGGTTGGATCGCCGCCGGTCGCGACGATCTGGTCCACGATGCCGGGACCCCGGTTATAGGCCAACAGGGCCAGCTCCAGCGTATCGTAGCGCCGCAGCAGGTCTTTCAGGTAGCGGAATCCCAACCGCAGATTGGTTTCCCGATCGAACAGCTTCTCCAGCGTAATGGCCGGAGCGTAAAATCTCGCGGTCGCGGGCTGGATCTGGGTGTAGCCGATCGCGTCCTTGTTGCTCCGGGCCCGCAGCACGAAGTTGCTTTCGACCTTTACCAGGCGGAAACCGAGGGAGGGATCGATTCCCTCGCTCAGGGCAATATCGTAGATCGAGGCGGCGAGGTCGGCCGGTACTTTGTAGCGCCTCGAGTACTCCATGATCGCGTTGCCGCGATCGACCTGGAGCCGGGCCACCGCCAGTTCCCCGCGGGCCGACTCCAACTGGGTCCGCAGTTCAGTCAGTTCACGAGATGCGACATCCGCGCTGACCGGCATGGCCTTGTCCGCCGCGCGCGCCCGGCCGATGGAGCCACCCAATCCACTAACCAGTAGGGCTGCGGCGACCACCAGCAACCCCCGAACCAGTAACGCCCCGGCTCCGAGCTGTCGCTTCGCCTCACTCATCGGTTCGTGCATGGATCCTCCTGTTGTATTCAAAAAAGCCGGGTTCACTCTCCCGCGCGGCGCCAGTCTCCGCGGGTCCCTCCGGTCTTGGTCATCAGGCGCACTGCTTCAATTGCCATTTCCCTGTCGACTGCTTTGACCATGTCGTACACCGTCAGGCAAGTCACCGCGACCGCGGTAAGCGCCTCCATTTCCACTCCGGTCCGGCCCACCACCTTCGCTGTGGCAGTCACCCGGACGCCGGGCAATGCCGGGTCGAGGTGCAGCTGAACGTCGATGGCGTCCAGTCCGAGCGGATGACACAAGGGAATTAATTCCCCGGTCCGCTTTGCCGCTGTGATCCCGGCAACCTGGGCAACAGCCAGTACATCACCTTTGGATACCGCCTGGGCCTGGACCTCTTCGAAAGCGGCCCGGGACATCCGCACCGCCCCTTCGGCGCTTGCGGTACGCGCGGTCATCGGCTTGTCGCCGACATCGACCATGCGGGCCCGGCCGGTCTCATCCAGATGCGAAAGGCTCACAGGGTTCCCGCCAGGTCCTGCCCCAGGACCGCCAGCAGCAACTGCGGGTTGACGTTGCCCTGCGCCATTTCCCGGGCTTCCCCTACTTGGTCCAGCGCCGCCAGCAGTCGGCGGGGAGGTACGGCTGCCAGCGCCGAGCGGACGGTGCTGCCCCGAAGGGCCTCGGCCAGCATCTCCGCCATGGCATCGAGGGCGGCGGTAAAGTCTCCCCGGGCCGAAAACGTGGTCTGCTTTAGCGCCATTTCCCATAGCGCCGGCGACTTGACCCGAGCCGATTCCAGCAAGGCCGCCGCGAGTGTGGTGCCCTTTTCCGCGCTGGCCGGGTCGGTAACCGCCCGGCCGATGGCGCCCTGGGCCTGAGTCAGCATCGTCTCCAGGTCCCCCGAGCGAATCCCGCCATGGGATCCCAGGAAGCTGCGAACCTGCTCATCCCGCAGAGTGCCCAGTCGCATCGTAACTGCGCGTGACCGGATGGTCGGGAGCACCGACTCCGGGTCCTCGGCGGTCAGGACGAAGTAGGTCCCCGCCGCCGGCTCTTCCAGGAGCTTGAGCAGCGCGTTGGCTGCCTCCGGGCTCGATTCCTGGGGCACCAGGCGATCGGCATACCCGATCAGAAAAACCCTGGTATTGCCCTCCACCGGTCGCAGCGCGGCCCGGCGTATGACCAGCCGGGCCGTGGCGACGAAGTGTCCTGCGAGACCCTCCGGAGGACCGTACAGGGGCTGCTTCCGCCGCTCCTCCAGGACCTCACCGAGCAGGTCCTCCAATTCCTCGATCTGCTTGTCTGCTTCCGCGGCTTTGGGGCGCGGAACCGGCATGAGCCAATGCACATCCGGATGACCTAGACCCAGTACCAGCCGGCAGGGCCGGCAGGCGCCACAGGGCTCACCTGGAGGTCCCTCGCAGAGGAGCCGTTGGGCCAGCCACAACCCCATCCGTTGCTTTCCGACGCCCTGTGGTCCGGTCAGCAGGAGGAGCTGAGGGAGGCTTCCCCGCCGAACTGCGGCCGAGAACTGGCCTCGCAGCACCTCATGCCCAACCATAGGGAGCAACGGCATGTAACAAAAGGTAAACTGGCGAGGGGAAAGCGGTAGCTGGCACACTGTAACATATTTTTCAACAACAAGTTATGGATTTCTGGGCCCGCCAAATTGACGCGGAAAACGGGTTGAATAGGCTCATTGGATAATGCGAGCACCCACTATCGTAAAATCTACGTGAGTATGTGCTCAGTTGCACTGTAATCTATTGCAACTATGATACTTATGAGCTTGTGATTCTTGTCACTTGTAATGGCTGGAAATCGCGACGGCTGCCAATCCATGCAACTCGGATTCTGCGATGTCGCGACACTATCCATATGCTGACATTAGTAAATAGTGCGGAATCACAGGCCGTTGCTCGTGCTCCAGGCATTGGTTAGGATTGACCCCGATTCATTCATAGCCAAGCCTTTCCCGAGTAGCTCAGTTGGTAGAGCAGGTGACTGTTAATCACCGGGTCGGGGGTTCGAGTCCCTCCTCGGGAGCTCCAGTAAATCACAGTTCGCGTTTCTTCGACGGGTCTGCCCAGCCGG
>Ga0070699_100002399_pt1 | contig 16811 bp, 18 predicted proteins | sample KBSK1503metaG_FD_65473 | JGI IMG/M metagenome (GOLD analysis project Ga0070699, IMG submission 65473) | Corn, switchgrass and miscanthus rhizosphere microbial communities from Kellogg Biological Station, Michigan, USA - KBS K1-50-3 metaG | ecosystem: Host-associated > Plants > Roots >... | reverse complement strand
CACGTCATCAATGACACTTCCAACTTCATCATCATCATAGGCTTCCCCAGCGTGGATAGCGACGTGGTAGACAGCGCATACGTATATCACTATCACCCTTCCCATATTGATGAATATGGAGTGGGAGTAGTTACCGGCCCATGGGATTACCCCCTAGCATGCTCCACCCTTGTGTTGCGCGCCGATAACACCCGCGAAGTATGGGGTATCACCGACTCCACCACTGAAGATAACGTCATTGTTAAGCTCAAGGGAACCTCCGGTTATGACTACAATGGTGTAGTTACCCCCTTCGAGTGGGAAACAGGATGGGTGAAGATGGCGGATGATGCAGCGGCGAGATTGAGGGAACTTAACTTCACCATCGAAGAAGCTGACTCCAACTCCATTGCGTTAGGTGTCTCCACCATCTCCCAAGTAATCCCCAAAGTCACTCCCCTCCAATTCAACACTAACGGTGCTGCGCTCAAGGTGTTGTGGGATGATGATAATATTACTGTTCGCCAGATAACAGGGGGTGGCGTTGAGATACAACAGGGTCCACGCACCCTCACAATCACCTCCACCGACCGCGCTGTTGTAAGCGTCACCGCTGATGCTGAAGTATATGGTGAAGATAAAAACCTTGCCGACGGAAGCATGATCGAATCCTAATGGCTACTCCTCCTCTTCTTCGCAAGATGGGACGCGCTGAGCGTGCACGCCACCCGCACAACATCTCCCACCAGATTGACCAGCTTAGGAGTAAGGTGGATGAGATTATTCAGGCGCTTGCCAACTTAAACACTAACGTAACAGGTTCAAGCACCGGCACCGCCCCCATGGTAGGGCATGCAGCGTGGACGGGATCATACTCAACAGCGAGTGCGGATGGTATACTCGACACCTACCTTAGAAGTGACACTATCCTTAAGTTCCCCCCAGCACTAGGTACTCCTACACGAATTGTTACCCTAACCAACGATGGCACAGAGGGCGCACTCCTAACCGCTGATAATAGTTTTGCTGCAAACTTAATATCCCTTAAAGCCCCCAATGCCACTAACACGTTGAGAGTGGGGAAGTATGGAAATATTTCTATAGCTGGAACAGCCGCTTTAGATACCCAAATGATGATTTTCTCTAAGTCGGACTTCAATGAAGCAGCTTTAGTTCAGGGTCTAGCTTTCACAATGGGCAACACAGGAATAGGTACAGGTGGTGTGCCTGTTCGTGGAATTTCAGCAACAGTATCCGCCTCTGGGGTTAATGCTGGTGGAACCTTTAACGGAGCTATTGAGGCCATTCGAGTAGCTGTTTCGGCGGGAGCCAGCGGCAATAACAACTTCATAGGCTCCATCATCGCCATCCGCAACATCTCCAACACAGTCACCGAACAAACAATAGGAACCGCTGTAACAGCAGTCACCGACTTCCAATCCTCCAACACCAACGCTTTCACCCGCGCAGCTATCACTGAGCGTTTAGGTTTTGAACATAACGGGGCAATCACCTTACTAACCTCCGCTACCCTAACCAACCACTACGGCTTTCGCTGCAACGCCTTAACGGGTGGAACCAATCGAGTTGGTTATCGCTGCTTGGGCGTAACAACCGGCACCCCCACCATCAGTTACGGCTTTCAATCATTATCCCATAGTGTGGGTACCACCCGTCGCTCTTTCATTGGCGACAATACTTTTGAGAATACCACAACTGACTTCCTTTGCTCCACAACCGCCAAGGGGTTAATCTGCAAGGACTCCCAAGGTACTGCTGAGTATTGGCGCACCTACATCGACTCCACCGGCACCAAGGATATGACGATGACGGTGGACAGCACAGGGTTCGCATCATTCACCCGCGCCGCATCCGCCACGGGAGATGTGCTGCTTAAAGTTATTGACACCGGTACCGCCGCCCCAACAACTTAAATGGCTATCATAACTTCCCGCGCAGTTGGAGTGGATACCACAGCGAATCAACCCGCTGCTGCCACAGCCAACAGACTCTACGTCCACACCACAAGTGGAAGTAAACTCTATCTCCCCGAGATTGATGATGGCGCAGCATGGCAGCCGTGGCGCGCCAACGTACCTTACCTAATGTTCTCCGTTCATACTACCGCCGCGACATGGAATGTGGACCCAGGGGGAATTGGAACCTATCTATCCTTTGATACCACAAACCAAGCCAATCTCCACAACCTCGACTTCACCCGCTTTCGGCAGGGTAGGATCATCGCAAGGTGCAGCAACAGCGCCCTCTCCTCTGGATCTATTTTGGTTAAGATAGTTGACATCACCAACACTCAAGATCTAACCCCCGCTGTGACGTTTCTCGCAAATGGATTATGGGCTACACGCGTTTCTGCATGGCAGGCGCTCAACTCCGCAACCTACGCGGGGGATGCAATTTTCGAAATACAGGGTTTGTCTGGAATGGGTGATGCGCTTGCGGTTGGAACTATATCCCTTGAACTTCGCTAACTAATTGGAGCTTCGCTAATGGCAAAGTTAGTTCTCACCATCGATCTTCAACAAGACAACGGCACCAGTATTCTCAAAGGCACTCAAACTAAAACCTCCTTCACTCAGGCTGACTACGATCTTGTGCATGACTTCCTCGTAGGCCAAGCCATCGCCAACCTCCTCAAGATGCAATGTTGGAGGGCTAGTAACGTCATAACCTTTAATGGTGAACCGATCACCCTCACCATAAGCAATCTATGAACCTCGACATTGACTACCTCCTAGCCACCATCGGCTCTCTCCACTTCCAAATCTCTCAGCTTCGTGCTGAGCTACAGGAGATTCGTGAGCAATCCCAAACCGACGCTGAAGCTGAAACTGCGCCCCGCAAACGAGGCAGAACTCCCGTTCATCCACCTAGTAACAACGGCTGAACCATTCTTCTACCACATCGACGGCTCGCTCATTAGCTTCAGGGAATTCCTAGATTACGACATCAAGTGGTATGTTGCGGTGGATGATGATGGGGAATGTTACGCGGCGGCATCTTTCGGCTTCATTGATTGGATTAATCGCAGCGCGGGGATTGGGTTGGTGGTGCTTCCTAGCAAGAGGAGATTGGGTGTGGCTACACAATGCTTAGAACTCATAACTAAGATGGGATTCAAAACTCTAGGCCTCCACCGCCTGTGGGCCAGCATCGTGGAAGATAATCGGGTAGTGTGGGAAGGTATGAAACGGTTTGGCTGGGAACATTGTGGGCGCTTCAGGGAATCCCAGCTACTTGATGGGAAATGGGTTAATAGAGTTATATTCGAGTTAATCAACAAGGAAGGATAATATGGGAGCAGCGGCAGGGTTAGGGGCGGCTGGACAGGCTATAGGTATCACTGGAGGTGAACGCGGGCGCAAGGGAGCTAAGCGAGGATTCAAGCAGGCTGCGGGGGAGTTTCAATCGCCCGCCTCCCTCACTAGTAGCGGTGCCGCGTACCCTCTCTTCGGCACAAAGGATGCGAGTGTGTTTCAGAACCTTGGGGCGCTGCTGAGCGGAAACTCCCTCGATGAGCTTCAGCCTGCGCTGAGGAGTGCTGATATTGGTGGGCGGAATCAGCAGCGTTCCTTTGCTGGGCAACTTGCACGCAGCGGCCTCACTGGAAGCGGATTCGGATTGGGGAATAATCAAGCTATAGCTAATCAGACCGATGTTAATAAGAGTAACATCCTCGCCCAACTCCCCGCGCTTCGGCGTGAGAACCTCGCCGCAGCCCTCCCCTACTTCCAAACCTTCATGGCTGATATAGCGCGTAGGCAGAGTGGGCGTGCGGGGATTAAGGAACGTAGCGCAGGCACCAATGCTGCCGCTAAAACTGAATCCTCAAACAACATGGGCAACATGGTGAGTAGCGCTGGGATGGGTAAGGGCGGGGGAGGTGGAAAGTAATCATGCCTGATGATTATGGGAATCCAACCTTTAAAGACCTCTTCGAAGATCCCGAGGTGCTTAGGAGATTGTATAATAATCCTTCGCGCCAACCTTCCCCCCTAGAGCAAGCATTCAACTACTCTGCGCCTGCACAGGTTCCTCTCCCCAGCCCCCTTTCACAAGATGAGCGCATTGCGGGGAGGGCGGCAATAACCAGTGGCGGACTCACAGACCTCGCAGGTATATACCTAGGGCAAGCTCCCCGAGGCCGTAGTGAGGCTGCTCTTCAGGATTACGCTGGACAGTTCCGTGCCGTTGAGGATAAGACTCGCGCTGCGCAGATGTTCAACGCGGGGCAGGAGAATCAGTTTGGGCGAGCCTCTCAAGCTCGTGATGCAGCGATGCAGAGACTACTTTTACAGGAACAGGGTAAGAATAGCCGTGTGCAAACTAAGATGCGAGGAGGAAAGGTTAGAGTACTAACTGAAACCGATCCTTCCACGGGGCAGCCTGTTAATGTAGCTTACCAGGAAACTACTGATGAAAATGGCAACATGATCCTTCAGCGTATGGGGATTAAGAAGGATGAATCTGTTTCCACCTCTACCCCTAAGCCTGTTCATTACAGCGCAGTAGCCACAGAAGGTGGAGGAGTTACCCGCTTCCCCACTACGGGTACCACCCCAGTAGGGCAAGTTATCACTGGCCCCGGTGGACAGCCCATAATGAAGCAGCCTAGCCAAGGTCAGATTGCCCAAATAGCTGGGGATATTACAACCCTTCGTGGAATTGATGAGATTTGGAAAGGGTACCAAGATATACACAAAGCCACTGGGGGAGATGCTCCACTATTTTCGATAACAACTGGCAAGCGTATATTGGGGACTGAGCTAGGCGAAACTAAGTATGGTGGGAAAGTTTCCCCCGCCTATAACCAATACATCACCAAGCGCCGCCTTGGGCTCAATCGCTATATCAAGGGAGTAACAGGGGCACAGTTTAGTATTGCGGAGCTTAAGCGGTATGAGGCGTTGTTCCCCCAAGTAACTGATGATGAGGAAACTGCTAAGACTAAGTTGAGTGATATCGCTGGGCAGGCTGTGGCCGATATGAATGCCTACATTAGCGCGCATGGTGGCCTCGCTGGTATGCGTAATGATCCCACTGAGTCGTGGAGGTTTGGAGCAGAGGGTGTTGTTGATGTTCCCCCCAAACCCGGTCAGCGTACTGCTACCCCTAAACCCCCTCCCCCTGGAACTAAAAAGTCCCTCGAAGAGCTTGCTGACGAAGCGATGCGCTAATGGCTTTCGATCCTAATGACCGGGAAAGTGTGAAGCAGTTTCTCATCCGCGCCCGCAACGAGGGGTATAGTGATGATGAGGCTGTGGAGTTTGTGAAGAAGCGTAGACTATCCTCTGCGGGGAAGACTCTACAGAAAGAAAGCGCCTTCAAGATTCAGCAGTCCCGTCCCATCCTTAGCGCTGGTGCAGCAGACGTACTCCCACCGGGGAAGTATCAAGAAGCTCTCCCCTACATGTTTAACGCCCCCGGCCAGGCGCTAAAGGAGGGTATTGATTATCTCGCAGCAGAGAAGCCCGAGGATCGTCCCACTGCGTTGGGAGCTGCTGCACGTATAACAGCAGTAGGGTTAGCGCCTAAGTTTGTTGGTGCAGGGGCGAAACTCATTGGACGTAGTGTGGGATTCGCTGGCCCAGCTATGGAGAGGGTGGCGCAGTCTGGGCCGATACAGGCTATCAAAACTATGTATGGGAAGATGGCACAGGGGGCAGAGGAACAACTTGGAACCACTATTGCTACTAAGACGGGTGAAAAGTTAGCTCAGCAGCAGGGAAGCGCCCTCGCTAAGGATGCCTTTGTAGACAACCTCAACAACGCGGGTAAAACAGTTAAGGTTGAGAAGCTCGCACAAAGTTTGATGGATGCTATCCCCGAGGCTGAAACCTTTGGAAGTGACGTAATGAAGCAGGCGCGAGAAAGGTTAGTGCAGCTTGGGGATGAGCTTCTCTCTAAGCGGCAGAATGGAGCAGTGGGGATAGGGGACTTCATGACGTTCAAGGAGAACCTTGGGCAGCAGCTATTCAAGGTATCCAATGGAAGGTTGAGGCAGAAGTTGGGTGCGATGGTAGCGGAAGCTAACGACACCCTCATTCAGGATCTTGGCCCCGCTGCTGCTAACCATATTAGAACGCTGGAAACTGCCACCGCCAATAGGCTTGGGGTGCTGCGTAAAGTTAATAAACTGTTCAAGACTAATCCTGAGAAGGTTATACAGAAAGCGGCTGGAAGTGAGAAGATTATGCGAGCGATTAATGAGCTTGATGGGCAGTTTGGTACAAACTTTGCCGAAGAGATAGGCGCTCTCGCGGCTAAGAAAGCCTTCACCCCCCACGATATGCCATTCGTATACCGCGCCCTCGACCGCATTACCCGCATAGCGGGCTCCAGCGCGGTGGGATTCGCAGAAGGTGGACCAGCAGGATTACTAACCTACTTAGCATCATCGCCCCCCATGAGGCGTCAGGCGGCTAAATTGGGGCTACTCCTGAGCACCACGGCGCTCCCACAGGTAGGGGCCGCTGCTGGGGCTAATGCTGTATCCCCCAGTCCTGAGCCTCAAGGTGAATAAGTTTTGGGAGTGGTTAATCTCCCTCCTAAAACAGAAAGAACCGGATTATGTGACGCAGATGCCCAAACTTCTAAAATGGCCCATCCAACCTAATAGAGGGGTTAGAGATAGGGATGAGTATGGGTCAGGCTCCTTCGGCGCATCACGTGATGGAGGGAAACGCCCCCACCCAGGGTTAGATATAGTGTCCTCTCCAGGTGACAATGTTGTAGCTATGTGTCCTCTAGAGGTGACACACATTGGGTTAGCTTATGCTGGGGATACCCTAGGCTCCATACACTTGAAGGGTTGGGATGAGTGGGGGGCGTACACCTTCAAGATTCTCTACGTTGAAGCTGAAGTTACTGTGGGGGAGATACTAAGGGTGGGGGAGGTTATAGGGGTGGCACAAGATTTAGGAGAGCGATATCCAGGTATAACGTGCCACGTCCACCTTGAAGTCCATACAAACAATGAGGCCGTGGACCCACTGCCTCTTCTTGAGAGGGAATCATGAAGGGACTCTTAGACAGGATAGGCGCGGGGGAAGGCTTGTGGGCGATGGCGATGACAGGGTTAGGCACCATCGCTGGCCTCTTAGTGGGTAAGTGCTTGAGTGGTGGGGAGTTTGTTAGCGCGTTCACCATTTGGGTAACAACCGTGTTTGGGAGTGCGGCTATCGCGGGCTTTCGCGATTGGAATAAGCCTGCGCCTCCTAAGCCGTGAGGGGGCTTGACTTTATGCCTTGGAAGACTATACTTGAGAGTAGTTGGTTAAAGTGGGTGGGTGGGGGACTAATAGGGCTCCTTGTTAGCGTGCTAACTAGCCTCACCCCCGATCTCTTCTGGCTTCACGATAACCGATTGGCTATCTCGCTATTTGTCGCTAATCAACCCATGGTTCAGCGCGACATTAGCGAGTTGAAAAATGGCCTAGGTGAAGTGAATATCACCATGAAGGAGTTGATTGTTGAAATGCAAAAGCGACAAGCCTACGAAGCTGCTGCGGCAAAACGTCGTGGGCGGCAAAACTGAGCGTATAGTATTTTTACCCGATGTGCATAGCTATGATCATGACCCTAAAGCACTCTCCCTCGCCCGTCAAATAACTGAAGCATTCAAACCCACCCGCATAATCTGGCTAGGTGATGTAATAGATGCATGGTGGGCTACTCCCCGATTCATCCGCAAAGCAAAAGAGATAAAGGGTGCATGTGCTAGAGAGCTTGAGATGTGGGATAAAATCCGCAAACAGTTCAAGGCCCCCCATATCCAAGTTATCCCCGGCAACCACGATGCTAGAGTGCTTGAGTTAAGAAACCATATTGAGGAGAAGCACCCCGAACTCCTCGGAACTCCTGCTTTTGATTGGCTTGATTTAGCTAAAATGTTGTGCCCAACTGGAGAAGAGTATGTCGAAGCAGGAGCTATTAAACTTGCTGAAGGAGAATTTACAGCCACACACGGTATATATACTGGTCCCACGGCGTGCAAACGGGAAATGCTACGTTGGGGAACAAGCGGTATCTCTGGGCACGATCACGGGCTCCAGAGACATTATCAGCGCGACAGTCGTGGAACTAGAGTATGGGTTTCAGCCGGACACCTCGAACTAAATCCACCTCGTTATCATCGTTTGAATGACCCCGCTCCTCAGACTTGGATACAAGGGATGGCGGTGGGCTATTTCCAAGAAAATCAATTTGACGTGGATGATATACCGTTTTCACACCACTATAAAGCCATGCTTAATGGGAAGCGGTACTCCGCCTAACCCCCTCAACATCTTCCCCGTAGCAGACCCCGCTCCACCCCCTGACGCGTATGACCGCGAAGATGATTCCTACTTCAAGCGAGGACTAAAACAACGATGAAGAAGATACTTTGCACCATACTCATCCTCCTATGCGCCACCCCCCTCTTTGCTATGACATTCACGTGGCAGCAAGACTTCGGGGGAGCCACCCTCAGCGACGCCGCATTCGTTAGAGCAGTCACCTCCGACCCTTCAGGCAACGTAATAATCACCGGCGAGTTTCAAAGTGACGCAACTGGGATTAGCTTTGGCGGTGCAAACTTAATCAACGCCAACACCCTCAAAGATATCTTTGTTGCTAAATATAACTCTTCGGGTGCACATCAGTGGTCGTTTAAGCTAGGCACAACCGGCACCGACGACGGCTACGGTATAGGCACGGATAGCAGCGGCAACATCTACATCACCGGACAGTTCCAGGGAACTGTGGATTTTGACCCCGGTGCAGGCACAACCAACCTAATCAGCAATGGGAACGCGGATGTTTTTCTCGCTAAGTATTCAAGTGCTGGGGCGCTAGTTTGGGCGAAAAACTTTGGCGGCACCGGGGATGATGTGGGGTTTGCAATATCCGTAATGTCTAATGGGACAAATGTTATTACTGGAAAGTTTGGCGCGTTTGGCAACGGCACCATCAACTTTGGCGGAGGGGTGCTCACCACCGCGGGGAATGAGGATATTTTTGTAGCCACCTTTGACACAGATGGGAATCATGTTTGGTCGAAAAGTACAGGTGGTCCAGGGGCGGATATTGGCTTATCGGTCGCAATCAGTACCACGGGAGCGGTTGTGGCTACTGGATATTTTAACAACACCATCCAACTTGGGTGTGGAACCATATCCTCCGCTGGATTAGCAGATGGAGTTATCCTCGCGTACTCCTCAACTGGAGTTAGAACGTGGGTAAGGAGGATGGGGGGGACTAGTGATGATAGAGGGATAGCTGTCGCAATCAACTCAAGTGGTGAGGTGGTGGTTACAGGCACCTTTGACACCACCATCAACCTCGGTGGGGGGCTTCGTCCGGGTACCACTGGGGGTGGACCGGATATATTCTTGGTTAAGTATACCTCTAATGGTGGTTGGATGTGGGATAACGAGTATGGGTCTGTGCAAGGATTCGGGGATGGAACCGCCGCCATTACGATCGACTCGTCAAGCAATATCATCATCACTGGGGCGATGCTCAATGCGTTGAACTTCGGCGGCGGCTCTCTGACAGGTGGTGGCAGCTATGATGCATTCTTGGCAAAATTCACTACTGCAGGTGTGCATATCTCGTCCCTCAGATTCAGGCCCAGCCCCGACACTCTCCACGATGAGCATGGTTATGGAGTGGCGGTGGATACGAGTGGAAACATCTTTATAGGCGGAGACTTCGACACCGACATGAACCTTGGAGGCGGGAATATGACTAGCCCTGGTGGGTTTGATGGATTCCTTGGAAAGTTTGCGCCATGAGGAAACTCCTCCTCACTCTCATAATGTTGGTCACATGCACAACTATGTTGGTCGCAGCGGTAGGCCCCCAACCTACTGCTGTGATCATGCTTAAGTTTGCCGAAGACCCAGTTGAACACTGCGATACTGCTTATGCAGCGGATATTGTATTCAATCAATATAGTAACTGGCTTCTCACTGAATCTAGGGGGCAAGAGTGGCTCACAGGGGGGCCAAACGTGCTAGGTTGGTGGACTCTCCCCCACGAAACCTCCTACTATTGTGCGGTTGGAGCAGGCTACTGCAACAACTATAACCTCCTCCTAGACGCAGACGACCTCGCTGTGGCGCATGGCTATGGAACACACTGGGGCAGGAAACTAACTGTTTTATATGTGAACAACAACACCTACCCCGGTATCAGCGGGGATGGGGGGGTGGTATGGTCGGTGTGCCCCGTGCCACCCTCAACCTCCCCCATGTATCTCATGCGCCACGAAGGTGGTCACGCGCAAGGTCTCCCGCACGATAACGCTTGGACGTGCTCGGATGCTGATGTGGGGGAGGATTACGTTAACGTTATTTACCAGAATACCGCCACCTGCAAGTGGGCAGAGTATGGGGATAAGTATGATCCTATGGGATTCTCAGCCACCCCCGGCACCCACTACGCCTTGAAGTATCAGTCTGATCTAGGATGGCGCTCCCCCAACAACGTTAAGGTTGCAACGGTGGGAGAGACAGTTATCCTCACCCGCGCCGATATCACCACCACCGCCATACAAGAGGTTCAAATCTATCTCGCCCCCGAATACTACTATACCCTAGAATATTGGGTGGATAATGGTGTACTCATCCGCCTCAGAGCCCCTCGTGGAACAGGTAGGGGCCTTCTCAGCCTCATCAACAACACCGGCCCTAACGCATGGGAACACGACAGCGCAATCACCTTCACCAACCCATTCGTTGACCCTTATCGCCACATCAACATTAGCCTCATCTCAGCCACCTCAACCTCTGCCACTCTCTCTATAACCTCTCAACCTGTAGTAACACCTCCTCCAATAACTCAACCTCCCCCCACCCATGGGCGCAAGAAGGGGAATAGATAATGATGAAGGGATTAGTTTGTAAGGTGTTGAAGGGGATTTTTGTAACGGGGTGGTTGTGTGCTGCATCAGATCAGGTACAGGCAGCTACTTACTATGCTGGTCCAGCGGGAATTAGTAGTGGAGCATGCACTGCGGACACCGCCCCTTATTGTGAGTTGAGCTACGCCATAAGCAAACTCGCTAATGCGGGGGATGTGCTTGAGGTTCATGCAGGGACATATTCCACCGATCGCTATATGATCCGCAATAAGAATGGAGCGTTGGGCAACCACATCATCATCCAAGGTTACCACTACGGACTTGCGGGGGCTGAGCGCCCTATTATAGAAGGTGCAGCCTCAACCACCTGGACTCGCTGCGTTAACACTTCCAACGTGGAATGCGTAGGCCTTCCCACTCCTGTAACAGACTATTGGTACACCACAGGCACAGGTAACCAAAATAAGTCATTCTCTGCTTTTTATGCCAACGGGCGAGGCACATATCAAGTTACATCCAAAACCGATATGACTAATGCCCACGCCGGATTCGTGGCTCGATCCTGCACCACCGCCACTTGGATAGCGTGTGCAACTGATAGTGAATGCCCTTCAGGGGATACTTGCAGCGTCTCCACTATTCCAGAGGTGGATTCTTATAGTGAGGGTAGAAACTGCGATTGCACTAACTATATCGTAACTCGCTGGTGTAAGAATGGGGCCAACTGTCAAACTCCCGGAAAACTCCTCTACAACAACAATGGCTACGGATTCGATATTGGTCCCGCAAGTTATGTAACCATACGGGGGTTCTACTTCCGCAACTTCCGCCGTGGAGCCATTGCCCAAACATCTGATAGTGGTGGATCTGCCCCTACTGCCCTCATCACCTTAGACGATAATATCTTCTCCAACTCTTTCGATCTAGGTAGTGGGTATCAGATTGATATAAAGCTGTGGCCCGATGTCACCATCTCCAACTCTTTCTTCTCCCACGCCGCCTCCGAATCAATCCACACCGAAGCTCGCTCAGGGGGAACCAAACTCACCATAACTAATAACTATATTAGAAGTAACGGCGATGTGAATGTGCTTGGGCCAGCGTTAGGTCAGCTTGCAGGTGGCACCCCCGAGGGGATGACCCTTTCCCACACCCCCTCCATTGGAAACGATTACTCCGACAGCATCATTGACGGAAACTATATCAACAACGTGGGTAAGCAGGGCATCATATTCGAGAATAACTTCCACGGCACCTCCGGCCACCCCGTTACAGTATCCAACAACATCATCAACGGCACCGCCCGCTCAGGATTCAAGTTTGCGTGTGATGAGGCTAGCGGCTCAATCAGCTACATGAATCTCTACAACAACATCCTCGTAAACGCCAACCTTCTAGGCTCCTACGCCCCTGTGGAGTTTGCCCAAGGCATCTCCACCTGCCTCTTCAGCAATATCAACTTCTACAACAACACCATCATCTCTCGTAATGGCATTGCAATACGTGGCAGCGCAGGAACCGGCCTCACCTCTATGGTATTCCGAAATAACATCCTCTACTTCAGTGGGGATGGGAAGCTCCTAGATTTCCCCGCAAGCTCTACCACTAACAAGTTTAGTAACAACATTGTCTACACCACCTCAAACTCAGCGGGAATTGCCACGTGGCGGTCAACCACTTATAACTGTACATCATCCCCTTCCATCATTGGTGCCGATCTAGACGGGGATGCGGTAGCGGACGGAAATCAGTGTGCTAACCCCTCTTTTGTGAATATAGCCACCAATGATTACCACACCAACCTAGGCTCCCCCGCTATAAACCTGGGCACCGCAACAGGGATGCCTTCCACACATACAACCTCCATAACTAACACTATAGTATCCTCCCACGGCCTCCCCAGCTACGATGATGGTGACACTCAAAGTGGGAGTGCGTGGGATGCGGGTGCGACGGAGTATGTGACAGTTACCCCAACCTTCCTCACTGATGGTAGCTTTGAGCTTGGGGATTTCAACCTTGGGGGCGCAGAATCAACCTCACCCTGCACAGACGTTCCTGCTGGTACAGGTGGAAGAGCCACTGTATTCGCTGATCCTAATGCCCCTGATGGATCATATGCGGTTAAATTGGAGCAGTATTTCATTGGTAACGTATGCACTCCCCCCGCGCTTCCGGGCTTCAAGTTCCCCCTCACAGGCTTAGCTGTAGGCAACAACTACATCCTCAACGGCTACATGAAGAATCCTACAGCTATTGACACCCTCTACCCTCTCCTCATCTGTATGGATGATCAATGTAACGACTCCCTCCCCCTTGGTGATATGGGGATGCCTGAGTTGGGATTGTGTGTGGGGGGGACTCATGTAGGTAATAGTTGCGGGCCTGACCCCGGCACCGAGACTTGTCCAGGTGGAACATGTGAGCCACGGGCAGGTTACTACCCCTTCTCCTCAATCTTCCAAGCACGCTCTTCAAGTGAATTCCTGCGCTTCATTGTACTGTCTGGAAGCGATTCCCTCTACCCTCGCTACATCTACCTCGACAACATCAGCATCAGCGGAAGCTGTGTTCTCACCCCGTAAGGAGCATTATGAAACTTTCCCTCAAAGCTAAACTACTATTAATTGGAGGAGGCATCATCGTGTGCGCCCTCCTCGGCCTAACCCTCTACTGTAAAGGTAAGAAAGTAGGCGCGGTGCAGGTTAAGCAGGTCGACTTCCGCAAAGAACTCGATGACCTCGATAGGGAGAAGCATGAAATCAAAACTAATGTCCACGCTCTTGATACTAACGCTCTCAGGACTCGCATACTCGACTTGTCTAGCAGAGTCCACGAAGAAGCCGCCCGCTCCAGCAAGTAAGGTATGCTTCTCTGCCCAAGAAGCTGGGAACATTGCCACCAGCATGGTTGAGGCGCTTGCTGAGCTTAAGCATAGGCAAGGTGAGATTGATATGCTTCGAGCTACCAAGCCTTCTAGGTTTGGGTGGACGGTGGGGGGAACCTTCCAGTGCGGCTACGCGTTGGGGGCGCAGCAGGTTGATTGTGGGCCAGGAATTGGAGTAATGTGGGGTCTGAGATTCTAGTCATTTCCCATACCACTTCGAATTCCTCCAACAACACTCTTCCACATGCCCCCGCCGCAGCTTCCACGCAATATAGTGCTTCCCCTTCTCACACCACCCCATTGCAACCTCTTTATCATTCCCCTTATTCCCCCTTCCCTCCTCCCATAACCACCCTACCCATATTACTTCCTGCTTGTGTTCCATATCCAAACGAGTATTCTTGTAGCTCTCCTGCTTGCGGGATTGTTGTGTAGACCCGTCAGTATATTTGAGGGGGCGGCCTATTTTTTTAGGTCTAACCTCATCAGCACACACCACACACTCTTGCTTGGCTGCCACCTTCTCCCCACCACCATCCACCCCACCTTCATCCACGTTTCAACCTCCTCCTCAGAGTAAGCCCACCTAAACATAATCTCACACAACCTCATCCACCTTAAGCGTGTCTCCATAATGCTTCACCAACAAGTCCGCCAGCGTGGGGAGATGCTTCAGTGGAAGCTCCCACTCCTCAAGCGTCTCCCTGTTTACCACCTGAATCCACTGCTTGCTTGTGATGCGGTAGACATAACTGCTTCCTTCGATTCGCTGAAAGGTTGTGGGGAGCATCAACATTCTCCAAGAAGGGTTTAAGTAAGCGCGTACGCCAGTCTGGATCATCATACCCATACCACCACCACCTTAACTGCTCAAGGGGATGCCGCCACCATCTAATCATAATCTACTTTATCCTCTTCCTCGCGCAATTTTTTTCTCAATTCTTTTAGGCTGGTGGCATTGGCAATCATCTGCCATAGCCTACCATTCTCTTTTAAATATCTATCAGCGCGAGCATTTTCCCGTTCCTTCCTTTCATCTGCCTGCTGCACAAGATGCACCAACATGCAGAATAAAGCTTTAGGATCAGTATCTATCTCGGCCCGTACCTTAGCCCCCACAGTCGCATGTCCCCATATAGGATCAGCGGAAGCACGTTTGATGAAAATTTTTGCGGACTCTGGAATGGGCCGCAAACCTGCGCGTGGAATAGCTTCAAGTATGCTGCGCGACAACTCCCTCACACATTCTGAATAAATCTTATTCAGATTCCCACTAACTTGTATGGCCACCCCAAACTCTTTCTCCATCAAAACTGCTAGTAGCATGTCTTTTGTGGAATCTTCCATCTTCAATCCCCATTACAATTCGAAAGTAAAATCCCACACTTCGGGCACACGATCTTACAGTGGTTAGGAACCCCTTCTCTCCCACATGCGGGGCAGCGATCTTCATTCATCGCTTTAGTCCCTCCACTGGAAGTTCGTCTAAAATTTTAGCAGCTAAATCTATAGCTTCTTCCACGGTTAGGTTGGAAAATTTGCTTTTCAAAACTTTTACAATACGTTTTAAATATTCACTCTCAACGCTCACTTCAACTCCTTCTCAGTATACGTCCCCCCAACACAAGCTGCACGAAGTTCACTCGCCACTTTCTCCACAGCATCCACCAACCTATACAAACACTTATAACATCTATCCTCTGCGGTATAGGTAGGAGAAACATCAATACTCCTACACAATACCACATTTTCTTTAGAGCAATCCGCGCATGTTCCTATGGGGAAAAATTTCCCCCTCCACGCGAGCATCTGAACTACCCTTTTAGGCCCCACAATCCCTGCGGATTCACACACTTTTTGCAATCCTCCGTAGGAACCTTGTGGTCCTCGCACGGCTTGGCTGGCCCCCAATTCTTTCCCACTTTGAGATCCGCTGCTGCCCAGAATCCTTTGAGTTGTTCCGCAGGAGCAGGTATACCCCGCGTAGATTCTACACCAATCTTGGTGAATGTAGGCATGGTCATCTCTTCCCAAGGCCTTTCCATCACTTCCTTGACCGCTGGGGCTAATAGGGTTGGGTCCGGTGATGAAAGGAGAAAGCTGTCGTGTGTAGTTGTTACCAATCTCGCGGATGAACCAGTCCTCAAGTTGGTCGAGGGTGAAAGCGTATGGTTGGTTTGCTGCCCACCCGCTGAAATCGTTAAGCCTTCCAATAGAGGCAATATAGTTAAGCACATCATCGCCTCGCTGCTTTGCACTATCCATCCCATCGCTTCGCGGAAGTCTGCTTCCTTCGCCCACTTCGTTGCTCCTTTGTACGAGTTATAGTAATAACTAGGGAGTCCCCAAGGGTTGGTAAGAACCTCCCCACGTTCAAGTTGTCCTCGTATCCGTCCCCACCATCTAACAATGTTAGGGTAAGCCTGTCTCGCGGCTTGATCGATAAGAAGAGCGTCCTTTTTTGAGATCCCATAAAGCTCCTGCATCTTAAATGGTCCCATCCCAAACACCCACCCATAACTAAGGGGCTTAGCCAACTTTCTTAGCGAATGCTTCGATCCGGGGAATAAGGTTGCTTCCGCTTCCTCCTTGTCTTGAGGCGGCTTGATCCCGATTGCTTCCGCCAGTATTCTCGCATTGTGGGTGTGGATGTCACCTTTTTCGATAAGCTCATACATCCCCCACTCCCCCGCGAGGAAGGCGGCGATTTTAGCTTGGACTTGGCTCCAGTCTGCGGATACGAACCAATCGCTGAGGCCGTCGGGCACATAAATGCTCCTACACTCCTCGGGAATATTCTGCAAATTACCACTATCTGAACTTCGTCCTTTGCCTGTGTCAGAAAAGTCTGAACCTGACGCCACTCGCTTCGTGGAAGTTCGGTGAAGGCTGTATGAAGGGTGTGTGTAGCCTTCTCGATCAATCTTAATTTTGTACTCGGTGGACAGTCTTTTGGAACACCACTGTATTTCCCCCGCATACCTAAGCACCTCCACATCAGCGTTATGCTGAATCATCCACTTCAATTCATCCTTACCCAGTTTTTGATTACCTTTCTTCGTGGTAGATCGCGGAGGAG
>Ga0070699_100002398_pt1 | contig 16812 bp, 12 predicted proteins | sample KBSK1503metaG_FD_65473 | JGI IMG/M metagenome (GOLD analysis project Ga0070699, IMG submission 65473) | Corn, switchgrass and miscanthus rhizosphere microbial communities from Kellogg Biological Station, Michigan, USA - KBS K1-50-3 metaG | ecosystem: Host-associated > Plants > Roots >... | reverse complement strand
GCGACAGACATTCGATCTCGTATGGAGCGACCGGTGACTCGCGGAGCATTTCCTGGATGAGCCGCGCGTCGCCTGGATTGTCTTCCACGAGCCCGATCGCCAGCTGGCGTCCTGTCATGACTTCGCAGGCAACCGGACGGTCGTGAACCAGAAATCCTCGATGGACCGCATGACGTCGAGAAACTGCTTCAGTTCCAGAGGTTTTGTGACGTAACAGTTGGCATGAAGCGAGTAGGTCTTGTTGATGTCCTCGTCAGCCCTCGAGGTCGTCAGGATGACGACCGGGATCGCTTTGAAGCGTGCATCCTCCTTGATTTCACGAAGAACCTGCCGCCCGTCCTTCCGGGGCAGGTTGAGGTCCAGGAGAATCAGATCCGGCCGAGGCGCCGCAGCGTATTCGCCCTGGCGGTTGAGGAACGCCATCGCCTTGACGCCGTCATCGACGACGCTGAGGGTGTTGTGAATCTTGCACTGGCTCAATCCCTCCCGCGCCAGGCGCGCATCGCCGGGACTGTCTTCGACCAGCAGGATTTCCACTGAATCTGGCGTGTGATTAGCGTTCATGACTCTTGTGCTCCATGTGACTTGGGAAGGCTGAAGGAAAACGTTGAGCCGTTCCCGGGATCCGACTCGACCCAGATTCGCCCGCCATGCCGCTCCGCGATGCGCTTGCACACGGCCAGTCCGATACCTGTGCCCGGATAATCGGCAGCGACGTGCAGCCGCTGAAAAATAGCGAAGATGCGATCGAAATATTCAGGATCGATGCCGATGCCGTTATCCCTCACCGAAAAGACCCATTCGGCCGCCCGCTCGCTTGCGGCGACATGAATGCGCGGTGGCTTGGCGCCGTGAAACTTGATGGCGTTGGCGATCAGGTTTTGCAGCAGTTGGCTCAGTTGCGTCTGGTCGGCAACGACGGTGGGCAATTCCTCATTCGTGACCAGCGCGCCGACGTCTTCAATGGCGACGCTCAGGTTCGCGCGCACCGCGCCGAGCACGACGTTGGCGTCCACCCGCGCCGGCGGCTTGCCGCGCGTGCCCACCCGGGAGAACTCGAGCAGGTCGTTGATGAGCCGCTGCATCCGTCTGGCGCCATCCACGGCGTAGGCGATGAACTCGCGCGCGGTGTCGTCCAGCTTGTCGCCATAGCGCTGGTCCAGCAGCTGCGTATAGCTGGAGACCATGCGCAGCGGTTCCTGCAAATCATGCGACGCCACAGAGGCGAATTGTTCGAGCTCGAGATTACTCCGCTCCAAGTCGACAACGAGTAAGCGACGCTCCTCCTCGATACGCTTCTGGTCGGTGATGTCACGCACGATTTTCGAGGCGCCCACGAAGTGGCCGTTCATGTCCTTGATCGGCGAGATCCGCACCGACACCGGGACGAGCGTCCCGTCTTTCTTGCGTCGCGTTGAGTCAAAGAGTTTTGTCTGCTCGCCCTGAAGGAGCTGCTCGACGCTGGTGTGCTCCTCATCCAGGAGGTTTTCTGGAATCAACAGCTTCACAGACTGCCCGACGATTTCATCGGCGCGATAGCCAAACAGCTGCGCGGCGGCAGCGTTCCAACTTCGAATCGTCCCGTCGAGGTCCTTGCTCATGATGGGATCAGCCGCCGATTCGATGATGGCGGCCAGCTGCTGGCGCACCTCTTCGCCTTTTTTGCGATCGGTGACGTCCCAGCACACGCCCGTCAACCGCACCGGCCTGCCGGCCGGATCGCGATAGACCTTTCCGCGCGCGGTGAGACAGCGAACCGTGCCGTCCGGCCATATGACTCGGTACTCGACGTCGTAGGGCGCGTCTTTCTCCAGGGTTGCGGCAACGCATTCCTCTACGTGATGGCGATCGTCCGGATGTATCAGACGGAGGTTGTCTTCCAACCCTCCCGGAAAGGTTTTCGGCGCGAGACCGTATAACGGGTGCAGGAAGTCGTCCCAGATGATCGAGTGTTCGACGATGTTCCAGCTCCACGTCCCGATGCCGGACGACATCAGGGCCAGATTCAAGCGTTCTTCGCTTTCTCTCAGTGCCCGGTCCTGCTCGTCGATGCGCGTGAGCATCTGGTTGAACGCGTCGGTCAGCAGACCGAGTTCGTCGTCGGCACTTTTCGTCGCTCGCACGGAATAGTCGCCCCGGTCGGCAATGGCGTGGGCGGTGGAGGCCAGCGACAGGATCGGCTCGGAAATCTGGCGCTGAAGCACCGTCGACACGATGAACGCCACCAGCAGAGAGGCCATAGCGACACCGGCTGCGATGCCGCCATACAGTCGAAACCGCTCATACATGGCTCCCAGATCGGATTTGAGATAGAGCGTGCCCTGCCGCCTGGTGCCCTGCGCGACCGGCTGAAAGCCGGCGACAAATGAACCGCCGAAACGGTAACCATCGTGTTCGGGCGAAGGAGGGAACGCGTCGACCGAGAGGTCGCCCGGATATCTCGAAAACAGTTTGCCGTCACGGTCGTAAAGGCCGGCGGCCACGATGTGCCGCTCCGCCTTGAGCGCCGCGAGGATTTCGCCGGCATCCCGCTCGTTGCCAAAGGCCACTGCGGCCGTGCTGTTGGCGGCGATGACCTCGCCGAGCGTTGAAAGTTGTCTGACGATAGTCTGTCGGAACGTCAGATACTCGTACGCGAAGTACGACGCGCATGTCAGCAATACCACTGCGCCGCTGGTCAACAGGAAGAGCGTCGTCAGCTTCCGCTTGATCGGTGTGTCTTTGAAGGCCACGGTTACTTGTTCGAAGCCGTCAGGATTTCCGCCGATCGAAGGAGCTTCGAGCTGATCGTCAGATTCGCCACCTGGGCGGCGTCCACGTTGATGATCAGCCGGACCTTGTTCTGTATGGTGGCGAGTCGAATCATGCCTCCTCGCCGGGCAAAGTCGTCGCCGTCACCCACGACGAGGAGGCTGCGGTCCTTGAGGCTGACGAGAATCTGCTCCAGCTGGCCTGCTTCAGACCGGCTGATGAAGAGGATGTGACACGTCTTGATATCCTCGACCCGGCTATAGCGCTGGACCTCCACCGGACGGTTGTTCACCTTCTCCCCTAGCACGGTTTCGTCCAGGTACGCGCCGAATGGGCTCTCTCCGAGAACGCCGATGACGATCGGCGAGCTTGGGCCGGCGAAGGCGGTCGCTGGCCACTCGACAAACTGTGCGAAGTTGAAGAGAAACACCGCCTTGATTTGATATTCCCTCGACGGCGCTGTCTGCGCCGACGCATCCAGTCCGCCAAGAAAGAGCAGCCCCCACACGACACACCATGTCCCGGCTGACGCCTGGAGACCGAGCGACGCTCTCACGAGCGCGATGCTTCTCAGAAGCGCCACAGGAGCTTTCCATAGACGCCGCGTTCGGCTTCCTTGCGCGTGGCCGGGGCACCGAATTCCGCATGATGGGCGTGCAGGAGATTCTGGCCAACGACGGACCACTCGAGCGCCGGCGTCGCGTGCCAGGCAAGGCGTCCATCCAGTTCCCGGTACGCTGGAAGGGTTTGATTGGCGATCGACCCGACGTAGCGAATTCCGAGATCAAATTGAAGACGACCGGGCAAGTCCAGCGACTGCCGCAGGCCCCCGTAATAATTCGGATCATGCGATTCCGTGCTGCCGAAGGTCCTATCCGTGCTGTCGCGCTTCGGCCGAATGTGAAGGCGCTGTGCCGTGTAGCCGGACCGGAGCCGCCACCAATCTGTGACCTGATACTCCGCGGTGAGCTCCGCTCCGCGCGAGTTCCCGGTTTGCCCGTTCGCGAGCACGAGGGGGAAGGGCGCGGGGGGTGCGAGTTGCTCCAGGCTGCGGATGTTGCCGTAGTCGTTATAGAAGGTGGCGACCGACACGGACAGCCGGTCGTGCGGTTCGCTCCGATAGCCGATCTCGTATGCCCGCACGTCCTCGGACACAAAGTTCGGCCCACCGGCCAGGAGGAATGAGGTGCTGCCGGGCGCCAATGGAACAAAGATGTCGCGGTCGATCCGCGACGGCGTTCTGACTGCTCGCGAGATGGCGCCCCACAGCGTTTGCCGTGACGTCACTGTCCAGGCCAGACGGCCACTCGGCTGAACCTCCACACCGGTGTAGTCATTGCGTTCGATCTTCGTGCCGAGGGTCAGACGCAGCCGGTCCGTTCCCAACGGCAACTCGTCCTGTACGAAGCCGCTCAGCCATCGCTGAGAAAGCTGGGCGGGCAGAAACGACAGAGCGCCCGTGTTGCCTTCATCGTCGTTGGCTGCCCGGTAGCCTAGCCCCCACACAACGTCATGCCGCGTGCCCAGGCGGAACCGGTGCTGGAAATCCACATCGTAGGTGCCGAGGTCCTCGACGAACGTGCCCGGAATGTTGCGGTGGGTGAAGTCGTAATACATCTGCAGCGAGAGATCGGAGTCCGTAGAAAGCGTGCGCGACCAGCGGCCGAGCACGTTGCCTCCGCTCAGGGCGATATCGTTGGTACCAAGCTGTGCGATTCGCCCGTTGTAGACGTCGCCTTGCACCGTGAATTGGTTGATCTGCGCGGCGTCCCAATCGAAGCGAAAGCCGCCCTGTCCCATGTGCAAGTCGTCCGTGGCCTGACGACCGACAGGCAGTGCGCTGCTGTCGCGACCGAAGTACTTGCCATACACTCGAAACTGGCCACCGGCGCCGAGGTTGCCGCCGTAACGCACGCCACCGGTATCTCGCAGTTCCGATCCGCCCGCGGCAGTGACGAGGCCCCCCTGACTGTCCTTGGCATTTTTCGTGATGATGTTGATCACGCCGTTGACCGCGTTGGCGCCCCATAACGTCGCCCCGGGCCCGCTGATGATTTCAATCCGCTCGATGTCTTCGAGGAGAGTATCCTGCGCGTCCCAGAACACGCCGGCATGCAACGGCGTGTACACCGCGCGCCCGTCGACGAGTACGAGCAGTTTGTTGGCGCTGGTGTTGTTGAATCCCCGCGCAGAGATGGCCCACCCATGTGAGTCAACCTGCGCCACTTGAAGGTTCGACGCCAGCCGCAACGCCTCAGGAAGGCTCGTCGCGCCGGCGCGACGGATATCGTCCGCCGTGACGACTTGGATTGACGACGGCGCTCCGGAAAGCTTTTCGGAACGTTTGGACACCGACGTCACTTCGATCTCTTGGAGCGCATCGAGGCTCAGTTTCTTGAGATCGGCTGGAGGCTGAACAGTCTGAGGCGTTTGGCCAGACGCGTGGCCGGCGAACAAGATCAGAACGAACGCTGCGAGCGCGGCTGTCGCGGACCACCTCGGCAAAGCCTTCTCTTCGAATCCAACGGCCATGATCCACTCCTCCACCGACGTGTCGAACGTTCACGACCGCTACTTTTCGGGGTGCGGATGACGGGCCGGATTCGCCAATCACCTCATCGAACTCGTCGCCACATGCGGACGCATTCGAGGATGGCATTCCGATGACTTGTGATCTTCTAGGCCTATTTATCGGTTGCGCCGGCCGGGCGGATAGCCGCCGCCGGCAATGGACGTCTTGAACGGGCGAGTTCCTCGTTGTACGAAGCTTCTCCACCACCTAGCGTGGCGTTTTCACCTGCAAATCGGGACATGTGTGCAAAACGAGACGTCTGGCGCGTGGGACCGAGTTGCAGCCGCCTGAGTGCTTCTACCCGGACCGTATTGCGCTGCTGCGGGTTGGCGTTGAAGCGATGAGGACCTGCTCATCCTGAAGGAGCTTGTCGAATCCGGGAAGCTTCGACCGGTCATCGACAGGAAATACCCGTTGCGCGAGACCCCGGCGGCCCTCGGCTACATCGAAGGCGGACACACTCGGAGAAAAGTCGTCATCACGCGTAAGACGCGGACGCGGGTATGTCGGGCACTCGGCCTCGGCCTCCGCTGACCAGCACGACGCTGTTCGAAAAGTCGCTCGCCATTCCGCATATTTGAAGGAGGAGCAAGGCAGTCAGCCGGGATGCCCCGCCCGCGAATTATGCGACGAATCACTGGGACGGGACACCAGATCGGAGGACCACGAGCCTGACGAGTACACGGCCCTCCCTGATGAAGTCGAGCGCTTGCGCTGCGCCGCGCGACACGTCGATGATCACGCCATCCGCCCGTGGCCCCCGTGCGGGCCCGCGGTCCACGATCCGCACGTCGGCCGACCGGCCGTTTTTGAGGTTCGTGACACGCACGATTGTTCCGAACGGCAGGATCGGATGCGCGGCGACCATGGCGTTCATGTCGAACGGGATGCCGCTGGCAGTCCGTTTTCCGTCGAACCCAATGCCGTAATACGACGCCAGCCCGCGCCACGTCCCCTGCTGGGGAGCAGGCGCCGCGACAGCGGGCTTTCGGGCGACCGGCGCACAGCCCGTCGAGCACGTCGCGATGAGGGCGAGCAGCGCAGGCAGAGCACGAGTCTTCACGAGGATGTCGAGATCAATGTCCGTGCCGCAACCCGCCAGGCGTTTTTGCGCCCGCCTCGCGAAATACGTCCAGTGATGAGCAGGTGACGCGACGTCACACCTCGTACATCAGGACAGATTTTGTTAGCCTGAACCCGGAGGCCGACGTGGTCAGCTTGAATCACGGGGGTGTCCCGGCTTAGAGGACCGATGCGCGATCCAACTGAGCTATGGGGCGTCGGGAAGCGTCACGATTTCACTGCGGGGCTCTCGTCCTGAACCGCGGCACGGGGCCGCACGGGATCGCCATGCCGATGCGCCTCGTCAAGCCGCTCGCGTTGTCACCTATTGAACGGTCGCCCGGCTTGGGATGCCGTGGCGTGCGCAGTAGCCCTTGTAGACGTGATACACGATCTGCGAGCCGTAGGTGGAATGAAGTCGTCTCAGGACAGCGTCGAGGTTCGTCTGATCGGCAGTGTAAATCGAGTGGAGCATGCGGCGAAACGCGTGGTCGAACGTGTGTGCGAGAGGCAGGGAGTTCCGCAGCACGTTATCGGACGCATCCCACTGCTGGCCGAGAAACAGCGTATCGAACTGCGCGACGGTGGCCGAGAGCTCCTTGATCTCGGCCTCGCTGAGCGTCAGCGGATCCGACGTCAGGATGTCGTGGAGTTTTCCGAAGTCACGCGGGGTGGCGGTCAGGTCAATGACCTGTTCGGACGTGAATACGTCTGTCATCCCCTTCGGTTCCAGAAGCACGGGAACGATCAAGAGCCGTCCGCTGTTCACGAGCCTGACTGCATGCTGGTACTCATCGAATACCCAGGTTGTCTTGCCTGTGCGTGCGGTGAACATGTCAGCCGACAATTCAGTGAGCAGCAAAACGTAGAACGCAGAGTCCTGCAGTGAAGTGATGAATGCAGGAATCCGGAAGTATGCGTCGGCATCTTCGTCGAGGTTCTCCACGTCGAGGAACGCCCGGTAGCCCAATCCGCGAACGTGTTCTGCAAGGCCGACCACGAAGTCGTGCATGGGCTTCCCGTTCCACTTGTATCCGATGAAGACGCCAGGTGGATAGCCCCACCACAGCGGGCTCTCCTCCTTGCGGCTCGACGCGAGCCCCAGCATTGCGAGCCGGACGGGAAGCGAGCCCTCTCTCCATGCGATCCGGTTAACCGTCGCGGGGTCGGCTCCGTCGAGCTCGATCATCAGGTCCTCGATACTCTTCATTGGACTGCTCGGTGCCTCCGATCGTGGGCGATCGTACTCAGACAAAGGCGCTTGTCGAATCCGAACGCTCAGGGTCCTCGCCTGCATCGAAGGCGAGCACGCTCGGGGAAAGTCGTCATCACCCTGTAAGCCGCGGACGCGGGGATCTTCCGCGAACAATGACGGTCAGGCTCCGTCGGGAAGGTCGAGCCAGGTGCGAAGGCTCTTGATTGACTCGGGCTGACGGAAGTAGTTGCAGTGATGAACTGTCGTGGAACTCGGAAACGCCTTGATCTCCGTAATCGCCGGCCGGTCGGCCAAATCGGAGAGCGTCGTCATGTGCGCTGTGTCCACAACGAGGTCGTTGTCCGACGGAAAGATGCTATCGGTCGTCGCATCCTTGGCGCGGTCGCCGAACTGCGTAATGACCTGCCACAACTTCCATCCCATCTTCTCGGGCTCAAAATTGGCCGTGAGCGCGCAGTAGCGTACATTCGGCCGCGCCAGACTGGCCCGCAGCCTTAGCAGCTCTGCGTTGTTCAGCACGCCGGATTGCCCCTGTAGTCCCGGGATGACGGCAACCGCCGCGTCGGTCTTGGGCCGATCTCCGAGATCGTCCATTGGCGGGATTCCCCAGCGGTTGCGTTCGTGCCGTCCCAGAAACTTCAGAAGGGCGAGCGACGCCATCGCAAACGGATTGGCCGCAGCGGCCAGACTGAGGCTCGTGCCGACGAAGGCCCCGATGTTGCTCAACACGCTGATGAACGGCTGGATGCGGGCGGGGGACGCCAGGCTCGTGCCTTTGAGAGGCGAACCAGCGAGCACCGCGTTGACCTTGGTGCCAGTCAGAGTGTCGCCAAACACCTCCAGCCACCACTGCACTACGAGCCCACCGCGGCTGTGCGCGATCACGTCCACTTGTCCGGTCGTACCCGCCAAGCGTCGAGCGAGATCGAGCGCGTTCAGAAAGGGACTAACGGACAGCGTCGGATGATCGAATACGAGCACCTGACCGCCGTAGCGTGTCAGGGCGTCAGAGAGGAACTTCGAGCCGGCCTCCGTGGCCGCGAACTCGCCGAGCATGTTCTTCGAGCTCGAGAACGTGCCGTGGACCAGCAGGAGCGTTCGACCCGCGTACGTTTTCTTGAGATCGGCCGTCGTCGCTTCAAAGCCACGTCCGTTCGGTTTCTGCCTCACGAGTCGCAAACCGTCGTCGCAGCGTGGGTTCAGATGCAGATCTGTGTCCTTGAGCGCGGCGAGATACTGATTGGGCTCAAGCACCGGCACCGACAATTCCTTGAGCACGGTCGCGGTTTCGAGGCCTCGCCGCCAGCCGCGGCGCCCCGCCCGGCGGAGCCCACCCCCGCCTCTTGTACCGACGACGTCCCTTGCCGTTTGCCAGAGCAACACGCCGTCCAGCTCGACGAGAACGATGTCGCGAAAGCCCGAGTCCCGGTCGTCGGCCAGACGGCCACGGCGGCGCCGCACGTCGCGGACAGAGACATTGAGCGAGCGAGCCTCGCTCACGTCGAGCACATCGAATTGACGGCCGTGCCTGTCGAGGGTATCGAGGAAATTCCCAACGTCGTAGGCGGGCGAAGAATTGGTGCTCATCGTGTTCGCGGCTCGTCCGCGTGAGAGGAAAGCATGGACAGAATCGGCAGCGGCGTCACAGCCGGCGTCGCGGACCGCGCGAGTCGAACATCCAGCAGCGAGTCGAAATCAGACGGGGAACGAAGATTCGCCGCCCCTTCCTCCATCGCTTCAGCGAACGAGAAGTCGAAGCACAACCCCGTGGCTTCGAGAAACCGGAGCTGGTCCTGCCGCTGGTACTGCCGGATCTCTGAGTACTGCTGCTTGCCTAGGCGCCACCCGTAGGGATCCACCAGCGCCACATTCGACCGGCTGGAAAAGGCGCCGACCTCGAGCCCCACCGACGCAGGCACGAGGTTGACCCGCCGGAACTTGTCGTGGTGGTCGCTGTTTCGCCAATAACCGACGAATGCGTGCCCGCTTAGCAGCACGATCACCGGGTAGACATCGATGTATTCGAGACACCCGGCGAGCAGCAGCGCGAGGTCCACGCACGTGCCCGAATTCGACGCGACGACCTCTGACGGCGTCCGTAAACGTTGCGTGCGCTTGGCATAGGCGGGTGGCGGGTTGATGTACATGATCTTGAATTCGTGGACCAGAGCCGCCCAGATCGCCTGCACCTGGAGGTCCACGTTCTCAGCCGGATCGCTCAGGCTATTGTCGATTGACTGATAGCCGTCAAAGCCGGCACCGCTGTCGTCGAGCAGCGTGACGAGATGGCGTCGAGCCACGCTGATGATCCTGCCCACCGCCGGATCCCGCGGAAGAATAAACGACGGGAGCCAGGGATTCTGGTCCGTGTCGTCGAGCCACTCGTCCACCGGCAGAAGCGTGACGCTTCGAGTCTCCTCATATGCGACCCGATTGTCCCACTTGACGCAGGCGTAGAGCGTACTGTGAACACGTTCTCGGAGCGAGCGGAGAAGCGGCGCCGTCAACGGCACCTGCACGAGATCGGCGAGCGAGCGCTGCGACGTCGTCAGAAGCGCCTCCGTGTGCCGAAACGGGTAGGACCCGTCCCCAACGTTCAAGTCCACGACGACGGAGACTTCGTCGAGCGAATGCTCGACCAGCTTACTGAGCGTGAGCTTCTCGAGAAACGGCCGCGCGTTGTGAAGCAATGAGTAGTTCACGGCGTCCGGGGCTTTCATTTCGACCTGCAGGACTTGGTCGATCGGCAGGAGCCTCGTGCTCGTGCGCTCGGCGGCGGTCGGCAGACGGGGCAGGGCAGGCTCTGCGTCGTCCTCATCCTCGACAGCGCGCATCGCGGGACGCGTTCTTTCAAAGGCCGAGCGTCCTAGCCACAGCACGACGCCCGTCCCGAACAGCTCGTCGCTGCGTTCGCGCAACATCCTCCACGCATGGCCGAAGGCGCTCGGCAGGTCACCCGCATCCGCCTCGGTGAGCCAGCATCGATAGAACTCTTGGAAAAAGAGCTCCGCGAGCTCGTCGTTGATTTCATCCTGGAAGCCCATCGCACCGTACGCTCCATGGCGTACGAGCTCCTCGGCGATACGGCTCGAGTAATAAAGGTTGCAGGTGACAAGCCATGGTCGCATTGCAGGTGAAACGACATGCGCCGCGAGCGTGTAAAACGGGACCGGTTCCTCCGGAATTTCCACGCCGCGGACCAGCATGCCGTCCTCGGGCCCATGCGGTCCAACACGTTTCTTCACGGCGTCTTCGTTGTAGAAGTCGTCGATGATGCGTGCGGCCTGATGGTTGTCGATCCCTGAGATGTGGATGGCATGCGGCGTCTGCCTCGAGAGGCGCTGTTGAATTCTGCTTAGCGTGTCGGAGTCGGAGAGCCGCCAAGAGACCGGGCCTGTTGCCGCCTTGAGACGCGCACGCTCGGACTCGAACGAATAGAAGCCGTCAAGGCGTCCCGGATCGCTCTGGAGAAAGAAGAAGGACGAGGGCCGTATGGGAGGCAGGGCCGGGAGCGCTTCGCGCCGCAGGAGCCGCGTCACGAGCAAGGGCTCGGAACGGCCCATGGTGCTCGTGGCGGCGCTAAGGACGAACTCCCAAGGAAACACCGCAGCCGCGTGCTCGCCCGCCGTGCACTTGTCGCCGCTGTCGTGTGCATCCACAACTTCGACTTCGATGTGACTCGATCTCGGAAGAGCCTCTTTGAGCGCCGTGTCGATACCCAGCTCGCCGACGTCCTCGAGAGCCTGTTCTTCCACGGCGGCCACCGCGTCCTCGTCGCTCGTCCATCGGCTCCGGTTCCGAAGGATGTACATCCACTTCTGCGCGAGCTTCACGAGCGTGGCGGCCTTCGCGCCTGCGACAACGGCAATTTCTCCGCTGAGGGTGCGCAGGACGACGAGTCGGCCCGCGCCATTTGCGGGGAGCTGCTTTCCGGGTTTCTTAGCCACTATTCTTCTCCACCTGGCCGATCGTCCTCGAAAACGCTTACTCGAGAACCAATCTACTTGGGCAACAGCGTCTCGAAGTGGCGGAGCGCCAATAAGCGCCTGCACCGATTGCCCCGATGCTCAGATCGAACTGCCTGCGAAGATCTGGTGTCTCTTGTGGTTCAGGAAGATTCGTCCAGGGGAGGTGATTGAGAAGCCGATGGAATTCGTCGCGCCCCATGCAGACCTCCGGTCAACAAGCTACTAGCTAGCTTGATCAGTCAGATGTCTTTGCTCGTTGGGTCAACCTGGTAACAGCCGCGCGGTATTGTACAGAAAACGGTTGAGTCAGTTCTGATTTACCTACTCGGTTCTCCGCGTGTAGGACCGACTCGGACAGATTCACGATGCACTGTGCCGGCCCGCCGGATAGTCACTGCCCTGCGGCTTGCGCGCCGAAGCGAGAGCGCGAAGGCGGGCACGTCGCCGGTGAGGCCAGCATTGCGGGCGACGGTGACTCCGAACTTCTGAGGGTCGATCATCTCTGGCCTGGCCACCATGACCACACAGACGCGACCTCCAGCAGCCCGGGCCTATTCATGAACGAAGAAGTACCTCGTGGTGATATCGGGTGAGTCGAAGCCTGTAAGGCCTGTCGTGAGCGGGCCGAAAAACAGCGGGGTCTTCCAGTACAACGAGCCCGCCCGTGACGCTTACGAAATCACCCGTCTTCGCCCCAGTCTGTGATCGGGGGAAACCCGCCAGTCACTGCTGATTCAGGAAAACCGGGTCATTTGCGACCGGCCTCGATATTGCCCGGCTACCCCTGATCTCCCCCTCCCGAGAATCACCGCGATGTCAGACACGAACACGTCCGTCTCACGACGCCGGTTCTGCGCAGAAGCCTGTCAGGTGGCCTCTCTCGCGACGCTGTTCTCCGCCTGCGGCGAAGGATCACCGACGTCGCCCAGCGGCATGGCCTCACTGCTCGGCGTCCTCTCCGGCCGGTTCATGGGTTCTGGAGTACAGGTCACCGTCGCCGGGTCCCCGTTGGCCGACGTGGGCGGTGCCGTGCTCGTCGAGTCCATCGCAGGCGTGTTCCTGGTGGCGCGGACGAGCGCGAGCGCGTTCTCGGCGGTCGACGCGGTCTGCAGCCACCAGTCGTGCACCATCACCGGCACGGACGGCGACACCTACGTGTGTCCGTGCCACGGGTCGCGCTACAACCGCAGCGGTCAGGTGGTGCACGGCCCTGCCATGGCGTCACTGCGTCGTTTCTCCACGACCGTCGCGGACGGCGTCGTGACGATCGCGCTCTGACATAGCTCACGCAAATGTCCCAACTCAACTCGGAAATGGATCACCTGCTCCGCCGCGCCGGATTTGGCGTCAGCCCTGCGGACGCCGAGACCTTCCGCGACATGTCGACCAGCGCGGCGATCGCGCATCTCGTCGACTACGAAGGCCGACCGGATGACGTCGATGCCCGAATTGGACGGCCCGACCATGCGCAGGTCGCCACGAAGGATCTCTTTGCGCCGGACATCGACATCGACGACGCGCGCCAGCGCTGGATGTTCCGCATGATCCATACGCGGCGTCCATTGCAGGAGAAGATGGCGTTGTTCTGGCACAACCACTTCGCCACCGCTTACAGCAAGCTGGTCGCCGACTCTGGCACCATCCAGGCGGCCAAGATGCTCGCGCACAAGCCCGGCGCGCTCCGCGGGCCGCAAGGACAAGTCGAGCTCTTTCGCCAGTACGCGCTCGGCAACTATCGCGACCTCCTGCTGCAGGTGGCTCAGGATCCCGCAATGGTTGTGTGGCTCGATGGCCAGAGCAACACCAAAGCGAAACCCCAGGAGAACTTCGGCCGTGAGGTCATGGAGCTGTTCACGGTCGGCGTCGGCCACTACACCGAGTCGGATGTCTACGCGGCAGCGCGTGTGTTCACGGGCTGGAACCTGCGCAAGTCCGTTGACTACCGCCAGGACGAGTATGGGGATCTGAACGCGTATCAGGAATTCGTATACAGCGCCGACCAACACGACACCAGCGCCAAGACGTTCTCGTTCCCGATCTACAGCAACGGAAACCGGACCATCGCGGCGGGCACCGAATCTGGAGGCATGCAGGACGGCGTGGACTTGATCACCGCCCTCGCGGTGCATCCGGAAACGGCCCGTCGTCTCGCTCGAAAGTTCTGGAACTTCTTCATCAGCGAGATCCATCAGCCGGATCCGGCCTTCGTTGACGGCGCCGCCGCCATCTACCTGCAGAACCGCACCGAGATCAGACCCGTCGTGCGATACGTCCTGACGTCGCCCTGGTTCACCAATCCGGCGATGAAATACGCGCGCTATTCATGGCCGTCGGAATTCGTCGCCCGGGCGATCAAGGAGGTGGGATGGCAGGGCTTCTCGCTCGACAAGGTCCGGGCGCCAATGTCCGGCATGGGCATGCTGCTCTTCGAGCCGCCGAATGTCGGCGGATGGCCGCTTGGGGCCGGCTGGTTCTCGACGGGGACGATGCTGGCGCGGACGAATTTCGCCGCCACGCTGGCTGCCAGTCAGAAGGAGAACCTCGCGTCCGCGCTGGAGTCCGCTGGCCCAACGCCGCAGGCATTGCTTGCGGCGATGCTCGATCGCGTGACGCCGGCGCCGTTCGACTCGGCTCCACAGCAGGCGCTGATGTCGTACCTGATCGCCGGTGGAGCCTGGACCGGCAGCGCGGAGCAGCTCAACATCAGGGCCGCCGGACTAGCGCGCCTCCTCGTCGGCTCCTCTGAGTATCAGCTTGTTTAGAAGGGAGAAGGCGTGCGCGTATCTAGACGACTCTTCATCCGTGACGGCGTAACGACCGTCACACTCGGACTCGCGGCGCCCGCGTTCTTGAGCGCAATCGCGCAGGCCCAGGGCCTACCGTCGCGACGACTCGTCGTCATCTACCTCGGTGGTGGCAACGACGCGCTCAACACGCTCATCTCCTATCAAGACGCGACTTACTACAGCCGGCGTCCCTCGATTGCTGTGCCCGCGGGGCAGGTGCTGCAAGTGGGCACCGATGCCGGCGGGCGCGCGCTCGGATTGCATCCGCGGCTGGGCGGCCTCCGGAACATCTTCAACGAGGGACGTCTGGCTCTCGTGCAGCGTACCGGGTACCCGAACTCGAGCCGGTCCCACTTCGAGGCCACCGACATCTTCGGCACCGCCAACCCGCAATCGTCGACCGGCTCGGGCTGGCTCGGTCGCTATCTCGACACGCTTCCTCGACCGCTGGACGCGCTCGCCGCGTGGAATACATCGGGAGAGACGCCGCGTGCGCTCCTGTCCGCGCAATCCGGGGTACCGGCGATTCCGAATGCGACCACCTACACGTATGCGAGCCCGAACCGCGGTGCGGCCGCGCTGCAAGAGCGGGCAGCCGCGCAGGTCATGGCGGCCAACCTGGCAGCCGGCCGGCCGCATCTGGCATTCGTGAACAGCACGAGTCGGGCGGCGATCGAGACGCTCGACCGAGTGGCCCAGGCGACGTCGTATACGCCGACGGTGGCCTACCCGAACAGCGGCCTCGGGCTGGCGTTGCGAACCGTGGCAGGCGCCATCGTCCGCGGCGTTGGTTCACGCGTGTACTGGGTGCAGACGGGCGGCTTCGACACGCACGCGCAGCAGGGCGCATCGGGCGGCTCTTACGGCAATCTCATGGGCACGCTCGGCGATGGCGCGTGGGCGTTCTACAGCGACATGCGCAACCAGGGTCTGGCCAACGACACGACCGTGCTCGTCTTCTCCGAGTTCGGCCGCCGCATCTCCGAGAACGGCAGCGGAGGCACCGATCACGGGGCCGCGGGCGTGATGATGGCGCTCGGCGGCATGGTGCGTGGCGGGCTCTACGGCACGGCGGCATCGCTCGCGCCGGGGAGTCCGACGCTGGAGAACAACTCCGGTGACGTGCGATACGAGACCGACTTCCGATCCGTCTATGCGAAGGTGCTCGACCAATGGCTCGGCGTGAACTCGGTACCCATTCTCAACGGTGACTTTCGTGCCGGCGCGCCGGCCATTTTCTAAACTCCCAACCTCCAACTCCCAACTTCCAAGCGTCCGCTTTGGGAGTTGGGGATTGGCAGTTGGGAGTTGACGGTGAACAGGATGAATCGACTTTCTAAAGCCCCAAGATCCAACCTCCAACTTCCAAACCGTCCGCTTTGGGAGTTGGGAATTGGTATTTGGGAGTTAACGGTGAACGGGATGAATCGACTCTGTCTGACCGCAATGGTGTTGTTGAGCCTGTCTGGTCCGGCGCTGGCCCAGGGGCCCGAGAACGCGACGGCTGCGCCGGCCACGGCCCCGGCTCCCGTCGTGACTTTCGGTGTCGTCTCCTTCCTCCAGTACTCCGCCGAACTGCACGAACAGAACGGGTACAACGCCTTCGACGTCACGCGCGGCTACTTCAACGTCAAAGCGCGACTCACGGACCACGTGAGCGTCCGGTTCACGCCGGACGTGCGGCCGACCACCGACGCCAGCCTCGATCGGAACCTGGCGTTGCGCCTTGAATACGCCTCGCTGGACGCCCAGGTGAGTGACGGCGTGTCGATCATGTTCGGCTTGCACGAGACGCCCTGGCTCACCTTCGAGGAGTCCCTCAACCGCTACCGAGTGCTCGGGCCCTTTTTCGCGGAACGCCTGGGATTGATTCCTGGACCGACCGACCTCGGCGCGAGTGTCAGGGCCACCCGCGGCCGCACGGAGGTCCACGTGGGGGTGTACAACGGCGAGGGGTATGGACGCGCCGAAGCGGACAAGTACAAGAGCGTGGATGGCCGCGTGACCCTGCGTCCGTTTGCCGAGGACAGCGCCGCCGGCCACGTGAGCATCTCCGGGTTCTACCAGTACGGCTGGTACGCGAGAGATCGGCCGCGCAACGTCGCCATCGTGATGGGCAGTTACGAGGTCCCGAATGTCGTCGCCACGGCGCAGTATCTGTCCGCCACCGACAACCCGTTTGTCGCCAGGGACGTCGAGCGCCGCGGGCTGTCGTTCTTCGGCGAGGGCCGGCAGGGTCCCACGGGCTGGGCCGCAGTCGGAGGCCTGGACCTCTTCGATCCGGACGCGTCCAACGACAGCGACTCGAGGCGCCGCTACATCTTCGGCGGCGCGCACTGGAGTCCGGTGGGACGCGGGCGGTTGGGTGTCGTGGTGACACTCGAGCAGGTCTTTCGAACGGCCAACTCCCAACTGCTCGAGCGCCGACTGCTCGCCCAGACCCACATCGAGTTCTAG
>Ga0070699_100002397_pt1 | contig 16812 bp, 15 predicted proteins | sample KBSK1503metaG_FD_65473 | JGI IMG/M metagenome (GOLD analysis project Ga0070699, IMG submission 65473) | Corn, switchgrass and miscanthus rhizosphere microbial communities from Kellogg Biological Station, Michigan, USA - KBS K1-50-3 metaG | ecosystem: Host-associated > Plants > Roots >... | reverse complement strand
AGCGGAAGGCATTGGATCGATAAAAGGCGGACGACCCGCAAGCATTTCGTATAGCAAGACGCCGAGGCTATAGAGATCGCTGCGCGCTCCCACTCGTTGTCCCAAACATTGTTCCGGCGACATGTAACGAGGCGTCCCCACCAACTGACCTGAACCGGTGCTGGCATGTGTGGCAGTCGCCTCGGCGGAGGAAGCGAGCACCTTGGCGACTCCGAAATCCAGTACGCAGACACCGCGTTCATTGAGCATGATATTTGACGGCTTCAAGTCGCGATGGATTATGCCTAGTCGATGCGCCTCTTCCAATACGTCACAAATCTGTACGGCAATGTGCACAGTTTGAGTTGCGGTAAAGCGACCTTTGCGAGCCAGTGCCTCCGAAAGAGTCTGGCCTTCGACAAACTCCATAATGATGAAGTGGCGTCCGTCCGCGAGATTGCCGGCGTCGAAGATCATGGCCGCGTGAGCATGTCTGAGTTTGGCCATGGTCCTCGCTTCGCGCAGAAAACGGTCGGCGACGTCGCTGTTGCCCGCAAATTCCGGCTTGATGATCTTTACCGCGACAGGACGCTCGAGTCCGAGATGAGTGGCGCGATAGACAGTTCCCATACCACCGGTACCAATTTCACGCTCGATCCGGAACCTGCCAGCGATAAATTGAGGGACATCCATATTTGACCTTCTTTCGGGTTAAAAGGTCGCTCGAAGCTGCAAACTGACGAGAGGAGAAGCGTGCGCTCGCGCGGCGTCTTCGAAAATGGGCTTGTAAATTTTCTTGTTCGGGGAGAGAGATCGAGCTGTCAAGGCCCGACGGCCAGTTAGTTTAGCACTTCTGGAGGGAATATCTCTAGGTCAATTGTCGTGCAGTGGCATGGTTTGGCGAATTCCTATTATTAGAAGCTTCACTCAATGCCGAGCTTACGCTCAACTACATCGGAACAGTGAGCGGTAGCGACCTGGTCGTCTTGGCACCACTCAACTAACGGTCGTTAGACAGTGGCAGTATTTGCAAGGTTCAAAAATAAAAATTGCGTAGCGGTCCGTTAGTGTGTTGCCCTAAGAAGCGCGCAATTCGCTGTTCTTATCCTTCAATCGCCTGATAACCTCGGCAAATGTCACGCACCTGTTCTTCGGGATCATGCCAGCGATCCAATTCTTGCCTCTGCCTTTCTCGATGGCGCCGTCTTTCATCAGCGAACAAGGCAATTCTATCGGTTTCCCGAGAAAGTAGAACGTGAATTCCTCGTTCTGCTCTCGTCGTGACCGAGTAAGTCAAGCGGCGAAACGTGAATAGCGGTGCAATCTGGATGTTTTAGTATCATCTGGAGCTAGTGGTGGAATTAACCGGGCGCGGCGATTATACCCGAAGCTATACGCTAACGGCGCACTACCAAATGTTTAGCTAAACGTCAGTTTGAGTCTGTCGCAACGACCAGGTCGCTACCGCTTCCTGTTCTGCAGTTGACTGGAACTGTCCTGTCCACTTACGTTTGGTATCCAGAACGTTTGGCCGTTTACCTCGACGCCTCGCAAACCGTTTTTCGGTAGATCCTTTTCTTTTAGACCGAGAAATGTGAAGTGGGGTAAATCGCTGAGCACCGTCTGAAACCAGCCATGCTTCGCCATGATTTCGCGCACACGGGGGTTCTCAAATTCGTTGACATCGAATGCCAGCATAGCGATGTGTTGTGAGGTGCCCGGCGCGGCGATTGAATAAAGAATCGACTTCGACAGATCCTTGCTGAAATATATTCCGCTTTTTTCGAGTTCAAGAACTTCCGCAACCTGCTGCTGCAGAGGAAGACTCTGCAAACGCGTCACTTGCTCGACGTTCAATCTGCCTTGCGCCAGCCAGTAGTCGAGCGCTGGAGAAAAGCGGGAATTCCACAAACGGACACTGTCTTCGTAATTCCTCCGGGCCGCCTCAGCGCCATCTCGAGGAGTGATATCCAGCGCTTCCTTTTGTGCCTCTTCACGGGCCTTCACGAGTTGCTTCATCGCCTCGGGCTGCAGTTCAACTTCATCAAAACCAATTAAGAGACTCGTAAAGCCCGCGTCCTCCTGAAACCTGGTGACCTGTTCTTCGTTTGTGAATATGCAGCGTGGTGGTGGACTCACCTTTTTGGCCAGAAACATCGCTCCGTAGTCTTCGAGAATGCGGCGGGCTACTACATCGGACGTTGGACAAATATTATCGATTCTTGTCTTCCGCTTCTTGAGTGCTTTTGCGAGCACTTCGTAGAAAGGAGCAGGTTCTTTGTCGTTTTCGGCGTCAGCTAATGTCATGTGTGCTGCTGATGTGATCTCATCTCCCGATGCGGAGACCGTACCGACTAACGTTAGGCAAATCAACAGGAGAGCGAATCCCACCAGTTTCAGATTTGCGAGAACGAATAGTGAATTGCTCAGTGGTATCGTGTTCGCTCGCGAACGCTTTCGGTTTGTGTCGCAGATCGTTGGAACGAAAAACATGCAAGAGATTTAGTAACTATCGATGTCCGTGGGATAATAGAGGCGCCCGATCTCGCCGGTCAACAGCAGGAGGGTAATGCGACTTAGAGATGAAGAAAGCAGATCTCTTTACAGAATTGGTTGCGACCTACGCCAAGCACGGCTGGCAATTGAAGAGTGTGCTTATGCAACCCTCGACTCGGGCCGACATAATTGCAGACGATGCCACCCTCTTTGATTCGATCAGAATTGAAGAAGCTTCAGTTGACGCGCTTTGGTTTTCGCGACCTTCCCACCAGAGGCGCGAGGCTTGGGAGTTGCGCTTGATGGCTGAGGCACAGTATGCGCTATTTGAGACTTTCGAAGTAGATGAGACGGAAGAAGAGCGTGAGGAAATGCGGCGAGAGATGGAGGCACGCTTGCGAGAGTATGTTTCGCGCGTTTGATTTCACGCCTGACTGGCATCAGCGGATTCTTACAGAACCGGGAGCGGTTCTATGACCGCACTCGACTACGAAAAGTGTGACGCTGGGACTCCAAATCAGCGCCGGGATCATCTTTAGTAGATGTCGTGAGCAAGTAGAGTGAAGTTCTGTGTCGAGCGACTTGTTTGTTGAATGCGGTCGCTACCGCTCCCGGTTCTGTAATTGCGCGTTCGATGCGGTGTGCCGTTGAAAGTTGAGTGCGGTCGCTACCGCTCCCGGTTCTGTAATTGCGCGTGCGATGCGATGTGCCGTTGAAAGTTGAGTGCGGTCGCTACCGCTCCCGGTTCTGTAATTGCGCGTGCGATGCGGTGTGCCGTTGAAAGTTGAGTGCGGTCGCTACCGCTCCCGGTTCTGTAATTTGCTGCGTGTGATAGTTTGGCGTGTAACTCAAAGAAGGAACCATCATGAACTATTTTCTTAATTGGCCTGACTATGAAGGTTCTCAGGCTGAGAAGTTTTTTAAGACGACGCTCTGGCAGGGTGAACACTTGATGATTGGCTTGAATTGTCTCGAACCCTTCCAGGCGCAGCCGGTCCACGCGCATACCGGCGCAGACAAGTTTTATTTTGTTCTGGCAGGTCGGGGTACATTCACCGTCGGTGATGAACAACGACTTGCTGAGTCGGGCGCTATTGTCGTAGCTCCGGCCGGAATCGCCCACGGCGTTACGAATACAGGCGATCAACGGCTATCTCTGCTCATAGCAATTGCACCACCAATCAAATAGATCAAATGAGCCAAGGCGATATTCCCAAAACCCTACGGCGATCGTCTCTCGATATTTCGGCGGAGGCCATCAACGAGATCGCCTCACAGATGACGAAGCTGGTAGCCGACTATTTCACGGGGATTTCTAACCTTCCTGTCTTCCCGCAAAACTATGGCGGCAGAACCATCGAAGAGTTGGATGCAGAACTCTCTCAGGAAGGAGTGCCACTTGAAAAACTCGTTGCCGAGTGTCGCACAATAATGAATCTAAGCAGACATAACGGCCATCCTCGCTTTTTCGGTTATGTCGCTTCGCCTTCAACGCCGATCGGTGCATACGCCGACCTGGTTGCTTCTGCTCTCAATGCAAATCTCACTTCTTGGCGTTCAGGGCCTGCCGGTACCGAGATTGAAAGAACACTCGTGCGTTGGTTGGGTTCGATGGTTGGTTTCCACGAAAACGCCCACGGCTTGCTCACCAGTGGTGGTTCAATGGCAAATCTGATCGCGTTGCTCATTGCCAGCCGAACAAAATCTGGAACAGACATTTCCCGCAAAGGGCTTTGGAATGAAGGCCCGCCCTTGACGATTTATGCATCTGAAGAGATTCATATGTCAGTTGCTAAGGCGATCGATATTCTTGGCTTCGGGCGCGAGCAGATGCACACCATTGAATGTGACAACCGGATGCGAATTAATATCGACGCTCTACGAGATCGGATTCAGATCGATGTCGGCGAAGGGTTAAGACCATTTTGCGTGGTCGGCAGTGCCGGCACAGTCAACACCGGCGCAGTCGATCCCCTTAACGATATTGCCGACGTGGCAGCCGAATTCAATCTGTGGTTTCACGTCGATGGAGCTTATGGTGCGCCGGGAAGTTTGGACCGGCGCAAAAAAGCTCTCTTTGCCGGATTGGATCGCGCTGATTCGGTCTCACTCGATCCTCATAAATGGTTATATGTCCCTGTCGCTGCCGGCTGTCTCTTGCTACGTGACCAGGCGGGCGCACAAACAGCATTCAACACCGCTGATGCCGACTACATAAAAGTCCACGGCCATAGTGATGAAGAGGCTTTTGCTTTCTGGGACTATGGCATCGAACTGTCGCGCCGTTTTCGCGCCCTGAAAATCTGGTTGACCTTGCGTTATTACGGTGTGCGCCGAATCGCTGAGGCGATCGCAGAAGACAACTCCCTGGCGGAGTATCTGGCGACCATTGTTTCTAAAGCCGCGGACTTCGAACTGCTTGCGCCGGTTGAACTCAGCATCTGTTGCTTTCGTTACCTGCCGGCAGAGTTCAGACTACGATTGCAAAATGCCGCAGCGGAAGCCGAGCTGGCTGTTATCAATGAAGAGCTTGATCGCTTCAACGAACGTCTAATGAGTGCGGTCCAGATCGGGGGCAGAGCTTACCTATCGAATGCGACCGTTCACGGAAGATTCGCATTGCGGGCCTGCATTACAAACTTTCGCACCACTCGAGCGGACATCGATGAAACAATCGACGTTATTCGCGCAGTGGCGGCGAAAATGTCCGATATCCTTAGCTTATGATCACCACAGTGGAAATCAAACCTTACGAACGCGAGCTGCGCGTGGCACTGGAACTGGCACGCGAGGCAGGTGAGGCCATTCTCGATTTCTACGAAGGCCCGCTCAATGTCGAACAAAAGAGTAGCGCAGACGATCTCGAGCCGGTGACCCAAGCAGATAAAATCGCAAACGAGCTGATCGTTTCTCGGCTGGTTTGGGAGTTCCCGGACGACGGTATCCTTGCGGAAGAGTCGATCGATACGGAGCACCGGCTCGAAAGGAAGCGCGCCTGGATGGTCGATCCTTTGGACGGAACTAATGGTTTCATCGACGGCAACGGCGACTTCGCGGTACAGATTGGACTTGCCGAGGATGGCGAGTGCGTGGTCGGGGTTGTGTATCAACCGTTGACCGGCGTTCTCTACAGAGCTGTGCGCGGACAAGGCACCTGGATCGAACGACCAGAATATGAATCTGAGCGCGCAGAAGTCTCGGACCAGCGTGACGTGACAAGGATGCGCCTCGCCGCCAGCCGGTCGCACCGCAGTTCGCGCATGAATAAAGTTGTAAGTATCCTCGGCGTTAAAGAAGAGGTGCGACGCGGATCGGTAGGGATAAAGGTCGGCCTAATTGTCGAGCGCCAGTGCGATCTGTACATTCATCTCTCGCCACGCACAAAGCAATGGGATACTTGTGCACCACAGTTGATACTGACTGAAGCAGGAGGCCAAATGACCGACCTGTTTGGCCAGCCGCTTCGTTACAACGTGCTCGACGTGCAGAACCGCAATGGTCTGGTTGCGAGTAATGGCGTGACTCATGAGCAGCTGATCGAGACGCTGGCGCCGCTCCTCGCAGAGTTCGGCCGGCGGCCGGCTTAATGGTTTGCCATGTACATTCGACCGAAACCCTTTCTCACATACCTGCTCATTTGCTTCGCGCCCTTGCTGCTCGTTGCTGTTTTCAACTACTGGAATGGAATAACGGCCACCGACGACGCCGTCGGCGCCGACCTTCAGGATCATCTCAACGCGTTCACGAGCGGAGTAGACAGCGTTCTCCACAAAGACGAGAACGAAATCATGAGGTTTGCGCTTTCTCGAGTAGCGGAGCAGTTTGTGAAGGAGAGAAATGGTTCACGGAGCGAAACGCCGCGTGCTGATGTTTCGAGCGAGACAAAGGGCAATTCTGATAACAGCGCGAGTTTACCGGCTGAACTGCGGGCGAGCGTGGCGGCTCTGATTGATAGCCGCGGCCATTTCAAAAGCGTTGCCTTGTTTGCTCAGAATAGCCAGCCGTTATTGTTCGCTGAGCGCAACTCAAGCGATCCTCAAAACAGCCGGCCAATATTTCGCTTCTACAACTTCCCGCCGGACCAGCCCAAACCGGACAAACGCGTCTGGGACCTTCAGGGAAATATTCTCCTGGTCCAACCAATCGAAACCAACTCCGCCGGCACAACGTTGCAATACACCCTGCCAGTTTTTGCCGAGAACCGGACGCCGGGCGTTGCCGCGCTCGTTGCAGTGTTGGATCTCGAACCAGTGTTTTCTGACGTCGCACAAGTCCTGGAAACGAAAGTAACTCCTGACAACGGACTTCACTCCACAGTCATTGTGCTGGATCAGTCTGGAACAATTCTTTACCACGCGAATGGAGCGCTCAAACACCAGGAAGTAAGCTCTGCGATTCCGGCATTCATGCCAGCTGCCAGCGCGATGCTAGCCGGCAAAAGCGGTACCATAAGCTTCAGCTCGCCGACCCGGCAGGATTACCTCACGACGTTTGCGCCGCTGCCTCGCTTGAACGTCTCAGTGGCGGTTATGCGCGATCGTTCACAGCTTCTTTTCGGTGCGTACCGCGCAGGCATTACTGGTCTGTTGCTGGCACTCGTGCTCGCCAGTGTCGCGGCATTGATATTGGAGCAATACGTACAGAAGAAGCTTCGCGGCATAGAACGCGTCAACAGGGGACTAACTGCGATTGCTAAAGGGGAGTTGAACCATCGTATCGACATTAGATCGAGCGACGATGCGCGGGGCATGGCAGACAATATTAATGTAGTAACAGAACGTTTGCGCGCCCAGATCGCCCGGGAAGCAGAATCGCGACAATTTGCTTCGTTCGTAAGGTTGTCAGCCCTGCTTACACATGATCTAAAAAACGCCATTGAGGCTTTGTCGTTGATAGTCGGAAATATGGAACGCCATTTCGATAACGAGCAGTTTCGCGCGGATGCTATGAAATCGCTCACTGGAGCAACGGAAAAACTAAAAGGTCTGGTTGCGCGCATCAGTAAGCCGGTAACTACTTTGAGTGGTGAACATAAACGACCGCTGCCGACTGACTTAATCCCTATCATAAGACGAGTAGTGGCCATGACAGCCGAACCATTGCGAGAAAAGCACAAGATAGAGATGAACCTTCCGCCGACTTTGATCGCGCTTGCGGATGGTGATCGGATAGAGAACGTGATTGAGAATTTGGTTCTTAACGCTCTGGAGGCAATGTCCGAAAAGAGCGGAACGCTCACGATAGCAGGAGAACAAACTGAAGATGGAAGGGTTGTAGTAAGTGTCAGCGATACGGGCGTCGGAATGAGCAGACAATTCATCGAAAACCGGCTCTTTCATCCGTTTGCGACAACCAAGAAAAGCGGCGTCGGTCTTGGACTCTACACCTGCCGTGAAGTGATTCAGGTAAATGGCGGATCCATCGAGGTAAGCTCAATCGATGGCACTGGCACCACCTTTCGCGTCATGCTACCATCGGGCGCAACCTACAAGCGTGGCTAAGTAAGGGCGCGGCAAGCCCTTTGTACCAAACACCAGTTGCGCCGACCCTGGTTTGGTTTAGTTTGAGGACGTGAGTTTAGAGTCACACCTTAGGTGACGCAGCGGCTAAGCTAAAGCTTGAGTCTCTAGACTGAGCTGGTCACGCCCGTTTCCTTTCAGAGTACCTGCCCAGCAGTTTGTCGCGTACCCCCGCGAGGGTATTTCGTTTTCAGTGTCGGAAGTGAGTTTTCAGCATGGCAGAGCAGGCGCAAGTTAAGGGCATCGTACTCGTCGTTGATGATGACGAGGCAGTGCGGAGTGGTCTCTACTGGACACTCATTTCTGATTATCAGGTCTTTCAGGCTTCTTCTCGAGAAGAGGCGATCGCACTTATCAATGCCCAGCTAATCGATGTTGTAGTAACCGATCTTCATCTGCCTCCTCAAGTTGAAGACATATCGGAAGGCCTCACGCTAATTGATGTCGCACGCTCACAAGATCTTCCACCACAGGTAGTTGTAATTACGGGCAGCGATTCAAAACGCGGGGCGCTCGAAGCCGTGAGGCGCGGTGCATATGGTTTTTTTGAAAAGCCATTGGACTCGGCCGAGGTTCTGCACATCGTCAACCAGGCCGCCCGAATGCGACGCCTCGAAATGGAGAACAGACGACTGCGCGATGAGATGGGCCACCCGCCTGGGTTCGCACACCTGTTGGGCACGAGTCAATCTCTGGAGCACATCCTGAGACAGGCAAGAGCCGTGGCTGCCACCAGCGCTACAGTCTTGTTGACTGGCGAAAATGGAACGGGGAAAGAAATGTTAGCGCGTGCCATTCATCAAGAGAGCCCGCGTGCGGAAGGCCCTTTCGTTGCGGTTAGTTGCGCTGCGCTGCCTGAAACTTTGATTGAGTCGGAATTATTTGGTCACGAGAAGGGTGCGTTTACGTCAGCAACTCAAACTCGCAAGGGACGCTTCGAACTGGCTGATGGCGGGACGCTACTGCTGGACGAGATTGGCGAATTGAGTGCGGCCGTGCAAGTTAAGTTGCTCCGAGTTTTGCAGGAGCGCGCTTTTGAGCGGGTGGGCGGCACGAAGACCCTGAACGTAGACATCAGACTTATTGCGGCCAGCAATAAAGATCTTGAATTGGAAGTAGAAGAGGGACGGTTTCGTCGAGATCTCTTTTATCGTCTCAACGTTGTTCCTTTACAGCTGCCGCCGCTGCGCGAACGCCAGGATGATATTCCGGTTCTGGCGGCTCACTTCGCTGCCAAGGCTGCACACAAGTATAGCCATTCGACTCCCGAGCTCGAACCCGCACTTGTCGACGTGCTGCAGGAATATGAGTGGCCCGGCAATGTACGAGAACTCGAAAACCTGATGGAGAGACTGGTTGTCTTGAGCAACAACTCCAAATTGGGTCTCGAGTTTGTGCCGAAGAAAATGTTGCAGGTGTTGCCGGACACGAATACTTCGGATGAGTCAACCCTCGAAGGCGCAGTAGTCTCAATTAAGCGCCGCATGATCTTGAGCGCGCTGCAATGCGAAGGTGGAAACAAAGTGGCAGCAGCCAAACGGCTCGGGATCAGCCGTTCCTATTTGCATAGACTGATTAATGAATTCGGGCTGTAAGAGCAGCCAGCAAACAGTAAACAGCAGACAGCAAACAGCGTATAGGAGGGTGCCGTTCTCTCTAGCCACTTGCTCAGTGCTGCGGGCTGTTTGCTGTTTGCTGTCTGCTGCGGCATAGTTTTCCATCATGGCGAATTTGCAACAGCGATTACCCGAGAATGTTCCTGGAGATTTCTTTGTCGACTCGACCTGCATCGATTGTGATACCTGCAGCCAGCTTGCCCCCGGAATATTCAGAGACCACGGCGATCAGTGCAGCGTCTACCACCAGCCTGAGACAACAGACGATACGAAACTCGCAATGATGGCCCTGGTAGCCTGTCCGACCGGCTCGATTGGCTCTACCGGAAAACACAATGCGCACATCGGAATTGACGCCTTTCCTTTGTTGCTCGATGAGAATGTTTATTTTTGCGGGTTTACCTCGGAATCAACTTTTGGGGGTTGGAGTTATCTGATCACACGTCCGCCTGGTGAGGGTGGGAACGTACTGATTGACTCTCCGCGTTTCGCAAGCCAGCTGGTAAAGCGCTTCAAGACGATGGGTGGCATTAACACGATGCTCCTCACACATAAGGATGACATCGCCGATCATGAATTGTTCAGAAAAGAGTTTGGCTGCAAGCGGGTTATGCATGCGTCGGATGGGGCGGCGCGTTTGGGCGTCGAACAGGTAGTTGAGGGCGGCCAAGCGATCGCGCTCGATAATGATCTGATTGCCATACCGACGCCTGGGCACACCCGCGGCCACGTGGTCTTTTTGTACCGAAACAAATTTCTTTTCACCGGTGATCACCTTGCCTGGTCGCCGCGCGGCAAAACGTTGACCGCCTTCCGCAGTGTTGCCTGGTATTCCTGGGCCGAGCAGACGCGTTCGATGTCAAAGCTCTTGGCTTATGACTTCGAATGGGTCTTGCCGGGGCATGGCGATATGCATCGCGAGAATGCGAATATCATGCGCGAGCATCTCCAGCGCTGCATTTCCTGGATGAAGACGTTAGATTGAGATACGGCGATATCCTGATTCCAGTTTTGGAAAGAGGAAAGAATGACGAAGAACCAAAAGATTGCCCTCGGTTGCGGGGGCTTGGGATGTTTGGGTTTGATCGTGTTGGTGGTGATTGGCATTGGACTTTATTTTTATTCTCAGCGGAGCTCCTTCGCCTATAACGTCAACCGCAGTTTGAACTACAACGCCAATACCAATCGAAATTCAAATTCGAATGCAGACTCGAATAGCAGCTCGTCGGGTACTGCTTCAAGCTCATTGTCAGATGACGACAAGCACAAACTGTTTCAGGCGGCGAGTATGACGCAAGACACTGAGGTTATGCATCGTGTCTGGAAGAAGCTGGGATTGTGGAACAAAGACGACACGCCTGCAGATGCCTACGGCGTTTTTGTCAAAGATCATATTCTATGGGCTTTCAAAAGCGGAGACTTTATCCAATCGGTCAACACGCCGGAAAAGGCGCGGGCGTATGTTGATGCGCATATTGATGACTGAAGGACGATGGTAGTTTCAAAGCAGTAGAAAAAAGATGATTAGTCACACAGCGAAATTAGCCCTAGTGCTATTCTTGGGCCTAACCTCGATTACTTTGATAGGGCTGGACACGAAAGCCGCGCAGTTTGGAGGTGACGTCATCTCCTCAGTCACGCGTTCCCATTACGAGTTCACGAGTTCTTAAACACCAGTTCAGAACAGCAATTCATCTGCCCAGCAGGAGAAGCCAGTTGCTGTGAACCACGCATACATAGGGAAGGAAGTGGATACCAAGGTCATTATTTCAAAAAAGCCCAGGCCCAAATACACGAAGGCAGCGAGAAACAATAAGATGGAAGGAACGGTAGTGCTTAAAGTTGTATTTTCCTCGACTGGCGAAGTAAACAACATCCACACTGTAACTGGTTTGCCTTTTGGTTTGACGGAGCGGGCAATTGAAGCCGCGCGCAAGATAAAATTCAAGCCTGCCATCAAGGATGGCCGTCCAGTGTCAATGTGGATCCAGTTGGAATACAACTTCAATTTGGATTAGAGAGTTTTGTTTTGAATTACTGACGTCAATCAACCTGCCGAAGCAACGATCTTCGGCTCCTGGAGCACAGCGCACGTTTCTTACAGAACCGCGGTAGCGACCGCATTCAAGGAGCGTAATATGCACGGCAAGGATGCAGGGGTATCCTCTGCATAGCTCTCAGGTCCGTAGGGTGGGGTCTCCGAGGTGGTTGAGTGCGGTCGCTACCGCTCCCGGTTCTGTAAGAAGACGCTGATCCCGGTCAGGCATTTGAAATCGAGTACTTTTGTGATCCAAGCAATCTCTTTGAGTTCCATAGCCTTGAACGGCGGCTTGCTTCCAACGCTGGAACAGTAGTGACTTTTAATGAATCCAGACCGCATTCGCAATTTCTCCATCATCGCTCATATCGATCACGGCAAGTCGACACTCGCGGACCGGCTGCTAGAGCTGACCGGCGCCGTAACAGGCCGCGATATGTCCGAGCAGATACTCGACGACATGGATCTCGAGCGGGAGCGCGGTATCACAATCAAAGCCCACGCCGTCAGGCTTGATTACACAGCGCAGGATGGTCAGTCGTACATACTCAATCTGATCGACACTCCCGGACATGTGGACTTCTCCTACGAGGTATCGCGCTCACTATCAGCCTGCGAAGGCGCTTTGCTTGTTGTCGATGCCTCACAAGGTGTCGAAGCGCAAACCCTCGCGAACACTTATCTCGCAATCGAAAACAATCTCGAGCTCATTCCGGTAATCAATAAGATCGACCTGCCCGGCGCCGAGCCCGAAAAAGCGATCGAGCAGATCGAACACTTCATCGGACTGGAAACTCATAACGCGATTTTCACGAGCGCAAAAACCGGCCAGGGCGTTGCTGAAGTTTTGGAAGCAATCGTCCGCGAGGTGCCATCTCCGAAGGGAGATCCGGCCGCGCCCTTGAAGGCTCTGATCTTCGACTCCTGGTACGACTCCTACCGCGGAGTGATCGTTCTTTTTCGTGTCATCGACGGATCGATACGAAAGGGAATGAAGATTAGACTTGTCAATGCCGGGCGCGATTACCAGGTTGAGACTCTGGGCGTTAACCGGCCACGACCAACTCCGATTGATGAGTTGGGCGTCGGGGAAGTTGGTTTTCTTACTGCATCCATCAAAGCGGTTGCCGACGTGCAAATTGGAGATACGGTGACGGAAGCGGCGCGACCGACACAGGAACCATTTCCGGGTTATCAGGAAATTAAGCCGATGGTTTTCGCCGGTCTCTATCCGGTGGACACCAATCAATACGAAGAGTTGCGCGATGCTTTAGACAAGTTGCGTCTGAATGATGCGTCGTTTTTTTACGAGCCCGAATCCTCCACCGCGCTGGGTTTTGGGTTTCGCTGTGGTTTCCTCGGCCTGTTGCATATGGAGATCGTGCAGGAACGGCTCGAGCGCGAGTTTGATCTGGATCTGATTACGACCGCACCCAGCGTCCGTTATATCGTAACAACCACCGATGGCCAGATTACCGAAATTGATTCGCCGGCCAAGATGCCGGATCCGGGCCGCATTGTGAAGATCGAAGAGCCTGTCATTCGCGCCGTCATTCTCACGCCCGACGATTATCTGGGCGGTATTTTGCCGTTGCTTGAAGAGAAGCGCGGTGTGCAGAAGGGTTTTGAGTACATAACTTCCAATCGGGTGATGCTCACTTACGAGTTGCCTCTCAATGAGATCGTGATGGACTTTTACGATCGTTTGAAGTCCGTCTCGCGGGGTTATGCTTCACTCGATTACAACCTCGCCGGCTATTGGGAGAGCGACCTCGTCAAGCTCGACATTATGGTCGCGGGCGAACCCGTCGACGCGCTCTCGCTAATTCTTCATCGGAGTACGGCGCAGGCAAAGGGGCGAGTTCTTACTGAGAAGATGAAGCAGTTGATCCCGCGCCAGCTTTTCGAAGTGCCAATCCAGGCGGCGATCGGCAACAAGGTAATTGCGCGGGAAACAGTAAGAGCGCTTGGCAAGAACGTTATCGCCAAGTGCTATGGCGGCGACATCTCGCGCAAACGCAAGCTGCTCGAGAAACAGAAAGAAGGCAAGAAACGGATGAAGAAGGTGGGACGCGTTGAAATCCCACAGGAAGCTTTTCTCGCCGTATTGAAGGTGAATGAGTAGCTCCCGAGTACACAGAGGAAGCGCAGAGTCTTCGGGACGGATATTGGCAATACCAAACTGATGACCTCTTACCTGTCCTTGAGGTGCACTGAAATGAAAACGACTTTCTTAATTATCCTTTTGCTTTCAGTATTCAGATTACAAAACTCGTAATAGCAGATCTATAGAGTTCCGGACCGATCGATTGTGGCTATGGTCCATCATTTCAAACAGATATCTGCAGCAGCTCCGGTATTGAAAAGCCTGAATAGTCCCGAGCACGAGTTGCTGCTCTGTTGCGCACGCACGAGTGCCAGCGGGCCCATTACCGAGCGCCTTCGCAGTTTGTCGAGCGCAGGTATTGATTGGAATTACCTTCTTAAACTGGCACGCAGACATTCCCTGCCTCCTCTTGCTTACGTTCAGCTTGATCGATACGCATCAGATCTCGTTCCACCTGACGTTTTGCGTGAATTGAAGCGGGACTATCGGGAAAATGCTGCTCGGAATATTGTGCTCACCTCTGAGTTATGTCACCTCATCAAATTGTTTGCCGCTTCTGGCATCGAGGCGATTCCTTACAAAGGGCCGGTGCTGGCTCTCTTTGCTTACGGTGATCTCGCGTTGCGCCGGTTTGTTGATCTGGACATCATGGTCAGAAAAGACGACGTGCTGGTCGCCCGGGAACTTTTGCTGGCGGATGGCTACAACGCAGCGAAATCATTAAGTCTGAGACAGCAGGAACTTCTGCTCCGCACGCAGCACAACATGCAATTCACTCGGGACGAGCGACGCGTGATAGTTGAACTCCACTGGGAAGTCGCCTCACATTTGTTTGCCTCGTCCGTCCAGGCTCATGAACTGTGGGAGAGTCTCACTACAATTCCACTGAACGATATCGTTGTGAAGACATTGTCGGCAAACGATCTGTTGTTTTCTTTATGCGTTCATGGCTCACGACACCTTTGGGAACGACTATCCTGGATCTGCGACGTGGCGGAGCTGATTAATCATCAGAAGATAGATTGGAATGGATTGCTGGAGCGAGCCGCAAAAACTGACAGTGAAAGAATGATTTTTCTCGGATTATACCTTGCTGAGAGTCTTCTCGATGCAGCTCTGCCGGCTGAGGTGAAGGACCGATGTCTCGCCGACGAATGTCTTTTGTCGTTGGCCACAGAAGTTCGCGAGCATCTTTTTGATGGCCCTGAACATGTCCCAGCGACTTCGAGTGAAATCTTCAAGTACAATTTCGGAGTGCGCAAGAGTTGGCGATCGCGGGCCCGGTATATTTTCTTTATGTTGCGACCTACTGACGGCGATATCGGTTCTCATTCGCTGCCTCCGGGGCTCAGTTTTGCATATTACCTGATGCGTCCTTTCAGGCTGCTTTTCAAGGCCAAATTCGAAGCTACGAATCGTCTGAGATTCGCTCAAACGCAGAACAGGAAACGGTAGCGACCTGGCCGATTCGCCTCACTCAAGTTACTAGTTATTTTCCCAGGGTTGAGGATTCGATGCTCGTTCGATCACCTGGCTGAATGATTCGCGGTGGAGTGTTGCGAACCGGCCAGGCTACCGCTTCCTGTTCTGCAGTTGAGTGGCATTATCAGGTTCAATCTCGCAACTTAAGACACTACCCCGAGGTTCGTGAGTTTGACGGATTTTTTCGCCCGTGCTAGCTTCACGGGAATTGGCGTCCCGCGTAAGGGTCCATCAAAGGCCCCGCCGAGCGTTGCAGGAGCAATAAGAAGAGCTTGAAACGAATATTTTCAGAGAGCCGAATACGGTCTACGAATGTCAGATTGGCAGCACTTGTTGTTGTCCTAATCAGTTCATACGTGGCAGCACAAGAGCCCGCCGTTCCTGCTCTTCAAGATTCCAAGCAGCAGGAGATAAAGGCGCAGGAAGCAAAACCGAAAGAGGAGAGGGCAGCGACCAAACCTGCGTTCACTCTAAAGGTTAAGACGAAGCCGATCTTGAATCTTTCGCTCAAGGCCGAAAAGGCCAAGCTGGCGGATGTGACTGAACAGTTATCGAAAAATCTAAAGATCCCCATCTTTTTGGGGAAAGGCATGGAGAAACAGTTGATTTCTGTCGAATTCAGCGAGCTCACGCTGGAGCCTGCCATGCAACTCCTGGCGCCCGAGGTCTATATCGACTATGAGATTAATATGGCAGCCGGAAACCAGCCCCGACCCTTGGGGATTTTCTTCTATGCTGCTAACCAATCTGAACCGCCGGCCAACGCCGTCGTTCGCGGCAATAATCAGGCACTGCTAATTGAAGGCAACACCGAAGATGGAGTCGAGCCGCAGACCGACGAGGAGAAGAAAAAGCTGGAAGAACAACCGCTGCAAGTTCTTTTTGAGGATGACTTCCTCACGGTAAGAGCGAAGCACCAGCCACTGGCTTTAGTTCTGCTCAAGATTGGAGACGAGCTGGGCATTCCTGTGGACATCTCGTCTGAGTCATCCGAAATCGTCGATATGGTTATCAACAAACTGCCTGTTGAGGACGCAATCAGGCGGTTGTCGCCAAACATCAAACTTTTTATGCGGGCGGATTTGCAGCACGCTGAAAGAAGGGCGTTGCGATTGGCTTTAGGGGCGCCGGAAAAGGTAACTCAGCAGGCGCCTTGACCCCTGGGGAAAGCAAGCTTCAACGACGCATGGTCTAAAATTTAGTTGCCATGAGGAGATTCACGTCATAACATACTCCGAAAGATTCGAGGAGGCGCTCAACCTTGGCCAAACAAAACGAGATCCGTAACGGAGAGCAACCAGCGAAGCAAGCTGAGAAACAGATCAGCGGCGAACCTGCGGGAAAGGGCAAAAAGCTGTTCGTCGAACCCGAGATCTCACTCCCTGTTGATGTGCTGGAAGCGACAACTTTTTTCCAGATAGTGGGTAGCGGCGCAACAAACTGACTCTTAAGAGAAGAAGATTTTCCGGTTGTATGGAAGTCGCTCAAGACTTTGGTCGACCGGCGGTCCGTAAATTATATACGGTCGCCGGTCGTTTTATCCTGATCGAGAGTCGTGATCGATCATTAGCCGAA
>Ga0070699_100002396_pt1 | contig 16820 bp, 12 predicted proteins | sample KBSK1503metaG_FD_65473 | JGI IMG/M metagenome (GOLD analysis project Ga0070699, IMG submission 65473) | Corn, switchgrass and miscanthus rhizosphere microbial communities from Kellogg Biological Station, Michigan, USA - KBS K1-50-3 metaG | ecosystem: Host-associated > Plants > Roots >... | reverse complement strand
GCTGCGGCAGCAGCAGCTGGTGTCCGAGGTGGTCAAGCCGGCCGAGGCCGAGGCCGAACGGATCAGGATCCTCGCCCTGGCGGACGCCGAGCGCACCCGCATCCAGGCCGAGGCGGCCGCGTCCAATAACCGGGTCGCGCTCGACCAGTTGCTGATCAACCAGCTGCCGCTCATCGTCAAGGAAGCCGCGGCCGGGCTGGCCGGGGCTAACGTGAGCGTGCTCAACGGCGCCGACGGCCTCAGCGAGATCGCCGCCGGGCTGGTCAGCCAGGGCCTGACCATCCTGGATTCGGTCCGCAAGGGAATGCCCGGGCAGCCGCAGGCCAGCAGCACCACCGACAACGGGCAGGTGGTGAGCGGCCAGGTCGCCCAGCGCGAGCCGTAAGGGCCGGAATCTGAGGATTTGCTGACGTCCTGGCAAGTCCCGCACCAGCGCTAACAACTCTGGTTAGGCTCGCAGTCGTGGCAGCAGCGACCACCGCCATCCAGGATGTACCCGAGCAGGAACGGTCCGCGTCACCGCCCGGCAATCGCCGCGCGGTGACGCTGGCCGCCGTCTACTACCTGCTGGGCGCGCTGGCCGTCACGCTCTGGCTGTGGCGCGATCCGGCGGGCAGGACGGTAGCGGGCAACCCCTACGACGCCGACCAGCTCGCCTGGTTCTTCCGGTACGACGCGACCGCGATCGCGCACGGGCACCTGCCCGCGCTGGTGACCACGGCGATGAACGCGCCGCAGGGCGTGAGCGTCATGTGGAACACGTTCATGCTGCTGCCGGGGGCGGTGCTGACCCCGGTGACGCTGCTGCTCGGGCCCCAGACCGCGCTCACCGTGTTCATGACGGCCGGGTTCGCCGGGTCCGCGCTGGCCATGTTCTACGTGCTGCGCCGGTGGGACGTCAGCATGCCCGCCGCGGTGCTCGGCGGCGCGGTCTACGGGTTCTCCCCGGCGGTGCTGCACTCCGCCATCGGCCACTACGACCTGCAGTTCGCCGTGCTGCCGCCGCTGATGATCCACGTCGGCCTGCGGCTGGCGACCGGCCGGGTCGGCGCCGTGCGCGGCGGCTTGTGGCTGGGCCTGCTGGTGACGGCGCAGCTGTTCATCACCGAGGAGATCCTGGCCGCCACGGCCATCGCCGGGTTGCTGCTCGTCGCCGTGCTCGCGGCCAGCCGGCCGCGTGCCGTGCCGGCCACGGTCAAGCGGGTGGCGGCCGCCGTGGCCGTGGCGGCCGGGGTGACCGCGCTGATCGCCGGATATCCGCTGTGGGTGCAGTTCTTCGGCCCGCTGGGCCAGCACGGCAGCCCCTTCACCCTGGACTACTTCAAGAACGACCTGTCGTCCTTCGTGGTGCCCTCGTCCTACCAGCTCTTCCACACCGCGGGCAGCGCGGCCGCCGCCGCGCGGTATCAGGGCCTGCTGCCCGAGTACCTGGGCTACATCGGCTGGCCGCTGCTCGTGGTGCTCGTGCTGGCCGCGGTCGCCTGCTGGCGGCGGCTGCCGGCCCGGGCGGCCGCGGTCGCCTGCGCGGTGCTCGGGGTGTTCTCACTCGGCGGCACCCTGCTGTTCGGCGGCCACCACCACCCGGCGATCAAGCTCCCCTGGTACTGGCTGCAGGGCCTGCCGCTGCTCGAATCGGCGCTGCCCGACCGGTTCTCCATACTCGCGGACGGCGCGGCCGCCGCGCTGCTGGCCTTCGCCGTGGACGCGGCCATCCCGGTCTTCGCCGCGTTCGCCGCGCGGTGCCCCCCAGGCCTGGGGCTGCCGCGGCTGGCCGTCGGCTGGCGCCCGGCCGCGGTGGCGATGGCCGTCGCAGTCCTGGTCGTCCTGCCGATCGTGCCGAAGCCGCTGCCGGTCGCCGCGGCCAACCCGGTGCCGCCGGGCTGGACGGCGGCGTTCGCCGCGCTGCGGCTGCCCCCCTCGGCCAGCGTCCTGGTGGTGCCGGTCCCGATGTCCACCTTCACCGAGCCGCTGCGCTGGCAGGCCGACACGGGCGTGCCACGCTCGCTGGTCGGCGGGTATTTCATGGGCCCGGGCCCGCACGGCCGTGGCTACATCGACGGCCACGGCACGCCCCCCGCGGGCTTGTACCTGAACGCCATCTGGATCTTCTCCCGGGCGGGCCAGCCCCGGGCGCTGGCGGGCGGAGTGGCGCCGAACGCCCGCTCGGGCGCCACGGGCTCCCTGCCGGTCAAATCGGTGACCAACACGAAGATGCGGGCGCAGATCAGGGCCTGGAAGGTATCGGCCGTCGTCGCGGTGGCCACGCCCGGCTCACGCCTCGGCCGCTACCTCACCGCGATACTCGGCTCACCCGCCATAGCGACCGGCGACGTGACGGCCTGGCGCGTTCCGGCCCGCTGACACCGCGGGGGATTCGGTGCCGCAACCACGACGATGTCACATCGTGGTGGTCCTGACCACGACAATGTCCCATCGTCGTGGTTGCCGGGCTGTGCCCGGGGTGACTGAAGTGCCTAATGAGGCCGCGCGATGTCCCGCGACGCCGATCCTCAGAGGAGATTCCTAGAAAGGTCACGGACTCATAACGAGGACAGAGGTGGCCTGGCGGGTACCCGGATCCGCGCCGGGCAGGGTGGTCGGTGAAACCGAGAGGAGTTAGCCATGACCACCATGGTCTGGATCAACGTATTGCTGGCTGTTCCGTTCATCGCGCTGTGGGCCGGGATCCCGCTGTGGCTCGTGCTCAAGCGCCGCGACAGCAGGCCGCAGCCGGCCGTGGCGCAGCCTGCTGCCCGGGAGATGCCCGCGACGCGCGTATACGCCGCCTACCGCCGCGCCGCCTAGGCCAGAACCAGGCCGGAACTAGGCCAGGAACCTTCCCATCCCGGCTGCCTCTCTCCGTGTGAGAGGCTGCCGGGATGCTGACGTTGAGCATCGCGTGCACGGCGGCCGCGGTCGCCTGGCTGTACCTGGTCGCCGCGCACGGCGGCTACTGGCGGACCAGCCAGCGGCTGCCCCGGATCACCGCCGAGCCGGATGCCTGGCCGGACGTGGTGGCGGTCGTCCCGGCCAGGAACGAGGCCGAGATGCTGCCGGTCACGCTGCCCGCGCTGCTCGGCCAGGATTACCCCGGGGCGCTGACCGTCATCGTGGTCGACGACGGCAGCTCCGACGGCACCGGCGAGGTCGCCGCCAAGCTCGGCGCCGGGTCGGCCCGGCCGCTGCGGGTGATCTCCGGCGCCCCGCCCCCGGACGGCGAACGCTGGGCGGGCAAGGTGTGGGCCATGGCCCAGGGCCTGCGCGCGGCCGGACCCTTCGCCCCGGGGCCGGACGGCTACCTGCTGTTCACCGACGCCGACATCGCCTGGGAGGCGCACATGCTGCGCCGCCTGGTGGCCGCGGCCGAGGGCGACGACCGGGACCTGGTCTCGCAGATGGCCCTGCTGCGCACGGCCACCGGCTGGGAGCGCGTCGTGGTCCCCGCCTTCGTCTACTTCTTCGCCCAGCTCTACCCGTTCCGCCGGGTGAACGTGCCCGGCTCGCGGACGGCCGCCGCGGCGGGCGGTTGCATGCTGATCCGCCGCGGCGCGCTGGCGGGCGGCCTGGCGCCGATCCGCGGCGCCCTCATCGACGACGTGGCCATGGGCCGCATGATCAAGCGCCAGCGGGGACGCTGCTGGCTCGGGGTGACCAGGCAGGTGGTCAGCGTGCGGCCGTACCCGCGGCTGGCCAGCCTGTGGCAGATGGTGGCGAGGTCGGCCTACATCCAGCTGCGCTACTCCCCGGTGCTGCTGGCCGCGACGCTGGCCGGGCTGCTGTTCCTGTACGTGCTGCCGCCGGCCGGCGCGATCGCCGGGCTGGCCGCCGTGCTGGCCGGCGGTGGCGGCGCGGCGGCCTTCACGCTCGGCGCGGGCCTGGCCGGCTGGGCGCTCATGTCGCTGAGCTACCTGCCTATGCTGCGGCTGTACCGGCTGTCGCCGCTGCGCGCGCCCGGCCTGCCGCTGATCGCCCTGCTGTACGCGGCCATGACCGCGGACTCGGCCCGGCGGCACTACGCCGGCCGCGGTGCGGAGTGGCGCGGCCGGACGAACCTGCGATGATGAGCCGTGCGGGATCATGGCAGATGATCCGGAAAAAGCGATGAGGCCCTGCTGGCTCCGGGGGACGAAACCCTGTTCCGCCCGAGCCCCCGAAGGAAGGTGGATGCGTGACGATCAGCGTTCAGGGCGTGGTGGCCCGCGGTAAGGGCGAGCCGGTAGAGGTGACGACGGTCCTGGTACCCGAGCCCGGGCCGGGGGAGGCGCTCGTCACCGTGCAAGCGTGCGGGGTGTGCCACACGGACCTGCACTACAAGGAGGGCGGCATCGGCGATGACTTCCCTTACCTGCTCGGGCACGAGGCGGCCGGCGTGGTCGACGCCGTGGGCCCGGACGTGACCGACGTAGCGCCCGGCGACTTCGTCATCCTCAACTGGCGCGCGGTGTGCGGCCGGTGCCGGGCCTGCAGCCGCGGCCGTCCGTGGTACTGCTTCAACACCCACAACGCGAGCCAGAAGATGACGCTGGAGGACGGCACCCCGCTGTCCCCCGCGCTGGGCATCGGCGCGTTCGTGGAGAAGACGCTGGTCGCCTCCGGTCAGTGCACAAAGGTCAACCCGGCCATCCCCGCGGCCACGGCCGGCCTGCTCGGCTGCGGCGTGATGGCGGGCATCGGAGCAGCCATCAACACCGGCGGCGTGACCCGCGGCGACAGCGTCGCGGTGATCGGCTGCGGCGGCGTGGGCGACGGCGCCATCGCCGGCGCCTACCTGGCTGGCGCGCACACCATCATCGCGGTGGACGTGGACGACAGGAAGCTGGAGTGGGCCCGCGGGTTCGGCGCCACCCACGTGATCAACTCGCGGAACGCCGACCCTGTCGCCGGGATCCAGGAGATAACCGGCGGGTTCGGCGCAGACGTGGTGATCGAGGCCCTCGGGCGGCCCGAAACCTACAAGCAGGCCTTCTACGCCCGCGACCTGGCCGGGACGGTCGTCCTGGTCGGCGTGCCGACACCGGAGATGAAGCTGGAGCTGCCGCTGCTCGACGTGTTCGGCCGCGGCGGGGCGCTCAAGTCCTCCTGGTACGGGGACTGCCTGCCCAGCCGCGACTTCCCGATGCTCGTCGACCTGCACCTGGCCGGGCGCCTGCCGCTGGACAAGTTCGTCTCGGAGACGATCGGCCTGGGCGACGTGGAAGAGGCCTTCGCCAAGATGGGCCGCGGCGAGGTGCTGCGCAGCGTCGTAACGCTGTGAGTGACGCCCTGTGATTCATGCTGGCGCCGCGGACCCCGCCACTCGCATCGCGATGTGGTCGGGGCCGCGGACCGTGTCCACCGCGCTGATGCGGGCCTGGGAGAACCGGCCGGATACGGTGGTCACCGACGAGCCGCTGTACGCCTTCTACCTGGACCGAACCGGCCTCGACCACCCGGGCAGGGACGCGGTCATCGCGAGCCAGCCCACCGGGTGGCAGGTGGTACTGGCCGGGCTGGCCCGCGGCCCGCTGCCCGGCGGGGCGGTGATCGGCTACGCCAAGCACATGACCCACCACCTGCTGCCCGAGGTGGATCGCGCCGCGCTGGCCCCGTTCCTGCATGCCCACCTGATCAGGGACCCGCGCGAGCTGCTGGCCTCCTACGCCAGGGTCCGGGCCGAACCCACGCTGGACGACCTCGGCCTGCGCCAGCAGGCGGAGATCTTCGAGACATTCGGCGGCCCGGTGGTCGATTCCCGCGACCTGCTCACCGAACCCGAGGGCGTCCTGCGCGCGCTCTGCCAGGCGCTCGGTGTCCCCTTCGACCCGGCGATGCTGGCCTGGCCGCCCGGCCCGCGGGACAGCGACGGGGTGTGGGCGCCCCACTGGTACGACAGCGTACGGTCCTCGACCGGCTTCTCCCCCTACCGCCCGCCCGCCGCCCCGTTGCCCGCCCGCCTCGAGCCCCTGGCAGAAGAGTGTCTGCCCTACTTCACCCGTCTGCACCGCTACCGCCTCACCCCCGAGCGAGCCAAAGGGCGCGCGGTGCCGCCTGGACTGAGGAGCGACGAAGGAGCGACGAGGGAAGGCGGCGCCTAAAAGCGCGCCCGGAGGCGAGCGAAGGGAGAAAACAGTGCTGCAAGCGTTCGATGAGCGCAACCGCGACCTGGTCGTCAACGTGGGCGGCAGGCTCACCCACCGCGACCGGGCGGCGGTGAGCCCGTTCGACTCGGCCGTCCAGGGCGGCGACGCGGTCTGGGAGGGGCTCAGGCTGTACGACGGGAAGATATTCCGGCTGGACGAGCACCTGGCCAGGCTGCGTGCCTCGGCCCGGGCGCTGGCGTTCACCCAGATCCCCTCCGACGAGCAGATCATCGAGGAGATCAGGCGCACCCTCGCCGCCAACGGCATGACGGACGGCGTGCACATCAGGCTCACCCTCACCCGCGGCGTCAAGGCCACCTCGGGCATGGACCCGCGGCTCAACCAGGCCGGGCCGACGCTGATCGTGCTGGCCGAGTTCAAGGACCCGGTGTACGACGCGGCCGGCATCACGCTGATCACCGCGAGCGTGCGCCGCCCGGCGCCGGACTGCCTCGACCCGAAGATCCACCACAACAACCTGCTGCCGTCGATCATGGCCAAGATCGAGGCGAACGTGGCCGGCGCCGACGACGCGGTCGTGCTCGACCACCGCGGCTTCATCGCCGAGACCAACGCCACGCACCTGTTCATGGTGACCGGCGGCCGGCTGGCCACGCCGACCACGGTGTCCTGCCCGGAGGGCATCACCCGCGCCGCCGTGCTCGAGCTGGCCGCCTCGGCCGGGATCGGCTGCGAGACCGGCGACTACACGCTGCCCCAGCTCTACAACGCCGAGGAGGCGTTCGTGACCGGCACCATGGGCGGCCTCGCCCCGGTCCTGGCCGTCGACGGCCGCACCATCGGCGACGGCGCCCCCGGCCCGGTGACCAAGCGCCTGACCGCCCTCTACGCGGACCTCACCGCCGCCACCGGCACCCCCGTCAGCTAACCCCCGGCCGGCGCCGAGGCGGGCAGCCACGCCCGTTCGGGTCAATCGGTCTTGATGGTGCCGTCCTCGAGCTCGAGGACGGAGTCGGCGATGTCGATGAGGCCGGGGTCGTGGGTGGCGACGAGCGCGGTCACCCCCTCGGACTGCACCACGGCGCGCAGCAGCCGCATGATCTGCTTCGCCGTCTCGGAGTCGAGCTGGCCGGTGGGCTCGTCGGCCAGCAGCACCTGCGGGCTGCCGGCCAGCGCCCGGGCGATCGCGACCCGCTGCTGCTGGCCGCCGGACAGCTCACCGGGCCGCTGCTTCGCGTGCTCGCCCAGGCCGACGATGTCCAGCATGAGCCGGACCCGCTCCTCCCGATCCTTCGGAGGCGTCCCGGCGATCCGCAGCGGCACCCCGACGTTCTCCGCGGCGGACAGGATCGGGATGAGGCCGAACGACTGGAAGATGAACGCCACCGACGTACGGCGGAGCTCCATCCGCTCGTGCTCGGACATCGCGGTCACGTCCCGGTCACCGACCCGCACCTGGCCGCTGTCCGGCAGGTCGAGCCCGCCGACGATGTTGAGCAGCGTGGTCTTCCCCGACCCCGACCGGCCGCGCAGCGCCACCAGCTGTCCGGGCCGCACGCCGAACGAGACGCCGCGCAGCGCCCTGGTGGCGGTCCGCCCGCTGCCGAAGGTCCGGACCACGTCGGTCACGGCCAGCATGTCCGTAGCCACCACAGCGGTCATGACGGCTCCCGACGGTCCGGCCAGACGCCGATATGGTCGGGCTCGGCTTCGAGCCGCACCAGGTCGCGCATGCCGAGGGGTTTGGTCATCTCCCGCGGCAGCTGCAGGCGGCCGGCCCGGTCCAGCACGGCGTACTCCACCGCGTGCTGCGCCACCTCACCGTCGTCGCTGGTCGTCGCGCGCCGGTGCGTCTCGGTGCTGGTCCGGCCGTCCCTGATCGCGACGACCCGGCGCACCACCGTGGACACCGCCGGGTCGTGCGTGACGATCAGCACGGTCACGCCGAGCTCGGTGTTCGCCTGCTGCAGCGCGGCGAACACCTCGGTCGCGGTGGCTGTGTCCAGTTCGCCGGTGGGCTCGTCGGCGAGCAGCACCTTCGGCTCGTTGACCAGCGCGGCCGCGATGGCCGCCCGCTGCTGCTCGCCGCCGGACATCTGGTCGGGCCTGCGGTGCAGGCAGTCGCCGAGGCCGAGCAGGTCGAGTAGTTCGGCCGAACGGGTGCGGCGTTTCGCCTTCCCGCCGCCCGCCAGCCGCATCGGCAGCTCCACGTTCTGCTGCGCGGTCAGGTAGGGCAGCAGGTTGCGCGAGGTCTGCTGCCAGACGAAGCCGACCACCTGCCGCCGGTAGGCCAGCCGCTGCCGCGCGCTCATCGCGGCCAGGTCGTTGCCCGCCACCCGGACCGAGCCCGCGGTCGGCGTGTCCAGCCCGGCCAGGATGTTCATCAGCGTGGACTTGCCGCTGCCCGACGCCCCCACCAGCGCGACGATCTCGCCCTCGGTCACCAGCAGGTCAAGCCCCTGCAGGGCCTGGACCTCGATCCCGGCCGCGACGTAGATGCGGACCAGGCGATCACACACGATCAGCGCGCCCGCGCCGAAGTCGCGGTGCTGCCGTGACGCCTCCGCGCCCAGGTCCGCGATACTGGTGGCCATGCAACCTCCCTGCTTCCTAGTGTGCCCGGAGCACGCCGGAGACGTCGCGGCGGCGTAGCGACCTGGCCTCCGCGGCCAGCGCGGCCAGCGCGAGCACGCCGATGATGACGGCGGGCAGGCCGAGCGCGAGCGCGTCCGGCTGAAGCTGGACCGGGATGCTGGTGCCGGTGAACGCGGACAGGTCGATGGCCGAGCCGATCACGATGGGCAGCACCAGAGCGCAGGCCAAACCCGCCACCACCGCGGCCAGCACAGCCGGCATGGCTTCGGCCATGACCAGGCCGGTCGTCCGCTGGTAGCCCATGACGGTGAGCCTGGCCAGGGTCAGGCCGCGCTCCGCCGAGCCGAGCGCCAGCCCCAGGATCACGATGAACAAGCCGAACGCGGCGGCGGCCGCGATGGTGAGCGTGATGATGAGGCCGGCGCCGTGCTGCAGCGGCGAACTGGCCAGCTCGGCCAGCACCGTGGTACGGAACGTGACCACGCTGCCGGACATCACCCGGCTGGCCACGGCGGTGAACCGGGCGTGGTTGATGGCGGAGCCGGTGGCCAGGAGCACGTTCGGCGCGGGCGAGCCGGCCGGCCCGGGCAGCGTCTGCAGCGGCATGACCACGAACGCCCCGCCCGCGGGCACCGCCGGGGTACCGGCCAGGATGCCCGCGACCCGCACTTTGATCGGCCCCCTCGCGGACAGCGAGTTGAGCTGGGCCGCGCCCTGGCCGAGGACGGCGGCGGCGGCAGGCGAGGCGAGTACCGGCACGATAGCGCCGAAGGGCATAGCCTGGCCGGGCGCCGCCTTGCCGATCCTGGCCGCCGGGAAGGCGGAGAACGGGGTCCCCGCGACCACGGCCGCGTAGGCGGCCGGGTCCACGGCGGCCACCTCCACCGGCTGGCCGAACAGCGTGAACCAGTTCGTGTTCCAGACCTCGGTAGCATGCCGCACGCCGGGGACGGCGGCGATCGCCTTGACGTCGTCCGGGCTGATCGCGCCTCCCGGCGCGGGCACGATCAGCGCGTCCGCCCCGGTGGTGTACCAGGAGGCGGTGATCTCGCCGCGGGTGATGCCCTGGCTGACCATCCCGGCGAAGGTGGCCACGCTGAGCGAGAGCACGAGCGCGAACGCGGGCAGCGCGCCGCTCAGCGATGATCTGGCCGCCCGGGACAGCGCGACGAAGCCGGTGGCGCCCGCTCTCCGGGCGGACAGGGCGAGCAGCCCGCGGATGGCCAGCGGGTACAGCCGCAGCATGACCACGACGATCGGGATGGCCACGAGCACCGGCGTCACGGTCAGGTACAGGTCCGTCCCGGATCCTGATCCGCCCGCGGGCACGCCCTGCTCCCGCAGCACGACCAGGCCGGCCACGGACGCCGCGACCGCGGTGACCTCGGCCACCGGGCGGCGCCAGGGCCGGGCGGGCCGCCGGGTCTCGGCCGTGGTGATCCGGGCCGGGTTGCTGGCCGGAGCGGGCCTGCGGTGCAGCCATACCGCGATCAGCGGGGGCCCGGCCAGCGCGGCGGCGATGACCAGGCCGGCCAGCGGCCAGCCGGCCGAGGAGGCCCCGCCCGGGATCACGGCGATGGCCAGGCCCGCACCGATCAGCACGCCCGGGCCGGCCGCGATCACGGCCCCGCGCAGCATCAGCGCCGCCACCTGGCGCAGCGACCCTCCCCGGGCCCGCAGCATGGTCAGCTCGCCCTCGCGGCGCACGACGATCATCCTGGCCGCGAGCAGGATCACCGCCGCGCCTACCACGATCAGGCTGACGAACAAGAGCAGCAGCACCGTCTCGACGGCCGACTGGGTGCCGAGGAACAGCGCCAGGTCCTGCAGCAGCGGCGAGGTGACCGCCAGCGCGTTCGCGCCGGGCGTGAGCGCTCCGCTCAGCGTGGGAGTGCTGGTGACGGCGCGGTTCAGCGCCTGGTAGAGCCCTTGCGCCTGGTCCGCGTTCACCCGGGACACGTCGAGCGGGAACTCCCAGCTCATTTCCAGGCCGACGCCGCCGAACGCGTTCTGGATCGCGGCGAGCTGGTCCGGGACGGCGATGACCCCGCCCAGCCAGTATGGCGGGCTGTTGACCGACGGCTGCACCAGCGACGGCCGTACGATCGTCGTGTCCTGCTGCCAGAAGGTGGAGCCACCGGCCCGCGTCCGGATGATGGCGGTGACGTAGAGGGTGACCACGCCGGACTTGGTGGTCACCGTCAGGCGGCTGCCAGGATGCAGCCCGAACCGCGCGGCGGTCGGCGCGGTGGCTGCCACGGCCACCGCGCCGGGCGGAACCTTCCCGCTGGTATACGAGCCCGCTACCAGCTGCGCGTAGCCGGTGAACGGGTCGCGGTAGACGATCTCCATCTTGGGCGGCGCCTCGGCCTGGGCGCTGTCCGCCGCGCCGGCCGTGATGACGAGGGCCTTGGTGCTCAGGCTGGTCCAGACGCCGCCCGCGAGCGGGAGCGGCGTCGACGCCAGGCCGCGGCCGATGTCCCCGGTTGACTGCGAGAGCGCACCGCTGTCCAGGCCCTGGCCGGGCGGGGCGACCTGAGCGTCCTGCATCGCCCCGGTGAAGTCGGCCAGGTTCGCGCTCACCTGGACGGTCTTGGTGGTATTCGGGAACTGGGCCAGGGTCTGCTGCAGGGCCTGGGACCGGGTGTGCAGGCTGAGCGCGGGACCGGCCAGGGCCGCGAACACGCAGCCGCAGGTCAGCAGCGCGAGCGCGAGCGCGCTCCCGGCCGCGGTCCCCACCGTCCGGCTAAGCGCGGCTCCCGGCCGCATGACGGGCGGCCGCAGCGTGGACATCGTCATATCGCCTCCGCGGCCCGCAGTTCCGCGGCGGCGTCCGGGCGCCGCGCGATCGTGAAGGCGGCCGCGAGCACCGGCAGCACCGCCACCGCCAGGGCCAGCGGGAGCGTCTGCGACCAGCCGAACTGGATCAGCACCGGCGGCACCGGCCTGGTCGCCGCCGTGGTCAGGGTGATAGCCGGCACGAGCAGTTCGGCGAGCACCACGCCCAGCACCAGGCCGGCCAGCGCGGACGGCACGCTCAGCATGAGCTTCTCCAGGCAGAGCTGTCCGGCCGCCGCCCGCGGCGCCACGCCGAGCGCGGCCAGCAGCGCGGTCTCCGCGCGCCGCTGCCTGACTCCGGCCGCGATGCTGACGCAGAAGCCGGTGATGGCGAGGACGGCGGCGGCGATGGCCACCGCCAGCAGCCCCTGCTGCGGCACGGTCGACAGCGGATCGGCCAGCAGACCGGACGCGATCCCGCCGCTGCTCGTGACCGCCGAGCCGGGCGGCAGGCGGGCGGCCAGCCCGGGCGGGACCCCGGAGCGCCCCGCCGTGGCCAGCCACCACTGCGTCACCGGCGCGGGTTCCAGCGAGGCGGCGACCAGCACGCTCTGCAGTGTGCCCAGGTTGACGATGAGCCCGCCGCCGCTGCCGGTCACCGTGGGGAAGCTGGTCACCGCGCCCACGATCTTCACGCTGACGGTCGCGCCGTCGATGTTGGCCTGCACGGTGGAGCCGACGCTGGTGTTGCTCGCGGTGAGGTAGCCCTGCGTGGCCAGGCCCGGGATGACCACGGGCGCGGCCGGGACGAGCGCCAGCTGCGCGGAGATATCGCTGGGAGGGACGCCGGGATACCCGCTCGGGGCCAGGCCGTAACCCGGGCTGAACGTCACCGCCAGCGCGTTGCCCGCCGCGCTAGCCGACGAGACGGCGGGCGCGCCGGACGGCCCGGCCGTGCCCAGCGACTGCCGGACGCCCGCCAGCTCGGCCGACGAGGCAATAGCCGGCCAGCCGTGCAGGGCCGATCCCGGGAGGGTCACCCCCGGCGCCCCGGGGGAGCCGGACACGCCGTCCAGGGTCAACACGGCCGGCTCCCGGGCCCGCGTGGCGGGCAGCGTGTAGGCCACGGTGACCCCGGTCAGCCGGAGCGGGTATATCACCGCCGGGGAGCCGAGGCTGACGGTCAGCAGGTGGTTCCGGCCGTCGGCGGGCAGCGAGCCTGCGTCGGCCTCGTACACGACGTCGTCGGCGTCCGCGACCGAGACGGTCACCGCGGCGGCGCTCAGCCGGAGCGCGGCCGGACCCAGCCGCGCGATCAGCCGGAACCCGGCGGCCCGGCCGGGCAGCGTGACGCCCGGCGGCGGCCCGGCGGTGCGGATCTTGCCGAACAGCGCCGCCGCGGGGAGCGTGGACTGGTCGGGCCGGAGCAGCGTCACGTTCGCGGCCTGGCCGGCTCCGATCGCCAGCGTCACCCCGTTGGTGGCCGGCTGGTCGATGGAGGCGACCGGCATGGCGTGCCGCACCCCCGGCGTCCCGGTCAGGGCGGCGGCCTGATCCGCCGTGAGCGGCTGGCTGGCCTGCACCCGCACGTCTGCTCCGGCGTTGAAGGCGGCCTGGTCCTGGACCGAGCGCGTCCAGCTCTGCCGCTGCGACAGCGCCAGCGTCCCGGTGGCCACGGCCAGCACGATCAGCAGCGCCGCGCCGCCCTGCCTGATCGGCAGGCGGCTTATCTGCCAGCTGGCCATGGCCGCGGTCAGCCGCCGGCCGCGGGCCGCCAGCAGGTCGCCGGCCTTCCCTCCGGCGGGGAGCAGCCGGAGGGCGAGGACGGTACCGCCGGCCAGGGCCAGCGCCGGCGCGGCCACGATCACCGGATCCACGCCGAAGTTCCCGCCCGCGCCCGCCGACACGGCCGAGTAGTGGCGCAGCTCCCAGCCCGCCACCACGGCCAGCAGCACCAGCGCGAGGTCGGCGCCGGCCCGGGTGACGCCGGTGATGGCCGCCTGCCGCCCCCGCCGGGCCCGGGCCGTGCCCGGGGTGACGGTGCTGACCACCGGCACCAGCATGATCACCAGTGCACCCGCGCCGACCACGGCGGCTACCCGGAAGGCCGCCCAGCCGACGCCGGCCGAACCTGTCCCGGCGAGCAGCCGGGCCAGCCCGACACCGGCCAGCGCGCCGGCCACGGCGCAGAGCACGCACAGCGGCACGGCCTCGGCCGCGGCCAGCCGGACCAGCTGCCAGCGGTTGGCGCCGCGCGCGGTCAGCATGGCCGACTCGCCCTCGCGCTGCCCGGCGAGCAGCCGGGCCACCGCGAGCAGGGCCGCGGCGGCGAGCAGGAAGAGCAGCACGGCGCAGATGGCGAGCAGGGAGCGGGCGACGTCCAGGTTGCTGGCCGTCCCGTTGAGCACCGAGGGCAGACCGGTGGTGAGGGTGAGGTCCGGCAGCGTCACCGCCTGGGCCAGCGCGTCCCGCAGCCCGTTCACGTTGTCCGCGATGGTCCTGAGCTGGTCGGCGGGCAGGCTCGCGGTCCGCGGCACGGCCACCCAGGAACCGCCGTCCACCGGCAGCGGCCCGGCGAACGCCCAGGACGGCACGGTCAGCGGGCCGTACGTGGTGAAGTTGGACAGCGTGCTCGAGCCGTCCAGCCCGATATCGTTTAGCCCCCAGTACGGCTCCGACACCTGCCGGGGCCGGTAGAGGCCAGTGACCACGAACCGGACCAGGTGATTGGAGAGCCGGTCGCGCATCTGCAGCACGTCGCCGGTGGTCACATGCAGCAGCGCGGCGGCGCTGGCGGGCAGGGCCGCCGGGATGGGCCCGCTGACCCGCCCGCCGGGCCAGTGACCGGAAACCAGCACCGCATGCGCGGTGATGGCGTCCAGCGTGGCCGCCACGGCGATCTGCACCGTGTGCGTGCCGCCCGGCGGGACCGGTCGGGCACCGGGCACGAAGCCGAGCGGGTCGGACCAGTAGCCCCGGTAGAACGCGAACGGCGTGCCGTCGAGCGCCGCGGAGATCTTGCCCGGCAGCAGCGAGGTGTACTGCGCGGCCTGGTTGTTGTTGGCGTTGCCGAGGATGACGAGCGAGGTGCCGGTGGCGTGGGTCAGGTCGTGCCGGACCGCCCGGGGCAGGGCCTGCCCGCTGAACGTGATCAGCGCGGTGGCCAGCGCCGCGGCCACCGCTACCGTGAGCGCTGCCGCGATGATCACCAGGCGGTGAGCATTCATCCGAGGCAGTGTCAGCGAACCCCGTGTAAAGCCCATCAGGATTCCGAGCCTACGAAACGGCCCGGCTGATAAAAAGAGTGCGTACATGACCTGGTACCCGTCCGTAACCCGGCCGGGATGGGGAAGGGCCAGAAAGGAACTGAGCCGTGTCCGTCGTCGTCATCACCGGGGCCGCGGGCCTGGTCGGGTCCATGCTGCGGCCGAGGCTGGCCCGGCCCGGGCGCACGCTGCGCGTGCTGGACGTCGCCCCGCTGACGGCCGTCCCGGGTGAGGAGGCCATCCAGGCGTCGGTGACCGACATGGACGCGATGACCGCCGCCTGCCATGGGGCGGACGCCGTCATCCACCTGGCCGGGATCCCGGGCGAGGCGTCCTGGGAGCGCATCAGCGAGCTGAACATCAACGGCAGCTACGTGGCGTTCGAGGCGGCCCGGCGGGCCGGCACGCCACGGGTGATCTTCGCCTCGTCCAACCACGCGGTGGGGTTCACCCCGCGATCTGACTTCCCGGTGCCCGACTACGCGTTCCCCAAGCCGGACACCTACTACGGCGTCTCCAAGGCGGCGGTCGAGGCGCTCGCCGCGATGTACCACGAGCGGTACGGCATGGACGCGATCTGCCTGCGCATCCTGTCCTGCTTCCCGCGCCCGCAGAACGTGCGGATGCTGTCCACCTGGCTGTCGCCCGACGACGCGGGCCGGCTATTCGAGGCCTGCCTGACCGCCGAACGGCCCGGGTTCCGCGTCGCCTTCGGGGTGTCCGCCAATACCCGCGGCGGCTGGGTCTCGCTGTCCGAGGCCAGGGCGCTCGGCTACCAGCCGGAGGACGACGCGGAGGCCTACGCCGCCGAGATCATCGCCGGGCACGGCGTGCCGGACCCGGACGACCCGGTGCTGCGCTGCCTGGGCGGCGAGTTCACCCTCCCGGACGACCAGGTGCCCCGCCGCTAATGCCCGTCTCGCTGGCCCGGTACTCCTGCCAGCGGCTCAGGATCTGGGACAGCTCCTTGGTGGCGAAATCGAGGAAGGCGGCCTGCTCGGCCATCCGCTCGCCGGCCGGGGTGTCCGCGCCGACCAGGTCGATGCCCTCGCGGACCAGCGCGGTCCACCGTGACATGACCTGGTCCCGCATCCGGATCATGTCGTCCCACATGTTGCCGGGCATCCGGTAGTAGTCCCGGCGCGAGCCCGGCACCCGCTCCTTGTGCACGAGGCCGAGCTGGATCAGGTACCGCACCGCCCCGGACACGGCCGCCGGGCTGATCCGCAGCATCCCGGCCAGTTCGGCGGCGGACAGGCGGCCGGAGTCGGTGACCAGCAGGGCGACGAAGACCCGGGCCGGCATCGGCGGGAAGCCGGCGGCGACCAGGACGGCGGCGAACCGCTCGATATAGCCGAACAGGGCGTCGTCCGGCCCGGCGGCTGCCACTTCCGCACCCTCGGCCACTGCGTCTCACCTCCATCTACACAATAGCGTATTTTAAAGATTCAGAACATCGTGAAAATTGTGTAGACTAACCCTCATGACGAACGCGATCGAGGTGCGGGGGCTGCGCAAGTCGTTCGGCCGGACCGCCGCGCTCGACGGCCTTGACCTGACCGTCCGCACCGGCGACGTGCACGCCTTCCTCGGTCCGAACGGGGCGGGCAAGACCACCACCATCCGCATCCTGCTCGGCCTGCTGCGCAAGGACGGCGGCGAGGCCAGCCTGCTCGGCGGCGACCCGTGGCGGGACGCCACCACGCTGCACGCCAGGCTCGCCTACGTGCCGGGGGACGTGACCTTGTGGCCGGGCCTGACCGGCGGCGAGATCATCGACCTGGTCGGCCGGCTGCGCGGTCCGCGGTCGGCCCTGGACCCCAAGCGCAGGCAGGCGCTGATCGAGCGGTTCGCCCTGGACCCGGCGAAGAAGGCCCGGGCCTACTCCAAGGGCAACCGGCAGAAGGTGGCGCTGATCGCCGCCCTGGCCAGCGACGCCGAGCTGCTCATCCTGGACGAGCCGACGGCCGGGCTCGACCCGCTGATGGAGGCGGTCTTCCGCGAGTGCGTCGACGACGAGCGCCAGCGCGGCCGCACCGTGCTGCTGTCCAGCCACATCCTGGCCGAGGCGGAGGCGCTCGCCGACCGGGTGACGATCATC
>Ga0070699_100002395_pt1 | contig 16821 bp, 16 predicted proteins | sample KBSK1503metaG_FD_65473 | JGI IMG/M metagenome (GOLD analysis project Ga0070699, IMG submission 65473) | Corn, switchgrass and miscanthus rhizosphere microbial communities from Kellogg Biological Station, Michigan, USA - KBS K1-50-3 metaG | ecosystem: Host-associated > Plants > Roots >... | reverse complement strand
GCTTCCTCGATCAGATCAATTGGATGCTGTGTTCGGCTCATGGAGCTAGTTTGAACAGGAACGATCCATCTTGAACGGAGGGGGGGACAAACAAAAGCAAACGGCCTAATACATAGAAAACAGACCAAGCCAGCGAAAATCCGAAGCAGAGCCGAAATGGAAGCGTCAGCCAACTCAGCGAGCGTTTCGGAGCCGTCTTCTTAGTGGCGAGTTCACGCAGGCAAGAGGCGCAGACAAAGCGGTTGTCGTGTTCAGTAACACATTCGCGGCAGAAGTATTCGTGGCAAACGGGGCAGCGAACGGCTGCCTCCCGGTCCATATGAAGTAAGCAACGCCGGGCCGCGAGTTTCATGGCACTATCGCGGAGGCTCGAGTCGGTTGCTGTTCGGCCACGATGAGAGGCACAACGATCGCGCTGAAGGCTGCGTACCTGCGAGCGCGTTCCACTGCTTTCAATCGCCGAGTTTGAGCAGCGGTTTGGATCTTAACGACATAGGTTGGACCGGCCAGCAGGTTCCAAATAAGAATCGCGCCGGCAAAGAAAATCCAGCATGCGCCGACGACATAACACCAATTGTTCCGACCTAAGTACCATAACATGCCCAGCGGGACACAGACTGCCCAGGCAACGGACGCCCATATCCAACGATTGCTCTTTGCCGCGATGATCGCCTCGATGTCGGAAAAAAAGAAGCGATGGTATTTTTCAAAAATTATCATCTGCGTAGCCAAAAGTAGGTGATCGTCAGCTACATAGAGTGAATTCCGCATGCCGGGCAAAAACCAGGAAAACCAACTGGTGGAGGCGATCTTCCGGTAGGCAGGTGTGATTTCAGGCATAGCGCGGCAAAGCTGGAATGAGCAGGAGCAGGAGAAAAATCCAAATACCGGCTCCGATCAGTCCTAGGATCAGAGCAATCCCAAATCGGAATCGCGACCGGCGTACTAGGGTTCGCTGGTATCTCCATCCGAGGATCGCCAAGCAGACGGTGAGAAGGCTAACGACCAAGCCCAGTAAGAGATAAGTCAGGGTGAAAACGGAAAGCGCCAGAACCGCAATCGCGATGTTATCGAAGAGGACGGCTTGGTCGATGAGCAACGGATCGCTTTTTTGACGGCGGCTTCGGTAGATGCAGTCCGGACAAAATCTGCGTTTACCAAAGCTGATCGAACAAAGGCGACAAAGAAAACGCCCACATCTGTCACAGATCGTTTCCGCGCGGTTGTTCGCGTGGAAAAAACAACTCGATTCTCCCGGTTCGCAGGCAACGATTGAACTTGCGCCAGAGGGAATGGTAATCGCCGGAAAAGCGGTGGTCATCACTTGAGCTGAGCAAGCCGGGCAGACCAGGAAGTGTCCGGAGTTCCAAAACTCCGGCCCCAGCAGACGATTGCAAAGCGGACAGAATGCGCCTCCCTTCATGCGTCTCGTTTTACCACACGGGTATCGCAGATGTAGTCATGCAATGCTCTTTTTTCCGAATCGAAAGCGGCCATGACGTACCCAAGATAAATGGTGAAGTTGGTCAATGCTTGCGCGAAATAGCGAGCAGCCGCCCTCCAATAAGAAACTCTGGATCGATCGGAACGGACAATCCGCAGTTTGACCGCCATCTTCCCCGGGGTGGCTCCGTATTTGCCCACGAAAAATACATAGTACGCGAAGCTAATCAGAAAAATCAGAAACACGTAGATTCCATAGGCAATCCAAAACGTCTGACTCGCACCAAACGGAAAAATGCGGGGATACTGAGTCGTTATGCTTGCCATTAGCGAAAAAGAGTAAATCTGCCACGCGATTTGCAGCGGCACCCGAATAAAGAACAGGATCACCATGTCGATCAGGTAGGCGCCGAAACGGATCCAGAAGCCGCCGTAAATCGCCTTTAGATCCGGCGCCAGCCCCTCACGGATCTGCGCGAAGAACGATTCTTTGCAGTCGGGACAGATCGTCATCGCACCATACCGGAGGATCGGCTCCTGCGGGACGAGCTGTTTACATACGTTGCATTTGACCGCGGCCCTTTGAAACGCCTCAGCGAAACTGGTCCATCCGGACATTCCTTGACGCCAAATCAGGGTTCCGAGTCGAACCGCGCCAAATTGAAAAAGCCTTTCTAATTCAGCAACGTCGATCGGTCCTTTTGGTTGGCCCTCCGTCAGGTAATACCAGGTCATAGCCGCTTGCAGACGCGGCAGCATGGTCATGAAGATTGGATGCGAAATCAAGCGGAACGGTAGGGAGACGGTGTAGCTTGCGTGGTATAGGTCATATAGGACGCATGCGACCTATAGGATCAGGCTACCGGAGCGAACGAATCAAGTTCCCTAGCGTCACGATTGCTTCGGCAAAGGGTGGAGAAAATTGGTAACCACAGCTAAGCCGAAAACAATTTCCATATCGGTCACCGCGAGCAGAAAAAATCTTTCCCGGTGCGATCGCGATTCGATAACGATTGAGCGCCTGTTTGGCTAGCTCAAGCGTGTCGCAAGGAACTTCGATCCAAAGCACGAACCCTCCGCTCGGACGGGAAATTCGCGTTTCCGAGGGAAATGATTCAACCACCGCGTTCGCAAAGCGAAAGAGCTGTTCGGCCAGGAACGCGCGCATCCGACGAAGGTGCCGGTCTAAAGAACCGCTCTTGAGAAACTCAGCGACCGCAAGCTGGGTCAAAGAAGGCGTCGCCAGGCTGCCGGACGATTTAAGTTGGAGAATGCGATCCCGATATTTGCCCGGAGCAATCCAGCCAAGACGGAAACCGGGAGCCAAAATTTTTGAAAACGAGTTCACCAGGATGACCGATCCGGTTTCATCGAACGCTTTCGCGACAACTGGCCGCGTTTTACTGGGCTGATGTAGATCGCCAAAAACGTCGTCCTCGATCAACGCGACTTGATGCTTCGCCAATAATTGAACCAGTTGTTGTTTGGTTTCAGGACTCAATGTGCATCCGAGAGGATTGCTGTGATTAGTCACGAAAAGGCAAGCGCGGATCCGAGGAAAACGGCTCAACGCCTTGGCAACATCCTGGACCGAGATTCCTTGTTCCGGATCGGTGGCCAACTCGACCACGCGCAGGTTCAAGCTCTCGATGATCTCGAGCGTTCCGAAATACGACGGCGACTCCACCAAGACGATGTCTCCGGGATTGCAACATGCTCGAAGAGCAAGGTTGATGGCTTCGGATGCGCCGACTGTTACCACGAAATCGTCAGGTGTAAGAAAGCATCCGCATTCGGAAGCGCGTCGCGCCAGCTGTTGACGGAGCTTCCTGGCCCCGGCCGGCTCTCCTTGCCGGACAACTTCGGTCGGGAAACGTCTCGCTACGCTGGTGATAGTCTGGATCAACTGGCGCGTAGGAAGAATGTCCGGACTGGGCAACGTCAGACTCAGGGGAACGAAATCGGTGGCAGTACCGAACAGGATGGTCTGATGGCGTAATGCACTGAGTTCGACATTGGTTGCCTGAAAAATGGTGGATTGGGTGGATGGGGGAGGTAACGCTCGGACATCCCTATGGCGAACAAAAAATCCGCTGCGCGGCCGCGGTTCGACTAGTCCGCGATCTTCTAACAATCGAAAGGCTCGGAGTACGGTCTCCATGCTATAGCTATGGCGCAAAGCCAATTCCCGAACCGATGGAAGTCGATCGCCCGGCAGATAGGTATTTGCCGCGATTTGGGTGCTAAGAAGCTCTGCCAGTCGGCGGTAAGCGAGCAGCCTGTCGGTCTTCAGGTTCATTCCAAAGGATAGTTTGCGCCTTTATTGGCAAAAGCACGTGCGGTGAGGAGTCGTCCCAGAGGGACCCAATGAAAACAGCCCAGTACGAAGTGCTGGGTATTGGCGTTCAGAAAGGCGGACCGTCCCGGCCTGTCCGCCATAGCGAAGCGACGGCGGGACGAAGGAGGAACGGGACGATCGATGGCTGCTTATGCCGGTGAAGCCTCGTGCGGGAGACCAGGAGTCGAACATTGCTATCGTCCCTGGGCGGGACGGACATCTCTTTTTTCCATCATTTCCCAGCCCCGAACGCTTTCGGGGCTGGGCTACTTTCGTTGGTCCCTCCGGGACTAATCCTCGAATATTGCCAAGTCTGAGGTTGACGCGCATGCGAAAGCTTTCGGAGATGAGCCTGACGGGGTGCTATGCAGTCTGCTCCGAATCATTCCGCTGCGCAATCTGTTCTGGTCGCTTTTCGCAGGATCTGTATCTGTTCTGGTCACGAGATCGCGCGAAGCTCATCGCATGGAAGGAACGCGCTCCTCTTTGCCGCTATCGCGAATCCGCTCTGCTTCGCTGGACGAACTGCAGGGTTGGATTTTTACTTCGATTGGCGTGGCCTGTTTCAGTCTCTCTTTTGTCACTGCTCGGCTTGCGCTGCGCGGCTTCGATCCAGGGTTAATCGCATTAGCTAGAGGCGCCGGCGCTGGTCTGGTTGCTGTGGTTTGCGTGTTAGCAGGAAAATATCCACTGCCGACACGCCGGCAGATCGTCAGATTAGGTCTGGCCGCGATCGGTATCGTTTTCGTTTTCCCGATCTTGACGACAATCGCGCTACAGACGATACCAGCCGGTCATGCTGCTACGATCGCAGCGGTATTGCCGCTTTTGACCGCTCTATTCGGCGTCCTGCGGAGACGAGAAAGGGCGCCGTTCGCCTTCTGGGCGATTGCAGGATGTGGAACGTCGGTGGTCGCCTGGTTTTTGATCTCTCGATCGAACGGCCTGCAATTGGAACGAGCTGATGTCCTCATAGTCCTCGCTTGTGTTGCTTGTGCCTATGGTTATGCAGAGGGTGGCCTCTTGGCCCAAGAGCTTGGCGGATGGCGAGCGATCTGCTGGATGCTGGTTTTCGCGATGCCGCTCGCGGTCACTTTGCTAGTCTCTTATTTGATGTGGCGAGGCGGAGTCAATCATGTTGACTCGCCCGCTGCGTGGTTCGGTCTTTTGTACCAAATTGCCGTCTCTCAATTGATCGGCTTTGCGTTTTATTATCGAGGTTTGGCTCTGGGTGGGGTGGCAAGAATGAGTCAAATCCAACAATTCCAAGCCGTATTGGCGGTACTAGCGGCGAGCTTGTTTTTGGCTGAGCGCATCGACGTCCAGCTCTGGATTGTTTTAGGACTTCTATTGACCGCGATGGTTGCAAGTCGCTGGAGCCTTCAGTCAGCGAACGACAACAAACGGCAGTGAACACCAGCGAACGACAATGAACGGAACCCAATATTTGCTATCCGCTATCTGCTATTTGTCATCTCATTCGAGCCTAAGGCGAGAATGATGGGTGCAGCCTCAATCAACGGGATCACGATCGGCTACGACGATGCCGGCGCCGGCGAGAACGTGCTCGTCCTGGTTCACGGGCATCCGTTCGATCGCTCAATGTGGCGACCGCAGGTCGAAAAAATCTCGCACCAAGCCGCCAAACCTGAAAAGGCCTCACGCCAAGACGCAAAGACGCCAAGATTACAGAGGAATATTAGCGACCGAGTACCATTCGTAGCGTCGGGCCGCCGTCACTTCGCTTTGGCGGGCCGTGGCTGGCGGGTAATTGCGCCCGATCTGAGAGGGTACGGGGAAAGCTCAGTAATACCGGGCAAGACGACACTCGACGTTTTTGCCAGTGACATCGACACCCTTCTCGGTCAACTCAACATTCAAGAGATTGTGATTGGCGGGCTATCAATGGGTGGCCAGATCGTGATGGAGTTTTGCCGGCTTTATCCGGAGCGAGTGCGTGGGATTTTGCTGGCGGCGACGTCTCCCAAGGCCGAAACGGAAGAGGGTAAGCGAAACCGAGCGAAAATGGCGGATCGCCTGCTGCGTGAGGGTATGGAGACATACGCCGAAGAAGTGCTGCCTAAAATGGTGGCGCCCCGAAACATAGCGGCCCTTCCGTCGGTAGCTGGGCATGTCCGTTCAATGATGCGGGCTGCGCACCCGGTTGGCGCTGCAGCTGCGTTGCGCGGCCGAGCCGAGCGTCCCGATTACGAAACCACACTGGCGAGTCTGGACGTTCCCGCGCTGGTTGTGGTCGGCGATGAAGACGCGTTTACGACTCGGATTGATGCCGAGCGAATGCACACTCTGTTGAAGCGGTCAGAACTCGTCTGGATGCAAGGGGTGGGGCACATGCCCAACCTGGAGCGTGCGGTCGAGTTTAATGCGGCGCTGGGGCGGTTGCTTGATGCGGTAGCAAAGTAGCCTGATCATCTACGCGTGTTACGGTAGGGATGCGCTTCAGCGCGTCCGTAGACGCACACCTACGAATCCGCGGCCAACGAATCCGGACGATTGGCGGACGCGCGGGAGCGCGTCCCTACCGGCGCAGTGGAACGGCGGACGATCAGCTTGGGGGCGAACATTTTTCGTTGAGCTCCTCGGCTACCACGGAGTCGTTTCAACATAAGATCGATGGTGAAACGGCCCATTGCTTCCACTGGTTGGGCGATCACGGTCAACGGTGGATCGATGTAGCGCGCCCAAAAACCATCGTCGAATGTCACGATAGAAAGTTGTTCAGGCAGTTTGATTCCGCGTTCTCGAACCAACGCAATCAGACCGGCCCCCATCTCCATATTAGCAGTGAAAACTGCCGTGGGTGGATGCTTCAGGCTCAAAAGGCGCTGGCTGGAAGAGTAACCCGATTCCGACTGGAAATTGCCAATCTGAATGTAATTGGCCGGAAGGGCGATCGACCGCTTGGCCAAAGCTTCCTGAAATCCAAGAAGGCGAGCCCTTCCATTGGAAAGATGCTGGGGACCGGCAATGGTTGCGATGCGGGTATGTCCAAGTCCGGTTAAGTGTTCGACGGCGAGTTCGGCGCCCTTTTGATTGTTGATGGTAATGGTATCGGTATGGTCGAGACCGGACTCGCGGTCAAAGTCGACCAGGATGGCGCCACTTTTGCGCACCAGTTCGAGCATTTCCAGATTGCCGCCGGTCGAGCAGTTGATCACTCCGGCGACTTTGCGATCGAGCAGCATGCGAAGCGCTGCTTCTTCCTTTTCTTTGTCTTCATCCGCGTTACAAATCAGGATCGTATAACCGTTCGCTCTGGCCTGGTCCTCGATGCTTTTGACAAACGCAGCGAAAAAATAATTACGAATGTCCGAGATAACCACTCCGATGGTTCGGGTTTGTTGGGCGCGGAGGGAACGCGGACGACCTGGTTGGTAATGGCCATTCCGATGGACGGCGGCGAGGACTCGTTCACGAGTGGCGGGCGCAACGTCATCGGGCCGGTTCAGTGCGCGGGAGATGGTGGCGATGCTAAGGTTTAATTCGTGGGCGAGCTCGACGAGAGTCATTGTTAGCGGGGTGGCGATCCGCTGTTCTACGGATTGCTAGAATAATGAGAAGATGCGAGAGATAAAATTGAATGTAAAGCTTTACATTGCGCCGACCCGCGCGTATCAATCAAAAACCCCCTCTCACCAGCCTAGTGTCTCGCCCGATTCCAATTGATTTCGAATCCCAAATTTCGGATTTCGAGTTTCGGACTCCACAATCCGCATTCCGCATTCCGAAATTCGCGTTTCTTATTGCGTATGTCGTTGCCTGATTCGCCCAGCCAACCGCCCCAACGTTTGGCGCTGGAGATGCGGCAAATTTCGAAGTCATTTGGACCAACGCAGGTCCTTCGTGATGTCGATTTCGCACTGAGACCCGGCGAAATTCATGCGCTCATGGGGGAGAATGGCGCCGGCAAATCGACCTTAATGAAGATAGCCGGCGGGCTGATTGAAGACTTCGAAGGTCAAATTTTCGTTGATGGCCAATCGGTCCACCTCACTTCTCCCCGGGATGCAACTCGGGCTGGGATTGCGATGATTCACCAGGAACTCAGCTTGGTGCCGGAGCTGCAAGTAGACGAAAACATTTTTCTCGGGCAGGAGAAACTCCAATCGCTGTTTCTGGTAGATCGACGGAATCAGATCCAAGCCGCGCGCGACGTCCTGAAAACGCTCGACTTTCAGGGGAGGGTTCAGGTTCCGGTATCACAACTTCGCGTCGGCGAACAGCAATTGATCGAAATAGCAAAGGCGCTGGTCGCCAAAGCGCGAATTCTGATCATGGACGAGGCGACGTCGGCGCTCTCCATTAACGAGACGGAGCGCCTGTTCCAAGTGATCCGAAGGTTGGCCGAGGAGGGAGTCGCGATCGTCTATATCTCCCATCGCATGGAGGAGGTCTTTGCCCTTGCCCACACGGTGACTGTTTTGCGCGACGGCCGGCGGATCGGGACGGTGCCGGGAAAAGACGCTACGAGGCGGGAACTTATTCGGATGATGGTCGGCCGGGAAATTCAGGAAATGCTAGCTGAGGACAAGAGCGCAACGAGGACAGCAAAGCCGATGCTGGAGGTTCGCAACCTTTCGTTGGAGAACCCGGCCCCAACACCTAGCCGGCCGATGTTAGTTCGAGACATTAGCTTTTCGGTAGGAGTTGGCGAGGTGTTCGGGCTTGGCGGATTGCTCGGAGCCGGAAGAACTGAGGTTTTGCAGGTTCTATATGGTCTGCATCCTGGAACCTCTGATGGCGATATCTGGATAGAAGGCAAACCGATTCAGATCCTTGGCCCGGTGCAAGCGAAGGCGCGGGGCATAGCGTTGGTCACCGAAGATCGAAAGCGAGACGGACTGGTTTTGGGTGCCGGGATTGATCGAAATATTGGGTTGCCGGTGATGCGGACGCTTACCCACCTGGGTATTGTCTTACCGGGGAAAGAGAAAGAGTTGGCACAGTCGATGATTCGCCAGCTCAATATTCACGCGCGTGATCCGGAGCAAGTAACGGGTTCGCTGAGCGGCGGCAACCAGCAAAAAGTTGTGGTTGGGAAATGCCTGGTGACCAAGCCCAGGGTGTTCTTGCTCGACGAACCGACGCGCGGAATCGATGTTGGCGCAAAGGCAGAAATTTATCGGTTAATTGGCGAACTGGCCGACCAGGGATTGGCGATTGTTTTAGTGTCTTCAGAACTTCCGGAGCTTATGCTGTTGTGTGACCGCATTCTGGTGCTGCGCGAAGGTCGTCCGACGGCGTTACTCGAGCGATCGGAATTTTCACAGGAGACGATTCTTGAATACGCCTCACCAGGAGGCGCTATCCAACCTGAATTTTTGAAACTGGAGACGACGGTGTGAAAGGGATAGTCACGGCAGCGGGAAATTTCCTGTTAAAGACGAAGTTGTTTTGGGGACTGGCGGTGCTTTATGGCGCGGGAATAGTTCTGTCGCCGGTCAACCGCAAAGGGGTAAACATTTTTTTGGAGCCCGGGAATCAGGCTGATGTCCTTCGACAGGTTTCGAATAACGGAATCATCGCGGTGGGAATGACTCTCGTGATCCTGACCGGCGGTATCGATCTCTCGGTTGGTTCGATGATGGCCCTTGGGTGCATGCTCTGTGCGATGCTTCTAACCTTGACGGGCTGGACAGCTTCGTCTGTCACTTCGATTCCGATTTTAGCGATCGTAGCCGTTTTTCTTTGCAGCTACTTGGTGCCGCTAGTCGCCACGAATCTGCGGCGTGGGTCGGCCAAACCAGTTGAACAAGCGGGCGGGACCACTCGCCTGTTGGGGTTAGTCCTAGGCGTCGTGGTAGCGGCTTTGTTAGTTTGGTGGACTACGGGTCAGCTCCAAACAAAGTTTGGCGTTTTGGGTGTTCTGATCACGGTGCCCGCTGTCGGTCTAGCGATCGGCGGGCTGACCGGCCTGATCATCTCTAAAGGCAGGTTGCAGCCATTCATCGTAACCCTGGCAATGATGGTCGCTATCCTTGGTGTCGCACGTCTATTGGGTGGTGAGACCGCGGCTGTTTATCCGGTCTACACCGGCTCTAATGCTACCGAGCAGTTTGATATTCTCCGTGCCCTGGTGCTGCAAGTTATTCCCGTGCCCGGAATCTTCTTCCTGGTCGCTGTGCTGACGTTTGGATTCATTCTTAAGTACACCGTGTTTGGCCGGTATATCTATGCGATCGGCGGAAATGAGCAGGCGGCGCGATTGGCGGGAATCCGCGTGGACCAGATCAAAACAGCGGTCTACGCGGTTGCCGGGATGTTGGCCTCGTTGGCTGGTGTGCTTTACACTGCGCAATACCGGCAGGGGAAACCGGACGCGGGTACCGGGGCTGAACTCGACGCGATTGCTGCGGTCGTCATTGGTGGCACTAATTTGATGGGCGGCAAAGGCTCGATGACCGGAACGTTTGTCGGCGTGCTGATCTTTGGTTTTCTCACCAACATCCTGCTGCTCAAAAACATTAACAGCAATATCCAATTCGTTTTGAAAGGCGCGATTATTCTTGCAGCGGTGCTGCTGCAAGAGGGGCAGATCGGACTCTGGTGGAAGCGCCTGCGTGCCCGAACCAAGAAAACGGGTACTGGCGAGCCGCACAAAGATGAAGTGCATTCTCTGCAAAACCTTAGATAAGAACCACGAGCAAAGAAAATACCCCAACACAACTTTCTGGGTTTCCGTATTGGGGACTCAGATCAGAAAAGACGAACTGTCATACCCCCATGAAACGAAGAACGTTCATTAAAACGAGTATTGCTGCTGCGGCAGCGTCGACGGTGTTTAAGCCGTTCCAATTAAGAGCCCAGGGCAAAAAATATGTGTTTGGGTTCTCGCAAGCGACCATCGTTGAGCCTTGGCGCGTCCAGTTCAACAAGGACATGCAAAAAGAGGCGGACAAACATCCGGAAATACAACTGATCATTACGGATGGACAGGACAAGACAGAGAAGCAGGTAGCCGATGTGGAAAGCCTGATTCAACAAGGGGTCGATGTCCTCCTGGTTAGTCCGAAGGAATCGGCCGGCTTGACCGGAGTCGTCCTCAAAGCGATTGATGCCAAGATTCCGGTGATCGTCCTCGATCGAAACGTCAATACCGACAAGTACACCTGCTTCATCGGCGGCGATAATGTTGTGATCGGCCAAACGGCTGGGCAATACGCAGTCAAGCTGCTGGGTGGACCAGGAGCGGCGAAAGGAAATATTGTTGAGCTTTGGGGTGGGATGGGTACCGCGCCCGCTCAGGATCGGCACAAGGGTTTTAATGAGTTCGTCAGCAAGGAAGCCGGCATCAAGTCGTTGCTCCAACCCATCGACTGTGATTGGAAGCAGGCGAAGGGCTATGACACGATGACGACCGCGCTCAAGCAATTCGACAAAATCGATCTGGTTTACGGTCACAATGACCCGATCGCTTATGGAGCGTATCTCGCTGCGAAAGATGCCGGTCGGGAAAAGGACATCAAGTTTCTCGGAATTGATGCGTTGCCCAACGAAGGCGTCACTTGGGTTTCCAAAGGCGAACTCACGGCCACCTTCGTCTACGCAACGCCTGGAGCGGAGGGCGTTCGCCAAGGGTTGAAGGTTGTCAAAGGCGAAACGGTCGAGAAGAAGATCACGCTTCCGACCATGGCGGTCGACAAATCGAACTGCGAGCAGATCCTGAAAGATAACGGTCTGGCGTAGCGCATCGCGAATAGCTGATTACCGATAGCCAATAGGGAATCAGCCCAAAGGACCTTGGAAGCAAAGCCCAGTCTGGCGGCTGCCAGACTGGGTTTGCTTTTTTAATGAGGTAGGGCTATGGCAGACAGGCCAGGTCCATTTTTTGGTAGCGGCGACTGTCCCGCTAAGTCCTTGTCGCGCTAAAGATTCGGGGCGGCCAACGAAGGAATTGGCTTACCTAACCATAGGCCGTAGTCGCCATTCATGTTCACTAAGCCCTAGGCGTTCAGTCCCCAGCCGGATATAGGACCTTGGTCACGTGGTTCTCTTTCCTCGTTGGGTACCGATCGCACCGGCTTAACTAAGAAGCTCTGACCGACTTGAGCCACTTCTCTAGCATGCGCTTTTCGTAAAAGAGAGGCTCCGAGCCGCTCTGGCTGCCGAGCAACGAGCTATGGTGCGAAGTGTCAGTAATCCTGGTTGAGCCCTTGGTTAGCGTCCGGCCGGTGCCATCTTGGAATAAGAAGTCGAACGACATACGCGCAGGCGTCATTTCGCCGCGAACGACTCCTACGTCTCGTCCTCCTCGGCGCGAGGTTCGAGAACTGCCGGCCAAATCGATGTCCGTGAACCGGAGTGTAAGCATACTGCCCGGAAATTTGCGCTTCAGCATAGGTCGAAGATCTCTGCTGATCTCGTTGGCGAAGTAAGAAGCGGACCATCGGTAGTCCCGACCGTAAATGCTGAAGTCAGTGAATTTTTCCGGGTTAACATACTGGATCGTCACGTCATCCGGTTGTGCGCCACTCACGTTGGCCACGCCGGCCACCGCTAACAGCGTTACCGACAGAAGCAGAAGTTGAGACGTTTTCATTTTGCAGCTTCGGACAATGGCTATGCTGAGTTTTAGTTCTCTTTTTTGCCGTGTTAAAGGCGGTCTACGGGCCGGGCGTGCGTATTGCCGGTTCTACAATCCGCATTCCGCAATTAAGCGGCTTTCGGCGTGGTCATGACATTGTTAACCAGCCGTCCGGTTAGTCTAATGAGGAAAACAACTTGTTATCTAAAAAAATTCAATCCTAGCGAGTGCGATCGAATGTCGCTATCCACTTTCCGCAGTTCTCGTCAAAATCCGCGGCTCGATGCGATCTGCGATTTACTTTCGTCTTCGACTTTTGGGTTTATCGGGCGTCTGCGGTGAGAATGTTGAATCCAGATCCACTGTGGGTTTGGCTGCTGACTGGAGCATTGGTGAGGATCAACGTCGTCCCCGGTTCGATCAGCGCACGAACGTCCTGCCGAAAGGATGGATCAATCGAGACACGGTCTTTCAGCTCTTTCAAGTTTGGCGCTTTTTTGCCTACACTGGCGGTATAGATCCAGTCGCGGCGGCCGCTGGAATCGATGGTCGAATCAGCCGAGTAAACATAGGTGCCGGATAGGCGGGCAGTCTCGAGCCCGATGACTGGTGCGCGTCCTATCTCTACGCCGTTACGGTAAACGTAAATCCTGCGATCCGGCGCGCTCATGATGACTGAAAGAGGTCCCTTCGGCGCTTTATCTGGTGTCCAGACGAAGCCGCCTGCGGGCGGGGTGCCTGTCTTTCCCGAAAAGAGCAGACCGGGGCGGACGGTGTGATCAGGAGCGGAGTTGTTATCGGCGATGATGACGGTGGTGCCGATACCGGTTACCGAGTAAAGCTTCGCCGCGAAATCGATCGGCATTCGCACACAGCCCGCTGATGCCGGATAACCCGGCAAATACCCGGCGTGAAGAGCTATGCCACTCCAGGTGAGCCTCTGCATATGTGGCATCTGTGCGCCTTTATAAATGCTCGATTCATGACGGACCTTCTTTTGCAGAACGGTGAACACGCCAGTTGGCGTGCGCTTGCCCGGTTTGCCGCTGCTTACCGTCGAGCGCGCGATACGAACGCCGTTCCGATAGACATATAAAACTTGGTCCGGCAAACTCACCAGAACCACTACCGGTCCGGCCGGCGACAACTCAGGATGCCAGACATAGTCTCCCGGTTTGAGAGTCGGAGTGAACGGCGCAACTGGGGTGCCTTTGGTATGGGCCTGGGCGCGAGATTCTGGCGTAACGAAAAGGAAACTGACCGCGGCGAAAATGGTTACGGCGAGGAATGGGGGGTGTCGCATCGGGAAGGTAATTGTCGGGTTCATCGTTTGTTACTCATCTTATGAGTTTCATCTCTCCCGGTTGCCAAGCTTTTTGGGACGGTAGGGACCGGCTCCCGCCGGTCCGCGGACGCGCGGGAGCGCGTCCCTACCGGGCTGCCACTGCCTGGGCCGGCGTGGCTTTTAGGCCCACGTGGAGCCGCAGGATTCGCAATAGTTCATCGATTGCTTCAGGGCTCTGATAGCCGCCGTGGCCGTAAGGAATAATCTTTTCGGATTCAGCGGAGTCGAGATGGGCGCTCCGGTAAGGAACGACGCCATCAGAGCCGTTTGGGGAGTCTCCTCGCCCGCGGTCTCCGATAATTGAATTATGCGGGGCTTTGATTGGGAGCTTATCCAGCCCGATCAGGACCGGCGAGCGGGGCGAGAGCCCCGAAATGCTGGTGGGAAGACGTAGGCCTTTCACACCAGTAAGCTGCTCCAGCGAATCGCCGAGGGTGTTTCGGATCGTCAGGACCACATTTCGCGGCACCCTGATCAAACCGTTGCCTAATAAGCCGACTATGCCGACCGCGAGACCGCTGCCACGATGTGGCACGCACATAAATACAATTCGCTTCACGTTAGGATCTGCCTTAAACACTAGCGTCTGTTTAAGCAGGTTGTCGGCCGGGATTTTTGCGTAAAGTCGATCCGCATTCTCATGAAAACATTCGTCCCAAAGAACGCGACCAGTATCGACGGCCTGCATCCGACCGACTAATCCACCCATGCTGTGACCAACAAGCACGATGCCGTGTTTGGGATGGTACAATCGTTCCGCAGTCGCTAAATCCTTCCGAAACGCCAAGGCGGAGAGTACCGGCGGGTTGGCGGTCGGATAATAGAATACCCAGAACGGATAGCGCGCTCTCAGCTCGGGGTCGGCTCGGACCGCGTTCACGATGTTAAACCACATGTGAGGCGTCGAGAGCAAACCGTGGACGAGCACGATCGGGATGCGATGGCGAGAAGTCTAGGGTTGTCGTGATCGGGCAGGCGTAGCCGACCAAAGGCGCGAATGGATCGCCGGGCCGACCGCTGCGAACTCCGACCAGCGTGCCGCCGAATCCCGGTCCATGAACCCAAAGGCGGAGATGCCGATGATCGGATTCTTTTCGTGCGTTTAAGTTGATCGAAAAAGCCCGGAGACCAAAGACCGTTGCCTCCGCCCGACTGAAAACGAACCTCGTAGGAGACATCGGAGCTGCCGATACGCTCGTTGTGATTCCAATATTTGCCGCTATTTGCTCCCTTGAGCAGAACAGTGGTCTCGGCGGACGCATCATTATAAATCTGCTCGGCTCGTTGCTTAGCCGGCTGGTCGCGAGATTGCCGTTGGGCTTCGTTCTCAGCGATTTCTGCGGCCTCAAAATAGCGCGTAATTCTGGTCTCGGTTGGAACGGTGTGAGAGCGAGCTTCAGCCAATTTTGTCTGCGCTATCGCGAGCGGGCCAGGTGCAACCGATGGCTGAGTGGCGCAACCGGCGAACAGCAGAATTGCTGCCAGTAAAATCGGCGTCGTTTTGGTCCTCACCATAGTAGAGTTGGTCAGAATTTGTTTCTTTTACGAGGATTCTTCTTACCGCAAAGATCCGCCTGCGGCGAGGCCATAGCTGAACGATCCTTGATCGACAAAGCTATGGCGGACAGACTGTGAATTGACAGGAATATTCTGTCCTTATTCGCGTCAATTCGTGTCCATTCGCGGTTGTTTTTCGTCGTCGCCTTTGCGGTTATCGTCTACGCGCTTGGTGTGTACTGGGTGATCTTCGTTCCCTGCAGACCCAATCCTCCCATCAGACCTTTCTGACTGAAGAAGAAGACGTAAATGCCTTTCTTAAGCGCCTCCGGTTGATTGCTGTTCCAGATCAGACCAAACTATTCGGGCGCGGAGCTCGGAGCGGAGGCGTCTTTAAGACCTTCTGGAGTGAATTCGCGGTCGGCATAGCCCATATCGTGCTTGATCCGGGAGCCGTCTAGTTCGGTCACAGAATCTTCTCGCGAACCGCGCACTGTCAGATTGGCAGGGATAAAGCGACCTTTGTCGTCCGTGGCCACACGGGTGGTCTCAATGCGACGCGCCAGCCCGCCAGAGGGTAGGTATTTTTCCACGCGGAGCGGCACGAGTCGGCCGGGGTCAATCCAACTGCGCACGCTGCCGTAAGGGGTAGATTCACCCTTGCCAGGTTTCGACTCGAGGATGATGCAGCTGACACGATTAATCACCTCGTTGCCGACGATGACTTGATTTTCCCACGCGAAGAAGTTCTCGATGGCATCCTGGTAGGATAGATCGCTGCCGAACAACGCCTCGTTCATTTGCGAAGCGTCCAGAGAGCGTAGCTTGTCAGGCGGCATGAAAAGCGAACCGGTCGGGGGGCGACCATCTGCTTTGTGCAAAAGGACGGCTTCTCCCTTGCGCTCTTTGGGCCAAAGCACTTGGTAAACGATATCGGTAGCCGCCGTCGTGCGGCGCTGCTTAATCTGAATTTGAAGCGCTATTTTCGCCGTGTCATTTGGCTGTTTCACGTCAAGACGCAGACGCACGTAAGATGTGCCATCCTGCCGTACGGAAAGGCTGGCGGCGAGATCTCTGGCGGACATTACGGGTGACTCAGCGTCGGCGACACCAGCAAAGCAAACCGACAACATGAAGCCAAGCATGGCAGCTGTAACGCGCAAGATGCTCGAGTTGAAGAGATTCATGGGATGATCGGCTTGAAAGTCAGCCTCGCAAGGCCCGGCTCGGCGTGAGCTGCGAACTTCGCCATGCAGGGTAGAGACCGCTGATGACGCCTACCGCAATGGCGAGCGCCACAGACATGGCGACGAGGCCGGTGCTGAGGTCCGGTTCCAGGAGTCCGCGAATAGCAGGCGTCGCGCCTAGGACCTTTACGCCAATGGCTCCGATCAGCACGCCCACCACGCCGCCAAGCGAGCCGAGCAGGGCCGACTCCCACAAAACCATGCGAACGATCCGCCTACGTTTCCATCCGAGTGCGAGCAAAACGCAAATTTCTTGCGTGCGCTCAAAAACGTTCATCAGCATCGTGTTCATCACGCCAAGTACACCGACGAGCACGGCCAACAAAGAAGTGCTCCAGCTCATCGCCCGCACCATGCGATACGCCTCGCTGTTGCTGATGTTCTCACTCGCCACCACGGCGCGACC